>Ga0210244_101357_pt1 | contig 19938 bp, 7 predicted proteins | sample ChrtobMetaP3_0mM_FD_155473 | JGI IMG/M metagenome (GOLD analysis project Ga0210244, IMG submission 155473) | Chrysochromulina tobin associated microbial communities from unialgal haptophyte culture, Seattle, Washington, United States - P3_0mM | ecosystem: Host-associated > Algae > Haptophytes >...
CGAAGGGTGTCCTGACACTGGTGGGGTTATGCACCGTCTCTTCGAGGGATGAGAGTCCGAGTTGGGTGAGGACTGCGCTTGTCCGGAACAGGGTTGGCGTGAGGCGGTCCGGGTCGAGGCCGATGATCCTGGGGTCGAGGACCGCGCGCCTTCCCGGTTCCACAGTGATTGCGCTCTCCAGCCTCAGTTTCGCTGGGCTGAATTCAGAGCGGGTTGTCGGGAGCTCGATATTGCCGTCTGGGGAGGTGACTTGTAGGACGTTCCTGTCGGCATCGTATGTCATCGAGGCTCGGTGGCTGGGCGTATCGTCGGGTGAGCACTCCGTACACGCGAACATCCGGGAGGGCGAGGGGCAGTTGTCGCAAGTATCGCAAAGGGCCGTGCGTATGGGTACGCCGTTGGACGGGGTGCCGGCTACGTAGAGGCGCTTGGCGTTACAGTCGATAATCATACCATTCTTCGAGAGGGTGTTCACACCCAGCAGGCAGTCCACACTGAGCTGAGGGAATACGTAGGCGTACGTAGTTAGCTTGAGATCTCCCATCCAGACGGTCAGTGGAATTCGCCCGCTGATAGCCATGGGGTTTCCCTGCGCATCCTTAAACCGACGTTTGCTGGGCGACATAAGCTTGAGGAGTTCGGGGGCGGTCCTAGCCAAGAACCCGTGCTTCAGGGCTGTCCAGGCGGCGCCCGAGTCGACCACGCTACTCAGGGAGATGCGCGCGCCGGTGCCATCGTCAATGAGTAAATCGGCCCGTACTGAGTAGTACTTAGTGGTGTCCTCCTCCGCTTCCGAGTCGAGGGTGTCTTGCCAGTTCACGTTGAATAGCGGGCATGCCTCGTCTTCGACAGTGGGTGATTCCCGGAGTAGCCTGGTGGGGCATTTGAAGAACACCGCCTTCTTCAGGTCTTTCCTTGGTATCTGGAGGTGCCCGTCTCGGGTGGCGTCCAGCGAGGAATCCACGTCGTGCTGGTAGGCGGCACGCCTAGCCTCGGTCATTCGCGAATTTTCGTAAGCAGGGAGGTGGGCGAGGGTGTCGGTGGTGGTTCGGCCTTCGGCCATGGCGGTTGCCAGGGCGCGTTCTTGGCGTAGGGTGCGGAGTAGAGAGGACAGCTCTAGGGTACGGTCCACAGCCTTCCCCACTTGCAGGCGAACTTCCGGTTTGAGTGGTGACAGGTCGGAGTGCTCGATCGCGGCTCTAACGTCATGGTCGTCGGGGATAAGATGGCTCTCAAGGTCGGTGGCACGCTCGTGCAGCGATAAGATGTACGTGTCGATGCATCCCGGCTGGGTGAGTAAAGTCTTCGTGGCGTTGTCGAGTAGTCCTTGTAGCACCGACGCGTGTGCTTCTAGGATGTGGGTCAGTTTCACTCGCCTGCCGAGCTCTCGCCTCAGGGAATCCATGGCCTCGTCGTGGGCAGTCTCGGCCACGCCTGGGCTCAGCGGCGGGTCCTCGGGAACGGTGGTGGTCTCAGCGGTGGGACCTTCCAGTAGTGATTCCAGCCATTGCTTGGCGAGAGTGGGTGGGCAAGCGTTGCCTATCTCCTTGATGGCGTGCGACCAGACCGGGTCGAATTGGTAGTCGTCGGGAAAGGTTTGTACCCTGGCCATCTCCCGTACGGTGAAGTAGCGGAGTCCGTGATCGGTGATCACTGTGTTGTTTCCTCCGCCAGGCCCATGCACTCCGGCCCTGATAGTCTTAGCCTGCGTATCCAGGGTACTGGGCTCGTGTCCATCGTAGTTAGTGGCCTGTCCAAGTAGTTCGTGCCTGTTGGTACCGTCGGGCTCTCCAAGGCCTTGGAGCGCCTCGCGTAGGGTGATTGGGGATTTCGTCTTGGGTAGCCTAATAGGTAGGAGTGACCGTCGCCCCATGATTAGACATCGCCGCCGGTACTGTGGTACGCCGTAGTCCTTCGCGTTAACCTTTGATATCTGCACGTGGTAACCTAGGGCTTGGAGGTCAGCGGTTAGTTGCCATCGGGCGGTATCGAACTTAGGTCGCAGGAAGCCATCTACCATCTCGATTAGGAAAGCCTTAGGCTGGATGCCGCGGATGGCTCTCACGGTTGCTGTCCACAGGTTACGTGAATCCTCCTCGCCCAAGCTCCTGCCTCCGATTGACCAAGGCTGGCAGGGTGGTCCGGCTGTGAGTAGGTCGGCGCCGTGGTATTGCGATAGGTCGGAGTGTTCGAGTAGGCTGTTGACGACGTTGGTGAACCCGTTAAGTTTGAGAGTGGTCGCACATCTCTCGTTGGACTCGATGAGAGCTAGGTGTCGGAATCCAAGTAGCCTGGCGGCGTGGGCTAGTCCTCCGCAACCTGAGAACAAGTCAACAGCGGTACGTTCGGTGGCAGCGGCACTGTCCTGCTTACTGGAGCATAGGTTGGTCACCCCCTCTAAGCTGGCAGTGTCGGTGATTGCGACGCCAGTCGTAGTGGAGGTCACCCCCTCATCCGTGGTGATGGGCCGTGTCGCGGGAGCGTCCTTGTCGGCGTGGGGAATGGGCGGCAGTGACGCGACCCCCTCACTTGGGGTTGTGGCGTTGTCAATGGCTTGCGTAATTGATGATGCAGGGTGATAGGGTACCCCCTCATGCAGGGGTGTGTCGTCAAGAGCATTGGGGGGATGAGTCGTCGGGAGGGGAGGCACCGCGGGTGGGACGTGCGGTGCCGAGGTTCCCTATTTGCCTTCCTTTCCAGGTTGGAGTTCTTGCAATCGTTCTGCGTCACGGGCAAGGCGGACGGCGTCTCGGTCCTTCTGTCCTTGGCCGGTGTGGCGGTAGATAGTGGGGCAGCGGTTTTCGAGGTGCGGCATAAGGCGGCTTTCGGGTGGACAGTTGGTGCATTGGCGGTCGGTTGCAGCGTTGTACGCGTCCGCCGATGTGACCTTGTCGCGGCGTCTATAGAGCTCTTTGGCTTTGTCGGTGAGGTCATCATACCTGAGCGCGGGCCACTTCATGAGCTTAAGAACACCCGGGGCGGATGGAGGTGACCGGCGGTTGTAGGTGAGGGCGAAGAGTTCGGACTCTTCCGGGAGATCGTCGGTGTCCATCCAGGCGATGAGGTCATCGATTGTCGAGACGTCGTGAGTGGCACTTGCGATGCAGAATAGGTGAGACATGGCGTCGGTTGTATCATCCGACGCGACCACGAGTGTATGGACCGGGGGCGGGCGCGGTGCGGAAGGTCCCGAAATAGGCGGTAGGTGAACCGGAACGGCACGGGTGTGTCGACCAATCGCCGCAGCGGTGTCTTTGATTGTGGCGGCGTGTTTGAGGTCAGTTGCGGAGGCCGCAACGTTAGCGAGGCAGTGCTGCATTGTTTGCGCGTTGTGCGCATTCATCTCGTGGAAGGCGGTCATCGAGGCGTCATGTTGGTCGAGCCGAGAACCGAGGTCCTTGCTAACCTTAGCGATAGTGCTTTGAATGGTGTCGAGGTGTTTCTGGATGTTCACTTGAAGGCTGCCGACCTTAGCCTCGAGTGTTGATTCGAGGCTGTCCTTGAGGGAGCCAACCTTGGTATCGATTTGCGTTTGGACTTTGTTGACATTAGCCTCAAGTTTGGTGAACTGGTTATCAGCGGCTGTGGCCAGTCGGTCGTGCTGACGTTCGATGGAGCGAGTGCCGGGGCGAAAACGTGGTGTGTCACTAACCTGAAGGACTTCGTCGTCGTGGTGCACAGCTTGGATGTCATCCCAGGCGACAAGGGCAATTTGTTCGTGAGGGGCAACGAGGCGTCGGTTGTGGTGGCCCAGGACCTGTTGGATCATGGCTGGCCACCAGTCGGCGAGGGCACCTGTCTTGCCGACGAAGGCGAGGTCGGCGGGGTGGGCAATGCGGTGTGTGTGGATGCCACGGTTCATTTCGCTGCGGTGGAGGTCAGCGAGGCCTTCGACTTGGTTGGAAAATTCCGCGTAAGTGGAGAGGGATGGGATTGTAGAGTGGAGGAGCAGCGGCTTCCCAAGGATGCTCGAGAGTTGTAGTGCGAAAGCTTGCGGCAGCGTGCCGTCACGATGGGCACTACGGAGGCGATGCGCAATGTCCCCAAAGAAAAGTAAGATGCGCTCCTGCATAGCTGGCGTAAGGCGAGCTGTAACGGATGGTAACAACGTCTGAATTTGGCCACCCTCGCACAGGCTGAGGAGTAGGTTGGGGCCCCATAACTTGGAGTATCGCAGCCAGTAGGAGTTGGCCTTAAGGAGGTAGTCAACATCCGATGTGTGCTGCATGGTCGAGAGCTGCGTGAGGAATTGACGCGCTTCCGAGTGCAGGGCGCCGTCGCGTGAGGTGCCGAGGAAAGCGCTACGTATGGCCGCCAGGCAAACGCAAAGGACACTGAGGAAGGAGCGCTGGAGGCGCGGGTCGGCAGGGTTGCGTTGGGCTTCGAGGACGGAGTGCGCATTGAGTTGCTTGTAGTGCTCGAGTTCCGACTTGAGGTGCTCCGCGACGTCCGCAGAGACGATGGTGGTGAATTCGGCGGAGTCGTGGTGACGACGGAGGACGGCTGCGAGGATAGTTTGGAGAGGGTCGGTTTCGCGGAGGAGGTCTGCAATGAGTGACGCCGTGTCCGTGTGGAGCGTGGTGAGGAGGAGTGTTTGGAAGTTCTGGATGCTGATGCCAGGCGCCCATGAGGGCAGGGCGCCAGCGACGTCCAGCTGGGGGAGGCGGTTCCACAGTGTACGGCGGGAGGACTCAGAGTGTGACGAGGGAACATCTGGTCCGTGATCGCCGTGGAGGGTGTTCGTGGTGTCTTCGGAGTACGGCAGGTGGAACAGAGCGTGCAGGAGCGTCGAGCGGATGACGTTGCGTTCGCGGGTCCGCGTGGGTGACGGAATAGGGGCAAGGTGCGCTTGTGAGGCGGCTTTGACTGCAACGCAGGACATGGCGTGCGATGTGATGGTGTCACGGACACTTCCGTTGATGCCAAGGAACTCGAGGGTTTCGACGATGACGGGAATCATGCGGGTCGCGTCGAGGCCCATGGTACGTGGCATTGTTATGCGCAGGATGCCGTCTAGGCTGTCATCCGTATCGTCGCCTAGTTGGAGTCGAGAAGTGAAGTCTTCGAAGTGCATGTCGTAGTCGGCAAGGGCAGTAAGTGCATCGCGGCGATTGATGCGGAATAAGCTCCAAACCGCCGTTTCGATGCTGATGGATGTTGTTTGCTGACGGGAGAGCGTCCAGATACGAAATTGCTCGGAGACGAAGGCGGTGGCTGTCTCATTAATGTCGACGACCGCGAGTACAGCGTAGAGTTTGTGGCTTTCGACCCTGTTGACTTCAACAGATCGGCAGTAACCAGCGTTACGCTTATCATGAGCATGTGGCGGTCGATCACCGAAGGAATGCGGGGGGGTGGAGTCGCGTGTGCGGCGCGGTACGCTATCGTGAGGAGGGCTGTGGTGGTCGACGGTATCGAAGCGTTCGGTGCTACGATGGGGATGCGAGGGACCTGCCGCTTCTGGGTGGCGGAGGCGGGGTTGGGCGCTGGAGGCGTGCAAAGGACGTCCCCGCCCAAAAGGCGGAAGGTGGAATCTATCAGCACCCGCGCCGGCGGGGTTCGGCGATTGTCCAGCGGAAGGGTCGGACGCGTGGGGCTCGTCAGCGTTATGTTCGTGCCGGTCCCGAGTCGATGTCATAGCGGTTGTGATGAGGGCTTTCATGTCGTCCAGTCGCGTGCCAACGGCGGTGTCGAACACTTTGAGGGTGGAGCGAAGTTCGTCACGCGATGAATCGTGCCGACTTTCTTGATCACGAGCATGAGACTCCATTTGCAGGGTAAGGCGCGCGGCAGCGTCTTGGTGGGACTGGTCACTTATACGTTGGGCGGAAGTGAACTGTCGAAACTCATCGGATAGAAGGTGTAAGTCGGAACTGACGTGCTCAGTATCGCGGCGGAATTGACGAAGTTCCCCGGAAAGGATGCGGAGGTCAGTGCCGAGGTCCAAGAGTGTGGCACCATGCTCGTCGGTGATAGCGCGTAGGTCGGCGAGGGCGCGTAGGTCGGCGAGGACTGGTGCAGTGGGCGGGGGGGTGGTTGTGCCAGCCGTGGCGCCATGGGTGCTTGCGAGGGCATCGAAATGTGTGACGAGGTCAGGGACGTGCGAAGAGGAGGGTGCGGGCGCAGGGGAGGGCGGTCAGTGCGCCTATCGGGCGCATTACCCGAGCTCGGCCCGGGGTTCGGACCACCTGAAATGATGGAGCCCGCCGTCCGGCGGGCGCTCACCTTGCAGCGCATGCCGTTCGTGAAGTACGGGAGAGACTGGATGGCGGTGCTGTCCGGGGTGATGATGGGTGTCAGGCATGCAGGTGGCCAGATGAGGAGAGGTACGTCGTACGCGATACGGGCGGTAATGTCGACGGGCACGACGCCGCATACGCCGATGAGGTGGCGGTGTAGATCCGCGGTGGTAGCCTCATCGGCGAGCAGAATGTACTGGTCTTCAAGCTGAAGAGCTTGCGGGCGGCCAAGCGCATCCACGAGGGTGATGTGGATTAGCACGTCGGAGTAGTGGAGGTGGGCAGTGACGAGCATGCCGTGGTCGTAGCCCGGTAGTTCAAGGCTCGGTACCTCGAGTCTGTCCGCGTTTGAAGGAGCGGGAAAGTCGGGTAACGTCAGGAACACGTCAGACGAATGGTAGAGGATGGTGCCGGTGGCGGAGCACGAGAGGGTACGAATGGTAGCAGTGATCGGCGTGGCAGATGTGGGTGTTGCGCGCGTGCCGAGTGCGATCGTGGGGTCGACGGCCGTCCCCCCGAAGTCGTGGTTGAGGAGGCCGACAACGTCGCTCCAGCATGAGAAGCAGGTGTACGCATAGTGCGGCTGAAGGCGAAGGCTGCCGACCTTGTCGATGAGCACAAGGTTGCCATGGTAGTTGGATGAGGCGCACAGCGAAATGGGGTTACCGTGCGTGGCGTCACGACCGATGTGGAAGTGATCCCTCATGCGCGTACGGACAAGGGCGCGGACGATGATGTGGCCGGCATACTTGACAAATCGGACAGCAACGAGGATGGAGCCGACAACATCTTCGTGGTTACCACTGCTGCGCCGGGGCGTGGTATCGATATGTATCCGCCAATCCGGGGCGAAGGCGTTGATCCAGTCGAGGCTCAGCTCCGTTAAGAGGTAAGGGTTATGCGCGTCGTCGAATAGGAACCGTTGTGATACCCTGGAGGAGAGAATATTCGGGCTAGCCCAAGCGAATACGCCGTCGGCGGGGGCGACGATACTCAGCGCGGGGTGGATGCAGCGAGTGCTCTCCGCGATGGGCAGGGAGAACGTGGCGAACTCGACACGTTCGAAGTTGCCGGGCGTGTGCTGATCAAAGGAGGTGGGCTGATCCGGCTTTGGGCGTAAGAACCAATCACGGAGGCATCTGTCGAGGTGTATTGCGTAGCACGCAGGCCGCAGGGCCTGTCGCAGCGCGCGGGATGATTTGTAGAGGACAGTGACGCCGGGCATGAATCGAAGGATGACCTCGAGGACGTCGGCGTTGAGGGTGATGAGGTGGGGCGTGGCTGTCTCTCTGGCGATTCTGAGAGCCGCCTCGACAGCGGTGCGGAAGGCGCCGAGTGGGCGCGAGTCGAGTGTCGCGAGGTAGCGGGACGATGTGTCGCAACTCGCAGCCATTCTTGACAAGGCCGACGACTGGAGCGTGCACTGGTTCGACATCAGCGAATTCATACCCTTCATCGCCGACACCTCCCTCATCATCCTACTCGATGTCGTCGGCAGTAGCCACCCGATCTGGCGAACTCGACACGTTCGAAGTTGCCGGGCGTGTGCTTATCAAAGGAGGTGGGCTGATCCGGCTTTGGGCGTAGGAACCAATCACGGAGGCATCTGTCGAGGTGTATTGCGTAGCACGCAGGCCGTAGGGCCTGTCGCAGCGCGCGGGATGATTTGTAGAGGACAGTGACGCCGGGCATGAATCGAAGGATGACCTCGAGGACGTCGGCGCTGAGGGTGATGAGGTGGGGTATGGCTGTCTCTCGGGCGATTCTGAGAGCCGCCTCGACAGCGGTGCGGAAGGCGCCGAGTGGGCGCGAGTCGAGTGTCGCGAGGTAGCGGGACGATGTGTCGCACCATGCGACGCCTCGGTAGCCACTCGAGGTGGTGTCGTCGAGATGGAGGTTGAGACCGCAGACCAGGGTCGGCAGGCTGCAGCGGCGGTGGGTGAGGAGCGCGACGCTAGGAGGGGTGCGATCATCTGCGAGCACTGCCGGGCTCGTACGTCGTACATTCCGTATGAATGAGGTGCAAGAGAGGCGAGAGTTGCACGTGCATGTGTGGAAGTTACGATCGCAGAGGCACAGGCACATGTCGTGCCGTATGTTGTAGGGTGGTGGGGTTGCAAACTCCGAGACGGTGCCGTCGAGGTTGCAGTGGTAGGCGCTGGGCGCGCGCCGTTTGCAATGGAAACACCCGCACCTGCTGTGGTGCGGCGACCTGCAGCCCCCCCTGTAGAAGCGCTCATAGTCGTCGAGTTTGTTGATCGGGTAAGCCTTAGGGTTCGGGCGGCCAACCTCGAATGCGGCCAGGTAGCGGGGTTCCTCGTTGCTAAGGAAGTAGAGGAGGTCGCTCAGTAGGGCAGTAACGAACAGGGGGTCGCGGCCAAGACGATTTGGGCCCCTTTCCCACCAGAGCGTACCGCACCCCATCATCTCTGTGGTAAGGGAGATCGGGTGGCTACTGCCGACGACATCGAGTAGGATGATGAGGGAGGTGTCGGCTATGAAGGGTATGAATTCGCTGATGTCGAGCCAGTGCACGCTCCAGTCGTCGGCCTTGTCAAGAATGGCTGCGAGTGTCTTCCGCACGGCGGCGGAATAGCCCGTTATCTTGGCGATCGTCGGCGAGTTGAGTACGAAACGGAGCAGGGGCGACCGTGCGGCGGCGAGCAAGTCGTCGATGACGAGCACGTCTTGCTCGACCTGGAGTACGATAATGGGGCTACCTCCGTCGGTTTGAGGAGCGTCGTGCCCTCGGCAATCGATAACTAGATGCTGTCGTACATGGTGGCGAATCCAGAGGTCGATCTTCGTCGGGTCGAAAGTGGACTCAAGGTGTGAATCGGGTATCATGTACGGAACGTAGGGATGGAAGGGCGTTGAGAACCTCCAGGTGTGGCAGCGGCGCATAATGCCACCGATCAACGACTCGTCGTCTGCAAGGGCGTTGAGAGCCATGCAGTAGATGCGGAAAGCTGCGTGTTCAAGGCGGGCACGGTATGAGGGGCCATAGCCTTCGATGCACCACCCGCCTCGCGGCATCATGATGCGAGAGTCGAGGCCAAGCATGTACTCCTCGACGTCGCTGAGGAGGAGTGGTCGTACTGCATCCTGTTCGAACGAGAAGAGGGACCTTTTGCACCCGAAGCTGACGGTAGTACGCCGGTGGCTGACCGCCGCATACTCGAAGGTAATGTGGAAAGCCTTTGCCATGCCGTGAAGTCTGTTGAGCCAGCCCTCCGGGCCGGCGGGGGGGATCAGGAGGACGCGGCGAAAGCCTTCGCCGATGACATCGAGCCCCAAGAACCTTTTCGGGTGGTTCGGGAACGGCAGGTGCGCATGCGCGTAGCCGGGGTACAGCAGGGGCAGGAGTAGCAGCTTCTCGAGCGCGGTCGAGGTGACGAGAGCCTCCGCCAGAGCCTTGCAGATAACGTACAGCTCGGCCGTGCGGTGGAACGGAGTGTCACCCTCCTCAACAACGTAGCGCACGTCGCTTCTGGCGGCGACGACCGGGTAGTCTGGGTCCACGGAGGGGCGGTTGATGCAGATCGGGTCGGCCCATTTGGTGTGGACTATGGCGGCGATGCTGCAGGTGGGGAGTGCGGCGGGTCGAGGTCGTCTCTGATCCGCCTCCGGCGCTCGCGTGGGAAGGGAGTGGACGCCGCCGACGTCGAGTGCGCGCAGTATTGCGGCGATCTGTGGGTGGTGTTCGAGTTCGGGGATGATCCGTGGCTCGTCCGGCAGGCATCCTGAGTGGTTAACGAGGTGACTGAATGCTGCCTCATGGCCGTGGTCCGAGAGGCACTCGAGGCCGGCGCCATGCCGTACAGAGGTTCCTCCTTGCGGCCCGTCACTGTCGGTCGTGAGGTGCACGAGAGAGTAAGTCATCTGCAGGGCTCCGCAGATCGTGCCAAGGCCGAAGTGGTCGGGGGGGCAATCTCCGTGGTTAGGGCCAGCTGGTACGCCTGAGGGGTCGACCACGGGCTGTGCCTGCGTGGGCTCTGGTGTCGGGGTGCGGCGGCGGCCAGCGCCTCGGAGACGCAAGATCATGCCGACCGGGGGCGGCGCTACGGGCAATCCGGGTACGACAACTAGCGCTGGCGCCGGAGCTGGTACATCTTCGGGCACGGTAGCCGTCGCCTGGGGCGGCGTGGGAACAGGGGCGTGGGAGACGTCGTGGTGCACGGAGGCAACCCTCGTGACCGTAATCGGCGCCGGAGTGTCCCAGAGAGCGATGGAGAGCTGGACCGTCACGCCGTTCATCGGGACGATCGTCGCGCAGAGCGCCGCGTAGGTCGTGGTGCGGCGGCTGGTCGGGTAGCAGGTAGTACTGCATGTTGCGGTGCGGGGCCGGGCGCAGGAGGCCTCGGCGCAAGCGCGCTGCCTTCTCGAATTCCTGCGGGCTTCGCGGATGCGGCGGCGTCGCGGTTGTAGAGGCTGCTCGCGGCACTTGGCTTCGATTGGGCCGACAGGCTCACGGCGTCGTAGGTGCAGCACACGTTGCTGGGACGCGTAGTGCCAAGGGCTTCGGCTGGATCGCGGTATGACGGCCATCGTGTGCTTGCATCGGTGGGATTCGATAGCGGCTACAAGCCTACGGCGGCGTTCCTTGGGGCTATCACCAACGGTATCCTGACGCCCCACGAGTGAGCAGCGGATGTGGTGTGCGCTTAACGAGTTGGGGGGGAAGTGGGGCTTCGGTTCCCTTACCTGCTCCGAGTCCTCCTCCTCCTTGGTCTTCGCCTTCGGCGTGGCCTTGCCGAACACTCTCGGGGCTGCCCCTCGTAGGTAGGGCGCATGCGGCGTCGAGTGCAAAATGGATGCGTACAGTGCGATGCCGAGTAGGGATGGCGTGGGAGTGTTAATGGCAGTGAACAGGAGTCGCACGTGGGTTGCCCGCTCATCGTTCGCCTGCATCTTGCCGACTTCCCTCGTCACGAAGATAGGCTTCCATTCGCAAACTTCCGGTCTCGGCCAGGTTTCGGGCAGCGCGAATTCCTTGTTGAACTCGCGCATCTCGTCGCGCCTCTTCCATGCCTCGTGTTGCTCACGGGCTTGACGTACTTCGAGCTGCTGCGATGCGAGTGCTCGCTGCGCGTCATGCACTTGCGTTTGCTGTAGCTCGCGCGCTTTGACTTTGCGGGTCTTGCGTGCATCTCGCGCTCGGCGTACCTTACGCAGTTTCCATGCTGTGGATCGTGTCTTCTTGGGTGCAGCGAGCTGATCGAACGTCTCGTGCTCGGCCTTGCGCTTGACGGTCTGGTCGGTCGCCTCGTGTGCGGCCAGTCCGGTGCGTGCCTCACGCGTCGCTCGCGGCTCGCACTCCTCAAGGCACTCGGGCTCCTCACATGCAGCAAGCTCGCCGTGCACCTTAGGGAGTTCGACGGCTGGCGCCTTCGGCTCCTTGGTCGTCTCGCCCGGAGAAATAGCGGCACCCTCGGCGGCCTCATGTAAGACTTGGAGTGCGGTGTCGATCCATGAGGCGATCTCGGCGGCTGCGTCTCCGGGGGGCACGTTCACGAGCAGCGAGTGCAACTCGTCCAAGGACAGCCCGTCGAGCAGCATGCCCGTGATCTTGCCAGGCATCGTCACGTTGTGGCACTCGATGAGTTTATAGAGACGCTCCCCGAGCATCGGGAGGGGCTCCGGGTGCGCGAGGAGTGCGTGCAAGTCGAGCGGCATCGAGTGGCGCTGCTGCTCGAGGAGCTTCAACACGGCCGCCTCCGCGTGCGTGGTAAGGTGCGTGACGGGGTCCATCTCCACGTGCACCACGGGCCTACTCGTGGTCGTCTCCAGCTCCTTGGGCGTGGCCGACACGTCGGTCTTCTCGAGCTCGCGCTGCGCGGGTGTCGCCGGCTCCTTGGGCGCGGTCGGCACGGCGGTCTTCTCGGGCTTGTGCGGCGCGGGCGTCGCCAACTTGTCGGTCTGCTTGGCCTCGGGCTCCCACGGCTTCAAAAGTCGCGTGCCGACCAGAGAGTCGTAGTGGTTCGACCCGTATACGACGTCGATCGGTGGGATACTGGCGTTGAATGCCATGGGCGACTCGCCGAGGACGGCCCAGAGGTGGAAGCGGCCGGGGCCGACGTTCGTGAAGACCCTGATGCATGCACGGTAGACATGCGCGGATGCGACGAGCTCGGGTATGCCGGCCCACACACGTTCATGCTGCATGCGGTTACAGTACTCTTGCCATTGCTCGCCTGTCTCGCCGAATGCGAGGTCGGCGAGGGTGGTGCCGGCGAACGGGTGGTTCGGGTTGGCCTTGAGCCAGGTCGTCACCTGCTCACGCATCTCCTTGGCGTCGCCCAGCTTGAGCGAGTTGAGGAGCGAGTGGGGGAGGCAAGTGCCATCGCGTGGAATCTTCACGACAGTGCCGGAGAAAACGTCTGCGATGCGCGTCGCGGTGGTGTTGTCGGCCGTCCAGAATGCATGCCAAGGCTTGGCAGCGTCGATGGAGGCGATCGTGGCCGGCGTGCTGCGCTCGGTGACGTTGCTCAGCTTTGCGTTGCGCAACTTCGCGTCGTGTGGCTTCGTGGCGATCGCGGCCTGCTTCGGCTGCAGTTGCGCCGCGGGGTTGGCCGCAGCGCACTTCTTGACGGCCGTCGACGATGGGGAGGGCGCGCGCGGCTTGGTGGTGTCGATGACGGTGCTCGGGGAGGTAGCGCTGCGCGTGGTGCGCGTGCGCGTGCGCTCGCCGTGCGACTGCGCGACGATGCTTGCCAGCTTTGCCGCCTGCGGTGTTGCTGCGGCCGCGGCTTGCGTCGTCGGGGTCGTCGTCGACGATGAGTTTTCCAGCACTCTCGATGGTGAAGGAGGCGTCGGAAAGCTCTCGTTCGTGGGCTTCTTCTGGTGCCCGGGTTGATTGTAGACGAGATACGGGTCCTTGGGTCTGGTCGAGGGCGTCGGGCTGCGGGGTACAGCAGGGATTTGATGGTCACCGGGCACTTCGAGTTCCCCGATTGACCCCGTCCGGCGGCTACCACTGATGAGCTTGGGGTTGGAGGGTTGATTGAGAGTATTAGGAACAGATAACATCACGAACTGGCTGTCAGGCAGGGCCTGGGGCGACGGATCTATCGGGACACCGCGAGGATGGCCACTGTATCTCGAACGCAACGTACCCCTACCGGTACGCGCCCGCCGATCTAATTAACAAGCCGGATTTGGGCGGGTAGTTGCATGAAACTACCTCGCCCTAGTGATTTGGGCGCGTCGTCCTGGTGTATCGCTTCGAGTCACTCGAAGCGAGGGTAGGAGTCCCGGGGTGTAGTGTGGGGAGGGTGGAGACGTATCATCTACAGCTCCAACTCAAATCCACTCCGGTCCTTCACTGCATCTCGCATTGATTGTTTCCCTGCATCTCCCATGTTGCTGTTGTACTTGAGGTCGAGCTTGGTCAGGACCGCGTTGACCTTCAGCGCCTCCGCGATCGCAATGGCTCCCTCTGGACCGATTCTGTTGTTCCGGAGTTTGAGCTTGGTCAGGACCGCGTTGACCTTCAGCGCCTCCGCGATCGCTTTGGCACCCTCCACACCGATGTTGTTAACGTTCAGCTCCAAGTTGGTCAGGACTGCGTTAACATTCAGCGCCTCCGCGATCGCCTTGGCTCCGTCGTTGCCGATGTTGTTGTTCCAGAGGCGCAGATCGGTCACTACCAAGTTGACCTTCAGCGCTTCCGCGATCGCCCTGGCACCCTTGTCCCCGATGCTGTTGTACAAGAGGAAGAGGGTAGTCACCACCGAGTTGACTTTCAGCGCCTCTGCGATCGCCTTGGCACCCTCGTCACCGATCTTGTTGCGGCTGAGCCCGACCTCGGTCACCACCACGTTGACCTTGAACGCTGCCGCGATCGCCTTGGCACCCTCAACCCCGATGGAGTTGTACCCGAGTTTGAGGGTGGTCACCACCGCCGTGACCTTCAGCGCCTCCGCAATCGCCTTGGCACCCTCAACCCCGATGGAGTTGCTCCCAAGGTCGAGGGTTGTCACCACCGCATTGACCTTCAGCGCCTCCGCGATCGCAATGGCACCCTCAACCCCGATGTTGTTGTCGCCGAGGAAGAGGGTGGTGACCACCGCGTTGACCTTCAGGGCCTCAGCGATTGCCTTGGCACCCTCTGCACCGATGTTGTTGTTGTCCAGGTGCAGGATGGTCAGGACCACGTTGACCTTCAGCACCTCCGCAATCGCCTTGGCACCGTCAACACCGATGTTGTTGTACCCGAGCAACAGCTTGGTCAAGGCCACGTTGACCTTCAGCGCCTCCGCGATCGCCTTGGCACCGTCGTCGCCGATGCTGTTCAACCCCAACTCGAGGTTGGTCAGGACCGCCATGAACTTCAGGTCAGACGCGATGATGATGGCGTCGGCATGTCGGAGGTTCTGGTTTGTGAAAACGGCCAACCTCTGGTCACGCGTCATGCCCGAGAGCATGATGCCCTTCTCCGCGGCGATCTTGGCGAGCATCGTGGCCGACTTAATGTCGAAGCTGTTCTTGAGCAAGTTGCAGTTCTTGAGCACCACCGACATAGCAGGGATGAGATAGGCGACGACGAGCATGGCTGCAGCCACTTGGAGCCCCCTGTTGGACAAGTCGAGCTCTGTGACGCCGTCCTCGCGCATTTGCTGCACCGGGATACCGCAAACGATTCCCGAGCCCGCACAGGCAACAGCTGCGATCGTCAGTTCCAACGGCGGCTCTCCTTCGCCTGAGATGCAGCTGCTGAGAGCATCCTTAGCTGTCCCATGTAGCAATGAAGGGCGGCGCGTGTTGCCAGCCCCGTTTTGCAGATCCGCGGCCCGAACAGCGGCCATGTCCACCACATAGCCGTAGCCATGGAGGCGCGCAAGTCCAGGCAGCATCCGCCCCGCTACGGCCGCGTCCCCGGGCCGGCCGGCCTCGATCAGCTGCTCCACGTCAAGATCGGTGATCTCTTCCAGACGTGTGGGTACTGGCTGCCCGTCGCGGCGGCACAGGCGCGAGCAGAGGACACGTTGCGCCAGCGCCCGCCAAGATCGAGTCACGCCCTTGAGCTCGGCCAGCGTGGCCACGTCCACCAGGCCCAGAGCAGCCTCCATGGCGTCCGCCGAGAACGAGGGCTGCTGCAGCGGCTCGGGCGGTAACGCGGAGCTGGCCGGCTGCTGCGGCGCCTCAACGTCTTCCGGTACAAATGCCGGCTCGGCGTTTGGCGGCGCGTGCTTCTCAGCGCTGCCAAAGTCACCACCCGCGCCGATCAGCGCGCAGAGTTCGGGGGCGCGCTTGCCGTTGAGTCGGGAGGCGATCGCGCGCTGGATGTGCTTGAGCGCGATTGGGGCGTCGAGATAGAGGGCGTCCTCGATGAGCTGGATGAGCTGGAAGAGCGAACGCTCGTCCGAGCTCGGCCACGTGTAGTCTGGGTCGTTCAGCTTGCACACCATCTGAAGCGTCGAGGCCATGATCGTGGGCAAGGGATAGATGCCATCCTCGGAGGTGGCGAGATCCATCAGATCCTTCAAGGTGCCCATGAGTCGGGCTGCGTCGCGCGACAACGTGACCTCCTCTCCGTCTCGCGCTCGCACGCGTATTGGCTCCACGTGCTTGGCCTCCTTCGCCGTGGTCGCCTCCCCCTTGTCCTCAGCCGACGGTGCGCGCATACCCTTACTGTACAAGATATCAAGTTGAACACGGTCAATCAAGATTCGTTAACGATCCTAAACACACCTCGCCTTCTACCGGTAAGTCGCGCCGTCGCCGTGCACTGCGTGCAACGTCGCCGAAAGCTCGGTTCCGGTTGTAAACCGTGCGTCGCTCTCGACGTCTCGACTAGTATGTACTCACTCTCAAGTTCTCTTTGCAAAGCGATTAGACTCTGAGAATGGTTACGCGCGACATCGCGCGCTCCCTGCGCAGCTGTTGCCCACGCACGGTTTTCGCAATTCTTTTGTGCCTCAGTAGCGCGATGCGCGTCGAGCGCCTTGATTGTTGCTGATGACACGACCTTGCTTGTCGACGACGTGGGCTGCTTGAGGCCGGCCTCGGCGAGCTTCACCGCCTGGTTGCCGCAGCGCCGCAGGACTTTGATGTCTGCGGCCGAGCGATGCGTGCTCGCTTGGCTCATCAGGAGCGCGATGATCGCCTGGGGGCAGCCTGGCGTCACTGGCATGAGGTCGAGCACCTCGCGGGCTCGTTTGTCTCGCTTGTTCATTGCAGAGACCTTGGCAGGCGAGAGCGTGCTCGTGAGGTTGGTCACGGATTCGTTGCGAGCGAGCGCGAGCCATCGGCGGCCGAGCACTTCGAGGTGCACCGCGGGCGAAGGGCTGTGCTTGAGCAGCACGTCGACCACTTGCTGCACGATGGCTTTGGTGTCCACATCGATGGGACTCGGCGACGGTTCGCACGCCATCGGTACGGGCGGCTGATTCGGAAGGGCACCGAGCGCATTGGCGAAGGATTCGAAGTCGGTGTGCTGGGTGGCGAGCATGGCGACGAGGAGCAGGCGGACGAAGCAGCAGCGCATGCAAAATGCCTACGATTGCGCCAACGAATGACGTGCGAGTCCCGGAAAGCGCAGCTCAGAGTAAACGAATGGTTTCTTTCCTTTTTTATCGACTGGTTTCTTTCCTTTTTTATCGACTGACAACGCCGCCGCTCTGGAATTTGGTCACATACTAGCTAGCAGCTGTCAAGATTCGTTAACGATCCTAAACACACCTCGCCTTCTACCGGTAAGTCGCGCCGTCGCCGTGCACTGCGTGCAACGTCGCCGAAAGCTCGGTTCCGGTTGAAAAACGAGAACCCCTACACTATGCTCGGTGGCGGCCGCGCCACGCTCTGCGCCGAGGGGCGAGGCTGGCGACTCGCTCAATATGACATGCGGCTGAGGCTACCTCCTCTATGTGTAGTATTGTGTGCGTTCGCACGCCGCCGCCGGCCCACTACATGAGGGCGCGGGCGAGCATGCGCGTCGCCCCTAGACGAGCGCGCCGGCCTCGGTGGACGAGCGCGACGAAGAAGGCTTCTGCGGCTTCTTGTACCCCTGCGTCTTGAGCCAGAGCTTTTGGCTCACATCATTCGCGAGCAGCCACACCCAGTGGATGGTCATTCCACAAAAGAGGACAGCGAAGCAGAGGGAGGGCAGGATGAGAAAGAAAGCCGTCGGGTTGCTCTCGGCCGAGACGAGCTCAAACATGTTGGACGTGAACGGGAGCAGCACGGTCGCCAGCAGCACGATCACCACGAGCACCGCGCCCACGTGCGCGCCGGGCATGAGCATGATCAGGGGTCCAACCCCCGCACACGCGTCGGAACTCCAGCACTTGATGAGGCTGTAGATCGCGAGCACGAAGAGCACGGCGGCGGTGCCGATCCTCCACGGGCTGTGGAGCAGGTGGTACGAAGGCGCGGGGCTCACATCCACGATCGTCACGTTGCTCCCATGCACGTGCATCACGAGGTGCCCTGGCAGCCAGGCCTCTATTGTGCTCGCACTCGAGATCAGCACCACATACGTCGCGAGCGTCGAGAGCAGGACGAGGAAGGCGACGAAGCAGCCGAGGTTGCCGCGCCCGATGTCGTTGCCCACGAACTCGCAAAAGTGGTCGAAGCCGCGCACGTACCGGTGCGTGTCGCGCGAGATCGTGTACTCCGGCCCTGGGTGCGGCAGCGGCGGCACAGAGAAGCTCGCAATCGTCGGCTGTGGCTGTGGCGGCACGCCAGGGTTGGCCATGCCCGTAGCGGCATAGCAGATGGCGCAAAGCGCCCACACGACGAGCCCGAACGTGGTCACGTCGAAGTTGAGCCGCTCCTGCAGCGGGGGCAGCGCGAAGAGGAAGAAGAGCAGCGGCACCGTGATGAAGACGCACCATGCGCCGATGCAGATGTGCGTGCACTTGCCATAGGCGAAGCTCCAGTCCTCGGCCCACAGCATGCCTGGAACCGCATCCTTGGAGTGGAACGATGACGACAACGAGCCGCCATAGAGCTGCGAATCCTGCAGTGCGCTCGAGGCGGCCGCGGCACCAAAGGCATCTGCCGAGGCGCCGCCGCCCGAGGGCGCGCCCGCGCCGATATGATCGAGGTAGGCCTTGGATGGCAGCGGGACGTCAGGCTCCTCCAGGTCCTGTTGTTGGTCGTAGAACGTGGGCGCGCTCGCGTAGCCGAGACCAGCCATGCCGAGGGTCGGGACGTTGAGCACCGTGAGCCTTTTCGCGTGAATTCCGCGCCGGTGATGAGCACCTTCATCAGAGCCATCTCTGTCACCCCCGCTTTCCTCATCCTGAGCTGTCTCCGCGCGCGGGCCGAGCTATCGGTGCTCCATCTGTAGGAAAAAGAACGGGAGGTGCGGATCGTTTTGAATTACATGTACAATGTAAAGCGCGATCAAGTGGGAAAGCCCCGGCAAAAGGGCGACGCGAGAGCAGCATATCAAGAAGAGCGCTCTAAATCTGCCGGAAGGAGCCTGAGAGCTGAAAGTGTGCCGCTTGGGCGTCACTTCACTACCGTGGGTTTACCGTGGGTCCCCCGAGTACTTCCCCACTTGAAACGTGTGCGTTGCCGAACGAGGCGCGTTTGATACTCATACGGTAACGCACACTTTTAAGAACACTTACGTTACCCGTATCCCGGTCGACTACCCGGTACCGTGCGACTAATATCTAAGACTCATCTTTTCTACTCAACGCCTCTTACCGACTTCGTCTCTCAATCAACAGGAACATGTGTCGGCGCAGGTGCCGCTGCTGGCGGTCCGCCTGGAGCAGTAGGCCGCTCGGGTGTCGCCGGCGTATAAAGGGGCGCCAGCTCCGCGGCCCTACTTGACGCCTTCGCCTGCCTTTCGTGCACCTCTCGCTCCGAGTCCATGGCCATCGCCTGAGCTTGCAGCTGGACTGTCAGCCGCTCGATGAGACGCGCATTCTCCGACTCCAAGCTCTGCTCGTGTGCAGCTGCGATCTTGAGGCTGTGCTCGAGGTCCGCCGCTCTCGCCTGAGCCTCGGCGAGCTTCCCAGCCATCAGCCGTGCGGCCTCAGATGTCGAGATGTCACTCGCCCGCGCCGCGGCAGCCTCGCTCGCAGACCGCGCGGCCTCGGTCTTGCTCTTTTCGAGAAGATCGCGTAGCTGCTCGATGTGCTCGCGGCTCACTCCACCATTGGCCTCGTTCTGGCGCAGCAGCTCCATGTCTGCCACCATCTCGTGCCGCTCCTTAACCAACAGGTCGGTGGCCTGCCTCTCGCGGTCGAGTTGCTTTTCGAGCGCCGTGCACTCGGTGAGCAGCGCGGTCGCCGCCTTGGTCACGGCGAGCGCTGGCGCGGCCGCACGATTGCGCGCACGGAGCAGAGCGAGCACGTGCAGCTCGCAAGTGGACACTACTTCCGACATGATTGTTCACACCAAACTCCAAAAATGGTGCACGATTCATATCCTTTCTGCACCCGTTGATCTGCATCCATGTCGAGCCGCGAGTCGCTCAGTTGGAAACCCTTCTCTTTGGGATCGTGTGAAGAGACTAGTGAAAAGGACGAAATTCGTGCGACGACAAACGTTTTTCCATGCTGTCGGACAATGCTGTCGCGGGCACAGCGGGCCCCATTGGAGCTTTTGTTGCTGCATTACGCCGATGAGGAGCAGCTTGCCGCGACCATGGAAAGCATGCTTCTCGGCACGCCTGAGGGACAAGCGGCGCTCTAGGCGCCTATTACCGAGGCAATCAGCACATTCGCGTCCTTGACGT
>Ga0210244_101370_pt1 | contig 19729 bp, 12 predicted proteins | sample ChrtobMetaP3_0mM_FD_155473 | JGI IMG/M metagenome (GOLD analysis project Ga0210244, IMG submission 155473) | Chrysochromulina tobin associated microbial communities from unialgal haptophyte culture, Seattle, Washington, United States - P3_0mM | ecosystem: Host-associated > Algae > Haptophytes >...
GCATATGGGGTACCGTGCGGACGCATACCGGGAGATATGCTGCTCACGTTTCAGATTCAAGGGAATCTCGAAACTGTTTGATGCGCATCCCGATTTAATTCCAACGGAAGGCACGGACTGGGTGCATACACCTCGTTGGGGAGATCCTCGAACGATGGTCGCATTCTCGTCTGGCTCTCTGATGAGAGCGGAGTGGTCCCGCCCACCCACCGCGATGTAAGCCTGGTCTAGCTTTAGCAGGGACCGGGTTGTCGCGCTCACCAGGCTGCTTGTGTAGCTCTGATGAACAGCAATTCAAGTCAAACACGCGACCAAGTTTACACGGCTGTACTGCTTACGTGTTGTGTGTATTAACATAAAAGAGACGAGTTCGTTTGTGAGACTTCGCAGTTCGTCACTTCCTTTTCCGAGACTTGAGTTCGAACACTTCCGATTCTGAGACTTCGCGGACCGTTTGTGAGACTTGAGTTCGACCACTACCGTTTGTGAGACTTGAGTTTCTTCGGCCACTACCGTTTGTGAGACTTGAGTTCGACCACTACCGTTTGTGAGACTTGAGTTTCTTCGGCCACTACCGTTTGTGAGACTTGAGTTCGACCACTACCGTTTGTGAGACTTGAGTTTCTTCGGCCTCTACCGTTTGTGTGACTTGAGTTCGACCACTACCGTTTGTGAGACTTTAGTCCCCTTCGGCCTCTACCGTTTGTGAGACTTTAGTTCGACTACCACCGTTTGTGAGACTTGAGTTTGACACTACCGTTTGTGAGACTTTAGTCCCCTTCGGCCACTACCGTTCGTGAGACTTGAGTCCCCTTCGGCCACTACCGTTTGTGAGACTTGAGTTCGACCACTACCGTTTGTGAGACTTGAGTTCGACCACTACCGTTTGTGAGACTTGAGTTCGACCACTACCGTTTGTGAGACTTGAGTTCCCTTCGGCCACTACCGTTTGTGAGACTTGAGTTCGACTTGAGTTGTTCGTGACATGTCGATCGCATGGCCCGTGGTTGGTGATGCTCTCGCTTCCCAAGGATCACTGGTTCGTGTCCGACCTGCATCCGACGCAACGACGTTGTCGTTGTTGTGCAGCCCGCTCGGTGTTGGGAGAGCGTCAACGCACGCCGAAAGCGAATTCCTGGCGCACGTAACCGCAGTCCATGGCTGGGTTTTGGATTTTGATAAGGAGCAAGGCGCTTGGCACGTCTTCCTGTTTTGCTTCTTGCGCGACATCTTTATTCCCTCTGAGCACATGGTGGTTATCAGTTGCATACCGACCTCAATGACGTTCGGTGATTTACTCCTTGCAAATCGATGTGGCACCCTGAGATCACTAGTCGATGATTCCGATCTTGAAGCTGAAAGGGCAGCGTTACAAGTGGTTGCTTTACACAGCAAACTACTTCAACTTCAAGACGAAGACAGCAGCAGTGAATTTCAGTGCGTGACTCAAGTTTGCCGTTATCGTGACTTTCTGTGCTCTTTGCCTGCGGATGCTTGGCTTCAATACGTCTTTAAGCCTGATCCATCCATGTTACCTTCTTATTTGCTCTCGTGATTCACCGACCAGACGGAATTAAAGAGCTTGTCTCTGTGATCCTCGCCGCGTATCCGCAGGGCGCATCCTCAGGTTTTACAGTGTCACTACTTCACATGGGCATCATGTGTATTGTTAGGGTCTGGTGCGGCTAAGAGTGAGCGATGTTCGGGTCTGGTGCAGCATCACCGAAGACACTTGCGGATGCGATTCCTGTACGCCTTCTGCAGCGCTGGCACGCATCAGGAACATGTGCGCCTTGAGGACCATGCTTGTTGAGGCTGAGACCACACCTGCTTATGCAACTTGCATACGGTAGACTCTTGACATTTCCCTCTTGGCGTTCTTCGCAGATGAATGAAGCCTGACCTGCGCAGTCTGATTGGCTGGTGTGTTCCAGATTTGCGCTTGGCTACCTGTACGATGCAGCAGAAGCCAGGTCTCATGAAACGGAATCTGAGAGGGATTACCTGCAGACACGCTTGGTGGCAGTAGAGAGTTGATCGCCCGACCACCGCATCAAAACGGGGTTGTTTACGCATCACTACGGACGCATCTCAAGCGCATCTGCGCGCAGCGTACGATGCAGCAGCAGGGTGGCGCATCTGCGCGCAGCGACGTGCATAGCTCGAGCGCGGCGCCAATGGTTACTAGCATTTTAGGGGCCGAGAAAAGGGTTCCCTGCTGAAGGGAAAAGGTTTGTCTTGTCCTAAAAAGGACAGTGGTGTGAGAAAATCACCTCAATAATTGAATGAACAATCATATCACATCTCACCAGATACTCTCCACTCTCTCGCTACCGCGCGCAGACCTCCCTTCACCAACACCTCCGTCGCTGCCGCCCTCACAGCGCTATACAATACCAAATTGAGTGTATCCACAGCATGGCAGACTCGTCACCGTCGCGCCGCCGTCACCACCATGTCTCGCCGTCGTGACATCGTGCAACGACTCCAGCAGTACTCGGACGGCGTTGACAGGTAGGAACACAAGTACCACAGACTCACGCATTCCCCAAAGATGCAACCCGTGTACACACTCTGACCTATTCGACGGAGATCACGCGAAGCGCGCAAACGACCGCGCCGTCCTGCATCTTGAAATCATCCGGGGTCTGTCTTGGAACTAGCTCTTGGCCGTCGTACTGAAAGTACAACGAGCCTCGGCTCACGTCGCGGTGGAGCCTTTTGTAGGCCAAAATCAGCTTTTCGAAAGTCGTCGTGCGCTTGCATCTTATGTCTGAGTGCACACCGCACATAGGCTCTCTATGTGGTCAGCTTGGTGGGACGGCAACCATTGCGGGTCCCAGGGATGGTTTCATGGCGATGCCGCGCACGGGTCACTTTCTCGCCGGGTCGGCCATCCTCCATAATCACTTCGATTGTGATGAACTCTGAGGCGTCGCCACAAGCTTCACGTCCTGGCGCAGAGGCCATCCTGGCTGCGGATCTTGTCACCGGCGCAGAGGCCATCCTGGCTGTGCGCGCGCGCGCATCTTGTCGCGACGCAATGGTGTTCATGAACGCGTGGAACTCTCTGTACGCGCGTTTCTTCATGTTAACACAACACGTTGGTTCACAGGAAGTTTGCTTTGAGTGTTTCGCCTGCGCGACAAGGTTGTAGAGAAACTTATGTTCGAAAGTTACTTGCACCGTTTGCGAGACTTGCCTTATAGTGCGTGGTTCCGTATGTGAGACTTGCGAAACTTGAGTTCCGTTTGCGAGACTTGAGTTCGTGCGTGGTTCCGTTTGTGAGACTTGCCAGTTCGTTTTGAGACGCCGCGCAGAAAAGTCGGTGACGGGTTGGGTGCGCGCGCAAGCCTGCATGATGGGGAGAAAGAAGAGCAACAGAGCACCGGATCAAGCAGGTACGGCGTCGTCCGCATCGATGTCATCATCGTCTTCGCTGTCAATGCCTCTTCCTCGATGTTTGTCCTCCTCTCCAGCGCAACCAAACTGTGCATCTCCAGGCGCAGTTCTTGCTGGTGCTCCTGGAGGAGCCGGGGTACATGGTCCTCGTCCAGAATGCAGTCGCACGGAGGAGGAAAACACGCTCGGTGCAGCCATTCCATCCTCGTCGGCGGAACGTTTGCCCCCCGGATGGAGTCGTACCAACGTGACAACCGGTCTCATGCAGTACTCGGATGGCGTTGACAAGGCTTTCACCGTCAAGGCTGCATGGGAGCTCTATCAGGCACCCCGAGCTGGCAGAGGACCAGGCGTGTCTGTTACCGACGCCGAACTCCTGAAGGATTGGGATGCACGAGGGCAGGTGACCAACAATCCCGGTGGCGCTAGTTCATCTTCTATTCCTGCTGCAAAACCTCCGTCTCAACCTAGTCATGCTGCGCATGAAGGACGTGGCGGTCAGGCACGCATAACCTCTGATGGGGTCGATACGGGCTCTTATGCATTTCATCGACCAGCTCCTCCTCCTACTGTAGCACATGGTATTCAAGAGCATTCGGCGTCTAAGAGGATTGGCAGAGGACCAGGCGTGCCTTATAACTACGACGACCTCGTGAATGACTGGCACAGAGGACAGGGCCGGTGACCAACAATCCCGGAGGCGCTAGTTCATCTTCTACGACTCCAGCCGCAAATCCTCCGTCTCATCCTAGTCGTGCTGGGCATGAAGGACATGGTGGCAAGGCTCGCAAGACCTCTGATTTGGTCGATACCGGCTCTGATGCTTTTCAGCGACCAGCTGCTCCTCCTACTGTACCAGATGGTATTCAAGAACATTCGGCGTCGAAGACTCCCTATCGAAGATCCAAATCAGCGTGGTCAATCCACCTCATAACGAATCTTCAAGTTGATCTCGATGTTCCTCTTGACGGCGTCGAGCCCCTCAGCACGCCGATGCATGATCTCCAGGTTGCCGAGGACGAGTCTATGGTCCACAATCGTGAGAAAGATGTTGCTGCGAGCGCCACAGAAGACATCATAAGCTCGTCCGAAGTTTTTCATTGTGCTATCAGGGAGAAGATCAAGGTCACTCACGCTTCAGTCTTGGAACACGTCGAGGCGGCACCTCTCACGTGCTTACCAGACACTATTCAGGTTCTCGTAAAGCAACTTCAAAAGGACCGTAATGAAGAAGCTGCGTACATGACAACATCGTCGATGTTGGAGGAGGCCATGCAAATCTCACGCCATGCGAGCCGGGCCGAGGCGGCAAATACCGAACAAGATGCCATCCAAGCAGGTCTTCAACAGGGCGCAAACGCGGAACTCCAATACGGCAGCGTGCTGGATTTCACGGGGCAACCAGGAGGAAAAGTGGTAGACCTTATCATACGTTCAAAAAGCCCGGCAGCGCTACGTCCCCTGGGTGGCACAGCGCCTACCTGCAAAGTTTATGTCTGCAAATCAATGGATGCTGTGCGAGACAAAGCGTCGGGAGTCAATCCGGAGTCAGAGGGAGGCTCCGCGTCAGAGGAGAAGAAGGCGAAAAAAGAAAACGGCAGCCGTGCCAAAGACTTCTTCAATCACGAGGGATGCCACTGCATCGTTCAGGCGCAGCTGATTAAGATGGGACAGTTGCGGAGGGGGGCTTACAAACCGACCTCCTGGACGAAATTTTTCTACGGACTGGGTACTGAGTCTAACCCAACGACCAGAATCAGTCTTCCGCAGCTTCCCTCGTTGTACTCGGATGTGCCTGATGACAACCTCGTCTGGGTGTGCACTCTCTACAAACCCCATACGTGCTTGGCAACTCCAATACCGCCTCCAATACCGCCTCCGAGCTGTGCGAGCTGTGCGGCATCCAACACAGGGAGCACATCGACCATACCAAGTTCGGCGGGAGCTCTCTCGTTAGTTCCAGCAGGTTGCGGTGGCCGACGTGTCAAAGCATCGCACCACGTCAGCGTTCTTAAGTCCAGATTCGACGCTTCGAAATCGCCGTGGAGCGTGGACGACGTCTTCGAAGAAATGCAGCGGCTCGATTCCGCAGCCAACAGAAGAATGGCGTTCGCCGTGCTTAGGGAGTTGAAGGCACCCAGCATCCTTTCCCCAGCCTTCAACGTCAGCTTGCTGCATGGCTTGGCTCACAATCTCGGTGAGCAAGGATTCGGAGTCGCATTCCACATGGTGAGTGCGTCCACCGTCGCCACCATGATCGTGGACATAGCGAAGAATCAGTACAGAGCATGGCAAGCGAAGGACCCGGTCGCTAAGTCCGTTCCCTTCAATCCTGACAATCTGACGACAGTCATCTCCAAGTACACCGAGGACGAGGACCACTCTAACAAGTATGTCATTGGCTGGACTCTGATCCCAAAGAACATGATGTACGACAATCTTCTGAACTTCATTCCTGTTGATGCGATCGATGGGGCAGCCATGAGAGATGATGCAGCTGGTACGATGTTCATACGGGCAACAAAGGACGCCAACGAGAACGTGCATCCCATTTCGATCAGTGTCCTGCTTACGTCAGAGTGCAATGCAGCACTGAACGCGCACATGACGGCGGAGAATGTGCTCTTGAGGCAATCGTCGTCACCTGGGTTGACTACGAATTCGCCTTTGGACGCGCCCGGAAGAGTCACAATCACCGATGGCGGGCCAGCGCTCATGGGCGTGCAGAACGCCATGCATCCCTCCACCAGCTTATTTCGGTGCATGCACCACATGAAGGAGGAGTTGCGGAAACGATGCAAGTTGAGCCTGCAAATATACGAAGAGCTCTTGCAAGTGCCCTTCGGACGAGTTCAAGAAGCTGATGAACTTTTCGCGAAACTCCCGGAACGTAGCCCGCTTCGCAAGATTCCTCGTGAACAAATCTGTCAGGCGTACCTCCATGGGTCGTTGTTCGGCGTCAAGACCAACAACTTCGCTGAAGTCTCGAACCACATGTTTGCAGAGACGCGGAAGCAAAAGGAGCTCTGCAACTCGTTGCTCGCTACTGTGGCCATTCTCAAACGCCGCCGTGACGACTTGCGAAGCAAGGTCCAGCATCTGAAAGCGATGCAGAATTTTAGGCAAACAGCGGCGCTGCTCAGGCCAGAGGACACTTGGCCACAGGATTCCATCACGGAGCCGGTGTTCAAGGAACATACTGCTCTGAGAGCGAAGGTACAGGACCTCCTCCGTGTTCACAAGGTGGACGAGAACAATGATAAGGTGTGGAGAGTGACGCTCAACAGAGAGATTGTCCATGTGGTCGACCTGAACTGCTTCCATACCCGGCAGTTTCATAAGTTGTGCTCGTGTGGCAAGGGAGGCTTCAGCAACTTGTGGTGCAAGGAAACGGAGGCGCTCTTCAGAGCTATCAATACTGACTGGCGCGCTTGGGTCCCGTACTGGTGCCGCGCAGACACTTGGGAACGTCAAGTTGGGCCAGACTTCTGTGTCCCTGGGGGCCAGGAAATCATCCGCGGTTTGGTATCTTGCCATGCGACATCTCAGTTCCTGCAGGCTACTCAACCGGAAATCCGGCCCGCTCCAAAAGGACGTCCATCGATCCTCAAGCAGCTTGCAAATGAAAAGCGGCGACTCAAGAGCATCATCGAAGACGTTCATTCAGCAACCAAGGCCCAGACGGTCCTTGGACACTATGCGGCCACAGGCGGACAAGGTTACAATCCAGGTGGAAAGGGCACGTCCAAGACGTGCAGCTTTTGCAAGTCGAGTGAACATCGTCGGGATAAGTGCCCTTCACGAGACCTCGAGGTAGCCTCTGTTGCACCGACACTTGCTGCGCCTCGGCAGATGATTGACCGTGAGGCCATCGTCAATGCATTCTTCGTCAATGTGGACGACGAGCGTAACAAGCAGCCCGGTCAGATGGAAAGTGTTTCGCTTGAGGAACCCGAGAAGGTAGAAGAGGCAGCAGCACGGGAAACAGCGGCATCAGTCATTAGCGAGTCAGATGCTACGACGTTCGCAGCTGGTCCCACTGTTGAAGCAGAGCAAGTCGCCTTCGAGGAGCCGTCAATGAGTCCTCACGCGCACTACTCAAGCGTCGAGGGCGCCGAAGAAGCCGCCACATCTGCGTCACAACGGTATCCAGAAGATGGTCGTCTTCCAGCAAACAACAATTCGGTTGCCCCCTTTGACAAACGTGTTGAAGGTTTAGGGATCCAAGACTCAGTGCCGCACAACGCGTCGACGCTAGAGTCGATAAAGATCTGGGTGAATCGATACATCAAGGATGTCGACCTCAACGTGGTTTCCATGAAAAAGTTGAAGGCGCAGCTTGAGACGGAGCTCGGTGTGAAGCAGGGGTCACATTACGACAGAGAGTGGCTACGGAAGACAGTGGATGATGTCATCGCAGCACCGGAAAAAGAGGAAGAGGCAGAGGCGGCAGAGTCGGCAGGAGCCTCGGAAGAGGAGGATGAGGCAGCAGCACAGGAAGAGGAAGACGCATCAGCACAGGAAGAGGAAGTGGCAGAGGCGGATGAGGCAGGAGCACAGGAAGAAGAAGAGGCGGACGAGGCTGGGGCGGAAGAGGCACCTGGAGCACAGGAAGAGGTGGAAGGTATGGATGAGATGGATGAGGAGGTGGCGGACGGCGAGGAAGTCAACATGGAAGTGACGGTGGATGAGAATGGCGCCCCGCTGGCCGAGACGGACGAGGCAAACCTTGAGGTCGTTGCTCAGGTACCCGCATCAGTGTTACCGAGATCAACCCTCCCTCCTTTGGAGGCAGACTCAATCCAGAGCATGACCGTCAAAGCTATTCAATCGTACCTCCGCGCAATGGGCTTAACTCCGAAGCTCCTCAAAAAAGACCTTGTTGCACAGCTTCGCAGGGCCTTGCGTGAGCAAAATGTCGAGAATGAACTGGGTCCAGAGGTCGCGAAATGGGATGATCACGCGAGACGCAAGAATGCCTCGGAGGCGGAAGTTGCGGCGTTCGAAAGATCCCTAACCGAAGCTGGGTACGAAGTTTTCGACGTCGTCGGTGATGGGGCATGCTTTTTCCGGTGCTTGGCTTTACACTTTGAATTCGACGAGCATCAGCACGCGAAGTACAGGGACTTTGTCGTAGGTAAACTCCCAGATCACAAACATGTCATTGCTGAGAACTTGCATCGCCGAGACGGCCAAAGTACGGAAGAAGCCATGGAATGGTTCAGAGCCCAGATGGCCGTAGCTGATGAATGGGTGTCCGAAGAAGGCATTCTTCTCACCGCTTTGGCCCTCGAGGTTGACCTAGTCGTGCACGACGGAACTCGAACGGAGCCGGAACGGTATGCCTCTACCTCCAAGCTCACGTATGCAAACCCCTCGATTCATGTCTTGTACGACGGAGAACACTACAAGTACTTGCGTCCCTCGAAGGCAGACGAAAGGCCAAAGTATCCCACGCGTGGTCACTACGGGCACTATCGGGATGACGATGCTCAAGCCCGTTTTGATAAGGACATTCAAAGATGGAGTCGTCATTGCGTAAAACACGATGAAGCGGTAGCAGCTTGGAAGAGGCGAGAAACGGAGCGGGAGTCAGGTGCCTCTAACACAGGTGGCTCGGCAACCCATGACTCACAGACGAATTTTTTGCAGGGTGCCTCAATGTCTGACATCAAGGCACAAGACCCACCAGCACCTGCAGTTCTGGAAAAAGCTTGGAGAATGAAGCCTGATGGTCGATTGAGCTCCTTCTTCGTCATAGGACCCGACCCTCATCAGCAATGCCCATGGTCCTTTTCCCTGCGTTATGAGCTGGATGGATCCGAGAAGGGCTGCCTCTTGATGCGTGGCGCCCAAGAACTCGATCCAGCTCTACCAATTCAAGATCTGGTGCCTCTCGATGAAACCTCTCCGTTCCAGCCGAATTCCACACTGTCCTCTTTTTGGACAATCATGCACACGTCGCCGGCGAAAGACAACACGTTCTACTTCGTACGAAAGCGCGGTGACGCATGTGATGGTGTCATGCTGTTGAGACGGATGCAAAGGAAACATGCCAGGGAGAAGGCCGTGATCCTCGAGATCGTCCGCTGTTGCGCGTCCGGGGCGAAAGGAAATGGCGCGTTGCTTGTCTTTCAACTATGTACCCTCCTATTCATATTGGAGCCCAACACCAAGATCCGCGTCAACCTCGGAGGATGCAAGGCGGAGTCGAAGGCATTCTGGGAGAAAGTGGGCTTCTCCGTGGATGGCGCAGCAGACGTGGCGGAGTTTGCGCGGGCATCTTATGCCTCAACATCAGCCCTCTTGAATGACGTATCGGCCGAGTCCTCCCCCAAAAGAGCCAGGAAGGAGAGCTTCGTCGATGTCTTGACAATGAGCGTCAAGGACAGGAAGGCATGGGAGATGTATCTCACGACCGAGCACTTGGAAAGAATGGCGATTGATAGTGAGATCGCTGCGGCAACGGAGATCGATGAGCACTTGCTCTCCTCGCAATGGTCTAAAGATGCTGTCGAAGCGTGGCGGAAAATGGAGCTTGAGAGGTACTATTCACACCAAGGAGCTCAAAAGTCGAAAGAGGACGTTGCCAAGGGCATTCAAGCGGCACTCCCTCGCCCCTAATCACGTGCTCGGAGATGTCTGCACGCAAGTTCTCACCGGCACGGGTCTTGACTAGTCACCTTTCTCCGAGGTGAGATATTGTTGCTAAGCCAGGGAAAAATGCCTTCCAAAACACTGGTACGGGGAAGTGCATGAGGTGGTTAGGGAGGTAGCCAGCGAAGTGGCCATTGCCATTGTATTCCACGACAATATACAAGCCATTTGGTTGCCTGGACTTCAGGAAGGTTTCGAGGGTGTCCAACGGGTGGAAGACCTCACTGCATTCCGCGTCGCCGTTGTACACCACGAATTGTTTCGGTGATGTTAAGTCCAAGACGAAGATAGGTACGTTGAGGAGATTCGCTAGCACTCCAAAAGTGCCATCACTTCCCCCCCAAGTACCGTTCTGCGTGTCCGAGGCACACTTCAAGCCCAAGATCATCTTGACGTTTCGCTCCTGTGCCTGCCCGTCATTCATGAGCACCTTGTTACGCTCCAGCACGTGAGTCTGCATGGCACGTAGAAGGATGCTCGACATTCTGTAATCACGCGCCGTTGGGGTCTTCTCAGGTTGTGTTTTCTGAAGGACTCGGACTGGGTTGGCGTGATCCAACGTGCCGGCGTAGCCAGCCATAACAGCGTACAGCCAGCAAGAGCCATTCCCTTTGACGGTCACACGGGTGCCGATGAGGTCCTTGGGTACCTTGTCCAATTGAGCCCGAGTGCCTCCACGTGTCTGGCGCTTTGCTAGATAAAGGCGAGGTGATAGCCTCCCTATCTCACCATTCCCATCCAGATCATGCGTCTGCAAAGTCCAATGGGAATCCAATCCTGCGGTCCGCGCAAGGTGGCCTCGTTTTGGATCAGGTGCCATTACCTATTCTTCACGAAGAAAGCATGCACGGTGCGAAGATAACAACGGAAAACGGCAAGGCTGTGGCGCGTGTCGCATGGGTCAGGCACACCGCAGTGGACAAGATGAATGGCCTTGGAGAAGGGACGACAAAGAATCTCGTGGATCAGCTACGAATCTGGGCGGGGAAGCAAGAAGGGGATGTGAACTCCACGTCGATCCAGCCTGCAGCGGGCCAGTACATCAGTCTGGGCCATGGCATTTTGCCTGGAAGGAAGCGACATTCCGTGGTGCTGGATGGCCGGTCGACGAACATTCCGTTTTCTAGATCACCGGGATCCAGGAGCGACGAAATCGAACCAATTTTGAGTTCTCTGAATGGTACCCTGGCCGTGTGTCTGACTGCACTGTTTCCCGACATGGCAAGCTGGTGTGTGTTCGACGGAGCTGAAAGCGACGAGGACGTGTGGAGGAACACGTGCCAATATCCACGTGCACCCCCAGGAGGTGTGACATTCCCATCACAACAGGTGGTGGTTCGAGGTCATATGTCGCGTGACCGTCCGGATGCCAGTGCGGCGGATTTGCACGTGGACAAGATGGATGGGGGAGGCGACTTCGGCGGTGCCATCCTGTTCTTGGGTGGAGATGAGCAGCACCCTGTTCAATGGCGTGAATTCGCCATCTTCGAATCTGCCACGGGTGGACGAGGGGTCTCGATCCCAGTGCTGCATGAGGACCTCATTTGCGTTCTTGTTAGCAACTACAACCAAAGCTTACATGGCACCGTGCACGCGGACGTCCTCGGAAATGCAGTGGACTCGCAAGACACAGGGAAAGTGGACGGACTGCACGTTGTCTCATACAATTTGCGCATGATGGAGGGGTTTGTGGATCGAGTGTCGAAAGAGAGTGCGGAAATGCAGGCAACCATCCGATCTGACTACTTTGACAAGCGCTTGCAAGCCCGTGCAAATACCTGGCTGATGCGCCAGAACCCACTGCACAGGCGCGGATTTGTCATAATAAAAGACGTGTTGAAGCTCCCAGAGCACATGAAGAGACAAATCCGAACAAGCAAGTGTGAAACCATATTCAACGACGTGCGTGGGGGAAAGCTGGTAGCAGATGGCAAGAGACTGCACACCGTGGGCCACCAAAGCTGGACGGAAGAGGTAGGCCCTCAACTGACAGCCAAATTCCGTGCGCTTGGCTACCTTTCGTGCTCCCAAGGTGAGAAACAGCTCTCGGTTCTGTGTGGGTTGAGAAGCCTTCCTCGATCGAACAAGCGCAAGGAACACCAACCACGCCACGCTGATTCAGCGGATCGGAACTCTTTGCGGAATCAGCCACCTGAAGATGTACCTCTCGCGTTTGTCTTGGCGCTCCAAGATCACACTAGGCTACACGGATGGCCATTCGACACTGATAAACACGAGATTGCAATCTTTGAGGAAGGGGACATGATCCTCTTTCGTGGAGATTTTGGACATGCAGGTGACGAGGTCGACAGTGAGAATTGGCGCGTGCACGGCTTCTTAGATTCTCCTGTGATCCCAAGGCCTGTGGACATCGACGGTGCGCTTTTGACATTTCCGTTTTGATTGAGGTATGCGCTGCGTGTGTTGGCGAGACCATACCTGCTGGTTCTGACGGCCTTATCCCATCCCCCTCGTTGCAGATGCGGAACGTGCCAGGGGGGGAAGGGGGGCTGGGTGGAAGAAGGCTGCCAGAATGTCGTCCCAAGGACTCCCCAGCTTCCCCGCGTGAGCGATCGTGCTTGATCCTAGTCTCTCGTGTCACCCTCTTCAGCTGCATCGGAGAGCCGCTGGGAAATCGGTCCATCCCATCCGTCATTAGCGAGTCGTCTTCGGATGGCAAGGCTCCCTCGCTACTTCTGTAAGGAAGTCCGAGAGGGGTCGACTGTGCTAAGGGGGGGCAGTGGCCAATGAATCTCCAGAACGGCGGCTCGCTTGATGTGGTGAGCTCCTCTGAGCGAAAGAAGAGTGGTTCAACACTGAGGCCTCATCAGCACCCTGGCCGTGGGAAAGCCGTGGGAGGACATCGGGCGCCATCTCTGTGCCCTTCTGAAGCCGCCGAACCCCGCCGCCTAGGCTACAAGCACAACTTCATCTCTCTCTCGAGGTTGGCCACTTCGCTGGCTACCGTGAAGTCTCACAAACGGTCCGCGAAGTCTCACAAACGGTCCGCGAAGTCTCACAAACGGAACCGTGAAGTCTCACAAACGGAACCGTGAAGTCTCACAAACGGAACCGTGAAGTCTCACAAACGGAACCGTGAAGTCTCACAAACGGAACTGCGAAGTCTCACAAACGGAACAGCGAAGTCTCACAAACGGAACCGTGAAGTCTCACAAACGGAACTGCGAAGTCTCACAAACGGAACCGTGAAGTCTCACAAACGGAACTGCGAAGTCTCACAAACGGAACCGCGAAGTCTCACAAACGGAACCGCGAAGTCTCACAAACGGAACTGCGAAGTCTCACAAACGGAACCGCGAAGTCTCAGAATCGGACGCGCGAAGGAACTAAAGTCTCACAAACGGTAATGGCCGAAGTCTCACAAACGGAACTGCGAAGTCTCACAAACGGAACCGTGAAGTCTCACAAACGGAACCGTGAAGTCTCACAAACGGAACTGCGAAGGAACTAAAGTCTCACAAACGGTAATGGCCGAAGGAACTCAAGTCTCACAAACGGAACTGCGAAGTCTCACAAACGGAACTGCGAAGTCTCACAAACGGAACCGCGAAGTCTCACAAACGGAACTGCGAAGGAACTAAAGTCTCACAAACGGTAATGGCCGAATGAACTCAAGTCTCACAAACGGTAATAGCCAAAGTCTCACAAACAAAACCGGGAACTGGAGAACCGTGAACTCTCACAAACGGTAGTGGTCGAACTGCGAAGTCTCAGAATCGGAAGTGTTCGAACTCAAGTCTCGGAAAAGGAAGTGACGAACTGCGAAGTCTCACAAACGAACTCGTCTCTAACATGAAACGAGACCGCGCGATGCCGACCCTCGCGCTTGCCGCGCCGGGTATTCGCGAGGAGCTCGTGCGAGCCCTCGCTGATGCGGGCGTTAAGGAGCTGACTCCGATCCAATCCGAATGTCTGCCCCACTGCCTCGCCGGCTCCGACGTGCTCGCAAAGGCCAAGACTGGCACCGGAAAGACCTTTGCCTTCCTTCTGCCCACCTTCGAGCGGCTTGCACGGAGCAACTCCCGTCGGCCCTTGCCTAGCGGCGTCGACCCGGTGCGCGCGCTCGTGCTGAGCAGTGCGCGCGAGCTCGGCACGCAGATCGTCACGCAGGCCGAAAAGCTTGCCGCCTCGCTGCCACAGTACAACGTCGAGACGATCATGGGTGCATCGAGTGTTACGCCGCAGCGCGAGCGGCTCGACCCGAGCATCGCCGAGCGCTTCTCGGCGCAGTACGGTGGCGTTGTCGACGTAATGGTCGCAACGCCCGGCCGGCTCATCGAGCACCTGCACTCCACGTCAAGCTTCGCCGCGCGGCTCGCCGGTGTCGAGGTGCTCATCCTCGATGAGTGCGACATGCTGCTCGACGGCGGATTCCAGCGTGACATCGAGGAGATCATCAGCGCGCTCCCGGCCGGACGACAGACGCTCTGCTTCTCGGCGACGGTCCCCGAGAAGATGCTCGCCGTTCTGGGGCTGGCTCTCCGGCCCGACCACGTCGTCGTCGACTGTGTGGGCGAGGTGACGGCCGACGCGCACTCCCAGATTGTGCAGCGGGTGCTCGTTCATCCGCTCGATCGCTCTATGGTGGCGCTGTACGCGCTGATCCGCGAGGAGATGGCCAGCCACCCCGACACGTACAAGGTCATGGCCTTCCTGCCGACAGCCCGCCAGGTGCAGTTCTCGACGCTCTGCCTAGTGGAGATGGGGATCGCCGTCCTCGAGATCCACTCGCGACGCACGGCGACCGAGCGCTCGTACGCCTCCGACACCTTCCGCAAGCACACGAAGCAGGTGCTGCTGTCCTCGGACGTGTCGGCGCGCGGCGTCGACTACCCCGATGTCACGCTCGTCCTTCAAGTTGGATCTCCCGCGTCACGCGATGTCTACGTGCAACGCATCGGGCGTACAGGCCGCGCTGGGGCGTCGGGCGCAGCCATCCTCTTGCTCTGCGAGTACGAAAAGAGCTTCCTCTCGACACTCAAGGGCCTGCCCATCGAGCATATGGCCTCCGACAACCTCGGGAGTGTGGAGGAGATGCGAGCGGTTCGAGCGGCGGCGGCGCGCGTAGATGACGAGGTGGCCACGCAGACGTACCGCGCATGGATCGTGGCGATGAATGGGCAGCGCAAAGCACTCAAGTGGAGCAAGCCGGACATTGTGACGAATGCCAACCTGTACGCGCGCGAGGTCCTAGGGCGCACGACGATCCCCACCTTGCCGCGCAAGGCGGCTGTCGAGTGCGCGCTGGTCGGCTTGGCTGGGCTTAACATCGAAGAAACGCCATCGGATGCGGATGCTGCGGCGGAGGCGAAGGCGGAGGCGGCGCCGCAGCTCGAGCTTGTTGTCAAGTTTGACTTTGCCGCGCTCGGCCTGGCGTTCAAAAAGGACGCGATGGCGGCAAAGGCCGCCATCGTTGCGCTGACAGAGCCAGAATCGATTGCGCTGCAGGCGTCGCTCGATTCGATCGGCGAGGCGATGGTGGGCGGATACAGGATCACGCCGCTCATGGTGACGTTGAGGATGGTCGAGAAGAGGTTGAGTAAGAACGAGAGCAGCAGCTCCGTCTCATCACTCGCGAAGTCGCGCAACGCTAGCTCCGCGTCTCTCGCGACAACGTGCACCGATCCCGACAGCCTCGGGTCGGCAGCGCCGTCTCGGGTCGGCAGCGCAGTCGACCTTTCGGACGTTTCGGCTGAGCCCCCCGCTCAGTCCACCACGAAGAAGAAGGCGAGCCCAGAGGAGGTCAAGGCGGCCACCGCCCGGGTGGCCGCGGCGGGCGCTGCGCTCAAAGAGGCGATGGCGGCGGCGGCAGCGGCGGGCTTGGATGCGGCGAGCGATGGCGCGGTGCTCGCGGCACAGGCAGCCATGAACGAGGCGAAGGAGGCGAAATCTATCCTCATGATGGGCGGTTCCAGGAAAATGTAAAGCGTGGGAGTTGGGTGTCTTGATGGCATGGAGATTTAGAGAAGCTCGGCTGTATCGCGCCGCGCTCTTTCTGAATTCTGTTTCTGTATTCTGAGCCGAGCATCATAGGGTGCGTGGGGGGCTGGGGGTAGCTTGTTTTCCGTTGAGCCCTGGCTGTCGAGCTGTCGAGCTGTCGAGGCTCCGTCGAGCCGCTGTCGAGGCCGTTGTCGAGGCCTTGCCTGTCGAGCCTGTCGAGTTCCTGTCGAGCCCCGTCAAGCCCCGTCGAGGCTGACTCCAACATGTGCCGGCCTGTCGAGGTCTGTCGAGGCTGTCGAGTTTATAACTGTCGAGTGTGCTGTCGAGCTTGAGCCTCGCATGTAGCTTTGCTATTTTTCATGAAGCACTCTGACTCTCACAGCAGTAGGCGTGTAGGCCTAGAGGACCCCCTTGAGAGGACCCACACATAAACTTCCACATAGACCACCAACCAGACTAGGTCAAAGCGTCAAACGGATAAAGAACTCGGAGATCAGGACCCGTCGTTCACACCCTAACCCCTAACCCCTACCTAGCCACTGGTTTCAAGACCAGAAAATGCAATCTTAATGCAGTTCTGAGGAGAATTAGGTCATAAAGAGCACGAAAGAGCACGAACGTGGATCGAAAGGTCCACCTGAACATCCATCATCCAGCCACCAAGTTGTGTAGTTGACCAGTGGGTCCATCAACCTTCACCTTGAAGGAGTGGGGCTCTAACCTGGCTTCTCTCAGCTAAAAATGCTAGATCCCAGTCTTAGACCTCATGTTACCTCGTGTCGAGGTCTGTCGAGGTCTGTCGAGCTGTCGAGCTTGACACTTGACAGGCCGTCACATGGAGTCAGGGGGGGGTCTGTCGAGGTCTGTCGAGGTCTGTCGAGGTCTGTCGAGGTCTGTCGAGGTATCCTGTCGAGTAGCCTGTCGAGTTCCTGTCGAGTTTCCTGTCGAGTTGTCGAGGCCAGGGCTCAAGTTTTCCGGAGCGGGTCCGGAACTTTTACCGTTTTACGAGCAATCTCGCCAAGAGGCAACTCCAGAACTCCTTTTCCGTTTCATGCCGTTTTCGCCTGCGCGGCGGGTTCGCCCCGAGCTCGTCGCCCCACAACGGTTGCATGCAATATGGCTGCACAATATGGCTTTCAATTTATTGGATTTCTGATCACAACGGCACCGATCAGCGGTCCCAAAAAGAAAGCGCCCCAGGCTCTCGTGGCTGGCGCGCCTGCTGATGAGCTTTCGAGCGGCTGCACAGACGGACTCGCCTTCAGGACGCTTCCACCCCAACCCGGCACGCCGCGCCGACCTGCGCTGCGCCGATTGGTACTGCGATGTTTCGTTCTTCGCTTCCTCGCGCGAGCGGCTTTCCAGATCCCACGCAGACGGCACCTCACTAACGCAGGCCTTTCGCGGCGGCGCATCGATGGGGCCAAACGCAGACGACCTCGAGAGGCATTCAGCACGACTGCCGCACACCCAATCGTGGATCGCCAATCAGGCGTGGCTCGAGAGCCTGCGGTACTACCCTGACCCCGCCACCTCCTCGTGCGAGCAGTCCGAGCTTACGGGCTCGTTCACGGGCAACACGCACGGCGCAAAGACCGAGCCGCACTTGGAGGCGGGCGTACGCACGCGCGCGGGTCTCGCCCTCCCTGATCCCCAATGGAGGCCGGAGCAGCTGCAGTATAGGTGGGGTACCAAGTACGACACCAAGTACGACACATCGCGTTACGGTGAGACGACTTTCGGCTCGCCGCCGCAAATCCATCAGCACAAGGCCCTCCTATTCGGCCCATCAGGTGGCCCAGCTTACCACCATCAGGTCTCCGGAGGGGGCGGTGGCGTCGGGCATGGCCAACTGCCCATCGAGTCGTCGTCAGCGCATCAGGAGCCAAAAAGATACCTGCTTCGCGGGGCGGCGGTGCCAAGTGTACTTGCAAGGGAGGGCGACGCGCATCCCACAGCAGAAGAGGAGGGAACGCCGACCTGCGACGGCATTGGTGCTCCGAGCCCCTCGCGTACGGCCACGCGCCGTGCGCCTCGTGCCCAAGGCGGCAGGTCGGCATTGAGGCCCGACCGCCTGCTTCTGCGCATGGCCGACAGTCGCCTGGCCGAACTCGCTGCGCCACGAGAGCGCGTGGCTCAAGGCGAGCGCCACCTGCACCAATGGGAGCTCAAGTCTCGTGAGCCTGATTTTCGGCACGTGTCCGCGGGAGATCCGCGCCGGGCCAATGAGGAGAAGGTGCGCGCGCGGCGCGCGCTCGAGGCGCAGTGTGTGATGTGGCCACATCACTCCCTGTGATGTATCGCGCTGTGACTCCCACACCCAGATTGTGCAGCGGGTGCTCGTTCATCCGCTCGAGCGCCACGCGGAGAGTTCGCCACTGAACGCCATCCTGTGCCGGCCGTCCCCCTTTTCATTTGCCCACAGGTGCGCCCTCGCGCGCCAGGCGTCAAGTCCATGTCCATCGGAGGGCTCACCAGCCGCATGTGGCTCACCAGACCCAGAGAGCAAGGCACGCCTATGCTCGCAAGCGACCGGCGAGCCGAAATATCAGGAGGAGTCGCCGAACATCCTGCTAGTGACGACACTCCAGCGGCCTGCAGTGCCAGCGCTGACGACAGCAACGTTGGTGGCAGCAGTCATCATCGTGGCGCCAAAGCTCATCTGTACAAGCCGCTCTGGGAGCTATACGGGGACTGGGCTGAGCGACGCGGCCGATCGACCTCTGCAGGCGCCGAGAAAGAGGTTCTGCTCGACTGCTGACAATCACAATCACTACACAATCACAATCACTACACACAAGCACAAGCACAAGCACACAAGAAAAGATAAGAAAAGCATTGAATGTGCATGATCACCGCACGATGTGGACGCCTGGTGTGTGTGTTACATATGTAAATATGGATGTATCATGTTTACGTGTCTTCAATAAGCGGGGGCGCGTCCGTGAGTAGGGGTGTGGGCTGTGGAGGCACACACATTGGTCACTATGTTGAAACGGTTGAAACAGACCATAACTTCCTGAGCGTTGAAACCCTTCCCCAAGCCAGGTCAAAATCTCGCGCAGTTAGGTGTGGCCCCCGCCCTTGTTTCGAGTTTCGTTGATCGTAAATGTTGATTGTTGTGCTCGGCTCGGCTTGTCCGCAGGCCCCCGCGGCCGGAAAATCGCACGCGTTGCAAGAAGTCACTGCTGTGCATCTTGCTGTGCATATCATTCAAATCCCAAACAGGTTTAGGCAGTAGGGCTTTAATAAACATGATAAATAGTAGACCACTCCCCCCCTTGCGTTGGGATTTAGGCGTATACTTGTGTTGAACAGCAGCAGCACGCAGCAGGTCGTGCGCGTTGTGTTGAACAGCATCAGCAGCGGCTGCACACGCGACGTATCAGAAAAAGGTTACACTGCTGCTAGCAGGCGCACCGGCACTGAGGCGCTCGCGCGTCCGCGCCGCCGCTGCGGCGGGCCGCTGCCGCGAACAGCGGCCCGTACTATCGGATTAGGAACCTAGGGTCAGGGGGGGTTTCCTATACAAATTGGGGGTGGTTTCCTATACAATACGTATCCTAATGTATCCTGCATGTATCTTGCATGTATCCTGAAGGATACATGTATCCCGAATGTATCCTGATGTATCTCAAATGTATCTTACATGCTCTGTTACATTCCAAGAGAATACATGTATCCTTCACATTTTGCATGTATTTTACAC
>Ga0210244_101402_pt1 | contig 19338 bp, 15 predicted proteins | sample ChrtobMetaP3_0mM_FD_155473 | JGI IMG/M metagenome (GOLD analysis project Ga0210244, IMG submission 155473) | Chrysochromulina tobin associated microbial communities from unialgal haptophyte culture, Seattle, Washington, United States - P3_0mM | ecosystem: Host-associated > Algae > Haptophytes >...
ATTCCTGGGTCAATATTGTTTGGCCTCGTGGTCGCTTTCGCGTGCGCGTGCTCAGGTATGCGGCGCCGCTTTTGCGTCGCCGCCCGCGCATGCCCAGTATCTGTAGCGCGAGCATGTGGTCGCTTTCGCGTGCGCGTGCTCAGGTACGGTTCCTCCGTGTCCCACCCGCCCATCCCGGGGAGCCTTCTCTTCGTTTTGGGTGTGGCGTGGTCGCGGGGGCACCCCTCCCCCCCCAGACCTCGTGTGCATTAACTTGAGTTTTTCAGGAGACGTGCAATTTTGAGGGTCATACCGGGGTACCGATACACTACCGGGGTTCGCCCCCTCGCACGAGAAGTCGCGCATGCATAGTTGCTTTCGTAAAGTTAGAAGTTCAGAAAGCCGTTCCCGTCTTTTGCACATCGGCTGGATCGGTCCTGTGGCGGCACCATTCGGCAAAACGAAAATCGGCAGGGTCCCCAAGAAAGTGTCCCAGCAGACCGATGGACTTTTTCGAGACGGTGCTTGGAGGCGTGAGCTGGACGGAGCGGGCGCGAGCGAGGCTGGGCCGGAAGAACTACGAGGCGCTCCTCTCGAAATCGGGTGAGAAGGTGACCTCGGGTGCGATTGTGATGGGCGACGAGGTGCTCAACTCGTCCGCGGCGTTTGCGAAGCGAGAGAAGCTGAAGCGCCATCCGTTAGTCAAGGAGGCGCTTGGCAAGTGGTGGAGCGCCGTGCTGAGCACGATCCAGCGCAGCCGGCCCGGCGTGTCGGACCTTCGCTTCGACGAGTACCGTCTGATCTATCGCTCACTCTACTATCACGTGCTCGGAGCGGACACGTACCGTGAGTCCGAGGCGGACGAGGCGGCCATCGAGGAGTTTGCGACCGACTCGCGCGGCGGAGAGATGGACGAGACCGCGTTCTGCAAGGGCATGTTTGAGTGAGCCGCCCGCGCGCGTTAACGCGCGCGTCGATTGCGCGCCCGTCACGGCGCCGCGCACTTGATCGTCGATTGTGTTGCGCTCTCGCCACATGTGGTCGCCTTATGTGGCCGCCGCCGCCCACACCCGACGCACGCACGTGCGACCCTCTCCTGTGCCGTGAGCTGTTGCATGTGCCATATGCTCGCTTTGTGGCTGCTCTCTTTGTGCTCGCTTTGTTGCCTTATGGCCTCCTCCCGCTTCTCCTCCCGCTTCTCCTCGATTCCACCTCCCCCTACCCTCCCCCTACCCTCCCCGACACGAGTGTTGGTGTGCCGCGTGTGAGCGCCGTATTGAGCGCAGGCTGGCCGACCTCTATGTCGACTCGCTCGAGGCGGCGGACTACGCCACCTTCCTGCTCGACCTGCTCTGGAAGGTGACGGGAGGTCATCCGGATGGTGCGATCTCGAGCTTCTGATTGCATCTGTGATTGCATCTAATTGGAAGGTGACGGGAGGTCATCCGGATGGTGCGATCTCGAGCTTCTGATTGCATCTGTGATTGCATCTGATGCTCTGGAAGGTGACGGGAGGTCATCCGGATGGTGCGATCTCGAGCTTCTGATTGCATCTGATTGCATCTGTGATTGCATCGAATTGGAAGGTGACGGGAGGTCATCCGGATGGTGCGATCTCGAGCTTCTGATTGCATCTGTGATTGCATCTAATTGGAAGGTGACGGGAGGACATCCGGATGGTGCGATCTCGAGCTTCTGATTGCATCTGATTGCATCTGTGATTGCATCTAATTGGAAGGTGACGGGAGGTCATCCGGATGGTGCGATCTCGAGCTTCTGATTGCATCTGATTGCATCTGTGATTGCATCTAATTGGAAGGTGACGGGAGGTCATCCGGATGGTGGGATCTCGCCGACCGTCGAGCATCTGATGGCATCTGATTGCCTCTGATTGCCTCTGATTGCCTCTAATTGCCTCTAATTGCCTCCCTCATTGCATGCAGGTGGGATCTCGCCGACCGTCGAGCATTCGAGGGGCTTCTCGAGCGCCGCATGGAGCGACTCGTTGGAGGACGAGACGGGGCAGCAGGTGCCTCGGAGCCGCCGAGGGAAAGCAAAGGCATCAGATTGCATCTGATTGCATCAGATTGCATCTGATTGCCTCCCTCATTGCATGCAGGTGTCTCGGAGCAGCCGCGGGAAAGCAAAGGGCGCCAAAAAGGGGAAGGGGAAGGGCAAGGGCAAGGGCGGCAGGGGCGGCAGGGGCGGCGAGGGCGGCGAGGGAGGCGAAGGAGGCAGGAGCCCAAGCAGCGACAATTTCGACAGTTATGGCGCGAACGGCAGCGATGGTGACGGCTATGCAGACGGCGATGGTGGCGGCTTGGGCAACGGCCAGGCAGACGGCGACGGCAAGGGCGGCGGCGGCGGCGACGGCAGCGGCACGGGTGGCAATGAGAACGCGGCATTGGACAGCTTGCTTAAGTCGCCGCGCTGCCCCCGGGAATACTGCGTCGGCTGCCGCGCGCTCGTCTTTTGCTGTGAGTGTGAAGCCGCGCTTGAGAGGCATTCGCCATTACGGCGCTCACCGAGCCCGCCACGGAGCTCACCCAGCCCCCGAGCCAGGCCACCCATTCAAATCGAGGGGGCAAGCCCCATTCCTCCGTTTCGTGCGTTGGCGGCGGCGGCGAGGCTCGCGGAGAGGCAAGTGCCGCTTTGGAAGCAGAGGCACGCTGCCGGCTTGCCGGTGGGCGCGCCGCGCCGCCACTGGCAGGTTGCGCCGATGGCGCCAGAATTTGCCATTCTGCGCCCGTCACGCTCGCTGCCGCCCATGGGCTTGTCGAATGGGTGCGGCGCTGATTGCGTCTGATTGCGTCTGATTGGGTCTGATTGAGTCTGATTGGGTCTGATTGCGTCTGATTGCGTCTGATTGCCGCGCTGCAGTTCCTCTCGTCGAATGGGTGCGGCGCCCCTCTTTCAGCGCCCATGTGGCTCGAATGGCTGATTGCTGTTGAGATGCTCTCTCTTGGACAACCTCTGAGTGGACCTTAATGACCTGAATGACCTCTGAGTGGTACCTCGTGCCTCTGATGAATCTCCCTCTATCTCCCTCATCATACCCTCATCAGGTACGACGCCCAACACGGCGCCACCGCGCACCTCGACCCGTTCCGTCGGGCGCTCGCTACGGCGTCCGCGCTGCATGCATTCGTCGACTCGCCCTCACGCGCGTCCCATATTAGGGTGCACCGAAGGGACGGCATGGGCGGCGAGGGCGGCGAGGGCGGCGGTTGGCTCAGCCTGATGCGTGATGAGCTGCTCAGGAACACGTCGCCAGCCCCGCCGCCCTCGACACCGGGATGCCTGAGCCGGCGCGGGTTGCAGACGCGCGAGGGGCTTCGTGCCACACTGCGCTCACGACAGCTCGCCGCCGACGCCCCCTCCACACCGATGCAGCGCTCACGACAGCGCTCCATCTCCACGCCAGCTCTCGAAGAGCAATCGTCCCATATTAGGCAACCGTCCCATCTTAGGCAACCGCCGCACACAGCTGTGAACACAGGCGGTGTGAACAGCTTGAGTCCTCTGACGCGCTCGCCATGGCGCTCACACTCGTCGCCGCGATGGCCGCCGCGTCACAGGTCCACAGCCATGTCCACAGCCATGTCCGGTGCCCTCATCGGGCTGGGTGACACGTCACTCATCGGGCTGGGTGACACGTCACTCATCGGGCTGGGTGACACGTCACTCATCGGGCTGGGTGACACGTCACTCATCGGGCTGGGTGACACGTCACTCATCGGGCTGGTTGACACGTCACCGCTGGGTGACACGTCACCGAGCTCGGCCGTGGGGCTGCGCTTGCGCCGTGAGTTGATCGCGACGCCAGCGAGCAGCAGCCACGGGCGGGCTCTTCTGGACTTCGCGGACTTCTCGTAGCGTGGCGGGCCGTCGATACGCGTATACCGTCGTATGGGTAATGCGTGCCGACGATCTACCATCTAGGTGGAACAACAACGTCTCGACTCTTTCGTTGATACACGATAAGATCACATACTGTTGCGCCTCGCCTTTGAAAATTATTGCATGTTTACTTTGTGAAGTGAACGCCTGAACGCATTGCAGATCAACCCCTGGGATCCCCACGTGTGCCGCCATGCGTGCCGCCCTGCTGCCCCCTGATCGCCCAGGCATATCGAGAGAGGTCATGACTCGTACGTCCTCGCAAGCGCCCCCGCCTCGCCCCTGCCCCCTGCCCCCCCTGCCCCCCACCCTGGCACAGATGTGTCGCTCGCCCGCTGTTGCCTAATTTGGCACAGATGTGTCGCTCTCCCCCACTCATCAGCCACCCATCAATGCGAGTGATCATGCGAGCAAGGTCGCCCGTCATGTGAATGGGTGTGGGTGTGTGAATGGGTGTGGGTGTGAACATGCTCATCGAGCGCATGGATGATGGCTCGTCGCTTCTCCTCAAACTCGTCGGGTCCAAGCATCCCCTGCTGCCGGAGCGCCACGAGGGCCTTGAGCCGCGCCTCCCTCGACGTGGAGCGCGCCTTGATGCAGTCGTCGGTATCCCTCGGGAGCCAGATGAGCTGACGATTCTCCACGAGCGTCTTGGCGCGCTCGTCGACGGAGCCTGGGAGGACGCCATCCACGCGCACTTGGTAGGGCGCGTACTGGCCCTCGGGCCACTTCGCCTCGCGGTAGAGCAGCCCGACCACCGTGCACATGACCCACTCGTGCTCACCGATTCGGCACTCAGCGACCTCGCCGAGGCCAAAGCGGAAATCCGACTGGATGATCTCGTCGACGTCGGCCGGTGCCCAGATGGCGTTGCGCGCGTCGGGCGGCGCGTCATCCGTCAGCAGGATCTGGTACGGAGCGCTCAGCTGCGACACAGGCCAGCTCGGCTCCCGGTAGTTGTGCGCGACCACGGTGCCCCGCAACCATTCAGCGGTACCAACAAAGCACTTGACGGGCGTGCCCAGCGGGAAACGCAGCGGCGGCGCGCTGCCGTTTCGGGCCAGGTCCATCCATGCGCCAGCCGACATGCCTCCGCTGCTTCCGACCACATCGCTGCTCATGCTGCGCGTGCGTGCGGCGCTAAGGATGAACGTGAGGTCTGCCTTGGAACTTGTGCCAAGCATGAAGATGCTGCGAGGCTGCCTGATCGCTTGCATGGTCGTAGGCGTCCTCAAGGCTGTGGCCGCGCGCTGCGCTCGGAGGAGATGAAGCCGAGGCAGCATTGATAGTGCCGACAGAGGGTCGGATAGTGCCGACAGAGGGTGCCGACCGCGTGGGAAGCGAACTTGCCGTGAACATGCCGTGAACGTGTGCTGAGCCTTAGCTCCAAGAGTGTATGGACACTAACGACAGGAGCGCCGCTACGGGCGCACACGGCGGGGAGCCGCCAAAACCCCCAAAGGGGTTAGGGCCAGCGCCGGGGGCAAAAGTAGCGCACTACCGGGTGTGAACGCAAAAGGCGGCGCTCCCGCTTTTGCCCCCTTGGGGAATCGCGAACCATGGGCGTCGGCATCGGCACCCCCGCGATCCTCACGCACCCCGCTCGCGCACACGCTCAAGCTCGCGCAATAAAACACCCACCGACCACCCCAGCAGCCACCTGCAGACATCCTAGCGGTATTGTATAGCCCGCTGACGTCCGGGCACGGACCGTGGCCGGGACAGTAGCCAAAACGGCCGAGATGATCGCCGAGATACACAATCTCGGAGATTATCTCGGCGAGTTCCGGTGAAGTGCCCAAGGCACGAGATGCAACCGAGGATCGGTCGGACCCAATTACCGAGTATGTCCCTATAGCATAGTAAGATGCTAATCCTGTGTACCTATCCACAGGTCACTATTCACAGAGCTTGAGCGCTCCAAACGAAACAACCATACCAGCCCCGCGGGGCTAACCATAAATACCATATTCTGAACATGAACGCATCAGCCCTGCGAGGAAGGCGACCCATTCCCACGCAGCAACACCGCTTTTCAGCTTTTCACGCGTCTTGGCGCGCAACGGTTGTGAATGTGCCTCAACTTTTGACGAACATGCCTGCAACCATGCGTCGGACCTGTTTCCGGTCAGCCAGCCCGGCGAGCCTACCGCCTGTGCTGCCACAGGTCACCACCGCCGCCCTGCAGGGTGCACTGCAGGCCAAAGAGAAACGCGCCCGGGAGCAACGTGGCAAGGTGACAGATGCGGAAGAGGTAGAAGAGGCCACTTGGGCCGCGCCCAAGGAAATCACTCCAATCGAGACGTTGCTTCTCCTCCCGGAGAGCGCGGCGCGCGACGATACGCACGAGCTGGTCGTTAACAGGCATGTGCTCGCAGGCTGGGTCGAGCAAGAGTCGCCGTGCTGTGCTGCAGCAAGCCTCGCCTGCATGTTCAACGCCCTTCGGCGGCATGAAGCCAAAGATGGCAGCGCCATGAAGCCGGCGCCAGTGCTCGCAGCCTTTCGAGATTTATTTCTGGGAGAGCTCGCCGACAAGCGTGTGATGACGGCACGTGCACTGAGCCTGCCGGAGGCGAGCGGCGCTGCCAGTCTTGGCGTGCTGCTGCGCTGCGTAGAGCATCGGCAGGCTCGAAAAGGGAAGCCGATCACGGGGCGCAAGGAGAGGGCGGTCAGCACGGCGGAGCTACGCACGACACTCCGGGAGGTGGTCCTCGAGGGCCCCGACCCTGCCGCGCGCGAGCTGCTACTCCCAGCCGAGCAACGGCCCTCAGAGAGCCATGAGGCGATGCTGTGGCAGCGCCTGCGCTCCTGCTACAATGTGAATGCTCCCGCCAATCTCACCGCGGTGGATGCGCCGTCTGCCGCCCCAGTGACGGATACTCCAGCGACGATAGACGCTGCAGCGGCGTTGCCAGTAGCCAGCACCAGCAGCGCACCCGCTGCCACGTCGGTGGCAACGGGCAGCAGCGGCAGCAGCGGCAGCAGCGGCAGCAGCGGCAGCAGCAGCGGCAGCAGCGGCAGCAGCAGCGGCAGCAGCGGCAGCAGCGGCAGCAGCGGCAGCTGCGGCAGCTGCAGCGGCAGCGGTAGCGGCAGTGGTGCCGCCGGTGGCCCGACGGATGGCGTGAGAATGTACCTGCTCAAGCGCGCCCCGTTCGAAAAGTTCGGCGTGCGCGTGGGCTGTGGATACCCGAATGGACCCCCGCTCGTGACGGGTCTCTCCGGGGTCGCGACGCGCAGCAAGCTCAAAGTGGGCGACATCATCCAGCGAATGGATGGTAAGGAGGTTGCGAGCGCGGAGGCGGCGACTGTCGCCTTCGCCCGCGCGGGCACGAGTATCTCCTTGCATGTGCAGCGGCCAGAGGGCGGCGCAGACGCGCCGCTCGAGGGCCGCGCCGCAGAGGCCGACGCGGCCCTGATCAAGCTCCTCCACAGCCATGTCGGCTTCTGTAAGCTCACTTGCGACGCGCCGTCAACAGCGGCGATCGGCAATGCGCATCTGCTGCGCGCGAGCACGGTGCTCAACGGCGAGACAGAGAAGTGCATGCGCGTCTACGGCAGCCGCTTCTGTGGAATCAACCGCGACGACGACGCGGTGCTGATCAGTGAGACCGACTCGGCTGAGGCACAAGAGAGCCAATTCCACCGGCTCTGGACGGCTTTCATCAACGAGGATACGGCGCTCATCGCACACTTTTGGAACCATTACGCGCCCATCTACGCGCTCCGAAAGTACCACGACCGGACCAGCGGCGAGATGCAACTAGAGCTGCTCACTGCGAAGCCGGCGCAGCGCCCGTCGCGCTGGATCACGTGGGAAGCGATGCGCGGATGGCTCCTGCAGTGGAATGGGTACGGCATCTTGAGGTTTGACCGGATCGAGGCGAGGCGAGGTGAGAGCCCGTGGCGCCAGGGCATGAAAGCTGCGCCTGGTGTGAGGACCCTTTGGGGCCCCAGCAGTGTGAGGACCCCGGACTCGGACTCGGACCGGCTCGACGGCCAGAGCGCTATTTTGGAGAGCCCGTGCCCGGCACCAGAAGTGGACCAGACGCCGGCCAGACGCCGGTCGGACGCCGAACTACGGTAGGAACTTGATGACGCCTGGCCGTAAAGAGCCTATTAGGCTTTAGAGACGTGGACAAGAGGGGACAGACGGCGCTCAGTAACGGATGCACAGAGCCTATGGCTGTGTCAAATCTCTATGACTATGTGTCAGTCGGCGTATGAGCGTGCGAGTGACACACGTGGTGCCAACGAACCGTGTCGTTAAGCTTTCAGCTTTCACCGGACGGGATGACGGAAACGTTTTGTGTACATGCCCGGCCGGCATTTCGATTTGTATCTTTCGGCACTCACACGTAACTCTGCACCCTGGCCCGCGCTCACCACCACCATGACGCGCTCACAGGGCACGGCCTCACGCCTCACGCACCTTTCCTGTACGCTCTCCCAGGCGCGATCCGGACAACGCTACCCCTCCCACGGCCTCGCAACGCGCTCGCACGCACGTGCCGCTCACACATCCTGCCTCGGACGCCGTCTCGGGCGGCCCAGCTGCGCCCTCTTCTTCGGGCCCGACACACACACGCACGCACGCAGCACGCGCGCGCCGCCGCGGCGGGTGCGCCCCAACCGCCGCCGTCCCAACCGCCGCGACGGCGGCGCTCAGCCGGTGTGTGCCATGCAGTTGGTATCCCAAGTGGTACCCGTCCACTTGGAGACAAACTGCTCCGCGATCGCAAACTCCTTGTACTCATCGCCCTCATTCTCGCCCGGAACGACGACGTTCGTCTCGGAGCACTTAGCTGTCACCACGTCCGCGCCGAGCGACTCCTTATTGAGGATGACCTGGGTGCCCGAGCACTTATCGATCGTAACCGTCTGCACGAGCCCGAGTACCATCACCTTGCACGAGTTGCAGTTGACCAGCTCGATGCCCGCGACGACGGTGTCGAAGACGATGGACACCTTGTTGCACCCGTCGAGTGTGATCGCGTTGCACTTGCCCTTGACCGTGATGGTCGAGTCGAGGCACTTGTAGATGTACACGACCTGCTTGACCTCGGCGTCGATCGAGATGGACGAGTTCTTGACCTGGTTCTCGATCTCCCACTTCTTGCCTCCCACGCACTCGCATTTGGGCGGCTTGGTCGCCGCCGCCGTGGCGGCCTTCGGTGTCGACGGCACCGAGGGGACGGGGGCAGGCTTGGCCTTGCCATATTTGGACGGATCCCAATCCTCGCCCTTGGTTACCTTCTTGAGGCCGGATGTGACTGAGCCACCCTGGTTTATCTGCGCGAACAGCGCCGACGTCGCGTCGGCGCCGCCGGCTCCAGCCGATGCGGCTGGCGGCGGCGGAGGCGGCGGGGGAGGCGGCGGCGGCGGCGGAGGAGGGCCACCCGGGCCGCCGAGGGCGGGTGGCGCAAGCGGGGGCGGTGCGAGCGGGGGCGGCGCAGGCGCGGCCGCCTTGCCCGCGTCCTTGACGTCGATGCCCTTCGGGTTCCATTCGAGCCCAGTCTTGTGGAATTCCTTGACGAAGGCGGCGAGATCGGTGAAGATCGTCTTCACGGCCTTGGCGTACGTGATGTGGTTCTCGTCCTTGCCCTTGTAGGTTGTGAGGATTTTGGTCTGGCAGAAGGCGCCCGCCTCCCACATGTCGTTGATGTGCGGCACCGGCGTCTTCTCCACCATCACCCACCCAAGCGCAGGGATGGCCTCCGCCACGGCCTGCCGATGGTTGTAGTCCTCCGCGCGCCGGTCGGACGTCGCGGCGGACTGCACCTGCCCGAGCAGGTCGGAGGTCGCCTTGAGGACGTTGTTCTGGAAGGTCGCCGCGTCCGGCTTCTTGCACTTGGCGACGAGCACGAGCATGTCGCGCTGTGCCTGAAAGCATGCCTGCACCAGCTTCGCCTGGTTCAGCGTCTCAGGCATATTGATCGCGGAGGCCGCGTTGACGTAGGCGGCGACTGGCCCGGAGAGGAATGCATTGAAGGCATCCACCTGTTGCGCGCGCGCACGCACAGTGAGCGGCACTCGTTGGTGGGCGCGCGGGATTTCGTGGCCGTCGTCGTCTCACCATCGGCGAAGGGCGCTCGTCCTCGACAGCAGCTGCGGCGACCAGCGGTGCCGCGGCGCCGGCGCCATGGAGCTCCATGGACTCAAGCTTGGTTGTCACGGTCTCGAGACGCTTGAGTAGGGCTTGGAATTTCTCGTCCATGGTGCTTCGGCGCAAAGTGATTGACGCGCGGGCAATCGTAAGCTCCGATCGCGGCGACACCGTAAAGTTCGAAAGTCCGCAGAGCGCTGTGGTGGACATCCGTCTCGCCGCCAAGGTCCTCTATCCGTTCAGTGCACTTATTGCGGAGAGAGTAGCTTCGCAAGACTCTATCTATAATACTTGTACATAGCTTTGCAAGCCATAGGAACCTAATAGATTTTCCAATCGATATCCTCGTCGATGAAGCTCGCTTTGCGGTCGGCCGCCGCGCCACTGCGCGGCTACAGCTTGCTCGCGCCCGTGCTCCCCCTCCGCGGAGGAGCACAGTCTTCTCGCAAGCTGTCTTCCTCCGCCGAGACGGTCACGGTCTCGATCGCTGAGGCGCGCTCGAAGACAGCTGCGGCTCTGCGGAAAATTGGCTGGGACGACGAGGATGCTGCGTTGCAGGCGGAGATCATGACTGCGGCGGGTGCGCAGCTGGTTCTCTCGAGCTGCCGGCGCGTGCCCTCTCCTGCTGCCTCGCGTGCACGCTGCTCACCAGTAGAGCGCTGGCTATCGATCTCTCGTGCCCGCAGAGCTGTGTGGCAACAATCAGGGCCTCGTCAAAATGTACAACCCGGCGCTGATGGCGCCGTCGCCGGGCACATCGAAGCCGACCGTGGAGCGCGAGACGGCCACCTCCGCCGTGATCAACGCCAACCAGTCTCCTGGCATGCTCGCCGCGGTCAGCGCCGCCGACCTCGCGCTCAAGAAGCTCAAGTCCCAGGGGGGACCGATCGCCATCGTGACCGCATACAATACCAGCACGTCCTCAGGCCAGCTCGCCTTCTACGTCGAGCGGATGGCGAAGCAGGGCGTGATCGGCATCGCGCTTGCCAACTCGCCCGAGTTCGTCGCCGCCGCGCCGGGTGGCAAGCCAGTCTTCGGTACAAACCCGATCGCCTTTGGAATCCCACAGGCTCACGGGCCTCCTCAGACGTTCGATATGGCGACCTCTGCCATCGCCCTCTTCGGAGTGCTCACGTCCAAGGCGAAGGGCCAGCCGCTGCCCGAGGGCGTCGCGTACGGCAAGGACGGTAAGTGGACCGTCGATGCCGCCGAGGCCCTCGAAGGAGGCGCGATCGCTACGTTTGGTGGGCATAAGGGAGCAGGCCTCTCCCTCTGCGTCGAGCTGCTGGCGGGAGTGCTCTCGGGCGGCGCGGTGCTCGGCCAGGTTCCGTCCAAGAAGCTCGCCAAGAGCTGGGGCCACACGTTCATCGCCATCCAGCCGGATCTCCTAGTTGACGATTTTGAGGGCAAGGCGGCCTCGGTGCTCGCTGCCGTCAAGGCCTCTGGGCCGTCCATTCGGCTACCGGGTGAGTCGTCCGCCAAGACGGCCGCCCAGCGCAGCGCGGATGATGCGTTGCCCATCCCGACAAAGATCTGGCAGTCCATCTGCCACACCGCCGAGCACGGGTTGCCCAAGTAGATGAAGTCCATTCTGTCGCAACCGGGGCCTCAGGTCGCCGCGCACAGCCCATCGCTTGAGAAGTCGTGTGCGGTGTGGCGGAATTATGTGCGGCCACGCCATGTCTTGGCATCACTGATGTCGAAGTCGCGATGATTGTCTCGCTCGAGCGCCCCCGATTAATGATTAAATAGCAGGAATGGTAACAGAATGGTTCCAGATTAATGCGCATGCCATGCTCATGCACGGAATCTCATAACAGCTCAACAGTTTTTCGTGGGACAACCAATGTCATAAATTTCAGCTCGCCCGTCTTGGTGACGTTTTGCGTATTGCACCGCGCGTTGCACGCGCAGCCCTGCACCGAATACGCCAGCAGCGGAGCCCGGCGCAGCTTGTCATGTCGGACCACGCTTGTCTGCTCGACTATGCGCTACGGTTCGACCTGTGCGATCATGTCGATCTCCACCGGCACTGCGCGAGTACAGCGCATCGAACGCACGCTGCGTGAGTCATGCGGCAAGACACTTGAAGGGTGGGGCTGGCATAGGACGGGACACTCACCGCCGAGCGGGAGCGTCGTAACGCCGACTGCGACACGTGCATGCACGCCACGCTCCTCAAAGATCTCGCCGAGCAGGTTGCTGCAGCCGTTGAGCACCTTTGGCAGAGCAGTAACGCTGCTGTCTGCCACCGCAATGTATCCATTCACCTTGACGATCTTCTTGACCTTGTCCAGGTCGCCGATTGCGAGCTTGAGCGACGCAATCAGCTCGAGACCGACGATCTTTGCAAGCTCGGCGGCCTCGTCAACGGTGAACTCGGCACCCACGCGGCCCACGTGCACACTCTTCATGTCCTCCTTGAAGGGCAGATGCCCCGCGAGATACACCCATCCATCTTCGTTCGAGACGACGGCGAGCTTGTACGCGCCTGCTGGCTGCGGAAGCTCGGGAAGTGTGTAGCCAAGCTTCGCGATGCGCGCCTCGGTGTGCACGAAGCGAGCCGAGAGCGCGGCACTTTTTCTTAGTAAAGCCTGCATGGACAGTCGAAGGTTGTGTTACCTTCGGCGTAAGAGAAGAAACCTCGGCAGCTCGCGCAAAAAGCGAGCGAAGCCATTGACGAATCAAGACGAAACTGTTCGCGCGGACTTAAGGGCGTACTCGTCGCGTCGATGCTCGCGAGGACGCTCAAGCGGAGCGCGCCAGTTGACAAGGCGAACGCTGATTTCGATGCTGTCCCCGCCGGCATGGACGCGAGTGCGGATGTGCCACCGACCCTTGCGCGGCAGAGCTCCTCGAGGTCTTCATTGGACTCGCTGCTCGCCGGGATCTCCCAAGGGCTGATCGTTCGCCGCTCCGTCTCTGCCGCCCTCCGGGAGTCCCAAGCTGCAGACGCCGAACCCGCCGCCGCTGGTGCAGGGTCGTGCGTGGCGGTGGCGGCCTCGGCCTCGGCACAACTCACGACAATGTCAGATGGCACATCTCATCAGGCCAAGCGCTTCAAGATGGACGCTGCCAGTGCTGAGGTCTCGGCGCGCCTGCCGCTTGGGGAGCTTATGCGGCGTGCTCGGCTCGCGGGCGCTGCACCCGAGGAGATCGAAGATGCGGTGGATAGCGACGAGCCCAAGGTGGCGCTTCTCGCGCTCATCGAGGCAACTTTGCCGGCCGGGAGCGAGGCGCCTCGCCTCGCCGATGGGAGCCTTGGAGGAGGAGGAGGTGGTGTGAATGAGGCGCCGGACGACGGCATGCTCGGTGTGAATGACGACGGCATGCTCGGTTGCGGTATCTGCACTGAGCAACGGCCGCGCAAGCACTTTTACGGAGGCCGCACCGGGCTGCCGACTGCATGCGGCTGTGAGATGGGCAAGCTGAGAAAAGCTTAAACACGGTTTCGCTGCGGGTTTTTTACCTCGTCTTGTTCACAAGCATGGGCGCGGGCGAGTCGACTGCTGTCGTGGCGGCGCCCACACTCGACGCCTTACCGCCGGAACTGCAGCGAAATTTATTTCGCTCGGTCGAGATGATGGCTCGCCGCGATGCCGCGACGCCGGGCCGCTTTTCCCTTGCCGCCTTCCGTGAGGTGCACGCGTCGATGCCTGCAGACCTCTCAGAAGCCCTCTGGCGCGCGCTGTGCCTCGGGGCGCAGGCGTCCGTGGACGCGACGCTCGATCTAAATGCCATCGTGCGCACAATCGTGCCGCTCAGAGTCGGCGGCAACCGCGTGCTAGCGGCCCGCAAGCACCTCGAAGCTTGCTTTGAAAATGATGTTGAGCGTGGCGTGAAGGTTGCGTTTGAGGAGGCGGTCCCGTGGCTCGAGGCGATGCAGGAACTGCCGCTGCGGCCATCGTCGCGCAGCTTGCCGGCCGCCGAAGCCATCCTTGCCGCCGCCGCGTGCGCCGCGTGGCTGCTCGACCTGCGTGAGCTCGAGCCACTGCCCGTGCTAGCGGAGGGCACGTCGCGGCTGCTCACTGAGGAGGATGTTCGCCTCTTGAGCGCCCAGCTGCCCCTCGAGCAGCGGCGGCGCTGGCGACTCCTCTTCAGCTCGACACGCGACGGCACCTCCTTCACGCGCTTCATCGCCCTCGGCGCGCGTCGTGCGCCCTGCCTCATCGTCGTGCGCGAGGGAGCCTTGCCCCCAAGCGTCGCCCCGGGCATGCCTCCACCCCCCAATGCGGTCTGTAGCATCTTCGGCGGCTTCTCGTCGAAGCCGTTGCAGCCCTCGCCCCAGTTTGGGGGCGACTACGGCTCGTTCCTCTTTAAGCTCGGCGCGGCGCCAGCGGTCTTCCGATCCAGTGGGAAGAACTCCAACTTTGTGTACCTCAACGCGGGCATGGACCTCCTTCCGAACGGGCTGGCCTTCGGTGCCAACGGCTCACTCGACGATCACTTCTTTGGGCTGTGGCTCAGGGACGATCTTGAGACGGGGCGGTCTGACGCGCCGTGCGCCACCTTTGGCGACTCGCCTTGCCTCGCCATGGCCACGGAATTCCGTGTGGAAGAGGTGGAGCTCTGGGCTGTCGCTGAGGACCCGCCTCCTCCTTCCGACGAAGAGCAAGCTGCGGCCCGGGGCGAGAATGCACTCACGGCTGTGGGCGTCCTCAGCACGAAGCACGAGGAGACGCGCAAGTTCCTCGAGATTGCGACGGGCAAGGGCCAGGCGTCGGCGGACCTAGGCGTCACCAAAGAGTGAAAACGGCTTTGGTGCTGATAAGCTGATGTATGCGTAGAGGCAGCTCTACATACACCAGGGGAGAGCAAGCCTTCAACCAAAGACTACCGATAGCAAACCAAGGCTTTGATGATTCTAGTAACGTCAGATTTTTTAAGATCGCGATCTTCTTCTGAGCTTCTCTTCGAATGCATCGCGCAATTCGTCACACTGAAGCGGATCGCTCGTCACAATGCTTGCAGATGTTGCGCTCGCCGACGACGAGCTGAGGCGTGCTCTTGGCTCTGCCAAACAGGAGCATCCGACCAAACAGGAGCTTCCGACCAAGCGCTCGTACGACTCCGGACCAGCTATGCCGTCGCCCGCTATCTCGTACCGGGGCGACGCCAAACCGGCCTCGTACGACTCCACGATGACCGAATTCGAGGCGGAGCAGGCAGTGCAGGATGCGCTGAACTGCCCAGTCGAGTTGGCACTCATAAAGGGCGCGCCTCGATGGCAACTGCTGCAGGATCTGCTTGACAGTAGGAGGTCGCGCAGCTCCTATTCGGCAGCAGCCGAGCGGCTCATCAAGAACCACGCATACGTGTTGCGTGACCTGACCAACCCACATCCCATATCGCAGCTCGAGCTCGTCCGTGTCAGCCAGGCCGCAGCGGAGCACGCCGACCAAGCGCTACGCGAAGTTGCACGTCGGCTGCTTAAGAAACGAACCGGTGCTGAGACGATCGAGGAGCACCTCGACACCTCCGACGAGCAGGCCGTTGCCACATGGGCTGCGACGGCCAAGTACCTCGACAGCCGCATCCAGTCGCAGCCTCACGAACGTCCAGGTCGTGCTCCCGACATGAATCCGAACGAGGCGACCGCGATGCGCCAGGCGCTCCAAGAGATTTGGTGGCAAGCTCACCAGACTGCCAGATCATTCAGTACCACTCACGTGCCGAGACGGCGTTAAACTCTCGGGCATGCACATCCATCCGCATGGCCAGAAATCCGAGCGTGTCGGTGTGAGCCCGCGTGAATAATCCGATGGATGTGGGATGCCGTGCGTCCTCCCGCCGCTCGTGTACGTGCATTATTGTGAGCACGAGAAGGCGCGTGGTCGCCGTGCGAGGCGGGAACCGGGACGTCACAGTCTGAGTGACATATGTACCTTTTGTGGCCTACGTATGGGTCTGGACTCCGTCGTGTGCGTCCAAGGTTTGGTTAGCCTCGCGGGGCTGTTTTCTGTTAGGCTCCCCTTGCAAAGTTTCATAGTACGTTATGTGAATGCGGGTTTCCGGTGCGGCCCGATAGAAGCGCGTTTAGCGCCCCCTCACGATCTCCGCCATGATCGGCGAGCGCAGTTGCGACCTGCGAGGCGTCGAAGCCGAGCGAGCTCAATTGCTCAAAGTCTGCAGAGGCGCGCTCACGATTGGTCACAGGGAGAGCCGCAGACGGCACGCCCGCTGCAGCGCACGGTGCGGTGGTGCTGCTCGTGCGCCTGCCCTGGCTCCTAGGTCTTCTCACCGGAAACGGGTCCGGTGACGGGCCCGCCTCGTGCGCGGGCGTCGCGCCCGCGCACGCCGCAACGACGGTGACCCACGCTCGTATGCAGCGGCGGGTGAATTTCTGAAGGAAGATGAGCGATGCTGTGAGCGCGGCGGCACCCAGCAGCACTTGCCAGCGCGCCAGGTAATACTCCTCGCCTACCTGGTACCAGGTAGGCGTCGCAAGCACGCGCCCTTGCAGCCACCTAGTGAGCTCAACAACCCCGAACGCAATCGCGTTGTTTCTCGTCACAGGGATAGGTGCGTTTGGCGGCGAAGCCCAGCCGGGAGGAGTAGAAGGTTTGGAGGCACCCATCGATCAGTCTTCACAGTTGACTCGTGGCACAGTCCCGCCTCAAGATTTCATGCGCAAAAATACACAACGCTCATGAAGATACGTGTGACGGCAGTGGATGTGAAGATACGTTGTTAGATGAGGTCCGGCGCGTGCTCGCGTGTGCCGACTCCTGACGGCTCGACGGGGAATTGCGTTTGCGCCATCGCTCCGCGATACATGATTGCCACCACTTCCGCATCATCGGCCATCTCACCTTCACACAAGGGCTCGGCCAGTCCAAGCGTGACCGCTAGAGCGGCTAAGCGAGGCAGGCCCGCTCGCTCGCATTGCTCAGAGTACACGACGCGCGCGTCTAGCGCCTCAGCATCGGCAAACAGCGACACCATTTCAGGTTGAGATTGGACAGCACCGAGCCCCCCCGTCGGATTGGTCCTGAGCATGGGTGCGAGCGTGCGCAGAGAAGACGAGGCGCTGCGGTCACTTTCGCCGGCGTCTCGTTTGCGCAGCCTTTCGAGCCATGCCGCTTGCTCGGCTGCACCCGCATCGATGCTGCTTTCCTCCGGCTCTTCATCTAGCGGGCCAGGCCACAGGTCCTTGTACACCTTGGCAACTTCGGGCAGCCCTTTGAACTGAGCTGGGATTTGCGTGGCGGGCGGCGCAAGCGTTCTGAACGGCTCACCGACCGATTCGAGCTGTTCGCGATACGCCTCGGCCATCCAAGCAACTGCTGAGCGCACCTGCTGCGATTCGCTGCCAGGATCAGCACGGTGCTGATCGAATTGTTGTTGGGGTGAGGTGTTCGTCCACTCGATGCCGTCGAGCCATTCCGCATCTTGCCGTGCAACTGCTCTATCGTGTGCCCGACAGCATACGAGAACGCACTGCAGTGTGAAGAGCAAGCGCGAGATTCCCCATGCATTTGGTTGCAAAATCTTGGCAACGGTCACATCGCCGAGGGACGGGTCATCCGGTGAGATGGTGGGCCACACGCGAATGATGCCGTCGATGAGCTCCGCATCTGTCATCTCAGGGCTGAAAAGGCAGCCTGCTGCCTCGCAGGTCTCAGCAAGCGCCTCCGAGAAACGGGTGAACAGGTAGCGGAGGATGGGCAGGCAGGCCTGCGGGCCGCCAGCACGGAGTGCGATCTCGTCGATATCATCATCATACGCGATGATCTGGCAGCGATGGATGAGCAGCGCCGCTGCTTGTTCTACGCCGAGGTGCCAGGCCATCTCGTGCGGCGAATGCGCGTAAAGACGAGACCAGTGACGCACGACCGCAAGTTTCCGATTCGATGGGTGCTTGCCTTTTCCGGAGGCATCAAAGAACGCGCTCCGCGCGTGAAGGCCAGCCCGGCCACATTGAGCTCCTGCGTGAGAACAACGCGTGATACTTTCCCCTGTTTCCGGGTAAGGACATGTACAATGTACAAAAGGGGCGCAAGGTTTACCGGTACGTCATTAATAATTCGGCCGCTCAGCAGTGTTTGTCAGCAGGTGCGTGGCGCTTTCGGCGTTGGGCCCGCAGCTCGCTTCTTCCGGCCGGCAACAGGCGATGGATTCGCCCACGCCGCGCTCTCCGGCGCTGTTGGCCGTGCAGGATGACAACTGCAATTGCGAATTCACTCGGCCCTGCGAGTGCGATGAGGACAGCATGCCCGCGACGCGGCGCTTCTATATGTCGGGGTTTGAGCCACCAGTTCTCGCCGCAGATGATTTACAGCAGCAGCAGCAGCAGCAGCAGCAGCAGCACCAGCACCAGCACCACCAGCACCACCAGCACCACCAGCACCAGCAGCACCACCAGCAGCAGCAACTCGCTTCCTCGGCCACGTTGCCACATCCCACGCCTTCAGCAATCGCCTCGACGTCAGTGGGCGATGCAGGCAGAGCACCGTCGACCTCGCCGCCTCTGCCGCAGCCTCTGCCGGCGCCCTTGCTCCCGATTCCGATACCGAGTGGCGAAGCCTCCGCCACGGGATCCGTGGAGGCACCCGTCGCGCTGCAAGCGCGCAGATCGCAGCAGCAGCAGAACGACGAGTATGCGTCTGAGCTGCGGCAGCCGCAGCCGCAGCCGCAGCCGCAGCCGCAGCCGCGGCCGCGGCAGCAGCAGCAGCAGGTGGCGAGCGAGGTGGCCGGTGGCGAGAAGCCGCCGGCGGCACCTGCGCCGATCCCACCTCGAGGATACGAGCGCGTCGACATGCTAGGCCGACGCCGACTCTTCTTCAGTCGCAAGGAGTCCGCATTACACAACCAATGCCACGACTGCTGGTTGATCGCGCATGGGAAGGTGTATGACGTGACTGCGTTCATGTCGCGCCACCCCGGGGGTGATAGGGCCATCCTGCGCAAGGCCGGCGCCGACGTGACCGTCGACTACGACTTCCACTCCTCGCGAGCGCAGAAGATGTGGGAAAGATTCATGATCGGGTACGACGAGCCGGCACCCGGCCAATCGAGCGGAGACTGCGTGCTGAGTTGAGAGTGAAGCAGGGCACCTGAGGTTGCGCCCCACACGCGCAGCTTTACCACTCGGAGGTTTACTACACGGTCTAGACCTAAGTGACGAAACCCCTGGTAGCCTAATTATATCCACGGATGCGTCCACGACCCATACACCTCTCTTGAGGGTGCTTGCCCGGACCCATGTCAGACTGTTTACTGCATGTTATAGCTCGGTCAGACGGCCTGGGGAGCGAAAATTGCCCATCGCCAAAATGATCAATTCTGATGATGTCTCTATGGATTAAGGGTGCCCTAGTGATGGGGATCAGGGGCCTATGCTCGGTTTTCACCCA
>Ga0210244_101403_pt1 | contig 19327 bp, 23 predicted proteins | sample ChrtobMetaP3_0mM_FD_155473 | JGI IMG/M metagenome (GOLD analysis project Ga0210244, IMG submission 155473) | Chrysochromulina tobin associated microbial communities from unialgal haptophyte culture, Seattle, Washington, United States - P3_0mM | ecosystem: Host-associated > Algae > Haptophytes >...
GGATGAGTGGGGAAGGGGGGAGTGGGGTGGGTGGGGAGTGGGGGAGGCTACAAGCATCAGTGCTGAAGCGATCTTGGCCGAGCACAACGAGGGGTGTAAAGAGGAGTGGGCAAGTTGTGGACCGAATGGGCTGCGTTTGGGGTACATCGAGTTCGATATGGGGGACGGACGTGCGGGCCGTGGTGAAACGGCTCACGAGGACGCCTGCGAGTTACAGTACACACAGCAGGGTCAACTTGTACAACGGGTCGAGATAGCACGAGGACCCTATACAGTGAGATCGCCGAGTCGTGCCTGTGAGCTGTGTGGCGATCGGTCCGTCCCGACGCGCGCGACGTGACGGTCCTCGGAAAATTACGCGACCGGGTGCGGGTCCCTCTCCCTGGGCCTGGCGTCTCGCCGCCCGATCCGCGATATTACCCCGGTTGTTTTATTTGCATGAGCTGAAATAATTTAATATATCCAAAGGGCTCCTGAGCAAACTCACTAGAATCTCAAGACGCTGCCAGACCAGAGATTTGTATCGGTTTGGATTAACACGGTCCCCACCGGCATGCGAGGGCAACGCTGGTGCTGGTCGCCGCGGCCGCTTACGCCTGTTTGGCTGCTTGCAAGGACAAGAAGATCGTCCAGAAGAAGGAGGCAGCGTTATATCCGAGCGGGATCCATGCGACCGGCATCAGGCTGTATACGAACAGGTCGACAAAGGGCCAGAAGCACAGCCCGGCCGCCCACGTTGAGATGAGGTCCTTTTTCAATTTGGCCGGCCACTGCTTCAGCCCGCTGAGCAACCCGTTGTTGGAGATGAGCGAGGCCGCAAAGAAGATGCTCGTGACCGTGGGCCCGAAGAAGATCCTGCGATGCGGGGCGGCGGCACACGTCAACACATCACCAAGGCCTCGCCAAGGACACTGGGCGTGCGGGATGGCACAGGGAAAGTGGTTGTGCAGGCGCTTGACACGAGCACAGCATTCCAGCAGAGGACGTGTCGCTGTGCGTGTCTAAGGAAGCTGCGGAGCAAACGCTCGCGGCGTGCTTCGAGGACGGCGCACGCACTGGCCCATGAGCGTCTTGAGCAGCGTCGACTTGACGCTCACGTCGGGCAGCAATTTTGTGACAAACCCGAGCCAAAAGTGCAGCGCGGGCCCGAAGTACAAGAGCCCAACAGCAAAACTCGTGATGGTGCGCTTGGGATCGGGGCCATCTTTTGGCGGGGAAATAGCTTGCCCAGCAACGTCCGAGAGCGCAAAGATGGCCCCTGCCGTGATCGACTTGGTGGCAATCGGATTTGCAACGAGTGATGCAGCGTAGAGAGCACCGAGGGACTGCAGTGCAGCGCCGCCGCGCAGCTGCAACACGGTGCCGCGGCGCGCTGGGCTGTGTGGGCGCAGCGAGCTCGGCGCCTGGAAGGCTGCTGCTGCGGTGTAGAATAGGACGCCAAGCATGCGTCTCCTCCGTTCGCGTGTCGGAGCACCCTCCTCCTCGGCCCCCGAAGAGGCTTCGAATGGACAGCGCCTCTGGTGGCGCTGCGACGCAGCAAATCGCCCCGCCGGCGCGCGCCCCAGCCGGCCGCGGGCCCACCGACGCGCGCCATAGCCGGCGCGCGCGCGCGCGCAGTCACCATGGCCACCGTGCGGCCACCGTAACTCCTCAATCACAGAGAGACTGATGTTGACAGAGATGGAAGATCAGCCTAGGGCTGCTCGGCGCGCCGAGGACGAGGCGCGCGTGGTTTTCCTTTAGGTACTGCTGCCACGCCGCGCTGCCACGCATGCTCCTCGCACCTTTTCCTATCCTAAGAGCCTCCTCACCGTGACCGCTCGTGCCCGACGTGCCCGCGCTGCCTGTCACAGGCCAGATCTCCAGTCGCGCATTACGGCTGGAAGCATCGCCAGCTTTGCGTGCACGCCCAGCGTGTTACACGCACGGTCGTGGCGATTCGCCGAGGCAGCTCGGACGTGCTGCGGAGTGAGAGCGAGCGGAGCGTCGCCTCAGTGGGCTACTGCCCTTACCTGCCGCTTGCTGCCATCGCCTCGCCATCGTCGCCGTCGATGCACACTCTGACGGTGTACCATAGTGCATTGTGATCCCCAGAGTGTGCTCTACACGTGGGTATGTCGCATACTGTCAGGGAGTGAGTTTTTACAAAATCCGATTCTTGGTGCGGACCGGTCTCTAGCGCGGCAGGTAAGGGCAGTAGCCCACTGAGGCGACGCTCCGCTCGCTCTCACTCCGCAGCACGTCCGAGCTGCCTCGGCGAATCGCCACGACCGTGCGTGTAACACGCTGGGCGTGCACGCAAAGCTGGCGATGCTTCCAGCCGTCATGCGCGACTGGAGATCTGGCCTGTGACAGGCAGCGCGGGCACGTCGGGCACGAGCGGTCACGGTGAGGAGGCCCATAGGATAGGAAAAGGTGCGAACAGCACGAGCGGTAGCGCGGCGTGGCAGCAGTACCTAAAGGAAAACCACGCGCGCCTCGTCCTCGGCGCGCCGCGCAGCCCTGGGCTGATCTTCCTTCTCTGTGAACAACAGCCTCTGGAGTTAGGTGTTTCTGGTGCTGCACTGTCGCCATGGTGACTGCGCGCACGCGCGCGCCGGCTATGGCGCGCGTCGGTGGGCCCGCGGCCGGCTGGGGCGCGCGCCGGCGGGGCGATTTGCTGCGTCGCAGCGCCGCAAGGGGCTCGAAGGCTTCGAATGGACAGGCGATCAACGAAACGCCATTGAAAAGGAGAGTGCTCCGACACGCGAACGCCAGGGACGTGGAGAACGTATCTACTGCGCTTCGGGCGAAGTCAAGTCAAGTCATGTCAAGTCTTGTACGGGTACGGGTACCGGGTAGTCCACCCCTGCTGGCTTCCGGAGCACATTCGATAGGCTTCCGTATGGTTGTCTGATGTGATGTTTCTTGGTTTTTAGCTTGACTTGACTGGGACGGCAAAAAGACCCTGCTGGCGGGGGAGCCGGCAGCCGGGACACAATCACACATACAGTACCAGTACGGGACATTCGTACTGTCGGGACCTGCATCCCCGAGTAAATTCAGGAGTCGAAAGTCATGGAAAGTCGCTGTGCCAAAGACACTTTCGTCGATTCATCAACGGTAGGGTGTGAAACGGAGCGTGCAGCACGAAGCCGCACGAGTTGCCGGACGTAAAAATGACGAACGGCGTCCAGAAAAGTTCGGCTCTTTTGCTCGTGCTCGGTGGACGGCCGCCCGCGGCGACGATCGTGCCAGGCACGCATCAGTTGGTGGGCGCGCAGGCGCGCGAGGCGGCCATTCTCGCGATCGAGAGGGTCCTGAATGACGACTCTCATCACCTGAATGACGACTCGTGCTCATGGAAAAGCGATCGCTGCTCTTGTTGCTGCTGCTGCTCGCCATTGGCAAGGCCGCTCCCGAACCCCGAGATGAGCTTCGCAGACTGGAGGACAAAGCGGCCGCCCACGCTCACGAGGTGGCTAAAGCGGCCGCCCACGCTCACGAGGAAAAAGTGCCCAACCATGCTCACGCGGAAGACAAGGCAGCCGCCCACGCTCACGAGGTGGCGAAGGCGGCCGCTCACGCTCTCCGCGAGGTGGAGAAAGCAGCCACCCACGCTCACGAGGGGAAAGCTGATGGCCAAGAACTGCGCAGGCTGCAGGACACGCCACACGACGGCCACACTCACGAGGGGAAGGCAGCCGTCCTTGCTCACGAGGTCAAAGGGGACGGCCACGCCCACGATGAAAACGCGGGCGATCGTGCTCACGAGCTAGACAAAGCGGCTGCCCACGCCCATGTCGAGGCCCACGACCGACTCGCAGCGAAAGCGGACGCCCACGCTCACGAGTTGGACAAAGCCCACCACTCCGCTCAAGAGGCCCACATTCATGAGGAGAACGCGAACACCCACGCTCACGAGGTGAAACAGGGCCGCGAGTAGCAAGTACTGTGGTGAGTAACCTAAGCGACGAGCCGAGAACGGGGCAGGGCCGGATGGGGATGCCGATGGGGGGCGCGTCACGTCCGTGGGTCTTCCCGTTCCCGTGCGCGCGCGTGCCGTCAGGTGGCCGGGTGCCTGCCCGGGTGCCCGCGCGGCCTATGCCGCGTGCCGCTGCCGGCGGGGGGATTGCGATGTGCCGGCCGCGGTCAGCGTCGGAGTGGTTGAACAGAGAAAACCAGAACCCGCGCGAACGCGACTACACAATCAGATCGTGGTAAGCTAACCCCGGCTTCGGCCGCACTGGGCGCGTCGCCTCCGTGACCTGAGGCCACGCATAACGCTGGGCGCTCTCCGTGGCACATGCATTTCGCGGCGAGCTCGTGGTTCCAAAGACGCGCCGCGCGGTGCCCACCTCCGACGGGAGGAATCTTGCCATTTGTTCAATTCCTTTGTTCTCCACTGGCACGTGCAAGGGTGCTTCCTCGACGTCGTGTTCGGTGATACGCGGAGTGTCCGGGTACTTGGCAGAAGGTGGCCGTGTCAAGTAAGCCGAGGGCTCAAACCGTGGGTAGTGCATTGCAGTGGTGGTGTGCTTGCTATCGAGCAGCGCCGCGTTTGCACCTTCCTGGCCGACGAGGATGCCACGCGTGCTGTGCAACGACGGGTCCCAGGCGGGCTTTGGCCCACGAGGCGAGTTGTATGCCGAGGGCGGCATGGGGCGGAAAAATTCGGCCGTTTCAGACAGAGCTGCCGTCACGCGATCCTTGCGTCGCATGAAGAGCTCGTGCTCGGGATCTGATGAGGTGTTAGATGCACCGGGCTTGCGAATCTCTCGCGGTACAAAGTTGGGGTTGGCCATGTGGTTGGTATAATTCTCACGGATTGAAGTCGCTGTTTCTAGTCGCCGATCATTGAAGTCACCGAGCATGATGGTCGCAGGCGGAGCAGGTGCGTAGATGCGCTTTTCGCCACCTGTAGGTCGGCTGTACGCCCGCGCGCTGCTCGGTCGCCAATCGCTCTTCTCTCCCATTCCGGCGAGCAAAGCTGACATGCCGCTCGGCGGCTTCACCGATGGCTTGCCCGCAGGTGGAACATCAAGGGGGGAGGGTGCCGCAGCACGCAGCCGAACCGGGATGACGACCGGCGTGTACGGCCGGGCAGTCCACGATCGCTGCACCCGCGTGTGCAACCCGCCGCTCTGTCCAAGGGGTGCCTTCGGCGGTACAGTGCCGGGGCAACTGTGGCGCATCTGTGGCGGCTTTGTCATGTGGGTGACCGCACAGTCCTGGGTACCCGGTACACCACACCGCGAGACTCAAAGCGGAACCGGAGACGCGCGGAAAACGACCAAAAGCGCGCGGAAAACTTGGAACTCGAAGCCAAGAGTTAGGCAACGCGCAGCGATCTTATTATGACAACCAAAACTTCACGCAAAAGGAAAGGAAAGTCTCGGACCAGCAAGAAGGAAATGTTCTCTTCCCCCGTGTTCATCATCCGGCTCCTGGCTGCGCCGCGAGCGCTTTAAGCGTTGCCGCCTTCGCGCCTAGGAAGGGCCTCCGCATGTTGAACGCTATGACACGCAGGCCAGCAATCTCGGACGACTCGGAGCCCAGTTGGGAATCACCAGTTGGGGACTTCGCTGGCACCCCAGAATTCCGTGGGTTTCACCAATCATCGAGGCTCTTCTCCGAGAAGCGGCCGCTAATGCGGCTGTGGCCCGATCGCGGAGGATGGTGTCTGTTTTGCATGATGAGCGTGCTGCCTCGAGGCGATGGAGATTCCCTAGGAGGTGAAGAAGCTGCCACTCAACCGGTACTTGCGCGAGGGCGAGACCAAACCGCCGAGTACCTGACGTGAGGATGATGCCGGACGGAATGGTTCCTGGTTTGCAGCTCCCTCGCGAGCTGCTTGATCCCGACGGAGGTGCCACAGGCCGCGACTCTCAGGCGACCGTTCGGATGCTGACTGGACACCTCAAATACTTGATGGCCTTCACCTGTTTGACGTGTGCGCGCGAGTTCCCCGAACGCTACTATACACATCGCCCACCAGCTATGCTGCAGCATAGCATCGCCCACCAGCAGCAGAGCGGCACGCGCGCGATGCTATGCGCCGGCTGCTCGCTCGCGGCGGCGCGCAAACGTGAGCCGTTGGCCGACTAGGTGGCAGATGATGAGAGCCTAGTGGCTGATGCGTCCGACCGGCTTGCATCCGTTGCAGCTGCCGAGGCCATCATTGCCAAGCTCGCGCCGCCCGTGGCTGACCAGCTGCGGCGACTCAATGTGGCGTCGACGACCGATGCCGCGAAGAGGCTTGCAGCGGCTACCCAACTAGCATGCCAGCCCGATCAAGTTGGCGCGTTTGCGCGTCGGAAGGCGCGGCTTCGGCCCTCGACGAGGCCCTCCACCGCCGCCGCCGCCCTCGACGACGCGCTCAAGAGCCTTGAGTGCCAGTTGCTCGCAAGCCCTGCGCTGGCGGCAGGGGCCGACGAGGACGTCGTGAGCAATGCGACGAGCGCCATGCCGAGCGCATTTGCCGTCGCCACGGGCAGCAGGCAGCCCTCGAGGCCTCGCAGGCGCTGATGGCGCTTGCGTCCAATGTTGCGGTGCCACGAGACCTCCGTGAGAGGCGGCGTGCGCGTTTCAAGCGCACAGTCCCGGGCGCTTGTCGTGTGGGGCGGCGCATTGAAGGCGAGTTTCGTCGTGTTGCCGTACACGGTACAGTCGAACGGTTATGCGAACTCTAGTTTCGTCTTGTGATCCGGTCGCACGAAGAGTGAGACGCAAGATTTGTCGGTATGCATAGCCGGCAACGCGGGAGCCAACACTGTATTCACTCTCATCACGCCCCGGTCCGCACTGCGCAGCCGTGGTCGTGCCGCGCGCAGCGCGGACTCGATCGTTCCGTCCTTTGGCGGTCGTGCGACGGAGCTGCGATGGAAATGTGTGGTGAGCGCGGGGGGCGGGGGGGGGGCGCGAGTCAGCGACATAACTGACTGACTGACCGAACAGCGGACTCTCATCGGGCGCAGCTGTGTGCATGCAAACGATTGCGCAACACGGATAAACTCGTTGGCACGTCATGTAATTTACGAAACCCTTGTCGGTTTTAATTGGCCGCGCACAATTCAGGTCGCCAAAGGGTTTTGCGCTGCAGGAAAGCTGCAGGAAGCGCTGGCTGGCTGGCACGAGAGCTTTTAAGGGCTTGCTTTGTGCGTTTTGATCTGGAGTGTGGTACCCCCTGTAATACCCCCTGTGGGTGCCCCGCCATTTTCCTTCTCCGTGACTGTGTTCGCACGCGGACCAAGGTCCGGTCGATATGAAGCCGATCAAGAGGGCATTGAACAAGCAACTTAACTCCACGCCTGCCGACTCGGCCGTCACCACCGCCTCCGCGGTCTGCTATCGGCCGAGGTCACCACCGCCGCCGAATCGTCCGTCGCAATTACTGAGGACGAGATGTTCGACAAGGAGTCGGCCTTTGCAGTACTAGCCGTTCTCGCGCCCGCCGTCGCCGCCACCTCCGCCATGGGCATCTCCACCGCCGGCCCGGCCGAGCCTGCAAAGGCCCCGGATCCTGGCCGCAATGTGCCCGCATCTCATCGAGGTGGCACTGTTAGGCCTGCGCCAAAGAGTCCCGCCGCGTGCGATGGCCGTTCCTTGGGAGATCCGACCTACACGGCGCCTAGCCGGCAAGAGAAGATCAAGCTCGGCTCCAACGAGGAAACGCAGTCCAACGGAAGAACAATGGCCACGCACTCACCATCCATGCAGGCACACACGATGAATCTACATGTACCCACCTCCTGGGAGGATAAGGCACGATGCCATGGGTCCTTTGGGCGCGGAAACCCAAACGGCAACGCGTCGTCGCGTGCTACGCGAGGAAGAACGCTATGCCGTGCGCGAGCACCAGGAGCCCGAGCGACACGCGGCACAGCCGTCAGCCTGGATGCCCAAGAAGGCGAAGCCAGAGCAGCTGGCCCACTCGCGGAGCGCTCCAGTTAACGCTCCAGTCGAAAGCGTCCAGCGAGGCTCATCTGTCGCATCTATACAGCCAAGGCCGTTGGTGAGCCGATGTGCATCAGAGCCACACGGGACTCGGGGCGGCGTGGCGGGCCCACACTACTACACGAGTCACCACGCGCTTGATAACAGGCTGATGCCGCAACGGATGCCCGTCGTCGGCTACGCTGGCCATCTGCGAAGGACCAAGGAGAGCTCCGACTACTTCGGAACGTCGAAATGGCGCCCCTTCTCCCCTCCATCACGGGCTCAATTGTAGCTCAATTGCTCGCGCGTCCGCGAGACGGCAGAGTGCACAGACGAGAAGAAGCCGCCATGTTTTTGACGGGTTGCCTTCCGCGCGGTACTTGAATGTTGGCGCGACGAGAAGTTAAGAGAAGCACCCCTTGCCATGTTGTGCCAGAGAAATTCTTCGCATGCAGCATAGCCCACAGAGGAAGTATACGGAAATGTGACTACACACACATTGCGCAAGTGCGAGATGCCACCGGGCGGGACTAAAGCGCTATTCGGCTCTTCCACCGAGCACCGTGCCCGCGCGGGCGGCACCCTCGGGCACCTCGCGAGCCGATTGCACACCCTCGCGCGACGCCGTCGATGCGCCGGCGCGCGTCCGTCCGACGGTCGCAGAGACGACCGTCGCTCGTAATACCGTCGCTCAGCCTCGCCGGCGACGATGACTACGGTCTTGTAACAGAATGCTACATAGTATACTATAATATTATAGTAAAACAAAAATGCTACATCTCTACTTCGACTCGCGACGGCGCACGTGTCGGTCTCAACATTCGGCTCTACGCTCTAGCTTCCCATCGATCCTGGAGGGGTTGACTCCGTCGCGGTCGGTCGCGCACGCGTGGCGCGTGGGTGGCCTGCCTTAGAGCGTGCGGCCTTGTCCAGAGCGCTGTCCATGTAGCGCACGTACATCGCCCCTCGCGCCGATAGTGCGCCGCCACCAGCGGCGTCAGCCCCGCGTCTCGAGCGGCTGCAGTACGCGTCCCGGTGCGAGACTTCGAGAGCCTGCCGCCGAGCGTGCTCGATCAGCCGCTGCGTCGCCGTTCGTTCGGTCTCTGGCGGACGCAGGCTCGGGCATGCCCCCGAGGGAAGGGTGCCCCTCGGTGAAGCCGTTGGAGTCGTTGATGGCGCGTCTGTCGCGGCGGTCGACGCCCGCGCGTCTCTCGAGGCGGCCGGTAGGATGTGTGGCAGTCGCGTCGGCGGGGCAGGCACGGCAGCCAGCGGGGCGTGCACGCGGTGACGCCGGTAGATTGGTGCACGGCTCTCCGGGCGCTGGCATCCAAGCAGTGACGCCGCGAGGACGGCAGCTTGGGCAAGCACCGTGGCATGCGAGCCTACGCGCGGCGAGGGGAGCAGCTTGAGCTGCTGCATGTGCAAGTCTTGCCACTGCTTCTTGAGCATGGCCGCGGCGACCCGCCCCATCTGCGTGTCGCTCACACGGCCAAAGTGCAGCTCGCTCTCTCCCTCTCCGCCGCAGCCGCCCTCGCCCTCTCCGCCCAAGACGGCGCTCTTGGCGCGAAGCTTGCGACTCGCCTCGTGCTTCATGCGGAGCTCTGCGGGTGTGGGCTCGCGCCCGAGCTTCACCTTGAGAGCTACCCGAAGCGCGTTGTCGCGAGCGGCATGCATCTCGTCCTCGGTGGGCTCGCGCCCTCCATTCGCCGCTGTCAGCCGCGCCCGGATGGCCATCTCACGCGCCTCCTCGAGCTCAAGTGCGTTGGGCGGCCGGCCGAGCTTCCCAAGCAGCTGCTGCTGCAGCAGCACCTCGCGCGCCTCCTCCATCTCCTCCGCTGTCGGCTCGCGCCCGAGGCTCATCGTGAGCTGCACTCGCACCAACTGCTCCGTCGCGGCCGCCACTTCTGCCTCCGTCGGAAGCCTGCCGAGCGTCGCCTCGAGCCGTTCACGTATCGCCACGTCACGCGCGTGTGCGAGCTCGGCCGAGCTCAGCGGGCTCCCATTCTTGGCCGTGAGCCGCTTGATCATCTCGTGCTCGCGCGCGGCCGCCTGCTCCGCTTCGGTCGGCTCACGCCCCAGCTCGGCACGCAACCGATCCATCATCGCCTCGTCACGCGCCGCGGTGAGCTCCGCGTTCGTCGGCAGGCGGCCGAGCTTCGCCTCGAGAGCGTTGCGCATCGAGGCGTCGGCGGCGTGGACCGCTGCCTTGGCCTGCTCCTTGGCTTGCTGCCGCTCCTGCGCCGCCTTCGCCTGCTTCTGCAGCAGCTGCGCGGCCTCGTGCCGTTGGCGCGCTTGCTCCTCAGCGTCCTGCATGAACTTGGACTTGACCACGTACTTACCATCCTCATCCTGCATATACTTCTGCTGCCGGCGCGCCGGGTCTTCCTCGTCCTCGGGGAAGCCGGGCGGGCGCGCGACGCCGCGCTTGATCACGTGATCCGCCCTGAAGGTCGGCCAGGAGTAGATCGACGCGAGCAGCGTGGAAAGGAACGTGGCATACTCCGCCGGATCCGGACCCGACGTCCACAAGTCGGCGAGCTCGAAGAGACAGTCCTTGTACCGCTCGAGGCCCATCGCAGGCTCACCGCGGCTGTCGAGCGTCCAATCCTCTTCGGTTGTCGTCGTGATCTCTGGCAGCGTCATCTTAACCGTCATTGCCAGCACGACCTTGCTCATCACGGTCGTGTAGAGCACCTTGTCCACGAAGAGGATGTAAGGCTGACCGCCAGAGCGCTTGTTGAGCGACTCAGTCGCGCGGACCCACTTGCGCAGCTCCTGCACCACAGCACCGTTGTAGCGTAGCCTCACACGAGCATTGAGCACCTCCTCCAAGTACATCTCGTCGTTGCCAATCGCTCTCCAGTCCCCGGCATTCCTGGCCTCCTCCTGGTCGTCGGCCATGCCACGCCGCAGTGCGCCCATGTGAGCATTTTGGTCGAAGGCGAAGAGCGCTTGGCCTTTGCTGCTGGCGACGACGCTCTGGACGCTCGTCCACTTGCTGTTCATGGGCATCGATCTTCCTGTGCCGATACAGCGTTTTGGGTACCGGACCGCTCGAGGACCTTCACACGACCTAGATACCGGAGGTCGCTGACCCGTGGTCGACTAGTGGTCGACGGGCTGCTAGGAACTCTCATTGTGTCTCATGGTTCTGCTCATGTTCTCGAGAGCCCAAAGCTCGCCCGGAGTGCCATCATCTCCGCCTCATCAAAGTGAACCTCGGAACCGACGGACCGCCCCCCCACGCGATGCACGCCCCCGTGGATGGCGCTCGCGAGCCCGGAGAAGCTACTCTGGCCAACCGCGAGCAGCACGTCCGACACGGCCATGGCAAGCAGGTCAGTGACCACCTTGATGCCGTCGGGCGTCGCCGTGTGCAGCGTGCGCGTCGAGTGCACAGCGAAGCCATCAACGGTAATCAGAGGCGTACGAGGGCCGAGCGCAACACGAGCCATGTGGAGTCCTTGGACGGTGTCGCTCGCCACGAAGACCATCACCTCGCGCCTGAGGCTCGTGCGTAGGTGCGTGACGGTCCGATTCACAGAGGCAAGCCCTTGCTCAAAGTGGCTCAGTTCAATCCGATCCGCGGACGTCGGCTGTACATCGGGGTCTTCGAGGTTGACGCACTCGTGGCACTCTCGCATCATTGCCTTGTCGCCGCGGCGCAGGTGCAAGCCGACCAGCAGCGCGCCGCTCTGGGCGTCGGCGCACTCCGCAGCATCGGGCTCGGGGCAGCTCGCGGTGGGCGAGAGGATGAAGAGCAGGTTGCGCAGCACCGCCTTGCTCGTCCGTCGGGTAAGGTGGCGCACAAGGCAGATCGGCCCGTTGAACTCTCCCGCGCCGCGCGCGAGCAGCTGCACCTTGCGCCCTAAGGGCGTGTCCGGCGCAGAGAAGACGCCCACAAAGTCGCTCAGGAAGGCGTTCGTGACGCTCGGCGACATAAAGGCGATGGCCGAGCGGTTGGGGAAGAACTCGGCCGCCTCGACGGGCTTCAGGACGCGATGTGTCCAGCGGTCCCAGATCGCGCGCATCGGCCCGTTGATGAAGGCCGAGGCATCGCCGTCATCGAGGGTAGGCACCCATTGCGCCGGTGCGCCACCTGTGGACCGAAAGGTACGCCACGCCGGGCATTGCCAAAATACTCGTTGCTTCGTCGCGAGCTTGGCCGAGCACTCGCGTGCAGAGGCGAACCCGAGCGCTTGAGGCAGCCCATCCAACGGACGCTCGGATGCACGACTCACGCCTGCACCAGTGCCCCCAAGGCCAGTGGCGCTGAGCAGCGTGTGGCCTGCATTGAAGGCGTCACCGCTCGAATAGTAGAAGACGGGGCGCCCGGCCAAGAGACCAAGCAGCAGCAAATTGGCTTTCTCCTGCATCACCGCGCCGAAGCCCGCACCCTTACGCCCCAGCTCGACGTGTACAAGCGGCGGGCGGTCACGCGCCGATGGCGGCTGCAGCGCATCTCGTAGCACCTCGTCGACGGGCCCGCACGCTTCGGCCGTACGCTTGCAGAAGCGCGCGAGCACGGGCAGACGCGTCGACTTGGGCGAACACAGTAGCTGCGTGCCAGGCGTGACGCTCGTGGCCGTGGCGACGTGGGCTTGCTTGTTGAGCTCGGCGAGTGTGGGCGCACCAGTAGTGCGCAACGTGGAGGCATGCGCGCGGTGTTCGGTGGCAAAGGCGCTCAATGTCGCGTTTACGGTGTCCAGGGCCCACAATCCACCTCGGCCGCCCCCTCGACCACTGCCGCCGCCCCAGCGTCGTTGGCCGCCGCCTTTGCGTGCGATAAACGGCTGCACTGCTGGCGGCTCACGCGTGGCAGCCTGAGGGAGAGCGAGATCCAGCTCGGCCGGCATGAGTGCCGTCGCGCCGGTTCTAAACGCGTGTGTGAATTGGCTGTTAAAAAACACGATCTGGGCTTCTGGGGTGACTGAGCAGTGTCGTCGATTCGTCGTCGGAATGTGGAGACAGTGTTTGCTGGGCAAAGTAACGTGAGACCCCCCTATCTGAGACCGTTCGCAGCCTTCAACCAACGAGGCAGCACGCCGTCGCTCCCGAGAACCTCGGCGCGCGACAGCCCCTTCAGCCGGCCGCCGTAGGCATTGTTAGTGAGGACGAGCACGTCCGCGGCGACGCCCGCAACGAGCGTGCGGCCGTCGCCTCCGTCGCCGCCGCCGCCGCCGTCGCTGCCATCGCCTTCGATCTCATCGCGCACCGCGAGCGGGTCGAAGCCTTGCTCCCTCGTGGGCAGCCACAGATGCGCGCGCAGGTGCTGGCCGCAGTCGACCTGGGCGCCAGCGGCGCCGCTCTGCGCCCAGAGCCCGCGCGGGCCGAGCGCCGCCACGAGCGGAACGACGATGTCCCTGAGCAGCTCGTTCCAATCGAGGCAGTCCTCGTGCACGCTGAGCGGGAACTCGCTGCGGAACTGCCAGAGGGCCGCCTGTCGCAACTCGAGGCGTGCGAGCAATGCGTCCCGCCAGCTGCGGGTGAGTGCTGAGCTTCGACGGAAGAGGCCGACGTTCATGCCGGCCTCGTGGAGCAGCGCGAGGCTCGGCAGGATGGCAGCGTACCCGTGCAGCGCCTCGAGCGGCGCGCCGAGTGACGTGCAGCAGATCGTGTCGCAGTCGCAGTAAAGGCCGCCGTACCGGTGCATCAACTCGCAGCGCAGATAGTCCGAGCGATGCACGAGCGAGAGCGCCTCGTATGCGGGATGCAGCCCGAGGCTCTGATGGCTCTGGCTACCATTCGCGCTCACGCAGCCCGCACACGCCGGGAAGAGCTCCTGGAGGTGCCACGGCCGCACGACGCGAACGCAGAAGCGCTCACTTGCCGCGTGCTCAAACGACTCGATGCACAACTGCAGGTACGCGGGCAAGGGGTTGTCGCCCGTCCATAAGAACCACGCGAATACACGCCCGCGCTCGTCGGTTGCAGGCCAGGCGCCGAGCGCGTCCTCGGCAGCGGCCGGTGCTGAGAACTTTATCGGCGTTCCCAATAGCAGCAGCTGCCTTCTCTGCTCTGCAAGCAGCTGGTGGAGAGCGGTCGTTCGCAAGCACCTCGTGCACCTAGTAGCCTTGCAGCGGCTACAGTGCCACAGCAGCGCGCGAGCCTCCTCGCTGCAGCTCCTGCAACATCTTGTCCTTGGTGGACAATCTCCTCGTGGCTGTAAGCTTGAAGACAGCGACACGAGTGGTTCAAATTGCGGCCCATCCTCGGCAAAGTGCTCGGCAGAGGAGCACAGTGGCGAACCGTTCAGGAACTCATGCGCGGTGCGTGCAAGAGCAGGCATGTGAAGGCGCGCTAGCAGGGCTTGGGAGGATAGTGGAGTGAGGCGGCATGGCTCGCCCGCAGACGAGGCCGCCATGGTGAAGGCGCGGGCGGGAAGCACGGAAGACAAGAAGAGGTCAGGTCAGGGCACAAGTTTGCTCAAGGGGCTTGGGCCATTCTTGAAGCTCTGAAAAGTGGGCTTGACATTTCTGTGAACATTAAGTGAAGTGTGTTTAGCGCGTGGCAGTGCGCCTCACATGACGACCCCCGCTCCCGGCATGCCGCTGCCCGACGGCACGCGCATCGTCAAGGTTGAGATCACCCTACCCGAGGGCGCCAATCCTGGGGACAAGCTCACCTTCTGCACCGCGTACGCGAACACGATCACCAACTTTAGTGCGGCCGTGCCCATGTCCAAGGACGGTGGGCCGATGAAGAAGATCTCGGTTTGCGTGCCCGTGCCGGTCAACTTCCCGCCAAGCGGCCCGCTGACCATTACCAAGCTCACGCTCAACGGCATGCCTGTCGGCATGCCCGGCATGCCGAGCTTGCCGCGGCCGCCCGCGCCCGCGCCCCCGCCCGCGCCGCCGCCCAAGCTGACCGACGAGCAGGTATGCTTCAACGAGCACCGGCAGCGCGTCGAGGCGCACTTCAACCGCGTACCACCCAACGAGCGCGCCGAGGTGGCCCTCGGCTTCGACACGAGCCCCTTCCGGCCAGTGAGTGCTGCCGAGGTGCTCCAGCCTCTCGGCTTCTGGTCGGTGCCTCGCCGGCGGCACCATCTGAGCGTCCTGTGCGGCGTGCCGCAAGGTGAGGCGCGCCAGCTGCTCAAGCAGCCTCTCGCCTTCCTCGGGTTGAAGTGGATTATCTCACTCGAGGTCCGGCCTATGCCGTGGCGCATGCGCAGCGCGAGTAAGAAGCGCGCAGCGGACAACGGCCCCGATAACGCCGCGGAGGGCACGACGCTGGGTGCGGCCGAGCCCGCCGTCATCAAGACCGACGAGCCCGCGCCGGGGCTTGCGGGGCACGATGGATGGGTCGAAGGCTGCGACGGAGAGCTGACGCTTATCCTTCGGCGCGCGCTCCCCGGCGAAGGTGGCGGCGGCGGTGGCGGCGGCGGTGGCGGCGGCGGTGGCGGCGGTGCGCCCATTGCCCTGTGCGCGTGCCTCGAGTTCGGGGACCGGTGGAGCGTCTGGCAGCGCACCTCGCTTGGCCCCTTCGACGAGTACATCTTCGACCTGGGCGACCGCGCGCTCCTCGGCCCTCTCTGTGAACGTCTGCATGCATCCAAGGCGGACGGGCTGTTCAAGTTCACGCTCTTTCTCACTGGCGGCGCGTCGGGCGATCGGGCGGTCTCGACGCGCTCGTCGCTCGGCGGCGCGCCGATCCTCTCCCAGCCGAGCGGTGCAATGCCTGCCGCATCTGCCGGCGCACCACCGCCTCAAAGCGCGAGCGTCGTTCTGGCGCCGTCGGTCATGCAGCCACCCGCGCCTGCCGAACTCGTGTCGTTCAGTGGGCAGGCGGCGGCACTGCAAAAGGCGGCGCACCAGGCGGCGGTGCAGCAGCACGCTCAGCAGCAGCAGCATGCGTCACCCTATGCGCCGGGGCAAGGTCCACACATAGTGGCGCACCCACAGCAAGTGGCGGCGGCGCAGCTGGCGGTGGCGGCGGCAGCGGCGGCGGCGGCAGCGGGCTCGTCCCCGGCGCAGTCGCTGGCGCAGCCCTCCCAACAGGCCGCCCAGGCGGCCGCGATGGCCGCAGCAATGCTCCAGGCACAGGAGGCGCACCGAGCCGTCGTCAAGCAAGCCCAGCCGATGCCGCGGATGGCGCAACCAACGAACCCGTCGATGGGTGGCATCATGGGTGGTATGGGTAGCATGGGTGGCATGGGTGGCTTGGGCGGCATTGGCGGAATGGGAGGCATGGGCGGCATGGGCGGCTTGGGCATGGTGCCCGGCCTGCCCCCAGGGATGCCTGCGATGACCATGCAGCAGCAGATGCAGCTCATGCAGAATCAGCAGCTCCAGCAGCAGCAGCAGCTCCAGCAGCAGCTCCAGCAGCAGCAGCAGCTCCAGCAGCAGCAGCTCCAGCAGCAGCAGCTCCAGCAGCAGCAGCTCCAGCAGCAGCAGCTCCAGCAGCAGCAGCCCCAGCAGCCGCCGACGCAGCCGCCGCCGCAGCAGCCGTGGTAAACACAGAAAGGGATGGGGCCGGTCAAGAGTACATTAAGTGAGTTCGTCGTATATCAACGCCGCGCTTTCGCTTTCCCCTGAGCCCTGTTGCCTGTACGCTGTCGAGTAACTTGCAAGTTTGTAGTGCATCCGTTCGCACCTGGTTCACACCATCTCGCAAAACTGAGATCGTTCCGTCAAATCATGGCCGACCCTTCGCTCACCAGGAGGGCTTAGGGCGTCACCCCGGTCAAGTGCGCACTGTAGCACACAAGCGGGACCGATCGGACATGAAACTCCTCGTGGTCGTCGTGAGCTTTTGTGCAACATCGCACGCGTGGCGAGCACCCGTCCGCAACAATCATGTGCGTTTCCGCACCGAAAACGTGCGTCTCCGCAAGAGCGCCTCCGCACCGACGATGATGATGGTGCCACCGCCAGAGGCCGCCACCACGCTCATCACGGCTGCAGAGGCTGCCACTGTGCTCATCACGGACGCAGACACGCCCAACGCCATCGCGGCCGCGTTCGTAGCATATGGTCACTACTTCGCGATCCTGCTGAGTGTTGCATCGCTCACGGTGGAACGCCTCCTTGTCAAACCCTCCATGAACATGGCGGAGGAGCAGACGCTTGTAATTGCTGATACTGCCTATGGAGTTGCCGGTCTGCTGCTTGCGGTGACCGGCTACCTACGCGCCACCAGCTTTGGAAAGGGATGGGAGTTCTATTCGCATGAGCCGATCTTCTGGGTGAAGCTCACGCTCCTCTCCGTTGCGGGCGCCGCCTCGTTTTTCCCGACCGTCAAGATCATCCAGCGCTCGGTAGCACAGCGTCAGACACCCGACGTTCCGATCGCGCCCATGTCGGAGAAGCTCGCTGCCCGGATGACGAGCATCATCAACGCCGAGCTCCTTGCCTTTGCCTCGATTCCTCTCTCCGCGACCCTCATGGCGCGAGGCGTCGGGTACGCAGAATGGCTGCCCTGGCAAGTGGGCGCGGCGCCTCCTGCGCTCGCCTTGGTGGGCCTTGGGTACAAGTACATCAAGGAAGCCCTAGACTGGGTGGAGGACGAGTGAGGGACGTAACAGATGCGCGGGGGAGGCTTCACGCGCAGCGTGTGGGACGGGACTATGGGCGCGAGAGGGCCGCTGATCGATTGCGATCCCACACTGTGGCGTGAGGCCGGCTGCCCCACCGAAAGCCAGCCAGTTGCAGACGGAGTCGCGCTTGGCGTTCAGCCGGCTCGTGCGGCTAAAATTAACTTATGTGGCTGAGGCTGTGCGACATGCTTTCGGTTTGATTCGAGATAGGTTGAAAACCAGAGTTGCTCAGTGCTTAGCCTACAGCTTGCTATACAGCTGCACTACCTCGTCCTTCGACGCCTCCTACCGGCGGCTGTCTGCCTTGCCGACAGGTCCCATGCGGCGGGGCATGCCTCCTGAGCGATGCGCGCCCGCAGCGTGCCCTGCCCCTGCTCGCACGCCGGCCTGCCCTCCCCGTGCTCTGGGTAGCGACGCGCGCGCCAATTGAAGCGCAGGCTCTTGATACTATGCTGCGCGAGCCGGCCGTGAAGAAAGGCATCCCAACCTGTCGCGCCTATCTCACAGTCGAGTGGCAAGTCGCTCGATGAATAGTCGACGCAGCGCGACGCGCCGTCGTGGTCACGTCCGCATGCTGCGAATCCGAAAAGGGTCTCCGAGTAGAGGCGCCACGGTGGGCGCCACGCGCTGCTCTCGACCCACGCCTCCGTCGCCGCCTGCGGGCCGAGGAGGTCTGACACTTCGAGCCGCGCCGCTCCGCTCCCGTCGGCGGCCGCGCCCGCCCCGAGAGCTCCGAGACTGCGCCAGGCACAGCGGGCGATCTCGCGCGGCAGGCTGCCGTTGGGCCGCCGCGACACGAGCACCGCGTTGCTGAGCAGGGCGTGGAGCGGACGCGCTGCCGTGCCGCCTGAGAACGGGTGCCAGGGAGGAGCTGCCTGCAAGCCGACACCGTCGCGCAGCCGCAGCAGATGGCTGTGCAGGGCAATGACGTCGAGGTCGAGGTAGATGCCACCCTCGCCCTCGAGCACGTCGAGCCGTACGAGATCGGACACCGCGGCAGGGTGCGAGGGCAGCCCATGCGAGCCCCACTCGTGTGCGCTGTACATGGCTCCGACACCGCGCGATCGCAAGGCAGAGCCGACCAACGTCGTCTCATGGAACTGGTGCAAACGCACGACAAGCTGGCCGAGTGGCCGATCACTGTGCCTCGCGAGGCCACGCTGCCATGATGTCCAAGCATCGCGATGCGCTTTGGCGGGTAGGAGTGACGCACCAACGACCCAGAGAGAAACATGCGGAGCGACGCGCAGCGCAGCCTCGATGGCACATCCCTGAGCGGTGGTGAGAGCGTGGTGCGGATCAGCAAGCGGCAACGTGCCATTCATGCCACGCCGGCGCAGGACCCACACAAAATGAACCGGAAGCAACGTCTGATCCTCATCAAGAGCGTCTCGCGAAGCATGTGTTACCGTAGCGATCCAACTGCGCAGCCAAACACGCACACCAAGATGATAGTTTTCCAGAGTACGGTGGCTCTCGAAGAGGAAGGTGCTTAGGTACGAACCAGCGAGTGCGGCTATGGGGATGCCGATGGCTAGGGCAGCGGCGTGGACGCCCCGGCCCACCATGATTGTTGGTGTTCACATGAATTACAGACCAACCGGTACTCACTTGACCAAAGGGGGAGTGGTCTACATTTTTCATGCTTATAAGGCCCCCACCCTACACCTGTTTGGGAATTGAATGCTTTCTCGATTCGCTGCCAATGTTTAGAACTCGACACCGCAAGACACCCACACCGGACCCAATGGGTAGGCACCACTAGTCGCGGACCGACGGGGGGGCGCGTTCCCTCGTGGGGCAACTTGATTACGAACTAGGCGGCAGCAAGGCGGTCAAATGATGCACATGATGCAAGGGTACCAATCGACA
>Ga0210244_101416_pt1 | contig 19220 bp, 8 predicted proteins | sample ChrtobMetaP3_0mM_FD_155473 | JGI IMG/M metagenome (GOLD analysis project Ga0210244, IMG submission 155473) | Chrysochromulina tobin associated microbial communities from unialgal haptophyte culture, Seattle, Washington, United States - P3_0mM | ecosystem: Host-associated > Algae > Haptophytes >...
TGCCTTGGCGCGGTATGCGGTCCGTACCGTGGTCTCGATAGTGACGAAGCGCTCTGCGTATGGTTTCCACGGAGTACCCGACGACATGGGCGACATCTGCGTTGGTGTAGCCGTCCTTCCGGAGCGATCGGCAGAGCTCCGCGCCCCATTCGGGCATCGGCTGATGATGGCGACCCACCATCCGGAAGAGACGCGAGAGGCCGAGTCGGGACTTGAGTCGCGACTCGAGTCGCGAGAAAGCAGAAAAATTCTTGCGACACAACGATTTGCGAGTGGGGGGGTGGGTGGGGGGGGGTCAGAGGTGGCCGCCGCGATAGTAGTGTTGTTATGCTCTCTCTACATGTAAAAATCGTATGAAAGGCAGCGGTTCGGTCCAAGACACCATTGGTCCAAGCAACGCTGGTGACCGCGCCCGTCGCCGCCCTCGGCGCTGCGGCGCTCAGAAAATGTCGGGGAACTGGTGCGTGAGGCTCACCATATCAGCGTACATGCCCATGTCTATGAGAGCACGCGCCGAACGTGTGTCACGCGTCAGAGGGAGGCCTGTGGGCAGCAGGGGACTCGGGGCAAGCGGCCAAGCGATGGCGGTGGCGCGCACCAAAGTTGTCGCCCATGTACACGGAGGTCATCTCCATGATCTGGCCGCTCTGCAGCTGGCCAATGACCTCATAGTGGCCCTTGCCCATCGTCTCCGGCGAGTACTTGTGGGTGCCGTTGGGGCAGACGATGGTCGTCACGGGCCCTGCACAGGCGACGGTCGGTCATGAAGTCATGAGTGGGCGCGGCGACGAAGGCGGCTGAGAGAAGAGGACGTCGGCGCGGGCGGCAGCCTTGACCAGGGCGCCGGTGTGGCGCGGCGCGTACCGCCCTCGTGGCTGCCCGCAAGCACCAGCTGCACGTGGCCGTCGTCCATGGCCACGAGCTTGCCGACGGCGCGGACCGACTGGCCCTGGAATTGCGGGCTGTTGACGTGTTCGAAGGTGATGCGCGAAGTCGAGCGTGTGGTCATGGCTGCCTGTGTCCACGGTCGCGCGAGAGGTGAGCGTCAGGTCGCGAGCGACGGCAGAGGGCACGAGAGCCCGCCGCGCTATACCAGACAGTGTGACGCTGCCGACGCTCTCCGCAAAGGCGCGCGAACAAACTCGTGACCGCGCCGGCGCGCGGCGGCCAAACTTGACCAGTTTGGACCAGGAACATGTTGGATCTCGTCTCGAGAGTAACGGAACCGCGCAGGGTCATCGTGTTCCCCAGTGAGAGCGAGATTCTGTGCGAGATTGCAAGCATGAACGCGCTGAGTCGCACCATGATGATGTCCAGGCAGGAGACGCTGGCGCGGCTGCCACTGCCGTCGCTCGAGGACACGCTCGCGCGCTACCTTCGTGCAGCGACGCCGGTCGTCGCCTCGCCCGCTCAGCTGCAGGCCACGCGTGCTCTGGTGGACGAGGCGGTGCAAGAGAGAGCCCTCAAACTCTCGCGCGCTGCCCTTACCGAATGGAGGTTGCCACACTCGTCTGACGGCGCACGTGAGCTCGGATCTCGTCGCCGTTGCAGCTAGCGGAAGGAAGCGCGCTGCGCGCGCTGCATCGAGAGCTCGAGGAGCGTGAGGCAAAGGCGCTCGATCCGTCGTTCGTCTCGGTCGGGTGGGACATGATGTACCTCAAAGGACGCTGGCCGCTGCCGATCAACTCGAATCCCGGCACGGTGACGCCGACGGCCACCTTTGGCGACGCACGCACGCAGGTCGCGCGCGCCGCGCGCCTCGCGGCCGCGGCCACCGACTTTGCACTCCGCATCGCCGATGGATCCCTCACACCGGATGTCTTCAAGGGCGTCGTGTTGGACATGCGCCAATACCCCCGAATGTTCTCATCGACGCGGCTGCCGGTGGCGGGCGGGGCGGACACGTGGCACAAGGCGCCGCCCGAGCGCTCGCGTCACATGGTCGTATTGCGCGGCACTTCCTTTTGGAAGGTGCGCTGATTGCGCTCGATGACGACCGAGTGCTTCTCTGATTGCGCTCGATGGCGACCGAGTGCTTCTCTGATTGCGCTCGATGGCGACCGAGTGCTTCTCTGATTGCGCTCGATGACGACCGAGAGCTTCTCTGATTGCGCTCGATGACGCCGTTGGGCAGGTAGAGCTTCTCGACGCCGTGACGGGCGCGCCGCTCCCAGTGGCCTCGATCGAGGCGGCACTACACGCAGTCATCAAGGGCACTCCACCGACGAGGGCCGACTCGCCGCCGTCGCTCGCGGCGCTCACGACGGCGGATCGAGACACGTGGGCCGCCGCCCGCACGAAGCTGATGGCGCACTCCGCGGCGAACGTCTCGAGCCTCGGCTGCATCGACGATGCCTTGTTCCACCTCAGCTTGGATGAGGTGGGCTCTTGATTGTTGACCTCCTGATCACCTATCGTTTGCAATTTGATGACCTGCTGATGATCTGCTGATGACCTGCTGATGATCTCCTGATGACCTCCTGATGACCTGCTGATTGGAATTTGAGTGTCCCTCGATTGCATGCAGGTGGACCTTGGCTGCCACGACGGCGCGGACCCCTCCGCCGGAGAGCCGATCGAGGCGGCGGTGCGACTCGCGCTCTGCGGCGACACGCGCCTGGCGCCGCGCTGGTTCGACAAGGTGAGTCTCGTCCATCTGATTGCCTCGGATTGCCTCGGATTGCCTCGCTCATCATGTGGCGCCGTGTTGGTTCGACTAGGCTGTCTATTGGATGGTCTCGAGCGACGGCGTGCCTATGTTTGGGTTCGAGCATTCGTGGGGCGATGGAATCGCGACTGTCCGTGGTGGACTGGAGATGCATAGCTGGATGCTGGCACAGCGCAAGAGGGAGGCGAAGGAGGCGGCGGGGGCGGCTGCCTCGCCACCGCCGCCGCCGCCGCCGCCGCCGCGTCAGTTACCGTTTGACATCCCCCCCGAGGTGGCGGCCGTGCGGGACTCGAGCGCGGCCGCCTTCGCTGCCGTTGGGAGCTCACTCGAGATCAGCGATCTCCATTGGACGCTGTGGGGTTCCGAGCGACTCAAGGCATGGGGGGTGCCGCCCGATGGCGCCGTACAGGCGGCCATGCAGCTCGCCTTCTATCGCGTGGCAGGAAGAGTCGGCTCCACGTGAGCACTCTGATTGCGTTTGATTGCGTCTGATTGATTTTTAATTGCGTCCGAGTGCATTTTGATTGCGTCCGAGTGCGCAGGTACGAGTCGTGCTCTGATTGCCACTGATTGCCTCCCTCATCACTGATTGCCTCCCTCATCACTGATTGCCTCCCTCATCACAGGTACGAGTCGTGCTCGACGGCGCGCTTCTCCGCTGGTCGAACTGAAACGATCCGCTCCGCGACCGCCGAGGCGGCCGCATGGGTGATTGCGTCTGATTGCACCGGCCGCATGGGTGATTGCGTCTGATTGCACCGGCCGCATGGGTGATTGCGTCTGATTGCACCGGCCGCATGGGTGATTGCGTCTGATTGCACCGGAGCGCCGCTGATTGCCTCGGAATGAGGCTGAGTGCCGCAGGGGTGATTGCGCCTGATTGCGCCTGATTGCCTCGGATGGAGGCTGAGTGCGTCCGATGGCTCACGATGGCGTCTGGAGTGCAGGTGCGTTCCGTGGTCACGCCAGGCTATGACGTTGCGGCACAGGCGGACTTGCTCCGCACCGCCGCCGCGCAGCACACCCGCATCTCGCGTGAGGCGGCGGATGGTATGGGCTTCGATCGCCACTTGTTCGCGCTGCGTGGGCTGGCTGCTTCACGGGGGGGGGCGCCCGAGCCGGCGCTCTTCACCGACCCAACTTACGCGGCGGTGAGCGGCAATGAGCTCTCGACGAGCACTGCATGCCCTGCATGCATGCGCTCACCACGGCGCGATCCCTTCTTCACAGGTGAGCGGCAATGAGCTCTCGACGAGCACGCTGACCGCGCCGACGACCCTCGTCCTCTCGGGCTTCGGGCCGGTCCACCCGCAGGGGTATGGCGTCTCGTACCAGCTGCCGCAGGAGAGCTTGCGCTTCTGCACCTCCGCGTACAAGCCGCGCTCGGCACGGCGCTTCAACGAGGAGCTCGCACGCGCGCTGGGCACGGTGCAGGCGCTCCTCGATGCCTCGGGCACGGGGGCTGGGGTGCAGGCGCGCTTGTGAGGGCGCATACTAAGCGAGACTAATACGGCATACTGAACGTATGGGCGTAGCGATGTGGTCCGCGGCTATCGACCGCGGCTAAGGACTGGCCGGAGCGTGATTGTGTCGGTTGTGGCTTGTGGGGAGACTCGTCGCGCGGAGCGCAGTCGCGCCGGAGTGCAATGTTCGGATGAAGATCTGATCCGGCTAATGGTCTATGTAAGGTCTATGGTGTGCTGCTTCAATGCCGGTCGTGAAGTGTGGACAGGGGCGCAGTCGATACAAGAACTCAGATACAACAACGACACAGACGAGACACATACAGTGGGCGGAGAGAGGAGAGCGCGCTCTCGAACAAACCGAACTCAGCCACTCTTGCCTGACTCACGACTTACTCGCTCTCTCTCGTTCCCACGACGCGAGCGCACACGCAACGTCCTCCGCACCCGGCAGTCGCTAGCTAACCCAACGCCAGTCATCGTACTAAGACTGAGGTCAGGGTTGAGGCTAGGGCTAGGGGGGAGGGCAACGGGAGGAGGCGCTGCTCTACGAGCAGGCCTGCCCCCCCCAGGCGTCCGACAACTGCGTCCCTTCTCAGCCTCTAGTCCGTGGTCGTGAGCAGGCAGACGGCCCGCAACGTCCACTTGTTCACGGGGTCCTCGGAGCGCAGCTCGGCCATCGAGATGTAGTTGCGCAGCTGCGTGCCGTGCGCGGCACGGGCCGGGCACGTGTAGATCGGGCACTCGTACCAGAGCTCCTTGCCCGCCTTGCGCTTCTCGCCAGTGGCCGAGATCCAGAGCACAGGCAGGGGAGCGAAGCGCACTTTGGGCTCCGAGTCCGTGAGCGCGTTGCGCCCCTTGTCCCAGCGCGCGCCATCGAGCGCGAGGCCGTAAATGTAGATGCCCTCGGCAGGGCCGGCCTTGACGTCGTCGCGCTCCTGCTTGAGGACTTCGAACGTGTTGACGCAGTCGTCGAGCGCCCAGCCGTCCTTGGAGTGGGCGCGGCACACCTCCTGGCGCGAGGCGGTGAGGAAGCCCGACGGGTTGAAGAAGCCGGTGAGCCAAAAGCACAGAGGGCGGCCGTTCTGGAGCCACGTGGTCAGCTGCTCGGCCCGGTTGAGCATGTTGGCGAACCACACACCAATCAGGGGCTGGAGCGGCAGCGATACGGGCATGACCTTGGCCCACGGGTCGGGCACCTTGGCGTCGAAGAGCGCGTCGACGGCGCCCGCGAGCATGGGCGACATGACGATGGTGCCCGCGATCGCAAGCTTGAGGTCCGAGAGGACCTTGCGCAGTGCGTTGAGCACCATCTGCATCCGGTCGATCTCCTGCTTGAGGACGATGTTGAGCGGCTTGCCGAGGCCGCCGAGCACCTTGATGCCGTTCTTGACCGCCTCGCCGTTGTAGTTGGGCGGCAGCTTCTTCTGCAGGTCCTCGACCATGTTGAGCACAATCTCTTCGCGCGTGAGACCGCCGCCGCCGCCGCCCTCCTTGGGCTGGATGTCCTGGATCGTGCCGAGCGTCGTGGCAGCCTGCGCGGTGCGGTACGCGAGGTCGGCGTTGCCGTGCAGGCCGAAGACCTCGGGGTCGTCAACGAGAGGCAGGGAGTCGATGTACTTGCGGTACGTCTCGATCTCCTGGCTGAAGGGCGGGATGAAGTACGTGTCGTTGCCCGGCACGAACTTGAAGTCGGGCGAGAGGCACTTTTCGACGAGCCACGACTTGCCGTACGTGTTGAAGAGGCGCCGATCCCAATCGTCCGTGATCTTGCCTCCGTACTGCACGTCGCACACCATGTAGTTGACCGTGATCCAGTCGACGGGGCGTCGCTTGGCCTCCATCATGTTGAGGTGGTTCTGCATGTACGTGACGCACGCCGAGAGGTCGGCCTGCGAGAACTCGTACAGGATGTTGAAGCCGAGCGGGCCGAACTTGCGCCGCTCCTGCACGATGGTGTGCATGAAGGCGAGCGCGAAGAGCATCGTCTTCCACTTCGGGTCGCTGACCGAGTCGAGCATGTCCTGGTTGAGCCACGTGTACGTGTTGCGCACGCCGAGCATGATGCCCGCGGGCGCCTCGTTCGTAAACTTGATCGAGAGCTGCAGCAGCGCGATGGGGAAGTCGGGGTTGGGCTCGGCGGTGATCCACAGGCGGAAGACGGGCTGCACCGAGCCCGGCGACGTGTCTTCCAATTTCGGGAGCGCCTTGACCCACTCGGTGAGCTCGCCGAGGAAGGAGAGGCCGAGGTGGCAGTTCTGGAGCATGACCCAGATGCCCTCGGTGATGCCCACCTCGAGCAGCTTGCGCGCGGGCGGCTCCTGGCCCTGCCCCATCGAGATGCCCTCGACTCGCTTCTTGCGCTTGCGCGCGAGGTCGAGGATCTTGCCCGTCGGGTCGGAGCCCATCGAGAGGATGGTGATCATCGGCACGTACGCGCTCGCCTCATCGTGCACCTTGGCAATGTCTAGCGGATCGACGAGCAGATAGTCACGGCCGAGCGACGAGGCGATGTACGTGTCGACGGCCAGCAGCGCGCGGTCCACGCGGATGGCGCGCACGAGAAGCATCTTCTCGAACTGGTCGAGCCGCTCGTTGTAGTCGGGGAAGAGCTGCGTCTCGGGCGCGTCGTGATCGTACCACGCCTTCCACTGATCATTGAAGCGCTCGAGGTTGTCGGGCAGGTCGCGCAGCATCCCAACGGTGCGCGAGAGCGCGATGCAGTTCAGCCACACCGACTCAGGCATCCACTTGGCAGGCACGGGCTTCTCGGACTTGGCGTCGAGAGCGCCACCAGCCTTGAGCAGGTTGCCCACGTACGTCGCCGAGAGGGTGCCCGCAATCTGCTGGATCTTCATCGCGAGCATGAGCGTCCAGATCTTCTTGTGCCGCTCGAAGAGGCCGCGGTGCATGTAGCGCGTCACGTAGTTGGTCATGTAGTCCATGATGTTGATGATGCGCTTGGCGGCGATCGGCGCCTTCTCGGAGTGGTTGACCGAGAAGTCGTGCAGCTCGAGGAACTGCTGGAGCGACACCATGTACATGTTATTGATCGAGGCCATGTCGACGACCATGAAGTAGAGGAGCGCGCCGCGGCGGGCGGCGGGCCGGTACTCCTCGCGCGCCGTGTTGATGCGGATGTCCGTGTCGACGGCGGTGGTGAGTTTCTCGTTGACCTGGACGGCGGTGATCTTGGACTTGGAGAGCACCTCGATGAGCTCGACGTCGTCGAGCAGGTTGCCGGTCGAGTTGGCGAGGCGGTAGAGCAGATCGTCTTCGAGGCCCTTGAGGATCTTCTTGTTCGAGTTGACCTCCTCGACGAGCTTCTTCTTCTGCTCCTCGAGCTCCGGCCGCTCCATCTGCACCACGCGCGACAGGAGCTGCTGCTCGAGGCCGCCCATGGTGACGGTGAAGTTGATGATCGTGAGCTGCGCAAAGATCTCGGGCGAGTAGTGCGGGTTGGTGAGCTTCGTGCACAACACGAGCGAGAAGGTCTCCGAGTACTCGCACTCCTTATCGCTCAGCTGGATGATCAGGTTGCGGCCCTTGCGCTGGATCTCCTTGTTGAGCACCGGGTCGAGCACCGGGTCGATCTCCGTCTCCACGTTCTCGATGATCATCGGGTTGCCAAAGGCCATGCAGTCCTCAAGGTGGTTACGGAAGCGCTTGTCGATGAGCTGCGTCGACTTGATGCCATTCTTCGCCTCGCGGCTCTTGATCCAGCCCATGCCCTGCGACTGCGGGTCGATCATGAGCGGCCACTTCTTCGAGCGCGTCACCATGATGCCGTTCTCGACAGAGAGATCATCCGAGGGCAGGCCCTCGAGGTTCCAGTCGCCGATGGTGCCCGCGTCGACGAGGAAGAGCGAGACGCCGAGGTCATCGGTGCACGGCACGCCCTTCTGGATGCAATCGGCCGCAAAGAGTTTCGTCTGCAGGTGCTTGCGGAACTCGGCGTTGTACGGGCCGACGTACGTGATGAAGGCGCACGCCTGCGCCACGTCGCCCGCAAGCCGGCGGATCTCGTCGGCGAAGCCGGCGGACGACTCCTCCCAGCGGGAGCGCTCTCCGGCGAGGCCGCCGATGAGGCGGTTGGCCGCCTCCATCTTCTTGTTGCATGCGTCGGCATCGTCCTGAAGCGCCTGCTTGGTGGCGAGCGCCTGGTTGAACTGCATGGTCATCTCGTCGAGCTCCCGTGCGACCTGGTCGAGCTCGCCCTGCGCCTTCGCAAGCTTGGCGTTGGCGTTCTTGAGCTTCGACTCGGCCTGCGCGAGGCTCTCCATCTTGGGCTTCACCACCTTGGCGATGTCGACGTAGAGCGCCATCGAACGCGCCCACAAGCACAGGCCGGCGAGCGCGGAGGCGACCTTGCGCGCATCGTCGGGCGTGAAGTCGGGCGCGCTCAGGTATGGGTAGAGCAGCTCGACGGTCTCGTCGTTGATCGCATCCTTGTTGAACTTCTCGAGCGCGCCCAGGAAGCCAATGTCGGCCATCATGGTCAGTGCAAACGGCCACGAGCCCACGAGCTGCAGCACCTGGCCACGCTTGGTCTCGACCGTCTCGGCGGCGACGGGGCTGATCTCCTTTTGGAAGAGGATGAGCACGACGTCGAACGTACGCTTCACGAGGTCGGGGGGCATCTTGAGCTGCTTGAGCAGACCAATGTCCTTGGCCGTGATGGCCTTGAGCGCGTTCTCGGCGTCGTCGAGCGCGGGCTTGGCCGCCAGCAGGTCCTTCTCTACGTCGTCCTTCTGTTGGCCGATGACGGCCGCCTCGGAGCCGAGCGTGTCCTTGACCGCCTGCACCTCGGCCTTCTTCTTCTCGGCCTTGGCGGTCGAGGCCGTGATCTCCTGGAGCATGATAGCGCCCTTCTCCTGTGCAACGATGAGCGTCTTCTCCTTCTCGCGCACCTCGATCTTGATCTTCTCGACGTCGGCCGCCGCGTCGCGAAGCTTGTCGAGACCCGTGTTGATCGAGTCGGCGAGCACCTTGACGCTCTCGAGCTTTCGCACGTACACGCCCTTGTACTCCTCAATGAAGCCGAGGTACGACTTGGGCGTCACGTACGTCTTGCGCCGGTAGCGCTCGAAGAATTGCTCGCACGCGTCGTTCATGCCCGCCTGCACAGCCGCCATGTGCTTGATGAGCTTGCCGCGCACCGCCGAGTCGCCCTGGAGCGCGTCGAAGGAGCCGATAAAGGCGGTCGCCACGTCGGTGAGCGCCTCCTCGGGCCACGTGAGGAACCAGTCGATCGTGGTGCCGTTGATGAGGCCGGGGAACTTCTGCGCGCGCTGCGAGAACTTGACGCCGACGGGCGAGAAGCAGAGCGACAGGTGCAGGTTCGAGCGCACGCGCTCGATGAACCACGCCCACAGCTGGTCGACAGTTGGCTCCGAGCCCTTGTACATCGCCTGGTACTTTTCACGGAGCTCGCCGATGATCGCGTCGTACTCGTCCCGAGGGAAGAGGTTGGGCAGCTCACCCGTATTGAGGAAGATGTTAAAGTACTCGAGGAAGCCCTCGTCCTTGATCTCCTTGTCGGTGAGCATGAAGATCGTCGGCTTGGCCGTCACGCCCGCCCGCCGGTAGAGCGGCTTGAAGTCCTCGAGCAGGTTGTTGCCGTTGTAGGTCTTGGTGAGCGTGATCTGGAAGCAGGTCGCGTTGCAGATGAACGAGGAGAGGCGCGTGAGCGACTGCTTGCCCGAGCCGCCGACGCCGACGAGGAGCGCGCAGCCGCGTGAGAGCGCAAAGAGGCGCGTGATGCGGCAGAGGTGCTCGAGGGCATCGTGGAAGAAGACGAGGTCCATCTTGAGCAGCTTGAACGCCTCGTTGAAGCGCTTCATGTTCTCGACCGCCTTCTTTCGCGCGTCGTTGAGCTGCTCGTAGGGCATGGCCTCGTACACCTTGGGCGCAGGCAGCAGCTCGCCCGTCTCCGGATCCTCGTCGGCGTCGCGCAGGAAGTCGACGAAGTAAATGTCCTTCTGGCTCTGGAGCTTCTCGATGTCGGGGCCGAACTTGGAGGCGAACGGCTCGAGCACGACGAAGATCTCCTTGGCGAACCACGCCTTGTCCTTCTTGTCGACGAGCTTGTCCGAGAAGACGCGCATGCACTCGTGCTTCCACAGCGCGAGCAGCATGAACGAGTCGGTGAGCGTCTCGAGCACGTTGATGTTGAAGATGCCCTGGAAGACGCGTGAGAGGTCGCGCAGGTTGAAGAGGTAGTGGAACTTGGCGGGCGTGGGGAGCATCTTGGTCTTGATGCGGTCCCAGATGGAGATGGTCATCGACACGAGGTTCGTGGCCATCTCCTTGATGGCGTCGTCCTTGGACCAGCCGAAGAAGGAGCTCGACATGGCGCCAAAGATCTGGTTGATCGAGGCGTTCGAGGGCAGCGTCACATTCATCACGTGGAAGTGGCGCTTGGCGCGGTTGGGGATGTCGTTCTTGCCCGCGCCCGGATGGAGCATGGCGCCGAGGATGAGCACGTCGACGATGCCCGTGAACTCGCCCGGCTTGTCGAGGCTGTAGAAGCCGCGGTTCTCGATCTGCATGCGCACAATCTCGAGGGTGATCTGGTCGCCCCACTCGTTGACGAGGGGCATCGAGATGTCGTCGATGAAGCAGAGCATGCGCTTGTTGTTGGGCGGGCCAAAGGTCTTGCCCTGGCGCTTCTCGACCGACGACTCGATCTGGCGCTGGAAAATGGACGGCGTGGTCGCCTGCGAGAACGACATCTTCTTGAAGGTCACCTTGATCGGGTCCACCGCGTTGAGCACGGAGAGGATGATCGAAGTCTTGGCCGTGCCGGGGCCGCCGACGAGGATGACGGCGCGGTTCTGCGAGATGGAGAGGCCCATGTTGTACTCGCAGCGCACCGAGTCGATCGTCGGGATGAGCAGCGACGCGAACTGCTTGCCCAGCTGATCGGGCTGAGCGGTGAACGACCAGCCGGGGATGAGGGCGCCCCATGAGACCCACGGGTACGACTGGTTCGAGGTGTCGATCTTGAACTCGAAGATCGTGTCCGGGTGCTCGCACTCGGGCAAGTTGTTGGTGAGCGTGCGCAGGAACTTGTCGACCTTCTCGCGGTCCTTGTTCTCGAGCACGCCGGCCATGGTCGTGAACATCGAATAGAGCACGAAGCGCTCGAGCGCCGCCGCGTTGGGCGTGCTATCCAGGGCGCCGAGCAGCGCGTCGAGGAGCGTCGAGCAGGAGGTGCACAGCGAGATGTTGGCGATGGACATCTTGGACTGGCACTCGATCCGGATGAAGTTGAGCAATGGTGCGGTGTACTTGTCGAAGATGGGGGTGAGGTCCTTGCCATCCTTGGTGCGCGACGTGAGCCACGACGTCACGTACGGCATGTAGCCGAGGTCTTCCTCCGAGACGTAGATGATGCCCGCGCGCGAGACGGTCGCCGGCGAGGCGTTGCGAAGGTCCTCGACCTCGAAGTGGAGCGTCACGTTCGGCCGGAGCATGGGGATGCGGTCGCTATTGGCGAGGGTGAGCAGCTTGTTGTCGTCCATGACAGTGTTCATGTTCTCGATCCAGATGGCGTCAACGGGCCCGTCGAGCACGAGCCACGTGAAGTTCTTCCTATCCTTGTTCGCGCGGCGCCACAGCTGCGAGAAGATGCCATCGTGCCACTCGCCAGCGGCCACGTCCATCGTGCCGAACATCTGGCCCGAGAGGATCGCCTTCGGGTTCATCGTCACGAACTTTTGGGGCTGGCCGATCATGGCTTCGACGAGAGCATCGGGCGGCACGACGATCGACTGGAAGGCCTGCTGGAGCACCTGCACGATCCTCGACTTGCCCGTGCCCGACGGGCCGACGAGCATGAGCGAGTGGCGCACGAGGCACATCTCGTACACCTGGATGATCTTGAGCATCCACGAGGGCAGCGACTGCAGGTTGTTCGCATCGACGGCCTTCTTGACGGCGGGCTCAACGAGCGGGTGCTTCATCGCGGGCGCCTTGAGGCCCGGGAAGAGGTCCTCGATGAGCGCGAGGAAGAGGGGCACGTCCTCAGCGACGAATTTGGACAGGTTCATGTCGCGCAGCGTGCGCATCACAAGCATCGGCTCGAGCGCGCCCTCCGGATCCTTACCAGCATCACGCTTGGACGAGCCGCAAGTGCGAAGCACGGCGAGGATGTTGCGCAGGCCGAAGTCGTAGTGCGCCTGCTTCGAGAGCTGCTCCTCGCAAAGACGGTAGAGCACGTTGAACTTCTTGCCGCAGATAAAGTTCTGAATGTAGCCCGCGCCCGTGAGCTTGACCTGCATGATAATCTGACGATCGGGGACCATCATCGTCACGCCACGGTGCTGCGACTTGAGGTTCTCGGGCAGCTCCTGGCGGCCTGCATAGCCGGGGTTCATCGTGATGAAGTAGCCGACCGCCGGGTCGCAGTTGACGGTCTGGCCGTCGGTGAACTGGAACATCTGGGCGCCCATCTTGACGGCCATGAGCACGGAGCCCACCTGCTGCGCCGCCACGGAGAGCACATCGAGGTTGATGCGGTTGAACTCGTCGAAGCAACTCCAGAGACCGGCCATCGCCGCGCCCTTGTAAATGTTGCCGAGCGAGCGGAAGTCCATCTGGTCGCCGCAGTTGGTGACCATCACGAACTTGCCGAGCGTGCAGCCCATGTCCTTGGTCGTCTCGGTCTTGCCCGTGCCGGCGGGGCCGGCGGGCGCGCCACCAAGGAACATGCCGAGCGCCTGCGAGAGGGTGACGTAGCAGCGATCGGTGAGCGGCGTGATCACGAGGCGCTCTTTGACGCCGAGGTACTCGTTGGTGTAGTGGAAGTCGACGTCGGCGATCGAGATCTTGGCGGCGTCGTGGTCAAAGTCCCAATAGAAGCGTGCCTGCTTCTGCCACTCAAAGTCCTCGATATCTTTCACGCGGAACCTCTCGATGTCGACGAAGACGTCGCGCTGGTGCACATCGACGACGATCATCGTCTCGACCTTCTTGCGCGTCCACTTGCCAAAGTTGCGGAGCTCCTGGTCCGGGCGCATGTTGATGGCGACGAGGTCGGTGAGGCGCTGCTGGTGCTTCTTGTTGGTGGCCTTGATGATGCCCTTCTCAGCCTTGGCGCGATAGAGCGCGTCCTCCGAGTCGGCGGTCCACTTGAACTGGATGCCGATGAGCGAAACCTGTGCCTGGTACTTGTGCGTGAGCTCCTCGGTGCTCATGTGCTCGGAGTCGGCCGCCGCGTAGCAGATGATGCGGCTGACCGTGACCTGCATCTCGCGGAGCAGCTTGCCGAGCCAGTCCTCGATGTTGCCCTCGGCGTTGACGATCTGCGTCAGCTTGATTGACTGGCCCTCGCCGGAGAAGAGCGCCTCGACTTTCGCCTTGTCCTTCTTGTTGAACTCGGCGTACACGACCGAGTCGAAGCACGACTGCAGGTGCGGCTGGATGGCCTGCGGGTTGGAGCCTTGCGAGAGCACCTCGAGCAGCGTCGCATCGGCCACGAAGAAGAAGCGCGGGAAGGCGGCACGCTTCTGGTCGAGGTAGCCGGAGAGGGCCTTTTGGCAGAGCTCGAGCTGCTCGAACATGTGCGGCAGCAGCTGCTGGAGCGTGTCGTTGCCCACAATGTAGTTGACGAGGTTGGGCACCTCGTTGCCCTTGGACATGATCTTGACCCAGTTTTTGTCGATGCCCTGGAAGCGCTTCGACTCCTGCGGCAGCTGCTTGGAGATGTCGCCCGAGGTGAAGACGGCCTCGAGGTAGTTCCACATGGCCTGCACCGCGACCCACTGCTCGAGCGTCTCGCCAATAGTCGAGAGCTGCTCGACCCACAACGTGGCCTTCTCCTTGAAGGGGATCACAAAGCGCGAGGCGAGCATCGAGCCAAGGCCCATCTGCGCCTCCTCGAGGCCTTCCATCAACTCAGCGGTCGCGCCCGTGTTGAGGATGATGTTCCCGCGCGTCTTGAAGGGCGCGAAGGTGAGCGCGCGCACCGCCCAGTCGTCGGCAATGGCGTCGAGCTTGCCTTCGATGGCGAGCTCCTTGACAGCCGAGCCCGCGATCTCCTCGACGTCCTCGGACACCTGCAGGATCCCCGCGTCGAGCAGGTCCTTGAGCATGAACGACTCCAACGTCACCTCCAGCTTCTTGCCCGTGAGGGTCTCCAGGGCCTTCCAGTGGCGCTCGCGCAGCGACGGGTTGGCAAGCTGCTCGACGAGCGGCAGCGTCTCGAGGAACTCGTCAACCATCTTCTTGAGCTCAAGGTAAGCGTCCCAGCCGCGCAGCTCCTTGGGCATCTTCTTGATGCCCAGCTGGAACTCCTCGAGCTTCTTGACCATGATCGAGATGTTCGACTCGGGGCCCTTGGGCCCAATGGTGAAGCCGCACACATCGGCCCAGTGCATGTCGTTGTAGCCTGTGATCGTGTCGAGCACGGTCGTGAAGAGGTCGTACAGCTTCGAGAGCAGCCCGAGCTCCTCCTTGGTCTTCTCGAGCTCCGGGTACGTCGTGAGCGGCAGGCCGAACAGGGCTTCACCTGCCGAGTACGCCTCGAACTTGCGCCCGCGCTCCTCGTAGAGCCGTTGGAACTTGCGCAGGCGCTCGTTGGCCTCGAGAGGCGGCAGGCCGGGCACGCCCGGCCCGTTGGCCTCGAAGTCGGAGCGGAATTGGGCCACGTCGACGACGAACATGCGCACGTTGCGCACGAGGGTCTTCTTGTATTGCATCTGGTGAGCGCCGAGATGCTCGTTGACGCCGTTGGCCACCGTCTTGAGCCTGCGCCACGCGTACTCGAGGTCGTCCACCTGGTCGGTCTCCTCCTTCGGGATGTCGACGTTGTACTTGGTGAGCAGGCTGTACTTCTCGAGGATGGGGCCGAACTCCCAGTCGAGCATCGTCTCCTTCTCACGGATGGCCGCGAGGTAGCCCACGGCGACGCGCACGTCGTCGAGGTCATTGAGCTCGCGTTTGAGGTAGCGTGTGTGCTTCTCGATCCACTCGGTGATGGTGGCGAGCTCCGTGCGCGCCTGGCCGTGCAGGTTCTGCGCGTACTGCTTCTTCCACGTCTTGGCCTCGGTGGAGAGCGCCGTCTTGAGCGCAAGGGTCTCGAGCACGATCGCACCGATGTTGTGCTTCTGCGGGATGCGCATGATCTCGTGCTCGACGAGATCGTACTTCTTCAGCTCAGCCTCGAAGTCCTCGAGCGACGGGTCTTTGCTCATGAAGGCATTGTACGCCGCCTTCTTGTTGTCCTTCCACAGGTAGTCGTACTTGGTCATGGTGTGCATGTACTCGTAGACCTGTCGCTTCACGCCCTCGAGCGCGCCCGTGAGCATCAGTACCACGCGCACTACGTCCTTGTCCTTCGAGACGACGTCGAAGACGTTCTTGCCGCTGGCGTAGTTGTCGTCGTTCTCCCACAGGCTGGTCTGCTTCGAGCAGCTGAGCACGGCTCGAACTACCGTGTTGATTGCCGTCTGGATCTCGCCGAGCTCAGGGTTCATCTTGGCGCCCTTGGGGGTCATCTCGACGCTCACCTCGAAGAGCGGCTTGTCGATGAAGAGGAAGGTCGCGAGCGAGCGCGCCGCGATGCGGCCCTTGAGCGTCTCGAGCGAGAGGCGCGTGCAGTCCTGCACCGCCTTGTACGAGGTCGTCGAGAAGTGCTCGGACAGCTTCGCAATCTCGGCGGGGTCGACCGACTCCTGCACAAACGAGAGAGGGTACTCCATGATCTGGACGATCAGGTCCTTGAGCGCGTGCTCGATCTCGATGCTCTTGGCGGACAGCGTGGCCGTCTGCTCCTCCGAGAACTTGACCTGCATGTCGACGAACTTGTCGAGCGGCAGCAGGCCCGTCTCCTCGCCCTCACCCCCCAAGGGCATGTCGACGAGAGGAAGCTCCGCGATCGTCTTCTGGTTGCGCACGAGCCGGTTCGCCATGATGTCCTTGAGCTTGTCCACGAGCTCGTTGAAGCGGAGCATCTCGCTGTGGAAGCGCTGCAGGAAGGCGGAGATGTTCATCGAGGTCCAGGTGAGCGTGACGAGCCCCGGGTTGATGACGGCCGTCAGCTCGGCGATGTGCGGCTTGAGCAGGTTCATGAGGAGCTCGGGCACGTTGGCCATCACGCGCTCGTACTCGACGAGGGCGTACGAGAGCAGGTTGTAGTGGTGCTTGTACTTGTCCTCCATCATGAGCACCATCTTGGCCGACTCGGGGATCTCGTGCCCGAGGCGCCGCAGGCACTTGGCCTCCTTCATCAGCTCAAGGATCTGGTGGTCGAAGTTGACGTACAGCTTCTCCGTGGTCGGGTGGCGCACGAGCAGTGTCGACTGCAGCCCGCTCTTGGCAGCCTCGATGCCTCTCACCCACGCAAGCTCCCAGAGCGCCTCGAACTCGACCACGGTGCGCGCGATCTTGTTGTACACCTTGACGGCCTTCTTCGAGTCCTTGAGCTCCATGAGCTCCTGGTGGTTGCGGAACTGCTGCATGGGCTGCTCGATACGCCGCATGAGCTGGCGCGCCCAGAGCACGTTGCCCGTGACCGGCGGCACGTTGCGCGTGATCGGCGGGTTGTTCTTGAGCTTCTCGTACGTGCGCGAGACGACCTCAAGGTCGCCCAAAAAGTGCTGGAATATGGTGAGGCGCTTGGACTCGAGGTCGTCCTTGAGCGAGTCGCGCTGCAGCATGTGGCGCAGCTGGTCGAGCAGCAGCATCGCCGCCTCCGTCGAGGTGATGCGCTCAAACGACGAGTTGATGAAGCCCTGCAGCGACGACTCGAGCTCGTGGATGTTGGCGAGGAACTCGAGGTAGTCGCGATCGAACTGGTTCAGCTGGAAGTCGAAGAGGTCGTACGGCTTGCGCTTGAAGTCGCCCACCATCGAGAAGAAGTTCTTCATCAGGCCCTCGAGGCCCTCGAGATCGCGCTTGGCCAGCTTGGTGAACTGGTCGACCGTCGTGAAAAGGTCGATGAGCTTCTCAACGCGCCGCTGGAAGAGGTTGGACTTGGAGAAGATGATGTTCTCCGAGAACTCGAACTGCTTCGACGAGGGCACCTCCTTGAGCTTATCGCGCGTCTTATCGTACTCGGACCGGTACTCATTGAAGAGCGAGTAGCACACGTTGAGCGCCTTGAGCAGCTCGCCAATATCCTGGTCCCAGAGCGCGCCCTTGCTCGTGACCCACTTGCGGCAGTTGGCGATCATCTGCGCGGTGATCTTGGTGAAGAGCACGGTCATGCGCTCGGGCGTTGCGTAGTAGCGCGCGATCGCGTGCATCATCCGCAGGTTGTTGAGCAGCCCGGAGAGCGACTCGTGCACCTCGGGCGGCGTCGCCGTGTAGAGCGGCTCGATGTACTTGTCCAGCGTGGCGAGGTACTTGACGTTGTCCTTGGCCTCGTTGAGCGCGTCCGTGATCGCGTTGTTGATCGCGCGCCACTTTTTGAGCTGACGGCTCTTGCACTGCTGCAGCACGAGCAGTACCATCTGGCACTTCTCCTTGCGAAGGTCGTCCACGATCGAGTTGAGCTTGGTGGCGCGCGTCTGCCACCACAGCAGCTCGGTGCGTGGGCCAATGTCGTCGTCCTCGTCGGTCGTCTCCATCTTCTCCGGCTCGTTGAGGAGCGCCTCGGTCATATCCGTCCACTCCTTGATGACGCGCTCGTACTCGGTCACGAAGTCGGCGTTCGCAGCCGCCGCCATCACCGCCGCCGGCTTGGACTCGATGATGAAGTTGTCGGCCGGGGTCTCGAGGCTCATCACGAGCTTGAGCTCGCCGAGCGCCTTGTGCAGATTCTTCTCGAAGCCGAGCGCGTCATGTATGAGCTTCTTCTTGTGCTCCGCCGTCATCTTCTTCATGAACCCGAACCCGTTCGTGTTCAGCAGCGGGAAATAGAGCTCCTTGATCAAGCCGGCCATCGTATCCATCGGGTTGGCACCCTTTTGCGTGCACGAGATCGTGCCAACGTTGCAGTCCATCTCGACATCCTTGACGGGCTCCTTTGGCGCCGTGTTGCGCACGACGTAGCAACATTTGCCCGCCAGCTGCGAGTCCATGCCATCGGTCATGAAAACCACAGGATCCGACGAGCCGCCGGTCGGCTGGAGATAAAAGAGCAGCGCCATCCGGGGCTCATAGCCGGCATCGGCGCCAGCCATGAACTCCTGCACGAATGTGGCATTGGAGCCTTTGTCTACCATCGCTGCCGTCACCGTTTGCCCTCCGGGTACCGAGAGCTGCGTTGCCACGAGCTTTGTGATGTACTTGAAGCGCGGATCATCCTTGATCGACATCCCGGACCGCTCCACCTCTAAACTTCAGAGGCGACTGTTGAACCGGGGCCTGCGCAGACGGGGTTGGGGAGGCACGGTCACGTTTTGGGATGCGCGAATGCCAAATTGGGGGTGCGAGTGCCATTCGACCGGGATCGGAGTGGCGAGAGATGAGCAGGCGGGGGATCGAGCGGGTCAAGGGGGTCGAGTCGAACGTGGCTGGCCAGGCTCGGGGACGCGCGAGATCGACGCAGCAGGCAGCCACCTCGCCGCCAACGAACGAGGAGGCCTCCAGGGGTCCGTGGGGTTGTACAACGACAGCGCCCCTCCGCGGGCCGCCCAACGCGACGCGCCGAAACGCCAGTAAACTTGGTCGCGTTGGTTGATTGGCGGTTCATCAAACTACACAAACGGCTAAAGCTAGACCAGGCTCTGAATCGCGGTGGGTGGGCGGGGACACATAACACTCCCAGAACTGATACGCATCGATATTCGAAAGCGCCGACCGGAGACCGTCGGCACATTCTCGGAGCATGCCGCAGAGACCGGCAATACTTCACTCGCCGAATAGAGCAATATCAGCCCGCGCGCGGGCGGCATACGAACCGCATAACAGGGTGCCTATAAGGCTTTCCCCTGGGTATCCCCTTCCCCCCAAACGGCGGAGAGACCCCCCAATGGGTTCTCCCGCATCCCCCCTGTCTGGTTCCATGATGGATACCGTCCTGTAATCTGGCCCTTTCACGTTGGGTTCACAGCCGTGTAACTTTGGGCGTCACACGGCAGTAAACTTGGTCGCGTTGGTTGATTGGCGGTTCATCAAACTACACAAACGGCAGCCTGGTG
>Ga0210244_101418_pt1 | contig 19207 bp, 19 predicted proteins | sample ChrtobMetaP3_0mM_FD_155473 | JGI IMG/M metagenome (GOLD analysis project Ga0210244, IMG submission 155473) | Chrysochromulina tobin associated microbial communities from unialgal haptophyte culture, Seattle, Washington, United States - P3_0mM | ecosystem: Host-associated > Algae > Haptophytes >...
GAGATCGCCGCCGCCCTCCACGCCATGCACGGCAACCTGTTCCGCGCTCTCGTTGCCCGAGTGACCCACCTACGCGGCACCGCCGACGCTCCCTCGCCGCCACCAGCCGAAACACACGCACCCGCGAACGTCACAGCCACCACCAACACCGCCCTCGCCGATCCAACCGCCACCGCCACCGCCCACGCCGCCGCCGCTGCTGGTGGGTAGCTCTTGGCAGTGGAGGCGGCGAGAGACGCGACGCACGTCGTCGAAGGGGATGGCGAGGGCACATCGGAGGTCGACGGACGGGGCGAGGGTGGGGATGGGGAAGTCGAGGTCGGGGTCCGTGGCGTCGGAAGGGAGCGCGAGGGCGGTTGGTTGTAGCTGAGCGCGGCGGCGGAGGTGGCGATGACGGCGGCGGCGGCGGCGGGGAGCAAAGTGGCGACGGAGGGGGAGAGGGTGGCGGTGAACGCCACAGTGGGGTTGTGGGCGATGGAGGGAGGTGGTGCGAGCGGATCAGGCTTGATAGAGGATGTGGCGGGAACTGCCGTTGGGGTGGGTGCGGCAGGCGGGGCGGTCGAGGCGGTGGCGACGGCGACAGGCGGGGTGACCGATGGGGCGGTCGAGGCGGAGGTGGTGGCGGCGTCGGCGAGGTGAGGGAGCTGGTACCATTGGTTGATGGTGGCTTCCGCCGGAAGGGCGTAGCCGGCGGCGGCTAAGTAGGTGGCGCACTCCTCGCGCGTCGGGTGCCCTTTGTACATGCTGCCACTCCGGTGCGTAGTCCACCGGGAGCAAAGCTCCCAGTTGTCGGCGATCCCAACGCCGGGTCCGAATTCCAGGTCCCAGTTGCCCGGGCGGTCAGGGACAGCTGCTGAATAAAGCGCCTTCGATTTCTTGCCCGCCTCGACGCCGACAGCAGCGAGGAGTCCCGTGTGTGTCCCGGCTCCCCCGGTGTCTTTTTACCGGGTAATGACCGACCACCCCTTTTGCAGGGGTCCGCCACCATACAATGTATCGCCCTCGTGATGTTCCCAGCGATGCTCGTGGTTGCGTTGTTACAAGTTGATGAGCAGAGCGCTAGGCGTCCGTGTGCTGAATCTGACCTGTACAACGGCTGGAGCGGCACGCTCAGCGGGCGGAGCGGCACGCTCACCGCACGGCCCAGGCCCCAAATTGCAGGATGCTCGATGATCGTCGGATCGGGACTGGGTCTGAATTCAACAGAGTCGCTGGAGCTCGTGCAGGCCATTGCGAGCGGCGCTGGGTGCAACGCGACGAGCCTCGACCCAGCGCAGCTCGTGCAGGCCTGCGTGCGCCAGCTCAACTCAATCGCCCTCGATGGGAATCAGTTGGGCGATGCGGGCGTCGCCATCCTTGCCGGAGCACTCAGTACGCCAGCCGGCAGGGAACCTCTGCCGTTTGAAATGACGTTGTCGCTGGGCGCGGCGAACATCGGCCGCCTCGGCGCGATCGCGCTCGCCGACTTGCTGCGCCGGCCGTCCAACACCGTCGTCAATCTCGCGCTCGACTGGAACGCGATCGGTATGGAGGGCTCCGTCGCACTCGGCAACGCGCTGAGCCGCTATCGCGTCGGCAGTGGGGTGATGCAGAACACGGCCCTGAGGGTGCTCGGGCTCGAGCGATGCAGCGTGGGCGACGCGGGCGCCATCGCGCTCGGCACGGCGCTCTCCGACAACCCGCTGCTACCGTTACGCGAGATTCGTCTTGAGGGCAATGGGATAGGTCCAGCTGGCGCCGCACGGCTCGGCAGCGCCCTGGAGACGAACACGCATCTGCGCATGCTCAACCTGGCGCTCAATCCCATCGGCCCTGCCGGCGCGATCGAGCTTGCGCGCGGGCTCCGTCGCAATGCAGCGCTCGAGAGGCTCGACTTAGGAGGATGTGAGCTGGGGGACGCTGGGACCGTGGCGCTCGCCACGGCGCTGCGGAGCAACCTGGCCCTTCGCACGCTCAACCTGCAGGGCAACGGCATCGGCGCCGAGGGTGCTCACGCGCTCGCGTCCATGCTCCGAATCAACCCGTCGCTCCGATCGATCAACCTGAGACTTAATGGGCTCGGTCATCAGGCGGCGACTGCGCTGCTCGAGGCGGCTCGGAACGGCGAAGCGGCGACGCGAGGGGCGGGCCGGCTCGAGGAGCTGCTACTCGAGCACAACCTCGTGCTGCTCGACGTGCTGCCGACGGTCGGCGCGAATAGAACCGAGGCTGCCGGCACGCTGCCTCCAACTTTGCTCGCTCAGGCCGCTTCCGTAGGCGTAGCCGCCAGCGGGGCCGTACAGAGCTGAGAGACCCGCCGTGCCGCGAACGGCGTAGTAGTAGGGGACTGTGGTAGTATCCTAGTATCGCGGCTATTACGTATTAGCGAGTCGCGCTCTTATCTAGAGACGTAGACGGTTGGTGACGCGGTAGACGGAAGACGCACCGTAAATAGACTTATAGTTTTGTGCCCTCACGAGACACGGCGGCCTTGCATTTTGAAGGCTTCATAACGTCGCGTAAGAGCTATTAGTAATGCCGCTAATCGCGCTTTCTACCTTACACCCCCCCAACGCGACGTTCGAATCGGTAGACACAACAGCTTGCCGTGATTCTCGTTCTGATTGGTTTGCCACAGCTTTGCCGGAGTGGCTGCCGTGCCCGTGGAGGGAGGCGGAGAGCGCGACGTCATCTATGAATCTGAGTACGCCTTGCATGCAGCTTTGAAGAGCGCATCGGCATCGCTACTCCGAGGACTGACCTTATGAACGAGTCCACGCCGCTCGAGCGCCGATACCACCGGAAAGGTCTGTCCCTTGTAAGCTCGGAGCTGCCGCCTGAGCGCCTGGTCCTCCGGCGTCGAGGCGTCGCTCGGGTCGAACACGAGAGCGCGCTGGCATGCGCCAAATGTCTTCTCAAAGAGACCGAGCGCGTCCAAGGTGCGCGGAAAGCCCTCGAGCAGAAAGGTCTTGCCCGGCTGCTGTGCTGTTGCCGCACTTATCATTTTGATGGTCAAGTGTGCGGGCACAACCTTGCCTTGCAGCACCATCTCCGCAATCGTCGAGCCCGTGTCTGTCAGTGAGTCGAGCTCGGCACGCATGAGCGCGCTAGTGCAGAGCGCGACGCCGCCAAACTTGTCCGCAAGGCGCATGCACTGGCTTGCCGTGTCTACACCGGGCCCACCTACGATGAGCACAATCCGCACCGACGTGCTGTTGTCGCGCCCACCCTGCACCGGAGCGCTGATGGTAGTGGGCTTTGTCTTCGATGCGCCGCCGCCCATTGCAGACCAGCTAGCGCCTAGCCACCGCGCGCGCTCGCGCTGGCCAACGACCTTCAAAACGCTTGCGGACTCGTGGGACGAAGACACGAGGAACTCTCTTGTGGGGAATGTGGGTCGGAGGGGCACGGACAGAAATCACCTCTACAACGCTTTTCACTTTGGTATTCGCTTTGCATGGGTCTTCGGCTGAGAAGAAACCCTCTCTTACACTACTGTGGTACACTACATGCCCTCGCCAGGAAGATCAAGCATTATCCATTGACGCCTGGTCCGTGGGACTCCTGGACTTCCCTACTACTGTGCTCCTCGAGCGCGTCCAGCACGCAGAAAACCCTACGGCCGAGGCTCTCGCCAGCGGCCTCGATCGCAGCCTTTCCGCCCTCGGGAGTGACGCGCGGCGCCATCGCATCATGCGAGTTTTGGTAGCCCAGCCGTATGTCGAAGAGCTGGGTGCGCTTGTTCGCGCGCAGCGCATCGGCGAGCGCGCGCGCGCCCTCGTCGGTGATGCGGCACGCTTGCATGTAGAGCGAGCGTAGCTTGCGCAAGTGCCCTCGCTGTATGGCGAGGGCGATTGAGGCCAATCCCGCGTCGCTGATGTCGGTATCACTCAACTCGATCTCCTCAAGTCGAGTCGTCTTGATCACGCCGTCAGCGAGGTCATGGCCAAACGGGACAAAGGAGGCGTCGCTGATCGTATGTCGTTCAGACTGTGTGCCTGCGAGGTTGAGCCGCTCCATGGCAGGCCACTCGCCGCGCTTGATCACCTCGTGCAGTGCCGAGAAAGCTGCGTCCGTGAGCGAGTTCTGCTTGAAGACGAGGTCGCGCAAGTTCGGGCAGTGCTTAATCGCGCCGATCAAGTGCATGAAGCCCGCATCGGTCGCGAGAATGTTCGACAAATCCATCGTGAGCAGCTTGGGTGTGGCGCCGGCTGCCATGGCCTTGGCAACCGCCTCCAGGCCCTGATCACCGATCTTGCTGTTCTGGAAGAAGATGTACTCCACCTCGCACGGCCCTTGCGCAATCATGGCATCCGCAAGCACCTTGGCGTCCTCCGCGTTGAACTCGCGCTCCGCTGTATCTGTGCAGAGAAAGCACAACTTTCCCTGCAGGTCGGACACGTCGTCGAAGCCCAGCTTGTACTCAAGCGCAAGCTCGAGAGGGTCGGTCGGCAGCGGCCCTGACCACACTTTTCGCAGATCTGGTGTTTGCACGCGCGAGTGGTCCGTCAGGGTGAACGATTACACGCTGATAGGGTGACGCACCGCGAAAATTCGGGGCGACTGTGAATTCACACTTCACACTTCTCACTCAATTTTGCCCACCATTGTATGATCGCCGCAGAGCCCGACGCCCGCTCGCGCCGCGCTCCTCAGACCGTGTACACACATATCTCGCCCGTCAATTCATGGCGGCATCCTCGTGGACGCGCTCGGCCTAAGCGAACCACGCGTACATTTGTTCACATTCCCCGACGCAACGGCGTCGCCGCCCGCTCATCGAGGAGCCATGCGAGAGATCGAGATCATCGGATGGCCTCGGAGATCATCGGATGGCCTCCGATGGCCTTTAATGGAATCGGATCATCGGAGCCGGCGAGCGCAAGAGAAAGTCTCGGTGGCTCCCATGCCACTGATGCATGGCTCCTATGACAGCCGTACCTTCTTGGCAAAGCTCTCGAGCCACGGCGTCACCTCGCGCGCTTTGCGCTCCTTGTACGAGACGAACTCAAACGGAGCGAGCTTGATGATGATGGTGGGCGTCTTCACGTCGTCGCCGTCGTCGTTCTGTAGCTGTATGGTCAGGTCAGTACACAGCCGCTTGCCACTCACATCGACGGGGTCGTCGACGGTCTGCCACTTGATCTCGTCGCGCGTGGTCAGCTCCTTGAGCAGCGGACCTGATGAGCAAGGCAATCAGGCGTCATCATATGTAATCAGACATCATCAGATGTCATCAGACGTCATCAGAGGTCATCAGACGTCATCAGAGGTCATCAGAGCAGCGCACCCCACGGCTTCTCAAGGTTGGCCCTGGTGGACGAGAGGAGAGGATTCCACAGCGATCGCGAGCCCGCCTTGATGCCCGATGCATTGTGTTCGTCCTTCTCGCACTCGATCCGCTGCGTCGGACCGTTGATCATCGCCGCCTTGAGCCCCGCCTCGGCAAAGCACGCGTCGATCGCCTCGCGCAGCTGCTGCACCGTCGCTGTGGGTGCCACCGGGCCCACCCACATCTTGTCGTACTTTGTGTGCGGGTCTGGGTAGCAGCGCACCTGATGAATGAGACAATCAGACGTCATCAGAGGTCATCAGAGGTCATCAGAGGTCACCAGAGGTCACCAGAGGTCATCAGAGGTCATCAGAGGTCATCAGAGGTCATCAGAGGTCCATCAGAGGTCATCAGAGATCATCAGAGGTCATCAGAGGTCATCAGAGGTCATCAGAGGTCATCAGAGATCATCAGAGGTCATCAGAGGTCATCAGAGGTCATCAGAGGTCATCCCGGGTCTGGGAAGCAGCGCACCCGCTCCGCAAAGCCGAGCATCATGTCGGGGTCCTTGTACATGTCGACGAGGTTGCCCTTGGCATCGTACGCGTCGGGGTGATCCTTGGGGTCGGGCATCGTGATCTCCACCTGCGAGCAGAGGCGATCAGGGAGGCGATCAGTGATGCCGGGAAGGAGACCTCGAGGTGATCTTGCAATGAGGGAGGCCATCAGGGAGGCGATCAGGGAGGCACTCAGAGAGCATGCAATGAGGGAGGCCATCAGGGAGGCCGAAAGGAGGCTCGAGGTGAGCATCTTATGTCCACCTTAAGTGACCAGCTGCGTGGGCCGCTCGTCTTCAAACACCAGAAGCAATCAGAGGCAATCAGAGGCAATCAGAGGCAATCAGCTCCTCCTCCTCCTTACCTGATGAGGGAGGCAATCCGAGGCAATCGCAGGCCAGCACATGCAAGCAGAGGCCATCACCTTGGTCGCCAGCTGCGCAGGCGGCTCGGCCTCAAACAACATGTACTGGTTCGATCCGAGGTCGTAGTTGCCGTTGCGCAGCTGCGCTGTCGGCTTGTTTTGGAGCACCTTCAACATCTCGAGCATCACCAGTCCAGTGACCGAGGCGGTCGTCGTCGCAATCGCAGGGATGATGCGCCCGGCGATCATCTTGCACTTGTGGCGCGACGTCGTCGGTATGTGGTAGTTGGCCGCACGCAGATTCGAGCACGCGGTGATGAAGTCGATGTGGAAGTTGTCGTCGTCGTCCTTTTCGAAGTCCGCTGGTTCGAAGTGGCCCTTAGCCCCAGCGCCCATGTCGGCGATGCGCTTGAGCAGCTGCTCGAGCTCGGCCTCCTCCCTGGCCATGTCGTCCGCGCCCTCTTTCTTCTCCTCGCCGTCGATCTCGACGGCACCCTTGACGCGCTCGGGCGGGCCGCCAATTTTGGCGAGCATCCCCGCGAGCCACTCCGCGGACCGGTACGGCGCCTGCCAGCGCATCGGGCCGGGCTGGTTGAGCTCCGATGGGGGCTTCTTACCTGTGGGGAAGGGGGAGGTGCGCCGTGGTGAGCACACGCATGCAATTTGAAGTCGGAGCTTGCTCGTCGGGCTTGACGGGGGCTTCTTACCCGGGATGCCGAGCATCGCCGCGAACAGGTTGCTCGTGGCGAGCATGAACGCGACGTGCTCCGGGTTGGACGCGTCGTAGTGGGCGGCCTTGGGGAAGCGCTTGTGCCCACTCCAAAAAGGCTCTCCCTTCTTATCCTTGGAGCCGTCCGGGAACTGCTCGGTTAGGTCGAGAAGGATGTCGCGGAAGAGCTCATGGAAGGCTGCCCACGCCAGCGCGACGGCATCACTCATCGTGGGGCCTTTGGTGCCCATCTCGAGCGTGGAGATGAGCTTCTTGAGCTTCGGAATCTCCTTGGAGATCTTGGAGGAGCGTCCGTCGGTCGCCTGCAGCGTCTCACTGCGCGTCTTCTTGACGAAACTATTGACGTCCTCGAGCACCTGCCAAATCCGGACCGTAATTCGGAGGGGATCAGTGGCGATCAGAGGCGATCAGAGGCGATCAGAGGTCGTCAGAGGTCGTCAGTGGTCATCCGAGGTCATCCGAGGTCATCCGAGGTCATACGAGGTCATCCGAGGTCGTCAGAGGGCATCCGAGGTCATCCGAGGTCATCCGAGGTCATCCGAGGTCATCCGAGGTCATCCGAGGTCGGCAGAGGTCGGCAGAGGGCATCCGAGGTCATCAGAGGTCATCAGACGCAATCACCTTGGCCGCCTTCTGGGCTGGGTCGGCGAAGAGGTCCTCGAACTTTGCGCGAGCCCATTCGATACAGTGGTCGATCAAGTGCGGGAAGTTGCGCAGCGTGCACATGGGCACGCCGCCGCCCTCATCGGCCGCACCGCCGTCGGCATACGAGCGGGTCAAGTGCGGCACGACGATGTCCACGTTCGCGCCCGTCCCCATCGTCCCCGATTCGAGCAGTGGCTTCTCATAGAAGATGCACTGCGCGTCGACGTACAGGCGCGCCTTCATGTTGTCGAGCGCATTGCACACGAGATCGAGGCCGTTCCAAAAGTCGGAATCGAAGAGGTGCTCCGTCGTAGTGGCCACCAGGTCTTGCTTGGCCTCGATGTTGAGGCTCGGGTTCATCGTGAGTGCGCGCGCCGCGGCCGCCTCTGACTTGGGCTTCCCCACGTTATCCTCGCGGAAGAGGAACTGCCAAGTTTGGATCGGTTCGTCGGTGGCAATCAGTGGCAATCAGTGGCCATGTCATGTGCAATCATCAGTGGCAATCATCGACCATCAGTGGCAATCATCGATCATCAGTGGCAATCATCAGTGGCAATCAGTGACCATCAGCGTACCTGGCGGTTGAGGTTCGACACCTCAATGCGGTCATTATCATCAGTGGCAATCATCAGTAGCAATCATCGACAATCAGCGTACCTGGCGGTTGAGGTTTGACACCTCAATGCGGTCGTTATCAGTCACCACGAGCGAGCCGGTCGGCCCACAGCACACGCCGAGCAGGGCGAAGTTCTTCATGAACTCGCAGCCGAGCGCACCGCAGCCAACCATAAAGACACGGAGCTCGCCCAGCCGCTCCTGGAAAGCTCGGCCATACACAGCGATCATATCGTCGTACCGGCAGCCAAGCGGCGCGGCATCCTCGGCCGACGGCGCCGTATCAGGCAGCGCCGCGAAGGACTGTAGGTGCAAGAACTGCTGGATGGGTGTGTACCTAATTAGGGAGGGAGGCTGATGAGGACAGTTCAAGAGGCACTCCAGAGGCAATCAGAGGCCATCCGAGGCCATCCGAGGCCATCCGAGGCCATCCGAGGCCATCCGAGGCACTCAGCCCACGTACTTGCCCGCCACCTTGACAAGCTCCTGCGCGACCACGCCGCCCCAGAAGGCGGACATGGGTTGCAGCTCGATGCGGCAGTGCATGGCGACGCGCGCGGTGATGCTCTCGTCCACCTCGAGCCCCATGCCGCCGAGCACACCCGTCGCCGCCTCGAACTCCTTTGCGAGCACCACCACCTGTGGGGAAGGGAGGGCGCCGCGCTGTGGTGGGCACTTGCATGCAAGGCGGGTCCTGCTTTGCGAGCGCCACTACCTGTGCGGCATCCGCCGCGTCGTTGATGTTGGGCAACCGCCCCGAGGCTTCCTCGAAGGCGAACACGCCCTGCTGTGCGACGTGTAGCTGGAGCTCGACCATCGAGAAGGTCATGTCAGTCATCAGGAAGCCCTGCGTGCCGTCGCCCGCCATCACCACGCCGCCCGGCTTGTGCACGCACTCGGCAAACGAGCGGAAGTGCACGGTCGTGGCCTCCTTCTTCTCGGTGATCACCCCGCCCCCCATCCACGCGGTTGGAGGGCCGCTGAGGTCTGTGGGCAGGCTGATGCGGAAGGTCTTGACTGGATCCTCGGACGCGTGGCTCGTGCGCACCGGGCCCGCGTTGTTCAGCGAGCCTCCCGACGGATTGCCCGCCTCGGCCCACGCACCGGCGGAGATGAGACCCTTGACTTCATCGAACTCGACAAGGCCGCCGTCGGGCAGCCCCTCGGGAGGCTGGCCGTCGGGCGTGTCGTAGCGCACGAGTACGTGGTCCTCCTTGACTTCGATGCTCTTGACGAGCTTGATGAGCGGCGCGCGCCCGGTGGCGTCGCGGATCGTGAAGCTGTCGCCATGGTCGACGAACAGCCCGCCCCACGCGCCGCCGCCATAGCAGCACATGAAGGAGATCGGATGCTTCTGGCTGCGGCAGAACTCGTTCCAGCGCGTGAGCTCCTTGCGGCTTCCGCGTGTGAAGACGGCGATCGTGTGCTGAGCGACGAGCGCCTCGGTCAGCTCGCCGCCCTCCGCGGCCTGCACAAGCACATTGCTATTGAGCTCGGCCACGCGGGGTGCGCACGCGGTGGCGCGTGGCTTGCCCACGTCAGCCTCGGTGAGGAAGAAGTTGGTGCCGAGATCACGAACGCTCGTGGGCGTCGGGTCGAAGATAGTCAGTGTGTGCACGCCGGCGAGCACCGTGTTCTTCGCCACCTCGATGCCGATGCCCTTGCAGCCGACGATCAGCACCTTCATTCCCACCATCTTAGCAATCACGTCGAGGCCAAAGGCGCCGATCATGCGCGAGTTGCGGTCCATGAACTTGAGGTCACCCTCGAGGTCGGTCACCATGGCCATGGTTGCGGCGGGTGCTTGGCGTCGATGAAGCGAGCTCGGCGGCGGCGCAAAGACGAGCGAGTCGAAGAGCGCAAACTTGCAATCCCCGGCCACGTGTCACAAGATTGAGGCAAGACTCTCCTATGAGCATTCCCCGTGTCTGGACGACGGTGCAAAGTTCGGGAATTTCGCAATTGACGAATTCTCCCTGCGCTTTTGCGTGTCTCAATGGGTAAACCATCGTCGGTGGGTAGGTCGACGTTCTTGCGGGCCTTGGTTGGCCTTTCTCATCGCACGCGTGATGCGGACCTCAGTCGCCCTTCTCATCGCGTGTGTGCGTCCACCGCCGATTCCTCGCTGCCCGCATGCTCGTTCCGAAGCTGACGGGGACTTGTTGAAGTCGCTTGCAAGCCGCATCAATAGCCTCAAGGGGGACAGCGTGAGGCTCCTCGTCGCCGAGGCTCTCGTGCCTGGCCAGACCCTTCAATTCATCGCGCCTCAACCCGCAGTCGAGATGTACTACCGCCGTGTGCCCCTTGCCATGGTCGGGCGCTACCGAAAGCTCCACTCTCATGGTGTCGGGATTGCCGTCGAGACGGTCACCCCGCTGCCCAGCGGCGAGGCTGAGGTGACTCTTAGGGCTGGGCGCTTGTGCGAGGTGACCGAGTTCGGACTCCCCCAGGATGTCTCGAGCCCTTGGCTGGGCCGCGACGCTCGCGTGCGCTACCTCTCACCGGACGATGACGAGGCCATGTATGGAAGCCGAGGAGAGACTCGAGATTCAAGTCCTCCGGTGAGCTCGAGGCTGCTCGCACGCTCAGACGCTCTCGAGGCCACCTTCGTTGAATGGGTGGATAAGGTACGCAGGACTCGACGCGACAAGGAGGCAGGGCTTCTTGACTCGATCATAGCGAGGCTCGGGCCGCTACCAGACGCCAATCGACCGACCGATCGGTGCCTCTGGGTGGCGGGCGTCATCAACGACAGGAGGGTTAGAGGCCTTGCGAACGACGTGCGCCCGACTGTCTTGATGGCGCGGAGTGCCGACGCCCGACTCGATGCAGTCGAGATGGCGCTCGCCGATTCGCTCGCGCGCCTTGAAGTCGGTTGGATCTGATCATTTTAGTCTCCCTTACATATAACTCTTTCTTTCGCGAGGGTTCACACAGGGTCGCCAATGTCTTCACAGTCTCGCTTCATCAGGGTCTTCTCGCGCGGGGAGCGTGGGCCGTCCACAATGGCGCTGCTTCCGCTAGAGGCACCGCTCTGGCTCCGCCTCGCTCTGCTCGGCTTCCTGCTGAATATGAAGCCGTCCGAGCCCTTTTTGACTGACTACCTTCTGAATGTGAAAAATTTCACCGACACTGAGCTGGCGGTGGACGTGTGGCCGTGGAGCACCTTTGGTGCGTTTATCTTTCTGCTGCCGTTTGGCGTGCTCGCGGAGCTCATTGGATCCAGAGCGGTGATCTTCATCGGCATCTTATGTCGCGAGGTCACCCGAGTGATGCTCATATACTCCAGCTCCTTGTCTGCAATGGCCATCATGCAGATTGCATACGGTGCCGGGGTTGCGGGAGATGCCATCTACTTTGCATACGTATTCGCCGTGGCGCCGCCCTCTCAATATGCATGGCTCACGTCCGTCGTGCTGGCCGCGTACCACGCTGGCAACGTCATCGGTGCCGTCGCAGGCCAGTGCCTCGTCTGGACTCTGCCCAGTTGGGCCGCCGATGAGACGCCACTCTTCTTCATCTCATGGACCACTGTCTCGCTCGGGCTGGTGGCCTTTTGGTGGCTGCCACCGGCGGCACGCGCGCTGCCACCGTCGCTCGCCTCCGTGCTGCTCAAGACTGGCCCACGCGCCACCCTCGTCGAGCTCGCCAAGCTTTGGCGTCCGCTTGAATCGCGCCGCTGGCTGCTTTGGTTCCTCCTTGCTGGCCCTGGCGACGCAGTCATCGGCAACTACTTCCAGCTCCAGCTCGCCCAGACGAGTGCCGCGGACGTGCCGTACGGTGCGCTCGAGGCGGCGATCGAGCTCGGTCTCGTCTGCGGTGCCCTCCTCGCGGTTCCCGCCGCCCGCCTGGTGCGCACCTACCCGTCCACCTTCCTATTTTGGACATCCCTGTGCCGAGCCGCTGCGCTGAGCCTGGCCGCCCTCGGCGCGTCAGCGCGCATCGCTTGGATCCCGTTTGCCCTCAATGTGGTCGCCTCGGCCATCTACGCGCTGCAACGAGCCGCGGGCAGCAGCGCTATAGCCGCGGCAGTTGTCGCTTCCGCGGACCGTCTACCGGTGCGGCCGCTACGAGCACCTCGCCTTACCTCGCCCAATTCTGGTGGCCCTCAGATGGCCCTCAGTTTGCCCCTCTGATGGCCTCCCTCATTGCATGCTCTCTAGTGGCCCTCAGTTTGCCCTCTGATGGCCACCCTCATGGCATGCTCTCTGATGGCCTCCCTCATTGCATGCTCCTGATGGCCTCCCTCATTGCATGCCCTCTGATGGCCTCCCTCATTGCATGCAGGTGCTCTTTGCGGCCAACACGTTCGTCGCGTGCGTGGGAGCGGCCGCGCTGGGATGGGCAGGCGCCATGCTAGGCTGGGAAGCCGCCAACAATTATTACTACACGGCCGCGGCGCTGATGGTGGCGCTCGCCGTGCTTTCACCGGCGGTGTCGCTTCTGGCAGGCGCTCGCTCAAGCGGCGAGGAGGGCAGTCTACTCATCGTGGCACCCACCATGCTCGACCCCACGCCAACGACTTGCTCGGATGCGTGCCATGCGGACTCGAGCATAAACTCGAGCACATCAACGCACCCTATGGAGGCGTGCACACATGCGTGCACATCGACAGAGGCGTGACACCGCTGTGCCGGGGGATTAGATGCGCTCTTCTGTAATCGAGTACAACAGTTTTTATAAACGCTCACAACGGCGCAACGCAACTTTCCGCTCCCGGACACCTTCGTCACCCTCGTCTTGGTGGCGGGATCGGGATGGGTGCACTGTGCAGCTGCTGCACAACTGGCATAACCGGAGACGAGGAGGATGGCCTCCTCGGCGATGCGAACAGCGCACGCTCCGATGAGGCACGGAGGAAGGCAGCTGAAGCGGCGCTGCGCCGTGCGGGCGCGCTGGCGCAGAGAGCTCGTCCGCCTCCACGTTCGAGCAGCAGCAATACACGTCCGAGTTCAATCAGCAACAATATGCGATGGGAAGGCGGATGAGCATGCGGAGCCTCGCAATACCACGCGGCGCCTTGTACAATCGAGTACTGAGTGTCGTCTTGTGTCGCATGATCCTGAAGAGGAGTTTCCGCTCGCCGATATCGCCTGTCATGTGCGGCAGAGCACGGCGTTCTCGAGCGCTGCAGCACAACGTTGTGGTACACGGCGACGGCTACCTTCCTGATAAAGTTACAGACTCGCGACTGAGAACTCTTCACGTTTTCACAATATGCGCCGGCCCGCGCTCTCTCAGCAGCCACTCGCCCTGTGCTCTGCGTGGCCCGTGGCTCCCAAGGCGCTCACAGCTCGGAAGGTGCCTTGAGGATCATCTGGTCGATGGCGTGCACGGGCGCGTTGCTGCCCGACAGCAGGTCCCAGAGCGCTTTGTTCACCAACTGCTGTCGCGCGAGAGAGCGCTTGCCTTCGAAAGCCTCAGAGACCACGTACACTGTGATGTGCGAGCCGTTCGGATCGTCATAGGCACCCTGCGCGTCAGCACGGCGCTCACAACCCAATGGTCAGCATAGCGCCTGCCTGCGATGCACTCGGCGGCCACGCAACGGCGAAGCGGGCACACACACCTGGATCTTGACCTCCTTGGGCGAGAGCGCCTTCTTGATCAGGGTGGTCGCCTTCTCGACGACGGTTCGGTCGGCTTCACCCGAAAGCAATCGAGCGAGCGGTGCACGGCGCACGGCGATACGATGCGGTAACGCGGCGGCCGCGATGCCTCGAGCAGCGTGCGGCGCGGCCATCGGCAGCGGCCGGAAGAGGGAAGCATGGGTGGCTGGCGCAGCACGGAGCAGCGACGAGCCCAGCGCGCCGATCATGACGGAATTGAATCGCCTGCGAAACGTGCCGGAGAGTGCGCGGCACGTGGTGATCATGAATTGTGATGTCGCGGCAGTGCGGTGACGAGCGCGAGCACACTGCTGTCGCACATCTCCTCGGAGTTCCTCGCAGACACGGAGCGTGTGAAGTCGGCTGTTGAACGAGATCAGCAGAAAGGGAACTTCCAACTCGGGCTATCAAACTATACATTCACACCAGTGAGAGACGATCAGATTCGCGAAGTTGCCGGGAAAGTGCAGGCACCGCCCAGGAAAATGTTCGTCGCCCCGAAATTCTCGTGGCCATTGCCCAGTGCGGAGCGCGTGGCCTCCTACTGGCGACAGGACGACTCCGCGCTTTCAAAGAAGCTCGGAGCCATCATTGCCGCGACGCCCTCGCTGCAAGAGCCCACCTACAGGCCGACGCCGTGGGCACGCTCATCAACGGCCAACTTTGCCTTGGCGACCCTGCGGTCGCGCCTCGGCGCCTTGCGCCGCAGCATGGAGCCACCATTCTTAGGCCGCATTTCAGAAACGAGCGATCCCGACTTGCATGTGGAGTGGGCCAAAGACCCGGTCGCCGCGCTGCTGCCGGACGACGCTCCCATCGTCATCATCCTGCATACCATCACCGGCTCGGCAGCCCAGACGCGCTGGCTCATGAAGTATGCGTCGCAGCGCGGCTGGCGCTCCTGCGTGTTCGTCCGTCGCGGCCATGGCGGGCCGTTGCACGTGCCATCTTTCAACCTCCTTGGTGCCGTCGATGACGTGCAGCTGCAGCTCGAGGCGGTCGAACGCGCCTACCCTCGAGCCGGCTTCCGAGCGATGGTGGGCGTTTCGGCTGGCTCGGCTCAACTCATCTCGTACCTGGGGCGGGCCGGCGCGTCGACGCCTGTGGGTGCCGCTTGTGTCATCTGCCCCGCGTGGGATGTGCAGACCGCCTTCGCCTCGATGAGCATCAGCCAGCCTCTTGCAGAGCGCGTGATGGTAACTATCACCTCTGATGACCTCTGATGACCTCTGATTCTCTGAGAGCCTCAAAGGACCTGCGATGACCTCTCATGGCCTCCCTCATCAGGTCAAATCCATCCAGTCCGCCTTCCTGCGCGGCAAGAATCGCGATCTGCTGCGCGCGTGGGATGCGGCCGCCTATGAGCGCTGCATCTCCGCACGCTCTCTGACGGAGCTCATGGACGCCCACGCTCCCTTTGCGATGCGTGACCACACAGCGACGTCCATAGAGTACTATGCTGCGCACAGTCCGATGGCCGACCGCGGCGGCGTCGCGGTGCCAACCCTGCTGCTCAATGCCGAGGATGACTTTGTGTGCCCGGCGTCGCTCGCGCGACCCGACCTTATCGTGGCCGAGCAGCCGGGTGCGTTGCTGCTTGTGACGCGCCGGGGGAGCCACGTCGCGTTTAACGAAGGGTGGCTCGCGCGCGGCGCCTTCCACCTCCGGATCTCGTTCGACTACCTCGACGCCGCCTTCGCGCTCGCGCGGCGCGACGGCGAGCTCCCGAGCTCCCGAGGCACGAGCCGAGGCGTGGTCGTCCCAACTGGAGGGTTTCGCACGGTAAGGGCGAAACAGCAGGACTCAGGAGCACCCGCAAATGGCATGCTGCACGCGACGTAGGAGTGTGGGGGGGGTCTGAGTAACATTGGTGAATGAATTCAGTGAGCGACCTCGCCTCCAAATCGCAACGCCAACGGTCTCCTAGCTTCGGAAACGAATTACAATGATAAACTAAACCTGTAACGCGTCCTCGCAAAACCTCGCGACGTCGCGAGACAATTCAAGTCCAGACAAGTCAAGTCAAGTCCACGAATCACACGTTCACACCGATTGGTTCACACAACCCGCTTCATTCACATGATCACGGTGTGACGCGCACCCGCATCCATCCAGACACGGTTCAGTGTCGCCAAATCCCGGGTCGAACATCTTGAATAAGTTTACGAGTAATCACAATCACTAGCTCTAGCAAGTAACTGTAAGACACGTCAACATCAGGTGAAAAGGGTTCCAAATTTTGTTTCGGCCGGGCAACGCTTCCCCACTTGACCATAACGCGTGCGTACTGTTCAGAGTGACTTCTACATTTCCGTACAGTCTTTTTACCGGTACCGGTATTGTACGTCGCGGCGCGCCTTTCATGAGCGGACTACTCCCGCACAAGCGCGCACGCACGGAGGCGGCGCAATCGAGCGCGTCGTCCGTCGCACTCACCGACGTCAACGAGTACAGCCACCCAAAGTTTCGTGCAATGTCGGAGCTCTGGCGTGCTGGAGAACTTTGTGATTTCACTGTCAAGGTTGAGAACTCAGAGTTCCTGTGCCACAAACTCGTGCTGGCTTCGGCATCGGCCTACTTTCGTGGGCTGCTGCCGGGCGATCGTTTCGCGGATAGCCATGTCCACGAGCTCAACGGCATGCAGGCTGCTATCTTTGCGCACCTGCTCACGTTCTTGTACGATGGCGAGTGCTCGGTCGCAGAGGACGTGTTGCTGCCGATGCTCGAGGCGGCGGTCTTCCTGCAGATGGAGTCGTTGCAGCAGGTGGTAGCCGCTGCGCTGATGCAGCATCTCTCTGCCGCAAACTGCATCATGACGTGGGACTTTGCTGAGCGCGCCGGCCTGGGCGAAATGCAATCCGCGGCCAAGGCGCATGCGCTCGATCATTTTGAGGAGGTGGCCGCGATGGAGGCGTTTGCGGGCAATCTCAGGCGCGAGATGCTTGTGGAGCTGCTCGCGAGCGACAAGCTGGACGCCAAGGAGGAGGTCGTGTTCAAGGCTCTGTTTGCGTGGTTGCGTGCCCAGAAGGCGGCAGATCGAGAGGCGGATGCCGTCGCTGGGCTGCTGCAACACGTGCGCTTCGCCCTGATGAAGCCAGCCTTCATCAGCGAGGTAGTGGAGCGGGAGCCGCTCATGAATAGCGTACCCGCGTTCAAGGTGCTCAGCCAGGCCATGAAAGAGGCCAACTTTGGCATGAAGACGCCCCGAACGACGCTGCGGATGGGTGGATCGCTGGAACCGCCGGCGACCGTGGAGCATGCCGTGGAGGTCGCAATGATCGTACCAGCCAATGTCTCAAAGGAGAACCGCAAGGTTCAGTTTATTGTCAATGGCATCAAGTACATGGCGGTGCTGCCTGAATGCCTCAAGGCGGGCGACAGGTTTTGCGCGCGCGTCCCGGTTGCACCGGCGGTATTGGAGGCAGGACGCCCACGCTCAAGTTTTCTTTAAGTGGGATGTGCGGGTGCAGGGACAAGTGCACCACGTCCACGACGACCGACGAGAGGATTTAAGAGCTTTATGCTGTTCTGTACGCTGTACTTCAGAGAGATGAGAGAATGAGAGATGAGCAATGTTCGCCGCACGAACCGAGTAACATCCGATCTGTTTCGGAGCGACTTTTTACACTTACATGGTCCGCATCGCATCATGGCATCGCATCCGCGAACACTGTAACTGTCACCTGACTCGTCCTACGAGCCGATGAAGCGTGGTTCACATGGCGGGGATTATCATGACTCGTACAGAACCTGTACGTGTGATCCGTGTGGCTGCACACTGTCACTGCTGGGAGAGACCGACCTCACTAGCGAAATTGAGGAGTCCGACCGGAGCGAGCGAGTACCGAATTCTCAGTACCTGTGTTGACCGAGGGGAGCGGAGCCGTCCCTTGAGACGGCGACGGCGGTGAGGTGAGCGCGGGGGTCCGCGACGAAACTACGGACTTCCACCCCCGGTGTTTTACAACCCGGGACTGGAACCACAATTATTATTATGATTCCCGCGAATCTCTAATACCAAATGCTGGCACGAGCGCTGCTCGTTCTCTTCTGCTCCTCATCGGAAGCACTTCGCATTGTGCCCTTTGGTGTTCGCCGCGCGTGCCACACGGGGCTTTACACACGTACTGGTCCACGCTCGGTGCTGATCATGGACGGAGGAAAAGAGCCGATTAAGCCCATCTCATCCACTGACGTTTACGATGAGGCGTCTCGGCAGCAGCTGCCTCAATTGAAGCAGCTCTTCTTCTTCGCGGTGGTCTTCATCGGTGGCCAGCTCGTTCTTGGCGAGGAGGGCACTCTTAACTTTGGCCGATGGTTATCCGAGGGTCCAATCGGCCCGTTGTGGAACGTGCTCGCTCAGCCGCTGGTCAAGTCCCAGGACCTTGTCGACGACTCGGGCGTCGTGTACGACCAGGGTCTTGTCCCCACTGCGGGCTTCTTCCTTATCATTGGACAGGGTGTGCTGCGGCGCGTCGTGGGGCCGCGGCTGCGGCGAATGCGCGAGCAGATGGCTGAGCTAGAGAAGCGGCAGCAAGCCAAAGAGGATGGCGAGGACGCTGGTAGGTGAGAGTCTGAGAGAGAGAGAGAGAGAGAGAGAGAGAGAGAGAGAGAGAGAGAAAGACGTGTGTGGGCAGTTTTTGGATGCGCATGTCGCAGCAACAGGCAGACAGCAAAAATATACAGAGATGAACAAACCCGACCTATATGTCCGCGGAGCGCGACTGGGAGGCGACCGGACGCCGGGGACGACAGAGGACAGTCAAACGCCGGCGGACGGGGGCCGGGCCGGGCGCGATCCGAATTCTTGACGCCCGCGATCTGCGAATTCATAATTCCGTCTCCAACCCCGACGACCGGAACCCAGTGCGCACGGCCTGGCGGCGGTCGTCGGTTAGTTTCGTCAACGTGGGTCGAACTACGAAGATCTCCTAAGATCTCCGAAGATCTCCTAAGATCTCCTTGTGACCGTGGTGAAGCGCGTGCTATTGACCTGTGCGAGTATGTCCTCAGGCCCGGCCACGTTGCCGATGCGCGCGCTGAAGGTCGTGCCGTTCGCACCGAGCTCGATCTTTGCCTCGCGCGCACAAGCGATGAGCACCCCCGGGGGTTCAGCGTAGAGATCCAGCGCGCTCAGGTCGTCCGTGAAGGGACGGCCGCCGCCGCCGCCGGAGGCGCTGTAGGCGTGCTCCGCATTGTAGAGCGCTCGCGCGAGCGCTCGTGCTGGCCACTCCTCGTACCTGATGAAGGAGGCAATCAGCGCTCATCAGTACCAATCACGAGGCAATCTCGAGGTCACTCCTCGTACGTGATGAAGGAGGCAATCAGCGCTCATCAGTACCAATCACGAGGCAATCTCGAGGTCACTCCTCGTACGTGATGAAGGAGGCAATCAGCGCTCATCAGTACCAATCACGAGGCAATCTCGAGGTCACT
>Ga0210244_101424_pt1 | contig 19140 bp, 16 predicted proteins | sample ChrtobMetaP3_0mM_FD_155473 | JGI IMG/M metagenome (GOLD analysis project Ga0210244, IMG submission 155473) | Chrysochromulina tobin associated microbial communities from unialgal haptophyte culture, Seattle, Washington, United States - P3_0mM | ecosystem: Host-associated > Algae > Haptophytes >...
CTGCTGCTGCTGTTCAACACAACGCGCACACGCTCCGGACCCCCAAGCACGAGAGCCACTATCACTATGGACGGAGGTGTGGCCGACACAACCCGTGCTAACACAACCGTATGAACACAGGCCGTTAATCGGCGAAGCTGGGGGGAAGAGAGAACCCCGAGCTAGCATCTGCGCCAGCCTGGTGTCCCTCTTCCCCCGAATGTATACCAGAGGAGCCAATGGGGCCGCTATTTGCAGCAGCCTTGGCTGCGGCAGCACGCACGCGCGAGCGCCGCGGCGCCGTAACTCCAGCGAGCCGGATCCGCACTCGCCACTCGTACCCCATCCGAGGGGGGGGACCGTGAAGTCTCCGAGCCAGCACCCCTCTGCGCATGTCGCGCGCAGCCGTGCGCACCTAAAGGTAATTTCATACCAGTTAACTCATGTTTTTGTTCGTCCAGCGCTAGAGGGCTGTGGGGAAACAAAATGGTATGCGCGCGCCGCGTCTAGCCACCACTGTATGAATAAAGCAGCCTTCGGCTTTGCTTTTGTGGTCTGGCGCACGACAAGCGCGCAGATCCATGTCAAGCGGTAGGGGCACCGACCCGGGCGAGCCCGAGGCGATGCATGGAAAGGCGAGCCGAGTGGCGGGAGTTTCATGTGTATACGTTCACTTTCATTCGGACCACACGTTCACACACGTCGGACGCAAAACTCGCCACTTCAGCCTGGCCACTTGTGACTTGATCTCACTCGGGCCGTCAAGGCAAGCGATCCCGTTCTGATCTCGCTTTGCCGCCGAAGGTTTTTTGGGGCCCCACGACCTGCACATACGTCCCGGTCTACTTTTTTTCCACCCGCAGAGGCGTGGTTTTGGACCGAGACACCGAGGCTCTGCGTGACGAGCGCTCATTTTCTTTTCTCTTTTCTGGCTGGCTGTGTGGTGGCCTTCTGTTCGTATCCTTTGGGCCACATGCGGAGCTCCTCGGGTGATTGCCCCTTGGAGGGGAGAGCTTGAGTGGGTCCCTGTCTCGAATCCGGCTCTTTGCCGGGTCGTTGGCATGCGCGATGACGGACGGATGCTGCGTCTCTTCAGGGGGCCGCGAAACATTCGATTTCGACTCGATGCTCGTTGCCCCTTGGCTCGCCCATTTGGGGGTTCACCGCCCACGTCGGCGGGCGCACTCCCTCCCGAGTTCATATTTGGGTCTCGCCGATCTTCTCTTTTTATGGCTGTTTCTCAGCTCTCCGTCTGCATGTGTCTCATGTTAGGCCTGGCCTGTATTGTATTGTATTGTCTTCACAGCTGTGCTGCTTACGTGTTGTGTGTATTCATAATGAAGAAAGTCATGGCTGTTCTGTAGTCCGTGATGTTGTCGACGATCGCGCTGGCCTGCATGGTCGTGTGTGTCGACACACTGACTCTGCACTATGCAGCGAACGGCAGCGTCCGTCGGTGCAGCCTCCAACGAGGGCCGGTGCAGTGCAATGCAGGGAGCAGCACCGTCCAACAGGGCGCCGGCGAAACGAGCGGCGAAATCGTGAGCGAGCTGCTTGCTGCACTGGATGCGGTGCAGTGCGATGCACACAGCTGGAGGACCGTCCAACAGGGCGAGCTTGACATGGCCCTGCTCGAAGAGTGGATGCGAGCGACGCTGCAGAAGACAAGCATCCAAGGCATGGCGGGTGTACTATCCATCCACTGCGCGACCCAAAAGTTTGTCTTGCGAGGTGCGCACCTCCACGGATCTGAAGCGCATCTGGAGGGCGAGTATGTGGACGCCGCGTGGCGCGAAGGCGAGGCGCGCGAGAGCAAGCTCGTGCTCTTGGGCCGCCGTCTCGACCACGAGACGCTCGAGCAAGGCCTGAGAGGCTGCCTGGTCTCAGCCGCGTCGGTCGAGAGGAGGCTCAAGGCGCTGCGCTTCAGCGTGGGCGACGCAGTCGAGTGTCGGACGCCGCGCGGCTGGTCGAAGGCGAGGGTGGTGGATCGGCTGTACCGCGACGACAGCATGCCGCCCGGTCTGGTCGCGCCCTATCAGCTACGGCTCGAGGAAGCGGGCGCCCAGGACGGCGCGCTCATCTACGCGCCCGAGGACACGAGGGAGGTCGTTCGGGCGACGAGGCTCGAGCGTCTGCGATTCGGCGTGGGCGACGCCGTTGAGTGCAACCTGGGCGAGCGCTGGGCCAAGGGCAAGGTGGTCGATCTCATGTACCGCGAGCCGGGCGTGTCGTCGGTGGTCGCGCCCTATCAGGTGGAGCTCGTCGAGGGCGCCATGGCGGGCACCTTGATCTTCGCGCCGACCGACTCGGCGGAGGTGATCCGCAAGCCTTGGCGGTTTTTTGACGTGCCGCTCTAAGCAAACCAAAAAGGGTTATCAGTCACACATCTCTACACACATCAACACACATCAAATGCTCCGCTAGGGTAGTAGCATGTCACAGCAGCTCCCCGCTGAAAAAGCCTTCACGGCCCCAAAGCATCTCGGCACGCCGCACATAGCCCGCTGATCCCGATCGATGGAAGTGCAGCTCCGGTCGTCGCTGCGGAGGCGCTGCCACACGCCGGGCAGCGAGCGCCCGCCACCATCGCACCTGCATGCACCGCTGCCTCACCAATGCGATGACGGGCACGCTTACTCGCCGGCCCGTCCGGTAACAGCGTGGCGCCCGGCGTAAACAAAGGGAGCGAGCTGTATGCTGCCGGCGCTGCCGCGCCTGGCGGCGGCACGGCGACGGCGGCTGGCGCGGCCACGGCGGCGGCGGCGGCCGTTGTGGCCGTTGTGGCAGCGCCACCCGCCCAGCGGCCGACGTCGCAACAGAAGCCCGCGGCGCCGCGATTGGCCAGCGCGTCCGCAGCATCATTCCACCGGTGGCCGGAGTGCCCTTTGACGTGAAGGAATCGGACGGCACGGCGCGCACGAGCGGACGCGAGGAGAGACTGTGCGCGCGCGACGAGCGCCTTGTTCTTGTTGGTCTTCTGCTGCCCAAGGGTCTGGTTGGCGGCGTACTCGGAGTCGTAGCAGATCACCGCGCTCCGGCCGCTCCGCTCGACGTGCGCAAGCCAATGCAGCGCCTCACACACCGCCGACAGCTCGCCCGTGTTGTTCGAGCCGACCTCAGCGCCGAGGAAGTGCGGGCTGCCCGAATCGAGGCAGACGGGCCCAAAGAGCTCGACGATGAGGCGGCCGGCGCCGCTCGCGCCGTCGCCCTCGGCGTCCTCCACGACGGCGACGCCCCAGCCCGCCGGGCAGACATTCAGCGCCACGTGATTGTTGCCCTTGCATGCTCCGTCTGTGAAGCACGCCAGCTCGCCGGCCACGATGCCCGCCGCGCCGCGCGAGCTCGTAGCAGCAGATGACGACGAAGCGGCCGCCGCCGTCTGCGCAGGGCGCGGTCGTGGCACTTGCGCTGAAGCTGGCACAGGCGCTGCTGCTGGCATCGGGCTGTTACGCACAAAGGCGTCCGCCTCGGCGCGACTCGCAAACTTCTTCTGCTGAACACCGTGCACACCCTGCGCGCCGTGCTTGCATGCCTCGTCCCACGAGGCGTACACGCCTGGCGTGGGGCCGCCTCGCACGGCGTAGAAGAAGGGGGGCATTCTGTTTGCCTCGCCGCCGCGCGCGCTTTCGTCCGCTAGTGCGCAAATCGCCTATCGATTCGCGGCGACGGCGTGTGCGTGAGGGCGAGCCGGGAGGCCTGATGATGCTCGCAATCCCACTAAGGAAAGCGCGGAAAGACCAGACTTTCGGGCGCTTGCACAACGCCCAGCGAGCGTGCCCAGTTTTTTCTTTCGCGTTTCACCCCATATGTTTAACGAAATTTTTAGTGGGGAGGTGCGCTCCACATGCCGCGCGCGACGAGCGCCACCCTTTCCTTGCTCCTCGTCGTGTGCGTCTGCGCGACGGCCCAAAATGTCGCCAAAGTCCAGTTCATGATCACCAACCGCATGAAGGAAGAGCTGGCGTCGCTCGGATACAGCGCGATGGACATTGCCACACTGGAGCCCTCGCGTGCAGCTGCAATAATTGATCGGTCAATCCGGCGGCCCAGTCAAGGCATGCCCAAGAGCTGGTCCCGAGGAGGTGGTGCTGCTCCCAAAGGTATGCTCGGAAAGGTCTTTGGAATCGTGAAACAAGCTGCCACCGTCGCACTGGCAACATCTTTGGCGCTGCATTTCACAGGCACAAATCTCGGTATGTTTAGCGACATTGTCGACGAGGCCGTGTACGTACTCAGATCGACGCTGAAAACGCATCGCTAATCGAATGCGGTGGATGTACGCCTGGGCAGGCAGGTGAAATATGTCACGTAATGTAATTCCTGACGTCTCCTCTCAAACCATGTCTCAAACGCGGACACGTTTAATCGCCGAAATGCGAAAACGGTAAACGGAACGAACCGGCGACGACTTCGCCAAAAGTAACGCGAACGTGTACCTGTCCGTGTGCGGTCCCGTCACGACTCACGAGGCTCAGGGCACCAGGGCACCAGCCCGCGCTCAATATGCGATGAGCGATCCTCCCGCGCGGCCGCGCCTGAAGTGCGGAGATCAACTCATGAGACTGTGTCTGTGATCTCCGCGGAGATCAGCACGAGGAGATCAACAGGAGATCGTGGACGCGAGCCGACCTCCTCTCGCGCCCGTACGCGCAGGTAGCTGTGCTACCGCCCGTACCGGTAGCTGTGCCCCACCCGGCGCGTACGCGTACGATGGGCTCTTGACAGGCCTTACGACGGCAGCCCCTGCCATCTCGGTCGTCATCTCGGTCGTCGCGTCAGCGCGCGCGAACGCTTTGGCGAAGCCCTGTGTGCGATGCATGCTGCGCACGAGGCCAAGCTCCTCCTGCGGCGGTTGCTGCGGCGTTGGCGGTGGAAGTCGCCGTGAGGGCTGTCCAATGCCGGTAGATGGCTGCCGTGGCGGTTGCTGCTGCGCTGAAAGCACCGGCTGCGACGGCGTGGATGCCGGTGAGGGTCCCGGGGCAACGACTGCCTTTGCCGGCTTGGTGGCTGCGGCGTTGAATATGTCTTGACGTCGAGCAGCGATCGACTCACTGCGGTCAACCACGTGCTTCGAAGGCTGCCCGGCTTGGCCCTGGTCCCGAAATAACTCTTTGATGCGCGCAATCGTGCTGGGCTCTAGGCCGACCCGGTTGCGCGTTTGCACAAAGTGTCCGCCCATCAATGGCTCCGTGTGCAGCGGCCAGTCATCCACCGCAACCCAAGCTTTTGGTTCATATTTAGTCACCCAAGCGAGAATTTCTTTGGGCCGCTGGAATTGGGCGAGCGACGGCGTGCGCGAGACGAACTGCGGACAGCCATTTTTGGCGAGCTCCGCGGCGACCGTCGCACGGCCATTCTCGGTCAGCCGCCACGAGGTCGAGAGCACGATCTTGGCGCCCGTCTCCTCGAGGACCTCGCGCAGCAGGTCCATGCACTGCTTGCGGAACATTTGCGCCTGGCTTCTCGGCTGCGCGTGATGCAGCACGCCGTCCACATCCAGAAAAAGCACGGCATCCATGTTGCTCAGGCTCTCGACCTTGTTTGGCGTCCAAGTTGCTCCCGAAGTTGCTTCGGTCATCTCCGTCCAGGGCGGCTGCGCCGTCCAAGTCTGGGGTCTGCTCTTCAACCCCACCACCGTGTTGTCCGTCCAAGTGACGACCTCACCTTTCTTCGGTTTGAGAGGGAACCGCGCTCGGTACGACGTTTCGCGCTGCATGAATAGCGGTTCACTCACACACCCACTCATGTCCACCCACTCCGTCTCCAAACAATCCCCCTATCTCACGCGGCGACAACACCGGCAGGGAAAATGGTCCTCCGTCGTCCTAAACGGAGTAGGTACGGTCGCACAGTACGCCCTTCCGAACAGGCCCCCCTCCCTTAGCGCGTGCTCGCGCGCGAGGACGGTCGCGGCAGGCGGCTCGCCTCAAGAGCACTGCTGTACGTGGTGGCCTTGCGCGCTGCTTAGAGCGACTTGGCGACGTTCATCAGGTTCTCAACGGTGATGCCCTTCTCCTCGAAGATGAACTTCGCCGGCGCGGAGATGCCGAAGGTGTCGACACCGAGCACCTTCTTGGCGAATTTGTACCAGGCGCCAGTGTAGCCCGCCTCGCACGCGACCGTGATCTCGCGGTTGGGCAGCACCTCGTTCTTGTACGCCTCCGACTGGCGCTCGAAGACCTCGACGCACGGCATCGAGACGACGCGCACGCTCGGGCCGAGCTTCTTCGCGGCCTCGACGGCAAGCATCACCTCCGAGCCGGTGGCCAGGATGATGTGCGTGAGCGGCGCCGTCTCCTTGACGAGCACGTAGCCACCCTTCCAGGTGCCCTCGCGCTTCATCGCGGGCTCGCCAGCGAGCACGGGCAGGTCCTGGCGCGACAGGATCATGGCCGTCGGGCGGTCCTGCGTGATGATCGAGTGGATGTACGCCGCCGCGGTCTCCTCGGCGTCGGCCGGGCGCATCACGTCAAGGTTGGGCATCGCGCGCAGGCCGGCGATGACCTCGACCGGCTGGTGGGTCGGGCCATCCTCACCGACGCCGATGGAGTCGTGGGTCCAAATGTACTTGACGGGCAGGCCGGAGAGAGCCGCCACGCGGACGGAGCCCATCATGTAGTTGGAGAAGACGAGGAAGGTCGAGCCGGAGACACGCAGGCCGCCTGTGGGGCAGAGGGAGAGCACGGGGCAAGGGCGAGACGCGCACGCTCGTCAGCCCTCATACACGAGGAACAAGGCCGGAGACGGAAGCAGCCGCGTTTCTCCGGTGTCGGGTTTGGGTGGACGAGCCCACACCACCATAGAACGCCATGCCGTTCATGATCGCGCCCATGCCGTGCTCGCGGATGCCGTAGTAAAAGTTGCGGCCCGCATAGTTCGACTTGGAGAAGTCGCCAACACCCTTCATGTAGTTCTTGTTCGAGCCGTGCAGATCGGCGGAGCCGGAGACGTAGAACGGCATCGACTGCGCGATCGGCTGCAGCACCTCGGCACCGGCGTTACGGGTGGCGATGCCCTTGCCCGCCTCCTTGTACGTGGGGATGAGCTTGTCGAGGTCGGGCACCTTGCCGGCGATCGCGTCCTCGAGCGACTGCGCGAGGGCGGCGTTCTCGCCCTTCCACGCATTGTACGTCGCCATCCACTTGTCGTACTTGCCGACGAGCTCCTTCTTGTGGTTGGCGAAGAAGGAGTAGGTCTCGGGCGACACGTACCACTTCTCCTTGGGCAGGCCGAGCGCCTCGCGCGCCGAGTCCTGGTACTTGACGCCCGCCTCGCCGTGCGCCGCGCACGTGCCCGCGATCTCGTCAATGCCCTTGCCGATGATCGTCTTGCACACGATCAGGGTCGGCTTGCCGTTGTCTGAGTCCTTGGCATACCTGATCATCCGAAGGAGGGAGGCCATCCGAGGGGCTCAGAGGCGCGTTCCGAAGGGGGGGCTCACAGAGGGATCTCCGGAGCAAGAAGCACGGAGCGCATGCATGCGTGCGTGCATACCGGTACGCCTTGGTGATCGCGTCCATGTCGTGGCCATCGACGGTGAGGACCTCCCAGCCCTGCGCCTCGAAGCGCATCTGCACGTCCTCGGACTGCGTGTGCTCGGCCATCTTGTCGAGGGTCACGCCGTTCGAGTCGTACATCAGGATCAGGTTGTCGAGCTTCTCGTGGCCCGCGAAAGCGACGGCCTCGTTGGCCACACCCTCCTGCAGGCAGCCGTCACCGCAGAGCACGACGACGTGGTGGTCGATGATGGTGTGCTTGGCCGTGTTGAGCTTGGCCGCCATCATCTTGGCCGCGCACGCCATGCCCACGCCGTTGCCGATGCCCTGGCCGAGCGGGCCGGTGGTGCACTCGACGCCCGGCGTCATGAAGTTCTCCGGGTGGCCGGGCGTGATCGAGCCGAGCGCGCGGAAGTTGGACACCTCCTCCTTGGTGAGGGCCTCGTAGCCAGCAATGTGCAGCCACGAGTAGAGGAACATGGAGCCGTGGCCCGCCGAGAGCACGAAGCGGTCGCGGTTCAGCCACTTCGGGTCCGCCGGGTTGTACACCATCTCCTGGCCGAAGAGGACGGCGCCGATGTCGGCGCAGCCGAGCGGAAGGCCCATGTGGCCAGAGTGCGCCTTGGAGATCGAGTCGATCGCGAGGCCACGAGCCTCATCGGCCGCCTGGGACGCACACCCAGCACGAGCGAGCAGCGATGGTCAGCCTCACGTTCGCGCACTCAAGGGTGTGCCCCTAGCGGCGCCGGCGCTCGGACAGCTGGCAGCTGGCAGCGCCGCGGCGCACGGCTGCGCGCGGCGCGCGACGGCAAAGTGCGAGCGCCTGTACCTTGGCGAGCGCGACCGGCGACGCGACGACGGCCTCGGCCATCGCCATCGACACCTTGGGCGCGTTCACGCGCGACGCGAGCGAGCCAACCTGGAACGCATCCGCGCCGGCAAGGAAGGCAACAGCAACGCAAGTCTTGTACAGCATTTTGATAGTCTGTGCACAGAGCACAACCACGACGCGTCAGGCGGCGATCCGCGAGCTGATGGGCCAGGGCGGCCGCTGAGAAGGCAAGGGATGGTCGGAGACCTCGGCCCGACCTGGGGTTGGCGTGCGAGCGAGCTAGAATCTCTATCTGCGAGGGGAGCTCTCGTTTTTCGATTCTTGTCCCAAAAGCGGAAGTTTAGTTTGACATCGGAACGTTGTTGATAAACCATTTCCGTTCACGCCATGGCCGTTCCCGCCAGTGGAAGACACAGAGGTTCACCCCGTAGAATCAAACCTCCGAAGATCTGCGCTCTCGAGTACAATTCGTGTATTCCAGAACTATTCGTGTCCGATTGACGATTCCCTCTGCTGCGTGTAAACCTCCTGTTCCTCTCGGGATCAAGACCGACAAAAGGAATCACGGAAAAGTATCTACAGGGAATTACGCTTTGGGCCGGCCCTCGGTGCAGCCGCAATGCGTCGGCTACTACCGTGGGGTCACAGGCGTGAGCCGCCAGCCCAGCTCACGGTGCCCAACATCGCGACCGACGAGCCTGCAATGGTTTGGAGGCCCGAGCCAGCAGGCTTGAGTTTCTCGAAAGCCGCCGGCGGCGGCGGCGGCAAACCGCTGCCTGGCACGTTCAAGCCAGGACGCTCAGAGGCCGAGCGTGCCAGCCCAGTCAGCTTTGAGGATGACTCCGACGACTTTGAGTACTCGCTGGCCGTGGAACCGCGCAAGCCGCTGCCGCTAGCGCCGCCGCCGCTGCCCTCTGTGCCTGCTGGCGGCGTTTTGAAAAGGCAGCCTACTAGGTCCGAGAGGCCGGATCCTGCTGCTGCAACCTTTGCCGATCGTGCGGCAGGCTTCAGCGGCGGCGCTGGCCAGCCTGCCGCCTTGGACGAGCCCTTGGATCAGGGCGACGAGGAGGAGGACGAGGACGTGGACGAGGACGAGGACGAGGACGTGGACGAGGACGAGGACGAGGACGTGGACGAGGACGAGGAGGAGAGCGGGGACGACGAGGAGGCGGCGGCCGTGCAGCAGCGGCTGCTTGCGTTTCTCGTCAACGGCCCTCCGTCGCCCGAGCAGTGGCGCCTCGAAGGCGGGCACTCGGACGGCTTCATCGCGGGCGCTCAGCAGCGACAGGCGACGAGCGGGGCGCACGTGGCATTGAAAACAGCGGCCGCACCGCCGCTGGCCCGATCGATGCATGCAGGAGCGGGCCGCAGCTGGTCGCTCGAAGCTGTGCTCACGCGCGACGATGGGCTCGCGGCCATGCGAGCGTTCATCTCCGCTCGCGGGAAGGGCGAGATCGGCACCCCCGTTTCGTCAAACGGCACCCCTGTTCCGGACTACAGCCCGTTTGACGAAACAGGGGTGCCGTTTGACGAAGCGGCGGCGCACGAGGCGCTCGAGGGGTGGCTTCAAGCGCGGCAGCTGCATGACAATGCCCGACGGGCCAAGACGTATGAGGTGCTGCGACGCGACGTGTGGCCTCGCTTTGAGCTGAGCCGTTACGGGATGTATCTCGAGGCGATCTGGCTCGCCGCCGCGGTCGACGAGCATGCAAAGAGCTGGCCTGCGCGGCGCAAGCTGCGCGCCTTGCTCATGTCGGGGCTCCTCGCGGCTGCAGCGGGCGGCGGGGATGGCACCGATGGTGGCGCCGATACGCACGTCAGCTCCGCGGAGAAGAGCGAGGCGCTTCTCTTGGCGATCGCCGTCGTGAGCAGTGCGGCGCCGCTGCTCGACAGCGCTCGGGACGGCGCGGCGCGCTCGGCGTTCCTCAAGTCCAAATCGGTCGGCCGGCAGGCGCGAGTGGTCAAGGAGGCGAGATTGCCCCGAGATTGCCCCGAGATTACCCCGAGAGTGGTCAAGGAGGCGAGTGCGGCGGCGGCGGCGGGCGCTCGAGTGGCGGAGGCGAGTGCGACGAGAGTGGCGGAGGCGGGCGCCGGACTCGATCGGCGACAGCGGCGGCAGAAGCGAAGGGAGGAGACTCGCGCCGCGCTGCATGCGGAATGGGAGCTGCGGCACGGGCCACTCTCGTCGCAGCCGTTGAGCTCCTCCGCACACGGGGTGGCGCGCGATCAGCTCTTGAGCGACGTCGCACGCCAGGCGCGCGTGGCGGCGACCGCGGCGCGCTTGGGCGATCGGCACGCGAAGGACGCGAGTGGTCACGTGCAGCACCTGAAGAAGATGTGGGAATCGGCCTCGGAGCTGCCCGTACGTCGGCAGCAGAGCGTGGTGGACGAGCTGGTGGCGTTGAGGGCAGCCGAGGAGGCGTTGGAGGACGAGGTGAGGCGTTCACGTGACGTGGACGTTTCCTGGCGAGTCCGTGCCCTCATTGGCCAGCGAGGCAAGGGCAACGTGACGGCAGGTGCTCAGGGCGGTGACGGCGGTGACGAGGACCGTCCAAGGTCGTCCGCCGCGCTCCATCTGCTCCGTCCCAAGCTGAGGGAGATGATTCAGTTTTGGAAGCATTCGCCCTACTGGCACGGCACCTCCAACAGCTACGCCCATCCTGAGTATGAGCAGCGGCGCAAGGCGTACCACGACATCCTGGCTGCGGCACGGGAGCGACGAGAGCAGGCGCTCGCACAGCTCGCGCTCCAGAGGCGTCTTCGGCTGAGCCAGATTCACGCCGAAGCTCTCCGCTTCCATAAGCTTGGGCTGCGCCCGACCGACAGGTCTTCCGCGACGGCCATGGAGCATGCGGCGGCGGCGCGCCGTCTGGCCCCGGGAGATCATGGGGAGATCCGGGTGCGTTCCAAATACGGGGTGCCTTCCAAGTATGGGATGCCTTCGTGGCGGGATGGCGGCGGACCCGATACGTGCCGCGGCACCAAGGACCGGCCGCCACGGAAGCTCAAGCGCAGCCCGCCGAAGAAGATGCCCACGAAGGCGCTTTCCGCCGCGGAACTCGCAAAGAAGAGTGCGAAGGCGGCGAGGGCGGCGGCGACGCAGGCTCGAGCTGCTTTGGAGAGCGCCGCGGCAAGGCGCATCCAGAAGCAGGCCCAAGCCAACCTTGCGCGCCGACGACGAGGCGCGGCGGACGAGGCCGTGGGCACTCTGTGGGGAAACGAAACGGCCGTAGGCACTCGCAAGCCACCGTGCGCCAACGAGGCTCTCGTGGCGATCATCCATATTTGGGTCGATTCCACAGCTTGGCTTGCGGACACGTGGAGCCACGTGGAGGCCGAGACCCATCTTTGGAAGGTGCGTGTGAACGAGCGGCTCTCTCTGCTGCAACCAGCCCCCGCCGCCACCAAGCCGCTTCGAGCCTTGCCGGCGCCTGACCCGGACAACCTTCTCGATCGCGAACGGCGTAAGTGGGCAGAGGCAAGCCATGGCATGCAAGTGCTCAGTACGGCGCCGGCGCCTGACCCGGACAACCTTCTCGATCGCGAACGGCTTAAGTGGGCAGAGGCCAGCAATGGCATGCTGTACTTTGACGGCCGTGAGTGGAAGCTCAACACAATCGACTCGATGGGCGGCGTTCTATATATGGGTCTCGGGCGGCCTTCCGTCGACTCTGGCGTTCCAAATATGGGTTTGACCTCCCGTCGCCCTCCGCAGCTCCACGTGCCCTCCGACAGTGCCGAGGAGGAGCCCTCTTCACAGAGACTCTTCACAGGCCAGCGGTCCGAGGAGGAGCCCTCTTCACAGAGACTCTTCACAGGCCAGCGGTCCGAGGAGGAGCCCTCTTCACAGCGACTCTTCACAGGCCAGCGGTCCGAGGAGGAGCCCTCTTCACAGAGACTCTTCACAGGCCAGCGGTCCGAGGAGGAGCCCTCTTCACAGAGACTCTTCACAGGCCAGCGGTCCGAGGAGGAGCCCTCTTCACAGAGACTCTTCACAGGCCAGCGGTCCGAGGAGGAGCCCTCTTCACAGAGACTCTTCACAGGCCAGCGGTCCGAGGAGGCGCCCTCTTCACAGAGACTCTTCACAGGCCAGCGGTCCGAGGAGGCGCCCTTTGTGCCCGAGGAGGAAGATGAAGGCGCCGAGGCGTATGCAGGGGGCGCGAGACTGACGCAGGGGGATGGTCTGATGATGGCCAAGGCTCGACGCAGGTCTCCCGCCATCCCAACGGCCTCCTTGGGGCAGCACCAGTCGCTCGAGGCCGAGGCGGTTCAGCCGGCCAAGGAGGCGAGATCACCCCGAGATCACCCCGAGATTGCCCCGGAAGTGGTCAAGGAGGCGAGATTGTCCCGAGATCACCCCGAGATTACCCCGAGAGTGGTCAAGGAGGCCGAGGCGGTTCAGCCGGCCAAGGCAAAGGTGGGTGCCCGCCTCGAGGCTGTAGAGGCTGTAGACCACGTCGACTACGAGGGGCAGACTGTCCGTCGTTCAGCCCTCGGGTTCGTCAACGGCTCTACAAGGCTGCTGCCCGCGTCGACAGCGGAGCAAAGGATCGCGCGCGCCGCTGAGCTCGAGGCTGAGATGCACTACCTCGAGGCAGCTTTGGCGGCCGCTCAGCACGGCGCCCGTCGCCAGTCGCTTGAGGCCGAGATGGTCCAAGCGGCCAAGGAGGCGAGATCACCCCGAGATCACCCCGAGATCACCCCGAGATCACCCCGAGATCACCCCGAGATGGTCCAAGCGGCCAAGGAGGCCGATGAGCGCATCAGGCTGATTGAGGAGCAGTGCCGAAGGAAGCTGGACTCCCTGATGCGGCAGCAAAACGTCCTCGACACGATGCAGCGGAACGTCTGGAGGACCCAAGCGGACGCCATGAAGGTTCTAGAGGTGTTTGTGCGCCGTTGGCGGGCTCGACGAGCTCGTACCGGTACCATCCGAGACCATCCTGACAGCAAGGTCGAGCAGCCAGTGCACAAGGGCCATCTCGACGGCTTCGTGGCGCAGATCCAGGCTCTCGCCACAGCAGTCGGCAGCTTCTTGGCGCACGCCCAGGCTGCCGTCCCAGCTGTTGGCGGTCTCCAACATCTCCCAAATCTCGTGGCCCAGATGCACGCTGCCGTCCCAGCTGTTGGCGGTCTCCAACATCTCCCAAATCTCGTGGCCCAGATGCACGCTGGGACGGTGCTGAAGGCGGGGACCGTCGACGACAAGTCAGCTGTCCCGAGGGCAGGTGCAGTCGTCGGCACAAGTGTGGTGGCCTGGTCGGTACCGTCGCCGCCGCCGCCCGACCGTGACAATCTGCTCGATCGCGAACGGCGTAAGTGGGCAGAGGCAAGCCATGGCATGCGAGTGCTCAGTACGGCGCCGCTGCCCGACCGTAACAATCTGCTCGATCGCGAACGGCGCAGGTGGGCAGCGGTAACCCTGAAGGCACAGGGCGGACTGAGGCTCGACCTGGAGGGTCTCAACGCCTTCGAGGCCATGACGGCCACGATGAAGGAGCTGGGCTGCGAATCGGGCGAGGAGTAGTCCGGGATCCCCATTCCCGGAGATGCGAGATCATCAGCTGATACAAAGGTTCAAGGTTGCACATTGATGCGACGCGGTTAGTGGTTACGGAGTCCGAGATTACACCAACGTTGAAAGTAGAGAGCTAGAGACTAATAGTCCGGTCATTAGTGATAGTGTAGATCAAATTTCCGCCGGGACTGCGGATCGAGGCTGTTTTTTTCTGTATCGTGTATGCGTAGTACGCGTTAAAGTACGCGTGACGGTGTCCATGACGGTCCCCGCGCCGGAGTGCGTACACGCCGGCTCGGTCGTGAGCCTCGCCGGCTGGGTGTCGAGTCGGTCTCCTGGTGAGTCGAGTACACTGTGACTAGTATGTCACATACCCGTAGAATAGCGAACGCGAATGGCTCTCAGACGTTCCTCAGCCTCGAGGAGGGCAGCGGCTTCGCGCTCCTTGCGCTCCTTCAAAGTTGCGCCAGCCTTCCCTCGTCGCGCCAGCCTCGCACTCTGACTCCGCCGAGGAGCCGCCGACGGGCTGGCCGCCACCAACCCTTCCATCCAAGCCGTGCGGCTGAAGCCCGCCACCAGCAGTCGCTCTGTGGCCGAAACGTCTCGGCAGCCTCCTTGTGGCTTGGCAATACTCGAGGAGCAGCAGCTCCTTCGGATCGTCGGCGTGCTGCTGCTCGAGACGGCGCTGCATGCACCTGCACCCAGCCCAGCCGAGGCATGCGAGTCGGTGCCCAACACAACGCGTCGGTCCTGCGCGTCGTCTTCCGTCGATGCGTTGTGGGTGGCGTCTGACGAACCTGACGAACCTGACGGACCTTGGGGTGTGGATGCGTTGTGGGTGGCGTCTCGCTCGGCGGCGGCTCCACTGCTGCGCTCAGGGCCGGGGCTGTGTTTCATCAGGTTCGTCAGGTTCGTTTGCTTCTCGCTGCCCGAAGCGGCCATCTGTGGCACCCCAAGGCTCGTCAGGTTCGTCAGGTTCGTCAGGTTCGTCAGGTTCGTCAGGTTCGTCTGTGGCACCCCAAGGCGAAAGAGACCGCCGCCCGAGCTCAACAGGCCGCTCTCAAAAAAGGCACGTGCCAAGCCCGAGGTGGGCTTGTTGAAGATGGCGACGAATTCGTCAAAGTCGAGCACGCCGTTCCCATCCGCGTCCACCTCGGCCAGCAGCGCCTGAGCATCCGCCCCTTGGACCCGCATCTCCTTGAGGATCTTGTCAAGCTCGTGCACCTCGATCGCGCCTGGTCACCAACGAGAGAAGCTAATGCTCCTCAGTGGTCATCCGTGGCAATCAGTGGCCATCAGTGGCCATCCGTGGCCATCAGTGGCCATCAGTGGCCATCAGTGGCCATCAGAGGCCATCACCGGAGCCGTCGTAGTCGAACGCGTCGAAGACGGCACGCAAACGCTTCGTGGAGCGAGGGGCGCGCTTCTTCTCAAAGAGGGGCCCCTCGCTGAAGTTGCTCCAATTGTCATCGTCGTCGCCGCCGCCGCCGCCCGCCTCCATCGCCTCGCGCATGATTTGTTCGAGAACGTCGTTCGCGTGCAGTTCGCGCTCGATCCAAGCCCGCTTCGAGAGGGTTTGCGACATGCGTTGGTTGAGCATCAGGTCGGGGTGCAGCGCGCCTGGTTGAGGAGCAGCGGCGGCGCGCTCTCTGCAGCGTGCGGGCGATGCCGGCCACTTAGCGATGGCGTTGCTCTTCGGCAAGGAGGAGGCGTTTGTCGAGCTCCGTTGGGCTGCCATCGCATCCAACTTGCAGGCGGCGGCGGCGGCTGCGGCTGCTGTTCGCACCGCTCGTTGACTCTCCCTTGCCTCTTCTCTCTTGACCGTCTCGATGGGCGTCGAACCAATGCTCAGGCGGTAATGGCCGTGCTGGGCTCGCCTCGCGAGGAATCTCTCCTTGCTGCGTAGAGCGCCTTGGCGAACGAGTAATCGCAGGCTCTCGAGCTCCTCGTCGCTCGCCACGTGAGCGTGAGCGGCCACGACGGCAGCCGAGCGCAGTGTTCGCGTGGTCTGCACACGCGTCGCAGAGGATGCATATACATCGCATATACTGCTGGCGATGCCCGGGCTAGAGCCCGTCTCACTATTGTCATGCACGCGTGGGGACTGAAGCCGTTTGGGCTTCGGCAGCCGCACGGTGCGCTGGGGCGATGTGACTCCGGGCACTTTTGTCATCACATATGAGTGCGTGGGCTGCTTTCTGAGGTGGCACGCTCCCACGGCAGCGCCTTTGGAGGGACTGCCGGACATAGACGACATAGGCATCGATGGGACTACAACTTTGTTCCAATCTGTCACACGAAAATTGCTCTATGAATACAGTGAAAGGATGGACTGCGAAACGAACCAGAATCATCCATCTCTTCCGGCGGAGATGTGGTTACATTTCCGGTGTGATCTCGCGTTCTGAGCTCGGTCTCGAGAACTCGAGGACGATTTTTCCACATTACCATGGGACGTGGCCTGCTCCTTCTGATCTCGCTCGCGCGGGTGGCGAGCGCCTTCGTTGGCAGTTCCGCTGCGGCCGTGCCGACGGGCTCGCGTGCCGCCGTCTCCATGAAGGTGTACGATTGGAAGACCCGCGGCTCCCCCACTCCCGTGCTGGAGGAGCTCAACCTGTCCAACCTGAAAGTCTCGCCCGGCTCGCACAAGGCAAAGACGCGCAAGGGTCGGGGCATCTCGGCAGGCCAGGGGGCGACGTGCGGCTTCGGCACTCGCGGTCAGAACACGCGCAAGGGCCCCGGCATTCGCCCGGGCTTTGAGGGCGGTCAGATGCCGCTGTACCGCCGCTTGCCCAAGTACGTGGGCCGCCCGATGGGCCCGGGGCACACGAAGACGGTGTACGGCGTGGTGAAGCTTGACAAGCTCAACTCGCTCCCCGAGGGCAGCGTCGTCGACTACGCGAGCCTGATGCAGCAGCGCCTCGTTTCGAAGAGCAAGTTCGACCTCAAGAAAGTCGTCAGCGGCCCCGAGGCGTTCACTGCCAAGAAACTGACGATCAAGGCGCACGCGTTCACGCAGTCCGCGCGCGAGGCGATTGAGGCCAACGGTGGCACGTGCGTGGTGCTGCCCAAGACGGCGCCGGCGGAGAAGCCCGAATAAGCGGCTCGGCCGCCAGCCGGAGAAGAACCCCCAGACCCCGTACCATAATAATGGCACGAACGCATGCCGGCGCGTGAAAAAGGTCTCGATGTACTGAATTCTATTGTGTTGGGAGGGGACCGTTGGGGGATTATCGCTTGTTTCTCCGATTGACAATGGGGCGAAATTTATACACAATCTTTGGAGATCCGCCGGAGATTTTACTCGGAGATACACCCCGCGCCCGTCCGTAGCGCGTAGGCGCGGCCGGCGCAGCCGCAGGCCCCCGGGCGGCCGCGCCCGCGGCCTGCGTGCGTCCTCGCCCGCCGCCGCTCGAATCTAGAATCAAGTACATCGAGACCCTTTTCACGCGCCGGCGGCATCGCCATTCGTACCATTATGGCATTACTGTAGGTTGGGTAGCTCGTTCAGATATGAACTGAGACTCACTAAGGTTACAACGGACGCGGCGCGGCACACCCGCGCGCGCGCACGCGCCAACGGACCGGCCCGGCTGTTCGGCGGGCTCGCGATGTGCCTCGACCCACGGCCGGGTACGTCCGACGTCCGGGTTGAAGATCTCGTCGCCGCGCGCATACCTTTTCAGGCAAGGCGCTCTCGCTCGTGACACCAGTCGTGACTCGTGTGTTCCTCAGGTTCACAGCAGGCGCTACAGTTCACAGCCGGCGCTGGCGACGGCGGCTCCTGCAGTTGGCATTACGCCTGGACGGGCGGCTTGGCGAGCACCGCCGTTGGGTCGCGTTCGAGCGTGAGCACCACGTGGCACTCGAGAGCCCGGCACTCGCCCACAGCGTCGACCTTCTCATGGGTTCGTGCCTTGACATTGACGCGTCCCGGGTCGGTCTGTAGCAGGCGCACGAGGTTGTTGATCATCTTCTGCTTGACGTGCCCTCCCGCGTACTCCACCTGCGCGCGCCGAACCGAATGGGCGATCAGGGCACACGGTCGGTATTGAGGCGAGTGCATTAAGGTGAGAGGCTCGCGACAGCCCGCACGTTGACGCGTGGCCTCTGGGCGATGAGTGTCACATCGACGTTGCCGATGAGGTAGCCGCGCTCGCGCATGCGCTTGTAGGCCTCAAACATGAAGATCTCCGAGTTGGCGCCGCGCAACCGCGGGTCGTTGTCGGGGAAGAGCTGCCCAATGTCAGGCAAGGTGAGCGCGCCAAGGATGGCATCGACGACAGAGTGGTAGACGACGTCGCCGTCCGAGTGTGCGATGCAGCCGAGCTCGAAGTCAGGAGCGTCGCTGCCGTCGAAACTGACGCCGCTGATAACCAACGGCTGCCCGGCCTCCTCTCGTGGCGCCATTCGGTGGATGTCATAGCCGTGCCCGATCCGGAGAAGCGGCTCGGAACCCAGAGAAGCGGTGACGGCATCGACGCGGCGCGAAGCGCGCACCACAGGTGAATCTGCGCCTCGTGCGGCTGCCGGCAGCTGCGCGTACGCGTGGGCCGCCGGAAGGGCGAGCAGGGTGGCTAACAAGCGGGCCGTCGGCATTGGGCCATTGCCGTCGCTGGGTGGAGGTGCAAACGAGATACATCTAGGCGCCGTCACGACGCCTCGATTCTCATGCACAAAACGTGTGCTAAACTTTGTTCAATGCGCTTGGGTGGGGTCGTGGGGAGTTCTTCCGAATATGTTTTCTGTGTGCATGCCAGAAAATATTCGTAACCTCCCGTGTAGGCGTGCACTTTGGGCTCCTGGCAAACTCTCATCCGTCGCTGCTTTGCGTCGTGCCCTCTTGCCTGCGCGCTGGACACATACTGTAATATTTTGCGACTCTCGTCGATATGCGCCCCACGACCCTTCTCCGTGCGGGGCTGCTGCTTGCAGCGGCCTCTGGACAGTCGCCCCCCCCGCCGGCGCAGCTTCCGGCGCATTGCACGTGCAACGACCTGTGCGTTGGCAATCCCACCTTCGCCTCTGACGGCGTTTGCGACGACGGCGGTCCCGGATCAAGCTTTGCTGATTGCGATCCCGGCACGGATTGCCAGGACTGCGGGTGGGTCGCCCGCTGCACTCAGCCGTCGCCACCACCCTCGCCGTCGCCGCCGTCGCCGCCGCCAGCGCGACCGCCGCCACCCCTCGGCCCGCGCCGCCGGTCACCATCACCACCGCCACCGTCGCCGCCACCGCCGTTGCCTCCGCCCTCGCCACCGCCACCTTCACCACCGCCCTCACCTCCCCCTTCACCACCACCTCCGAGCCCTCCA
>Ga0210244_101431_pt1 | contig 19024 bp, 9 predicted proteins | sample ChrtobMetaP3_0mM_FD_155473 | JGI IMG/M metagenome (GOLD analysis project Ga0210244, IMG submission 155473) | Chrysochromulina tobin associated microbial communities from unialgal haptophyte culture, Seattle, Washington, United States - P3_0mM | ecosystem: Host-associated > Algae > Haptophytes >...
GCTACACGCGTAGATGCGTCTAGCACGAGCGCTGCGTCTGTGTATAGCTGCTCGGCGTCTTAGATCCGCCCGAGGCTCGCAAGGTCAGCAAGACCCAACATGAGCACGGTTGATGTGACCCACATCTCTGTGCATGGTCGACGACGAATGCAAAGCGCAGATCGATGAGGCCGCTTGTTGCGGCTGCTGCTACACGCGTAGATGCGTCTAGCACGAGCGCTGCGTCTGTGTATAGCTGCTCGGCGTGTTAGATCTACACCCGAGGCTTTCAAGTGTTAGATCTACACCCGTGGACAGGCTTTCAAGGTCAGCTTCCTCGCAAGACCCAACAAGAGCACATACAGCGTCACCGCCGCCGCATCACACGAGGCCATGGGCAACGCATGGGCAACAATGCGACCACCTCCTAGGCATCTTTTACTACCGCTGAGCGCGCGTCACTGGCTTTCCCTCGTGGGTACATGTATTACAACACTGCATCACTCCACAAGTCACCCCTGATTGCGAGCCTACGTCCTGAGCCACATCAATCTAACATCAATCAGGTCCTCAGCTCCCACCACCGGGACACTGTCGCCGTTGGCGCGGTGGCAAGTAAGTCTCAAATTTCATATTTGTTCAAGGACCACATTATTGAAATTATACATGTTGGTGTCCAATATAATTTATAATGATCATCTGCATGTACACGTTGGCTTCCGAAAGTCCGTCAGCAATCCACGCAAGGCATACCCAACTTGAAGGACGGGAAAACAGGTTTCATACCCAAAGGTTATAATTCACAAAAGTTTCGAACTTCTACTGTACTTGCGTTTGTGAGACGAACGCGAGCTTCCCACACTAGCGCGTAGGTCTCAAGACGGCCGGTGGACTCTGCGCGCGCACATCATGCCGCGCAAGCTGCCGACGGAGCAGGTCGCTCACGCCCAACATTGCCGCAGCTCCTCCATCCACCAGGCAATGAGCTAAAGCCGATCCCGGCCAGGCCGCCGCCGCCGCCGCCGCCGCCGCTGAGCCAACCCCCCTGAGCCAGAGTCTGAGCCAGGATGGCGTGCCCGGCAGCGGCAGCGCCACCGTCGACAAGCGCGAGGTGCATAAGAATCTTCGTCAGCTTGTTGCGCAAGTCCGGATTGTCGGAGCCGGAGAAGCCCACGCGCACGTTCTTATGCACTACACGTTGTTCAACCTGCGCGACGTGTCCAAGATCGTGCACAGGGTGTGCGCATGCGGCCGAACCAGATCCCGAATATAAAACGCTCGCGATGCTCTTGGCGCACGAGGTGCTGCGCGTCTTCTCCGACCGCCTCATCGACCACAATAGCATCCACGACGACGAACGCAAGTGCTCAGGCGGAACTTTGGCGGCATGTGGTCATCAACTCACTCAAGATGCAGTTCAAGATGAGCAAGAGCTTAGCAAGAGCTCTGAGGACATCTTTTGCTCCGAGCAGAAGCTCGTCTTCGGCGACTACACGAAGATGGGCGTGCCGCGAGACGATCACAAGAAAAAGTCTTCGGAGTACCACAGCGCAAGTCGCAGTCGCAGGCTCTTCTCATTTAGCTGCAGGAGGAAGTGGCGCACTTAAAAGGAACACCTCGAGAAGTTGATGGCGGAGGCGACGGAGCGCGCAGCTCAACTCAAGGGCACGGCGAGCGCACTCGCGGCCATCGAGTACAAGGTGAGGCGTCTCACGTCAGATCTGAAAGAGGTCAAGGAGCGGGTGGCCGAGGGCAAAGAACTCGAAAAGGAAATGGTTGAGTGCGAGTAGAGTGTGAGGCTCTCGAGGCGGCGCAGAAGGAGCGCGACGTGCTCCAGAAGCTGTACAACGAGCTCAAGGGATCGCCCCCGCCCGGCCCAATATGACGTCATCGAGTTCATCTGCTGCACCACGGCTCCACGCCGCTCAACTCGCCGCAGGCAGCGCTTAGTTTGCGCTTGTTTGCGCACGGCTCCCTCGAAAGTCGAAACAACAAAAGCTCGGTGTCCTGGCGGCGTGCAAGAACATCATGTCAGCCGAGCGCTGGTTCGCCGCCGCGCCCGCCCGCGGCGACTGCCCGCCGGCGCTCTCTGTGGCGCGGCAGGGGCGGCACACCAGATCAACCTGGCCATCCCAAAGCAGCGGTGCTACGCTGATGGCCCATGCATCTTCAATCTGCCGAAGAAGGCACGATTTGCCGCGGAACACGGTCTCTACGTTGACGGTGACCTCGCCGGCTCCGAGCTTGACGTATAAGTGGCACCCAGGGATCATCAATTACATGTAGCACTCAGAGCGCATCAGGGAGCACTCAGAGTTCATCACAGTAACACTCTGAGATCATCATCAGTAGGCACTCGGGTCTCGTCAGTGACACTCAAAGATCAGAAGGCACTCGCAGAGCGCCAAGATCAAGGACCACTCAGATCACATCAGGTTTTGCACTCAGGTCTCATCAGTGACACTCAGAGATCAAAATATCTTCAGTACGCACTCAGGGCTCATCAGTGGCACTCAGGGATCATCAATTAGCACTCAGAGAGCATCAGGGAGCACTCAGAGTTCATCACAGTAACACTCTGAGATCATCATCAGTAGGCACTCGGGTCTCGTCAGTGACACTCAAAGATCAGAAGGCACTCGCAGAGCGCCAAGATCAAGGACCACTCAGATCACATCAGGTTTTGCACTCAGGTCTCATCAGTGACACTCAGAGATCAAATCTTCAGTACGCACTCAGGGCTCATCAGTGGCACTCAGGGATCATCAATTAGCACTCAGAGCGCACCAGGGAGCACTCAGAGATCATCAGTAACACTCAGAGATCATCATCAGTAGGCACTCGGGTCTCGTCAGTGACACTCAAAGATCAGAAGGCAGCACATGCTCAGACATCAGAAGGCACACAGGGGTCATATGTGACTAGTAAGTGAGTGGCACCTGACGACCTGAGCACATGTGGAAAGCATGCTAGAGCGTAGAGGAGCCCTGAGTGCCTACTGAAGATATTTTGATCTCTGAGTGTCTACTGAGTGTCACTGATGAGACCCGAGTGCCTACTGGTGATGATCTCTGAGTGCTCCCTGATGCGCTCTGAGTGCTAATAGATGTGATCCCTGAGTGCCACTGATGAGCCCTGAGTGCCTATACTGATCATCTGAGTATCACACTGATGCGCTCTGAGTGCCTATTGACGATCTCTGAGCCTCGTGGACAGAGCAATGGGTTCTGGAAGATGGACATGGAGGTGCGATTCAACACGGACCAGGCGCCAAATATTTGTTGGGCACAGTGGCAGGTGGGGCACCTGTAGCAACATTGCGCATGCGCTTGCGCTCCTTTCCTACGATTCTCGATGCGTGATTCGTGTTCCTCCTCCCCCCTGGGCAGGGAAAGCGCAACGACGAGGACATGGGGACACAGATTGATCCTCTGTCTGGATGAGCTCAGAAGGATATCAGAAGGAGGCCTCAGGGACGTCGTCAGATGGACTCTCCGAAGCGCCTACTCCGCGTGAGGCATCGCACGTGTTTCTGGCCTCTCGTGTCACCCTCTTTAGCTGCATCGGAGAGCCGCCGGGGAGTCGGTCCATCCCATCCGTCATGAGCGAGTCATCTTCGGATGGCAAGGCTCCCTTGCACGAAAGTGCGAGAGTGGGTCGACTGTGCTCAGGGGGGGCAGTGGCCTATGTACTCCCAGAAAGGCGGCTCGCTTGATGTGGTGTGCTCCTCTGAGCGAAAGAAGAGCGGTTCAACATTGAGGCCACAACACAGTGCGTTGTCCGTGGAAGACCTTCGGAGAAAGTCTGACGACATAACCGCGGCCTCTGGAACGCCAAATGAGTGCCCTGGGCGACATGAAGGCGCGTGCCCAGACGCCACCCCCCATCTCTCGCCCTATACCCCCGCTTAACCCCCACTCGAGCCACCCCGCCGGTCTGACCACACGGTCGACCTCCCCTCGACCTTCGCAACACAGTTCTAGCGATTGCAACACAGTTCGACGACTATAGCGTTTGTGAGACGATATGAACTTGCGTTTGTGAGACGATGCATCAAGTTGCGTTTGTGAGACGATGCAGTTCGACGAACTTCCGTTTGAGAGACGATTTTTGTGAGACGATGCAGTTCGAACTTTCGGTTGTGAGACGATGCAGTTCGACGAAGTTGCGTTTGTGAGACGATATGAACTTGCATTTGTGAGACGATGATGAACTTTCGTTTGTGAGACGATACAACTTGCGTTTGTGAGACGATATGAACTTGCATTTGTGAGACGATGATGAACTTTCGTTTGTGAGACGATACAACTTGCGTTTGTGAGACGATTTAGTTGCGTTTGTGAGACGATTTAGTTGCGTTTGTGAGACGATGCAGTTCGACGAACTGACGGCTGTGAGACGATGTTGTGAGACGATGCGGTTCGACTTGTAACAGAAAGAATGAAAACGTCTCACAAACGCAACCGACCAACTATCGTCTCTCAAACGCAACTAAATCGTCTCACAACCGAAACCATGAGTTCCATCGTCTCACAAATAAAAGTCGAAGTCCAAATCGTCTCACAAACGAAGTATTCTCCGAATTTTGGAACGTGCTGGTGTGAAGGTCGCGGCGATGTCGGATGCCGCATGTGCTCTGCTCTTTTTCGGCTTGGCAAAAGAATTTCGTAAAACTGTGCTGCCGTCGATCCGCGAGCACATTCTCGCGCACAACCGTGGCTGTGACGTCTTCGCGCACACGTACAACGTGAGTGAGACGTCAAACCCGCGCAACAGTGAGGCACACCAGAAGCTCAACGTGTCAGAGGTGTTTGATCTCACCAGCAACGTCGTCATGGACACGGAGGATGACTTCAGGCGCGCGCGCAACGTGGCACACTATCGCAAGCTCTTCCCGCACAAGGAACGCACCTGGGTCTACCCGACTTCAATGGACAACATGATCAAGCAGTGGCACAGCATTGAACGTGTTTGGCACCTGATGAAGAGCCACATGGTCGCCACGCGTAAAGTGTACCAGCGCGTGGGGCTCTTTCGTCTGGATGTGTTGTACGTGGACAAGATCGACATCGCGAGCGGCGCACACGCCAACGTGCCACTTCGAAACACACTGGGCTCCTACATGAACGACCGTCTTTTCTATGGTACGTACCAGCACGCAAAGACATGGGCGACGCGGCGGTTTAGTCTGGCCGATACATACGTGAAAGGCACTTCGCAAGGGCGCGCGAATGGGCTGCATTCGGAGGAGTTCATGGCTTTCCTGATGCGCGATGTCCGCCCAGCAACCCAGTCACTCTGCTTCCACCGTGTGCGCGCGGGTGGGCAAATCTTGTGTGATTGCCGATGTTCTGACCGTGGGACCGTGCAGCGCGAACACCTGGAGCGCTTCATGTCATGGTTTCGCTTAGGGTAGTGATGCGTTGGGTCAGACAGATAGTTTTTATAGTTTTATCATATTGGATCGACGAGGATGTCCACCACCGCAAATACCGAAATAGCTAATAGGCCAATGTAAGGCCGGTAAGCGTACGAGGGCTAAGCCTAAGGCGTGCGCGCGTACCAGACGAGAGAGCGAGAGAGGGCAAGGCGAGCAGCAGCATGGCCGTCACCAACGTGCCCTCCACCTGTGAACACCGGGCGGGGTGTCGCCGAAAACGACGCGCCGCTCTTCAGGCAATGGCACAGGTGAGTTTGGACCATTCTCCATTCACATTCACGAGAAGTCGGTTGAACCCAGAGCGGGGACGCCTGTTGGACTCGCCCTCCCTGCCTGGGCGAGCACCCGAAGTGGACCGCAAAAGCATGGCCAGTAAACGCGAGGAGGCGGAGGAGAAAAAGCGGCGCGAAAAGGAGCGCCAGGAATTCAAGGCCGCGCAGGAGCTTGAGAGTCTACGGCGCACGTTCAAGCGCATCAACAAGTGTGGCGATGGCAAGCTGAGCGCTTCGGATCTTGTGCAGGAGTTTGAGTTCCTCGGTCACAAGGTGAGCGAAAAGGAGGCGGCGCTGACGGTTTGGGAGGTCGATGATGACAATGACGGCAAGGTGGACTGGGACGAGTTTCGCACAACATTCTTCCGAGTGCGGGATGACGAGTCCAATTGCGAGCCACGGCGGCTCTTCAACCTTGTCGACTTCTTGATGCTCGACAAGAACCACTCGGGCTCGGTGGATATGGACGAGTGCATCACTCTTCTGTACTCCCGGTTTGGCAAGGACTCTGTCGAGAATCACCTCTCTGCCATGAAAGCCGAAGATCACCCCTCGCTGCGCGCGGACGCAGCGAACGAGAAGAACGTCAACTTTTCGTTCTTCGCCGAGATTCAGCACCGCTGCATGCGGCAGATGCTTGGCAGTGTCATCAAGTCCGGCGGCACGGCAGTACCACAGGTCAAAGGGCTGGGCTTCATCTCGGATCCTCACATGAAGCACTTGATGTGAGCCGCGCAACACGTGGCTTGGACACGCTCTGAGGCTGGACGCAGCAGCACGTCGAGAGCGATGTCGAACACAATTCGGACGCGTTCGGCACACACCCGAGTCAACCGCGCTCAACGAGAGCCGCGCCGTGAATTGAAGACGGGAGTGAGCTGTGAGCTGTTGAGCGAGCCCGGTTTTCGCGAAGGTCCGTAGGCCGGCATAGGGCATTTAGCCGGCATGCAAAAGACGTCAAAAATGGGCGAAACCACGCACACCACGCTGCACGCACACACTCTCGAATACTCTGGATGCGCCCGTCGCGTCGAACCTGAGGGCAGCTCGACGCGTCGCACGCGCACAGCATCCTCCTGTGTGGGATCAGTCTGTGCTCGCGCACACGCCGACCCTTAGTCTTCTCTCCTTCGCTGACTGCGCGGCCTGCCGCGCGATGAGCGTTGGCATGGAGGGTCGCTCTTAGGGCGGCCTCGCGAGCTTGGCTAGGCGCTTGGCGGCGGCCCACAAGAGAGGGGTGCATGAGAGGGATGCGGCCTCATTCAAGAGGTGCGAAGTTGGACACGATCGGGCGGGGCGGCGGCGCGCCGGAGGGGAGCGCGTCGCTTCCCACCTCGATCGCCTGGAGCCGCGGCAGAAGCTCGCGCCACGCCTGCTGCACGCGCACCGAGTACTCGATCTGGAGGGAGATGAAGTTGATGACGATGCGCTTCAAGTCGGCCAGTTTCTCAGCTTGGAAGCGCGCCATCTCCGCATCCACACGCGCGGCGATCGCCTCGTATTCGGCCTTGGCGAGGTTGGTCGACTCCTCCGCCACGGCGAGCTCGCCTGAGAGCACGGCCGCCTTCTCCTCCTTGCCGCCGGCGGCGCGATGCTTCTCGAGCCGCTCCTTTTTGAGAAGCATCGTCAACTGTGCATCATTGTACTTTTTGACCGCCGCGTCTCGGCACGCGATCGCCGCCTTTGCGGAGGAGAGGATGCGCACGTACTCCTTCATCGGCTCGTCGAAGGCGAGCTTCTCGCGCTCGGCGAGCTCGTGATACGTGGCGGAGAGCCGGCCCACGCACAGCCCCATCGACGAGATGCCGTTGGCGAGCGACTCGTTGATCGTTCGCTGGCAGTCGGCGAGCTGGGTGAGCGTGAGCCCGAAGCCCGTCAGCGCCGTGCCGAGCGCCTTGTGACGCTCAATGTAGCCGCGCGCGTGCTTGTGGACCGAGGCCACCTGCGCCTGCACCGCCGCCGCGTAGTTGCCCATCTGCTGGCACGGCACGTCGGCGAGGGGCAGAAAGCTCGCGGGCGGCATCTCGGTCATCGACAGCGAGCTGTTGGCCATCTTGAGCAGCCCCGATTTCACGTCCTGAAGCGAGTATGCTTTCGTGCCAAGCGCCCCACCCTTAGCCTTCTCGCGCCACTGCTCGAGCTCATCGTCCGGCTTCTCGAGGAAGGCTTGCAGGTCGGGGGCGGTGTGGATCATCGGATGCGCCACCAGCCGCTGCAGGAAGCGCTGCAGCTGCGAGCGCCGCTCCTCGAGGAAGGCCGCGCTCTGCTGCTGCGCGGTCACCTTGTACGTCGCGACCTGCGCGGCGTGCTTCTCGGGCAGCGGCGGCACGATGGCGCCCGGAAACGTGGCCACGAGCTGCGTGTGGAGCCAGTCAAAGTCGCGGAAGCGGCGCGTGACGGCGAACTCGGAATTCACGTACTGCGGCAGCGACGTCTTCGTGCGCACCTCGTACGTGAAGAAAGCCGACATGCCCTCGCCCACCTTGGACGGGCTGCCCACCACGACGGCCAGGTCGGGGGAGGCGCCGCCCGCGGCGGGCGGCAGGCTCGCGGTTGCGTCGAAGCGCGCCCCCGACGCTGGGTGGCCTCCGTTGCCGAGCGCCGCTCCGCCCACGCTGCCCGACGAGAGGTCGAGGTCTTGGAACGAGCTCGCAGTCTTGCTCGCAGCGGCGGCGGCGGCGGGGACGATGGCGGCGCGCGGCGCAGGCAGCGGTGGCGCAGGTAGTGCAGCCGACAAGTTGTCAGTCCCAGCGGCCGGCGCCGCGGAGAGCGTATCAGACTCGAAATAGGAGGAGGCGCCGCCGTCGAGCGCGGCGGTGCTGTCCATCATCGTGAATGCGACGCCGCGCGCCCGAATCGAGGTGGTAACTGGTGCGCCGACAGATGGGAACACGCAAAGATAGACGCACGGCGCCTCCGCGAGAAGACACTGACCGCGGACAACTTTCGTTGAAGGGAAGTCGCGATGATCCTTTCCACACCAGATACATGTACCCCAACATCAAGGCCGTCCATGGTAGAGCCGGGAAAGTTGACCGAATAAGGGCGCGAGTTCGGCGAAGGTACCTCTTCCGTCCTCTCGAATGTCTCCGCCGCATAATGAGCCCTCTCATAATGAGCCCTCTCTCGTCGCGTCCAAGTTCGCGGCGACGGCCAAGCAGGCGGTCGCCAAGTACATCAATACCGCACGCCGCAACAAGTTCGACCACCTGTACAGCACGCTCGAGGACTTTGCTCGCACCGATCCGGGGCGCAGGCGCCTCGTCGTGATTGGGTGCACGGGCGCGGGCAAGTCGACATTGCTCAACGTGCTTTCCGGCTGGCGCTTCGTGCAGACGAAGGATAACGACTTCTTGTACCAGTGGCAGGACAAGCCCGCGCCCGAGGGGAGCGATGAGCCGCCGCTCCCGCCCCTGTTTGAGTCCGTGGCGAGCAGTGAGTCGGTGACAAAGTTCACCTCGTTCGCGAACGTGCACATGTGCGGAGACCCCGAGCGCGAGCTCATAGTCGTCGACACGCCCGGCCACGATGACTCGGCCGGCTGCAACCTCGAGGACCAGGAGGGGCGCGACACGCTCGCCAAGCTTGCGGCGGACCTGCACAACAAGCTCAAGGCCCTCGGGCACGTGCATGCGATCTTGGTGCTGCACAACGACGTGGTCTCGAACCGACTCAACCCGGCGACGTACCAGATCCTCAAGATGGTCGACGAGAAGTTCAGCAAGGCGGGCACCTCCGTGTGGCGCCACGTGGTCGTGGGCTACTCCAAGTGCAACGCGCACGAGACCTCTTGGCGCTCGGGGCTCGAGGCGAAGCGTAAGGCGCTGCGCGAGGCGATCAAGGCCAAGGTGCCGAACTGCGACGTCGACCTGCCCATCCTCGTGCTCGGCGGTGGTGAGATCGAGCCCGCGCCGCCCTCGCAGGACGAGTCGAGCGGCGTCGAGCAGCTTTGGCAGTTTGTGGCGAGCGCGCCCGAGCTCGACACGTCCCGCCTGATGCCCTTCGAGGGAGTGGACGTCAAGATCCAGAAGCTGATCGAGGAGCGCGACCAGGCGGCCGCGCAGGCCAAGGCCGCCATCATCTACATCGCCGTCGTCCTCAAGATCGTCTGCGTGCTCGCGCTGCTCTTCTGGCGCCACCTGATGCTGCCCGCGTGGCTCTCGATGCTCTTGCTCAACCTGCCCGGACTGTACGACGAGCTCGCGATCGTGGCGGGGGTCGTGTACTGGATCGGCCCACAGGACGTCCTCTTCTCCGCCAAACACTTTAACCGGCAATGGGTCCAGCCCCTCGTCAGGACGTATCTGGGCATCGACCTCGATCATTTGGACATCTCGCAAGCGTCTTCGAACGCGCTCAAGTTTGCAAAGCGCTGCACGGTGAGCCGCGAAATGAAGCCCAAGAAGGAATGATGCGAACTGGGGCAGCCCTGCGGCCCGCGCGCCGCATGGACCCCGGATGGACCCCGGATGGCGGCGGTGCCCCGGCGGTGAGGCTGAGATGCTGGCGATTCCCGATGCCGCGCCCTCGAGAGCAGAGCGTGCGCTCATATGAAGTATTCATGTAAACCATCATATGTGGATGATATTGACTGGGCATGCTGCGCTCGCGACACCATCTTGTGATTGAATGTGTGGGCCGTGAACTGTGCAATGGAACTGTGTGTACACAGGGACAGGGAGTACAGAAGTTGAGAGTTAGTTGAGAGTACTGTAGAGTGTTACACTTAACACTACAGTACTCAGATGACTGTCACTGTGGTCGGTCCGGCCAGTGGTGTGCCGACACATTGCGCGTGGCGCTCCCAGACCGTAATTTGCTTGTTGGATGTTGCTTGTTGCTTGCTCGGGCAATGCCGCTTCCGTTGGCCGCTTCTTGAAAGTTGAAACTGCAAACTCAAACTGTGAAAGCTGAAACACTTGGAGTTGTGTCATCCATTATGTATGACGAAGCATTAATACGGGGCCCGAATGGGAAAATGAGTTGAGCCCTCGGCGGCTGACGAACCATTTATCAAGAAAGGTGTTTCCAACGAACCTACATATGCATTCATTTGCATTGAATACAGTGCATGAATACAGGTTCACCAGAAAGCACAGGCGAGCCGGCGACCGTGGGGATGCACGACGACCTCGATCTCAAGGCGGGACGCGGGCTCTCCGAGTGGGCTGTCGGGGCGGTTGGCACGGGTGCTATCATAGCCACCAGCATCGCTCACGATGGCGCGGGCGGAGCACTCGTGACGGGCGGGTTCAGTGGCGAGGCATCATTCGGCTCGACGTCGTTCCAAAGCGGTGATGACACGTTCGACGTTTTCGTGATGCACGTGACGGCGTCGGGCGCCATCGACTGGGCCGTCCGGGCGGGCGGCGCGTCCTCCGATATAAGCTATGGCATCGCGCACGATGGCGCGGGCGGTGCTCTCGTGACAGGGTCTTTCAATGGCAAGGCAACATTCGGCTCGACTTCGTTCGAAGCCAGTGGCGATTACGACGTGTTCGGGATGCTCAGCTCCGACTTGTTCGTGATGCACGTGACGGCGTCGGGCGTCATTGACTGGGCCGTCCAGGCAGGCGGCACGGACGATGATGAAGGCTCCGGTATCGCTTGCGATGGCGCGGGCGGTGCTCTCGTAACGGGCTACTTCTCAGGTACGGCATCATTCGGCAATACGTCACTAGCAAGCTCAAGTCTCCTTTCCAGTGGGCATGACCCGTTCGTGATTCACGTGTCGGCGTCGGGTGCCATCGACTGGGCCGTCCAGGCGGGCGGCACGAGGGATGCCCGAGGCACTGCCATCGCGTATGATGGCGCGGGCGGTGCTCTCGTGTCGGGCCTGTTCAGTGGCAAGGCATCGTTCGGCTCAACGTCGTTCGAAAGCCGCGGCCAATACGACGTGTTCGTGATGCACGTGACGGCGTTGGGCGCCATCGACTGGGCCGTCCGTGCAGGCGGCACGTCCTTCGATCAAAGTGATGGCATCGCGCACGATGGCGCGGGAGGTGCTCTCGTGACCGGCTCTTTCAGAGCCGTAGCATCATTCGGCTCGACGTCACTCTCATGCAGCAGCACCGAAAACGCCTTCGTGATGCACGTGAATGTGTCGAGCCAAACCATGTCGCAAGGTGCGACTGGCGCCATCGACTGGGCCATCCAGGCAGGAGGCACGGGCTATTCCCGAGGCGTTGGCATCGCGCACGATGGCGCGGGCGGTGCTCTCGTGACGGGTCAGTTCAGAGGCGAGGCATCGTTCGGCTCGTCGTCACTCACAAGCGAAGACACGAACGCCGTCGTGTTTCATGTCACAGCGTCGGGAGCCTTCGACTGGGCCATCCGTGTGGGCGACATGGAAGAAAGCCGAGGGCTAAGCATCGCGCACGATGGTGCTGGAGGTGCTCTCGTGACGGGCTCCTTCACGGGCAACGCATCGTTCCGCTCGAACATCACAATGCATGCGGCTCAAGACTCCTGCTTTGCCGCTTTGCTCATGCCGCCGCCACACCCTCCATCGCCGCCTCCGCCCTCTCCGCCCTCTCTGCCACCGCCACCGCACCCACCGCTTCGGCCCCCACGACCACCCGGCTTTGAGTGGACTGTCAGCGCGGGCGGAACTCCCGCGTCGACGGCACCCGATGGTGCGAGCGGTGCTTTCGTGGCAGGTGTTTTCAGCGGCGCGCAATGGTTCGGCTCGACGCTACTCGAAAGCGACAATGGCTACGACACGTTCGTGATGCACGTTACGGCGATGGGCGCCATCGACTGGGCCATCCAGGGAGAGGGGGACACCTCGTCTGATAACACAGCCTACAGCATCGCGCACGATGGAGCTCGAGGTGCCCTCGTGACGGGCGCCTTCCGGGGCAAGGTGCCGTTCGGCCCGGCCGTACACACAAGCGACAACGGAGCGTACGTGATGCACGTGACGGCATCGGGCGTCATCGACTGGGTCGTCCAGGCGAGCACGCCCGCGACCATCGCGGGCGGCACGACCGTTATCGCCGGCCGTGGCATCGCGAACGATGGCGCGGGCGGTGCACTCGTGACAGGCTACTTTGAGGCCGGAACGTTCGGCTCGACGTCGCTCGACAGCCGCGGCAATCTAGACGTGTTCGTGATGCACGTGACGGCATCAGGCGCCATCGACTGGGCCGTCCAGGCGGGCGGCACGTCATCCGACGAGGGCACGGGTATTGCGTGCGATGGCGCGGGCGGTGCATTCGTGACAGGCGCCTTCAGTGGCAAGGCATTGTTTGGCTCCGCGTCGCTCGTAAGCCGCGGCTATCAAGACGTGTTCGTGATGCACGTGACGGCATCGGGCGTCATCGACTGGGCCGTCCAGGCGGGGGGGAGGACGGATGAACAAGGCACTGGCATCGCGTACGATGGTGCGGGAGGTGCTTTCGTTACGGGGTCCTTCTCTGGCGAGGCATCATTCGGCAATACGTCTCTCAAAAGCCTGGGTGATCGTGATGTATTCGCGGTGCACGTGTCAGCATCGGGTGCCTTCGACTGGGCCGTCCGGGCGGGCGGCTCGTCTGAGGACACAGGCAACAGCATCGCACACGATGGCGCGGGCGGAGCACTCGTGACGGGCTGGTTCAATTTCGGGGCATCATTCGGGTCGACGTCGTTCGAAAGCCGTGGCGAATACGACGGGTTTCTGATGCACGTGTCGGCATCGGGCGCCATCGACTGGGCCATCCAACTGGGCGGCACTCTTGCTGCCTGGGGCTATGGCATTGCGCAGGGTGACGAAGTCGGAGGCTTCCTCGTGACAGGCGCGTTCATAGGCAACGTATCGTTGGGCTCGAGCACGATTGCAAGCCAACCACTCCAGATCAACTCCTTTGCCGCTTCTCTCATGCCGCCGCCTCCAACACCTCCGCTGCCTCCGCTTCCTCCGTACCATCGTTCGCGAGAGCCGCCAGAGGCGCCGTCCCAGCCTCAGAAATCCGACTTCGCCTTGCCATGGAGCGTCGAAGCATCAGTCGCGCTCAGCCTCGCGGTCTTGATCCTCTTCGTGCTAGCACTCTCGTTCGGGTGAGCCCCCCTCGAATCAGGAAGGCACAGCTCCCTTGGCTGCGCTGTGCTGACTGATCGTGCTTTTCCGTTGGTTTCCATAGGTACGTTGCGCGCAGGAGCTACCGCCGGAAAATCGCGCAGCTTGCGCGGGAGAAAGAGAGGCTCTCGTATGAGCGCACGTTCGCCCTCCACGCTCTCCAAACCCAGAGCTACCCTTCAGCCCCTTGTTCCGTGGCCGAGAGCCAGCTCCCTCCCATTGAGCACCCACCTAACGTCTCCGAAGGCGTCGGCCTGGTGCCGCTCGGGTTTCCCAGGCTGCCCGGGAACTACTGCGCTGGCACCCCCCGGAGCGACGACGATCATGGCGCCGAGGTCGCTTCGGCGCCGGCGTCTGGCTTCGAGATGCAGTCGTGGCACAGGCCACGCAGCCGCTGGCGGCAGCTCGTCTCCCAGTTCACGTCGAATAGCCCAGTCGATAGTCCGCGCTGTAGCCCGCTCCTTGAGACGCTCACTTCATCACCATCACCACGTGGCTTGCGTGCCAGGCCTACCCGCGTGCCTGCTTCCAAAGACGCCGCGTCGCCGTCCCCCCAAACCCTGCCGCCCGCCGCCACGGCAGCGGGAACATTGGCCTTGGCAGGGGCGGCAGCATCCTCAATTGATCAGGTCGTGGGCCGGCCTGAGTGGGTGGCCCGGCCTCGCGGCTGGCATGGCTCGATGGGCACGAGCAGCTGCGGCTCCAATAGCGAGATCGAGGGCTACCTGCCAGCGCCTCCTTTGAGGACGACACCATCGTCGCTCACTCCCGCTCCGGTGCCACAGCCGCTAACGCAACCTCAAGTTCTCATGGAGACGGAGACGTGTGGTCACCTCGAGCCCGCGCTCGAAGTATCTCGCGAGCTGGAGCTTGACGAACTAGTCGAGCCTCCCACTCTGCTTGCAAGTCAGACTCCTTCTTTGCAACGTTCCTTGGCGACTCACGGCTCGCGCTTCTTGACCTCCTCGTCTTCGTCGTCGATCGGACGGGCACAGGGCGTCGAGATGCGGCCGATTGATGAGCGATGCGACACCGCAAGCCGCGTCAGCCCTTGGAGTTGGATCTTTCCCTCCCGAGTCGAAGCGTTGAACATCCAGGGCGACCCTCTGGACAGTGCAGCCCTCGCGGCCGCTGCCGGGGGCTCTGTGTCGCCGTCCACCCGAAGCCGGCCGGCCGTTGTCACAGCAGCGGGGCCGCTAGCGCTCTCAACTATGGGCCAACTGGATCAGCGCATAGCAAAGCCTGGCAACAGCAGGACTGCGCGGAGCGGCTCCAACGGCGGCAGCAGCTATGGCACGGAAAGCGAGCTCGAATCGAACTTCCCTTCATGTCCGCCCTCCAGGTACGCACCTGCGATGACGACGACCAGCCCAGCTCAGTCTGCAGCACAGTCGCAGCCGCAGCCGCTTCCGCCGCTGTTGCTGCCGCAGTCGCTTCCGCAGCTGTTGCCAGTGTTACGGCTATCGCCGCTGTCGCCGCCGACGACGCCGTCGCCGACGCCCACGCCGAAGTCGCTCGCGCGGATGGAAGCCCTCACGCGGACATTGCGAGCGTGCGGCCTCGAGCCTCCTGAGGCTGTGGAAGGAGAGTGCGACCTCGAGCCTCCTGAGGAGCCTCCTGAGAAGCCTCCTGCCTGAGGCTGTGGAAGCTCCCCTACCTCAGGCGCAGGAGCCACCGGCCTCTCCAGCAGGCAAGGCCCTCACAGGACGCGGTATACGCGGTGCTTCGAGCCAGAGAAGCGCGTCAATACGTGCGTGTCAGCAACGTCAAGATGAGCGTATCAACACAAGAGTGTCAGTACGACTTACGAGCGTGTCAACACGAGCATGTGAACAGGCAACAGACAACACGGAGCGTGTCAGTACGACTACGTGCGTGCCAACACAAGCATGTCAGCAGACTGAACAGGCTGAAGAGGACAGATGAACAGACAACACGGAGCGTGTCAGTACGACTACGTGCGTGCCAACACGAGCATGTCAGCAGATTGGAGAGGTGAACAGAAAAACAGACAACAAGGAGCGTGTCAGTACGACTTACGAGCGTGCCAACATTTGAACGAGACAATACGGAGCGGAGCGTGCCAGCACTAACCCGTGAGAGAGAACTTTGTAACTAACCCGTGACTATACCATTCGAATTAATCAATATTGTCGCGACCAGCACTCGCGTTCACACACATCACACTTGCGACTTGGTCAGTAAGCATGCACGCGGCTCGTCGGAAGTTCACCACATTCAGGAGCTTTTTACACTTTCTTACTCAGTGCATACGTAGCAGATCTCTGCAGCAGACCAAATCCCTTCTCCCCGCCCCTCCCGGCATGACGCATGTCACATAATGATGAATGTCGTTCGAATGTCGTGAATAATCCAAAACACAACCTTGGCGGCGCGACGCGAAGCCACTGGGCAGCGGAGACCGCCGCTACGAATGTCGTGACCATCCACGTTCACTCTTGGTCAGCAGTCATGCACGCGGCTTTCGAGCGACTCCTTGAGCATCGCCGCCTTGGCCGCCGCCATTCTCTTCAGCGTCTCGTCGTTCCAGATCAGGCACTGCTGGCCATTTTGGAGGAAGCATTCCTTGCTGTCGGCGCTCACAAACTCGATCGAGCCGTCGCGCGCCTTCTCCTTGGTCATCTCGCAGTGCACGAGGTACTCATCGTTGCACTGGTCTTTGAGCATCTCGCGCAGCTGCTTGTATGCCCGGCCCGTCGCCGCCTTGACTGCATGCTTGACTGCCTTGGCCGTGGACGGCGCCCTCGGAGACGCCGAGGGCAAGCAGCACGGCCACGTGCTGCTTCGAGGGCTTGCATCGTCTCTGCTTGCATCTTCTCCGAGGGCGCTTTCGCCGATCGGAACGCTGTCCGAAAACACTCCCTCAAAGGTCTTGACCGCCTCGACCTCCGCCTTCGACACCACCTCAGACGGCAGTCCAGAAGCTGATGGCAGCGGCAGCCCAACAGCGCGGCCTACTGCGGCGGACATCTTGACGAATTGAAGGACGTACGAGATGCTCTCGCGATTCTCGACCAGCCACTTCTTGGGCACTTCGAGCTTATAGCCGTCGCCGTCTGGACCGCAGCGCACCGCGCGGCCGGTCACCGGGTCGAGGAAGACGAGGCGGTACTTGTCCTTCAGAAACTCCCTCTTGACGAGCTGCATGAGCTTTGAGCTCGATGCCTCCATCGGCAGTAGCACGAAGAGGCGGGGGCATTCGAGCTCGCCCTCGGCGAGCCGGCTGAGGCTGCGCTTAACGCCCTTGAGCTCACTGAAGACCTCGTCCTTGAACTCACTGATGACATCCTGCATGGCCTGTCGGACCATGTCCGACCGATGCTGCAGCAAGGCTCTCAGCAAGCTCGCAAGCTCGCCGCTTGTACCGCCGGGCATCTGCGAGAGCACCGCGAAGGCATTCTGGCGCAGCAGGCCCTGTGACGTCTCCAAGCCTGCCTTCTCCTCCGCCAGTTGTGTCTGCTCCGCCGCCGTCGTCGTCGCGTCGCCCTGTGCCGCGCCAATCTGCACGAGGGTGACGCTGAGCGTCTCCGCCTCGGATTCGGTCGATATCAGCCGCATTGCCAGCGCCAGCTGCGACGCCTCCTGATCGGAGCCGTTGGAGAGTGAGTGCTCCATCTTCTCGAGCATCGCGACAACGCCGCTCCCCGCTCCCTTGCCACCCCCCCCAAAGTTCGGGCGCTGCGCATACTCTGCGTGCCAGCAGCCCTCGATCAGCTTCACCATCGGCCCGTTGGTCTTGTCCTGCCACTCCTCGTCCGGATCGGCCAGCTTCGGTCGCTCGCCATGGGCCACCCTCTGCGGCAACGAAGTCGCAGCCGCCAGCACCTTTGCGTACGGCTGCTCGCGACAGACGACAATCCACGCGAGGATGGCGAAGGCGTAGACGTCAGCTTCGGGCCCGACGTGCGGCGGATCTGCAAAGAGCTCGGGCGCCTGGAAGGGTAGCGTGCCACGCCCCCCCACGGTCGACTGCGACATGGAGGTCATATTGGCAGAGGTGGAGAGTCCAAAATCGGTGATCCACGGCACGTCGAGCGGCCCGATGAGCACATTCTCCGGCTTCAGGTCGAGGTGGATGATCTTGTGCGCGTGCACCGCCTCCATGCCGCGCGCGACGCCCGCGAGAAGCCGCACGATTGCCGAGGGCGTCTGGAACATGTTCTTGTCGAGCGCGTCCTGCAGCGTGCCGCTTGGCGCGTAGCTCATCAGGATCATCGGTGCGGGCTCGAAGCATATGCCGTGCAGCTTGATGACATTCGGATGGCGCACGCGCGAGAGCGCGCGCACCTCACGCCGGAGCGCCTGGTTGTAGAACGAGTCGTGCGCCGACGTGGAGCCAAAAGCATTCTGATTCCCGCGGCTCTCCTCGGGCGGCCGCGGCTTCTTGATGGCGACTTCGATGCCATTCCAAAAGCCGCGCACCACGACCGCCTGCCCGCCCTCGCCGAGCTTTTTGAGGCTCGTGATATCTCGCGCGTCGAGCTCCCACGCCTTGAGGAGCTCCTGCGCCCGCGTCATGCGTGCCTTGGCACTGTCGCTCGCACTCTTGGAGAGCGTGAGCGAGCTCACCATGTCAGAGGACGACGACTCGGACGAGTGAAAGTAGCTCGTACCCTCGTCGCTGCTTGACTTGGGAGGCGCGACTGCTGGCGTCACCACAATCAGCTTTCGGCGACGACGGTACAGGATAACCAGGGTGAGGACAAGGACGATGATGATGACGCCGATGATGACGCCGATAATGATGCCCGTCGTCTCCACTGCTGGAGGTGGCGATGGTGAAGGAGGTGACACGGGTGGAGGTGGCGATGGTGAAGGCGGCACGGGTGGAGGTGGCGATGGTGAAGGCGGCGGCGGTGGCGGGACGTCCGCTACGGTGGGTGGCGCCACGACCGCGAGCACGGCGATCGAGACGCCGGTGACGCTCGCGAGCATGGCGGTCGCGCTGCTCGGGCTGCTCATCGCGCTGGCCATCGTCGACTGCACCGAGGCCGCCATCACTGTGGTCGTCTGGATGCTCACTTCGGCGATGACGCTGCCCGGCGATATGGTCAACTCGACCGCAGATGGGTCCACGCCCGCGCGAGCCGCGACTGCGCTCTGCATCTGGGTCTGCACGCTCGGGGTGAACGAGGAGACGTCGCCGGCGAGCTCGAGGGTAAATCCGACCATACTCATCGCCGGCGGCGAGGGCGGCGGCGAGGGCGGCGGCGAGGGCGGCGGCGAGGGCGGCGGCGGCGCGGGCGGCGGCGG
>Ga0210244_101433_pt1 | contig 18975 bp, 29 predicted proteins | sample ChrtobMetaP3_0mM_FD_155473 | JGI IMG/M metagenome (GOLD analysis project Ga0210244, IMG submission 155473) | Chrysochromulina tobin associated microbial communities from unialgal haptophyte culture, Seattle, Washington, United States - P3_0mM | ecosystem: Host-associated > Algae > Haptophytes >...
TCTCGGAGTGCAAGCAACATCGTGCCTTGCTCATTCTCGAGAGAAGGGGACTGGTCCAGGACGAAGACGATGTCGACGGCTTGATCGCACGCTGGCGGTGAAGGTGCGAACGGAGGAGCAGGAGGTACAGGAGGAGCAGAAGGAAGAGGAGGAGCACTTGGCGGTGGCATCCACCTGACGTACAGAGTGGACCCGCTGCTCGCGCGCTGCCCAGTGGAAGCCGAGTCGCACGTGTTGTACAGAAAGCAACCGCTAGAGTACCGCTCGAAGCCTCTGCAGGTAGGACGGCTCGAGCACTGCATCGCGCAATCAGACTGCGTGATCAGCCCGTTCGCGCCCGTCCACGCCATGTACGAGCCGGCAGAGCAGGTCACGCCCGGCACTGCCAAGAAGTTGAACGGAGGCGCGGGAGGGGGCGGAGCAGACGGCGCCAAGTACAGAGTGTTCCCAACAGACGCCCGCTGCCCATTGAAGACCGTGTCGCACGTGTTGTACAGATAGCAGCCGCTAGAGTACCTCTCGAAGGCTTTGCACGTGGTAGGACGGCTCGAGCACTGCATCGCGCAATCAGACTGCGTGATCAGCCCGTTCGAGCCCGTCCACGCCATGTACGAGCCGGCAGAGCACGTCACATCCGGCACTGCCAAGAAGTTGAACGGAGGCGCGGGAGGGGGCGGAGCAGACGGCGCCAAGTACAGAGTGCTCCCAACAGACGCCCGCTGCCCATTGAAGACCGTGTCGCACGTGTTGAACAGAAAACAGCCGCTAGAGTACCGTTGGAAGCCTTTGCACGTGGTAGGACGGCTCGAGCACGCCATCGCGCAATCAGACTGCGTGATCAGCCCGTTCGCGCCCGTCCACGCCATGTACGAGCCGGCAGAGCACGTCACATCCGGCACTGCCAAGAAGTTGAACGGAGGCGCGGGAGGGGGCGGAGCAGACGGCGCCAAGTACAGAGTGTTCCCAACAGACGCCCGCTGACCATTGAAGACCGTGTCGCACGTGTTGAACAGAAAACAGCCGCTAGAGTACCTCTCGAAGCCTTTGCACGTGGTAGGACGGCTCGAGCACTGCATCGCGCAATCAGACTGCGTGATCAGCCCGTTCGAGCCCGTCCACGCCATGTACGAGCTGGCAGAGCACGTCACATCCGGCACTGCCAAGAAGTTGAACGGAGGCGCGGGAGGGGGCGGAGCAGACGGCGCCAAGTACAGAGTGCTCCCAACAGACGCCCGCTGACCATTGAAGACCGTGTCGCAGGTGTTGAACAGAAAACAGCCGCTAGAGTACCTCTCGAAGCCTTTGCACGTGGTAGGACGGCTCGAGCACTGCATCGCGCAATCAGACTGCGTGATCAGCCCGTTCGAGCCCGTCCACGCCATGTACGAGCTGGCAGAGCACGTCACATCCGGCACTGCCAAGAAGTTGAACGGAGGTGCAGGAGGGGGCGGAGCAGACGGCGCCAAGTACAGAGTGTACCCAGCAGACGCACGCTGACCATTGAAGACCGTGTCGCACGTGTTGTACAGATAGCAGCCGGAAGTGTAACTTTCGAAGGCTCTGCACGCGGTGTTGCTTGTGCATGAATTAGCGCACTGCTGCAACGTGTTTCCACTTACTGTAGACAACCGGGAAGCGGTGCAAGTCACGCCTGGCAGGCTCGCGTAGCCAATCGGCGTCTGCGCCGTGCAGATGGTTATCCAGAAACTCGTCAGCCCGAAAGCAGACGCGCGCATTGCAAACGGGTCCCGCGCTTCTACGCAGGTAGGGATGAGGAGACTGGCCCCCTTCGCTTCGAGGTGCGACCGGACCCTCCCTCCGGAGCCTCCGAAGACCACAAGTTTCCAGATTTCCGGCAACGATTCGTCAATTTAAGTCGCTTTTCGCGAGTTGATGATTGGTGGGGATGGATTGCGAAAGCACAACTGGGTGGAGCCGGGGCACGCAGGCACGAGCAGAATAGGGGCCGGTAGCGAGGACGAAGTGGTGTGAACGTATGTACGCCGGTCCGGTGTCTTGGGTGTCGAACTATAAACATTGGCTGTGAACGAGGAGGAGGTCATCTGCGGCGGTTCTTAAACTTAATTAAGGTAATCCGAAAAAAACGCGCTCACAAATCTCACATCACCACGTTCCCAAATCGCCTTTGCGCGCGAGCGCCGCACGATGGAAGAGGGCGACCGCTCAAGTCCTGAAGAACTTATGAATACAGCTGTTGTACAGCCTCCTTGTTAATCTGTAATCTCGGCGCTCCCTGACGCTGACCCTGCACTGACCACTGTGTACGCCACTCGCCAGTACAGAGACCACTGCTCGCTATAACGGTAACTACGACGACCGTTGAAGAACGTTGAAGTCGCCGCTACACATGCAAACATCATGGTCAGTCAGTCACTAGTCAGTCAGTCAGTCAGTTTCGTCGCGGTCCCCCCGCGCTCACTCCACCACCGTCTCAAAGGACGGCTCCCCGCTCCTATTGCTCCGCTCCCCTCGGTCAGCACAAGATCACAAGTACATGGTCATGGCTTAACGCGGCTCAAGTCTCAATCTCAAAATGTCTCCGAAATCAACTCTCAAGTCGCTCATCTCGGCGCTCGGACGGTCGCTGCGACCCCATGTTCGGTCACTGCCGTGCGCCATCGTCGGCGAAGATGTCGAAGCCGCCGCCGCGTCGAACGCCGAGATGAGCGCCTCGCACACCTCCTCAAACGCTCTCTTGTCGTGCGCCACGACTCGAATCCGCATCCCAAATTTGGAACGCATCCCAAATTTGGAACGCATCCCAAATCCACTCGAATGATCGGCGTGCATCTCGGAGTGTATCTCGGAGTGTGTCTCGGAATGTGTCTCGGCGGTCCGCTCGCCCACCTCGCCCACCTCGTCCGACTCGTCTTCGCCGTCCAGTAGGCACGCCGTCAGCGCCCTCGCTGCGACCCGAGCGGCCGCGCGCACGGGTGCACCGCGAGCGCCCGCGCCAAGCAGCGGCGTCGCGATGAGCAGGGAGCTAGGCGCTGCGCCGGGCGCTGCGGTCGCACCACGCCCCTCGGCGGCGAAGCGCAGCGCGCGGAGACTCGATGCGTAACAACTTCCGAGCAGCCTGGCCCACTCGCCGTCGTCTGCAACTCCGTCTGTGGAAGTGGGAGTGGGCCAGAATGGCGGGACCGCGTGCGCAATCAGGTCGAATGGCAGCCGACCGTGGCCCGTGGCCGTCACCACGGCGTTGCCTTCATTGCAGCGGACCGGCTGGCCTGCAGCGTCCGTAAGCATGGTCGATGGCCCAGCGGCTGCGTCGAGCGCCTTGCGGAGCGCGCTGCCTCCTTGCGCGTGCACCTGACCATCGACGCACTGCGCAGGATAGAGCATGCCGCTGCCCGCGTCGAGTCCACCCCAGCCGCTAGAGCTGGCTCTCAACGCCTTCGGCGGCGGGCGCGGCACTGGACCGCCGCGAGGAAAGTACGGAAGCGACGTGCCGCAGAGCGCCACGTTTGCTGGATTGATCAAGGCTCGCAAGTGGCCGTCTCGGGCGTGTGTCGCCAGCGGCCATGCATTCAACACGTCGCCGATGACGACGTCGATGGCGCGACCTCGGACGCCACCCCACGCATCTGTGCGACGCATCGTCTTCACAGACGCGAACAAAGCGGCGAACTTACGTGGTTATATTTGCGCTGGTACATGTACAAAATGAAAATGGTCTCGTTCATGTGAATGCGAATGGCGCTGTGGGAGAACCGGAGGCCCCGCAATGCGCTTTGCATTCGTCGGAGGGCTCGATGTGCCCGATTGGGTGCGCGCACTGCGGCACGCACTCGCGTCGCAGCGCCCTGTTGTGCCGCTCCCATCGCACGCCGCCGCCTCCTCACGCGGCTTGAGAGCTCCCTCCCCGCGCGCAGCTGCTCTCGCAAATGTTCGTCCTCTCGAAGATGTCGGTCGTCAAGTTCAAGGTGCTGTGCAAGCAGGTACTGATGCAGGCGAGCGGCGCTCCCGTGGATGAGCAGAAGTTTGCGAAGCTGCTGAGCGACGGCAAGCTCGAAAGCCACGAGGTCAAGGGCGCGGTCGCCGCGCTCCATTTCATCTTCTTGAGCAGCGCTCGGTACGACGTGGCCGAGGAGACGCTCGGGGAGGAGCTGCAGCAGCTGGGCTTGCCCAAGGAGCACACGGAGGCGCTCGTCATCGCGCTGCGCGACGGCCGCGCGCCTCTGCGCCAGCACCTCGCCGACGCCTCCCTCAGGCTCTCAAAGCTCGAGTCGCTGCGTTGGCGCGTCTCAGAGGATGTTGGCAGCGCGCGCGCGCACGCGGCCGACTTGCAGCTGACGGTGCGCGCGCCGGCGGCGCTCGGCACGAGCGTGGCGCCGCCGGAGCGCCTGCTCAAGATGCGCCTCTCTGCCGACACCCTCTCCTTGCTCCACGCGGAGTTGCTCAAGGCGAGAGAGCTCGTCCCGGCGCCTAAGTAGTCTTAGATGAACAACAGTGGTGTGTCGCATGATGGGACATGAGCGTTGCATGTGCGCCTGAAATGATCACTGGTATGACACCAGACGAAGCTGCTAAGACATGACAAGTTGCAAACTTGCAAGCCACTCGAGGCCGCGTTGATATGAACAAGAACATGTGCACACTTCCTCTACAGTTCCGCCACTATAATAGTACAGAGAACGTGGTGGCATCCACACGCGCTCAACCGCTAAGACAAGAGTGATTGCGACTCGGCCTGGTCGATGGAGCTCGCGCTTGGCCTGCCCACAGCGTCCTCGACATTCCGTACACTCGCCACCACGCTGCCTCCCAATTGATACTCGCCGAGGCTCTCGTTATCACTCGCGGCGACGGGTGAGGAGGGCTTTCGTCGCACATACCGTTGCCACCCCAGAAAAGCGTACATGCACAACAAGGCGCCAATGCACGCCCAGAGCAGCACGACGTCGCCGGAAGCACCGGGCCGGGGCGCGGGCAAAAAGCAGTCCTGCAGTAGCGCTGTGCAAAGCTGCGCCTCGACGCACCACACGCATTGCGAGGGGCACTGCGCGGGGCTCAGCGGCCCGTCGCACGCCGAGTAGCTGCCCGAACCGATGTCGACATCGGCATACACGGAAGAACCGTCGTCAACATTGCTGATGTGCCTGGACATTTTGTGTGAATCGCCCGCCGCAGCGCTCATCCATGGAGAGATGTGGGGGGTTGTGAACGCTTTCAATGCGCCGTCGCGGGCGTCTCGCGGCTTCGACCTGTGTTCCTTGCAGTCACACGAGACCCCGACGCACGCGACGCTCTCTCAGACCGGTCGCATCAGCGATCCACCATGGAGGGCCTCTCGCTCGAGGCGCTCATGGCCGAGCTCGCCCAGGTGCAGAAGGCGCCGTCGGTCACCAAACTCTCCGAGCCGAACGTGGTCGAGGTCATGCAGAAGCTCTCCGACCTCGGCCTGCTCAACGTGCTGTTCACGACCAACGGCAAGGAGTACCTCACGCCGAAGCAGCTGCGCCACGAGGTGGAGGACGAGATCCTCGCGCACGGCGGCCGCGTCAACGTGACCGAGCTGCCGCCGATCCTCAACGTCGACCTGCCTCACATCGAGCGCGTGATCGAGCAGCTGCTGCGCGAGGACGCGTCGCTGCAGCTGTTCCAGGGCGAGGTGATCGCCGAGTACTACCTCGATGGTGTCGCCGAGGAGATCAACCAGACGCTCCAGAGCGAAGGCCGCCTCATGCTCGGCGACCTCGCCATGAGGTGCGATGATGCGCGCGAACAGCCACTGATGATGGCGTCTCTGATGCTGACCTCGCTGATGACCTCGCTGATGGCCTTTCTGGTGGCCTCGCTGGTGGTGTCTCGAATGGCCTCCCTGACCGTCCCCCTCTCTCATGGCCTCCCGGATCGACCCCCTCTCCGCAGGTACTCGCTCACGACCGACTTCGTGACGCGTTTGGTCGAGCCCCGCCTCGGCACCGTCGTCGACGCTAAGCTGAGCGGCTCCACGCTGTACACTACCGGCTACGTCGCTCGGCACGGCGCGCGCGTGCGCGGCGTGCTCTCGGCGGTGCTGCGCCCGGCGGCGCTGCCTCAGCTCATCCGAGAGCACGCCTTCAACGAGGTGCGTGTGCAACGAGGGCGGTTGGAGTTCTTTTCAGAGTGCCTCTCTGAGTGCCTCTCTTAGTGCTTTTCTGAGTGCTTTTCTGTGTGCTTTTCTGAGATCAACTGAGTGCCCTCTGCGTTACCTCTGCGTGCACTCTGCGTGCACTCTGGTGCCATCTGGGTGCCATCTCATTGCATGCAGGCGCTCCTCTACGTGCTCCCACCGCCCTCTGAGATTGAATCTGGTCGCATCTCTGATGGCCTCCCTCATTGCATGCCACCGCCCTCTGAGATTGAATCTGGTCGCATCTCTGATGGCCTCCCTCATTGCATGCAGGCGCTCTTCTATGAGGCTCTCGACGAAATGCGAGCACACGGGCGTCTACCGGGCGCCGTGCAAGGCAAGAGCTCGTACACCCCAGCCGTGCATGCCCACGCGCAGGTACGAGCTCTTGCCTGATTACGCCTGAGTACGTCTGAGTACGTCTGATTACGTACCCCGGCCGTGCATGCCCAAGCGCAGGCAAGAGCTCGTATGCCCTCGATTGCCCTAATTGCCCTAATTGCCCTAATTGCCCACGCGCAGGCGGCGGCCGTCCGATCCTTCTATGAGCAGGTGCGCTGACTGCCACTCGCACTGCCACTCATTGCCACCTCGATGCCACCTCATTGCCACCTCAACACCACCTCATTGCCACCTCGTTGCCACCTCATTGCCTCGCGCGCCTACTCTGAGCAGAACGGCCTCATCGCCTACACGAAGCTGGCCTCGCTGCCCGGAGCCTCCCGCGATCCCAAGGGGTACGTCTGATTACGTCTGATTACGTCTGATTACGTCTGATTACGTCTGATTACGTCTGAATACGATCCCAAGGGGTACGTCTGATGGCATGTGATGGCATGTGATTGCATGTGATGGCATGTGATGGCATGTGATGACATGTGATGGCCTCACTCCTCTGAGCGCCTTCCTGATGGCCTCCCTCATCAGTTATCTGCGTGCTCACTACCCGAGCGGCATCGAGCTCGAGACTGTCTACGTCAAGCGCGAGCTCGTCGAAGCTGTGGAAGCCGAGCTCGAGGAGGCCTGTGGAAACCATTGGGCGGTCGACGTAACCGCCGGCTTCGAGGCGCCCCTAAGCGAAGAGGATGTGATGCTGCTCATGAGCTCATCCATGACGGTGAGCCGAGGGACACTGAGCGGCCCATGATTGCCCCCTAATTGCCCTGATTGCTGCTCATGAGCTCATCCATGACGGTGAGCCGAGGGACACTGAGCGGCCCATGATTGCCCCCTAATTGCCCTGATTGCCCCTCGTGGCCCCTAATGGCCTCCTCAGATGAGCGCCGCCCTCGCCGCCGGCCGCGCCGTGCACATCGGCGGCGGTCTGCTAGCCTCGGCGGGTCTGTTGGGGGAAGCTGCGGCGCTGGTCCCGTCCGTCGTGTCTCCAGTAGTGTCTGCTGCGGTTGCTGAGGAGATGGCGGCGTCGGCGACGGGTAAGGGCGCGGCAGGGGCGAAGGGAGGGGGCGGGGGCGGGGGCGGCGGTGGGGGAGGTGGTGGGGCCAAGGCGGCAGGCGGCAAGGCTGGTGGTGTGAAGGGCGCCAAGGGCGGCGGCGATGAGGATGATGACGATGATGACGGTCGGAGAGGCAAGGGCGGAAGGTGCGACTCCCTCATGGCCCCGAATCGCCTTCATTGCCCTGATTGCCCTCATCGCCCTCATTGTCCTTCATCGCTCCTGATCGGCCGTAATTGCGGCCTGATTGTGGCCTAATTGCTGCCTGATTGCGTCCTAATTGCTGCCTGATTGCGTGGGCGGCAGGCGAAGCTCGAAGGCTGCTGCTCAGGCCGCGATGCTTGAGGGCATCGGCCTTGATGACGATGATGACGATGACGACCTCGGGAGCGGATCCAAGAAGAAGGGTAAGCGGGGGGGGGCAAAGAAGGGCAAGGCGGGCGGCGGCGGCGGTGGAGGCGGCGGCGGTGGCGGTGGAGGTGGCGACGAGGACGGCGGCGACGGCGAGGGCGGCGGCGGCGCCGCCGCCGCCGATACGGCGCTCCTCGAGGCGCTCGAGACGGCGCTCCGAACGGCGAAGCCGTCTATGAATGAGATGCCTGAGCTCGCTTCCACCCTCGCGGCGCGACTCCTGCCGTCTGCAAAGGCACAGGTCGCTGAGGCTCTCAAGGCGAAGCGCGAGGCGGGGGCGGGGGAGCGGCGACGGGCGACACAGGCGGCGCAAGAGCAGGCGAGTCATCTGGCCATCAACGTGCAGGTGCGCTCGCTGCCGGAGTGCCTTCAGCTGATGGCCCTGATTGCCACTCATTGCCACTCATTGCCACTCATTGGCACTCATTGCCACTGGCTGCCGGAGTGCCTTCAGCTGATGGCCCTGATTGCCCCTTGATTGACGACGTGCCTCCCCGCGCAGCTGATGGCCAAGGGACTGCAATCGCTCGATCTCGATCCTAAAGATCTCGAGCTGCTCGACAAGGCGCTCCTTAAAGGCTCCTGTGCCGAGCTGCTCGGCGTGATGCTCCGTGTGGAAGCATTGCATGCAGGTGAGTCGTGGGCGCCTTGATTGCGCTTGATTGCATGCAGGTGAGTCGTGGGCGCCTTGATTGCGCTTGATTGCGCTTGATTGCATGCAGGTGAGTCGTGGGCGCCTTGAGTGCGCTTGATTGCGCTCGAGTGAACATGATTGCACCCGAGTGCCCCTAATCGCCTCCCTAATTGCCTCCCTAATTGCCTCCTAATTGCCTCCCTAATCGCCTCCCTTATTACCTCCTAATTGCCTCCCTAATTGCCTCCTAATCGCCTCGAATGGCCTTTGCATGCAGGCAAGGAGCTACCTGCCGTCACCGGCGCGTCCGACGGCGCCAGCGGCGCGGCCGCCCAACCGCTCTCGACCCATATTTGGCAACCGCCCTCAGTTTCGGAGCGTAAGGAGATGCTGAGCTGGATCCCGGGCCCGCCACAGCGCGCACTCGCGGCGCTCGAGACGGCGCTCGGCCCCAAGTCGACCACGGCTCTCTTTATCGAGGCGCTGCGGGCGAGCGAGTCGGTGCTTGGGCCGCAGGTTCGCCCTTGATGGACCTTGATGGACCTTGATTGCCTCTGATCACCCTGATGGACCTTGATGGACCTTGATGAACCTTGATGGCCTCTGATCGCCCTTGATGGATCTTGATGGACGTTGATTGCCCTTGATTGCAGTGCGCCCTGCCCCCTCTCTCCCTCTCCCCCCTTCACCCCTCTCCCCCCCCTTGCCTCAGGCCCCACCCCTCGACAAGAAGCGCGAGAAGGGGGCGCTCGACAAGGCGCGCGCCGAGCTGCGCGCCCGATTGGCGACCGAGAGCACGCCGGCACTCGTGCTTCACCTCGCCGTCCTCGTGCTTCATCTCGAGCACAACGGCACGCTGCTCCTCTTGATGACCTCTTGATGACCTCGTGATGACCTCTTGATGGACTCTTGATTGCCTTTCGATCGCCTCTCGATTGCGCCGAGTGCCCCTGAGTGCCACTGAGTGCCGCTGATTGCAACCCTCATCAGGCGTGCTGCTCGAGGCTCCCGGCCGTCTGCTTGGCCCTCTGATCGAGGCGCTCGAGACGGCGCGCTCGCTTGCGCCGGACGCCTGCCTTCAGCTACGGGCATACCACCGGGCCGTGCAGCAGGCGATGCAGGGGGGCGAGGCGGCCGAGGCGGCCGAGCCCGAGCTGCGCGAGAACATGGGAGCTGTGCGCGAGATTGGGCTCTGCCGACCCAAATCGGGCGGAGGCGCCGCCGTGGGCGCCGGCGGCGGAGGAGATGGAGGTAAAGGCGATGGCGGAGGCGGAGGGAGCAAGGGCGATGACGCACCGGACGTGACACCGGACGTGACACCGGACGCTGACGCCGAGGCGCCCACAGCCGACGATGAGGAGGCATCTCCTCAAAAGGCGTCGCCCAAGAAGAAGCGCACGCCCAAGGCTTCATGATGCATGCGCAGTCACTCCATGTGTCCATGATGCGCGCATGGTCCCCATGATTTTCTGTGCGATGTGAGATTTGTTGTGTGGGGAGACCTAACTATCGTGTCGCTGCCGAGGTAACGTAAGGGGGAGGGGCGGCGGAGAGCAGCGCGCAAGAGGAGCCGGTCGAGAGGATATGACTTCTTCTTTCTGTTTTGCCTTTTGATATCTGCCGGAATTGTTTTGCAGATACAATTGTATTGAGATGGGAACCGTCTGTCGCTCCAGACAGGGCAGATGCATGCAAATGGCTGTCGGGATCCGAAACATAACCCGAGTCTGAACGTCGCTTTTTCATTGCGGCCTCCCCTCATAAATGGCCAAGGAAATAGTCACGCGCAAGGCCTTTTCGACGGACCACTTGTACAGATCTCCGATCACAAGGCCGTGCTCCGACGAGGAGTCCGATGATTCCATCACGGACGAGGCCCACGGCCTCATCACGGGAGGTAACACGGGAGGAGAGCCGATGTTGCACAGCAAAGCGCTCGGCCCACGACTGCGTCGGGCGGCGTCGGTCGCCGCCGCTTGCCTGCTGTACTTGTCCATCGGTCCGTCGCTGATCATTGTCAACCGTGCCATCCTGAATGACCGCGCCTTCAATTATCCGATGGCCGTCTCCGGCCTCGGGCTGCTGTGCTCGACGGCGGTCTCTGTCACGCTCATTCACTGCCGCTGCGTGCGCCGTGAGCACGCGAACGCGATCACGCTTAAGTTCTACGTCTACAACTTGCTGCCGATTGGCGCGGCGCTGGCCACCACGCTCGCCGCAGGAAACGCCGTGTACATGTACTTACCGGTCGGATTCATTCAGATGCTCAAGGCGTTCACGCCCGCGGTGATTGTGGCGAAGTGCCACTGAGTGCCGCGATTGAATACCTCAGTCCCACATCACCGTCCTACCGAATGCCACGCTGAGTGCGGCCGTGGTGCGACCGACAGGTGACGCTGGCGATGCTCTGGCTGAGCGGCATTGAGACGCCGACGGTGCGCGTTCTCTGCGCAGGTGAGGACCACTGATGACCGCTGATGGACGCTGATGATCGCTGATGACCTCTGATTGCATTGAGACGCCGACGGTGCGCGTTCTCTGCGCTGGTGAGTGTCGTCAATTGCCTCTTGATTGCCTGTTCTGATGGCCTCTGATTGCCTCTTGACGGTGCGCGTTCTCTGCGCAGTGCTCGGCATCTGTGCGGGCACCGCCATCGCCTCACTGGGCGAGGGGAGCCTCAATGCTCTAGGTGAGGACCACTGATGACCACTGATGACCACTGATGATCGCTGATGACCACTGATGGCCGCTGACGACCGCGAAATGACTGACTCTGACTGCCTTCATGCTCTACTGCACTACAAGGGCTCGGCTTGATGTTGCTTGCGGAGCTCGGGGAGGCGCTCCTTGATTGCCCTAATTGCCCTAATTGCCCCTAATTGCCCCTAATGGCTACTGTAGGGCTCGGCTTGATGTTGCTTGCGGAGCTCGGGGAGGCGCTCCGGCTGGTGCTGACCCAGAAGCTGCTGACGAACCTCAAGTTTGGCGTCATCGAGGGGCAGTACGCTGCGCGAGTGCCCTCTTGAGTTCATTAATCGAGTTCATTAATTGAGGGGCAGTACGCTGCGCGAGTGTTGAGGGACAGTACGCTGCGCGAGTGTTGAGGGACAGTACGCTGCGCGAGTGCTCTCGGAAGGGCCTCGTGCAGTCTGCCGGCGCCTTGGGCTTACCGGTACCTTGGATTACCTCGGAGGTTGCATCTTGAGTGCCGCTGGGTGCCTCCCTCATCATAGGTACTACATGGCGCCCATCTCGGCGCTCTGGCTCTTCACGGCGTCGTCGATCACGGAGCTGCCACGCGCCGCACTGGGCGCCAACTGGGCGCACGCGCGCGCGCTCATTCACAGCGAGCCGCAGCTCTTCATAGCGTCGGCGGTGCTCGGCTTTGGTGTGAACCTGTGCACTTTCCTCGTCATCAAGACGACCAACTCGGTGACGCTCAAGGTGCTCGGTACGGCGCGGAACGCCGGGCTGGTGCTCTTCTCAGCGATGTGGTACCACGAGACGATCACGCGCTTGGAGGCGCTTGGCTATTGCATCTCGTTGCTTGCGTTTGCTGCGTACAACGTGTACGCGATCCGCGGTGTTTGATTGTGAGCTTAACTAGAGTACTAAGTTCTATCCACTTCGTTCTTCAACTGTGTTGTGAGAATACAGCTCTACTTCTGTCGATTTGTAACTCACACTTCACAGGCCAGCTCTCCCCACATGCAGAGACCGACACGGCGATCGGGCCGCGCCAGCGCGCCGCCGCCACCCGCCTCAGCCCTCACCACCCCTCAGTTAGGGTTGCACTGCTCGTCGGCCCACACCACAGACCGCACGGCACACGCCGCACGCCGCACACGCCACACAGCTCCCACGTTCCACAGCGACAGCCGACAGACCCAGCAGGCCGAGCAGGTCCTGGCCAGGAGCTTCCCACACAGGGTGAGTGCGGGCCCGGGCCCGTCAAGCCGTAGTCAAGCCGAGCGTCAACGGCAGACCCGTGTCGCTGCACCACTGATTGCCAGGACGCGTGGCAATCAGGGGCAATCAACGGCAGACCCGTGTCGCTGCACCACACACACACACACACCAACCACACGGTCCTCGACAGACGGACGCCGCCGCGAGGCCCGAGTGTAGGCCCAGATCTCGCACGTGGCATGGTAAGCGCGTTACGTCCTCACATGCTCACCACCACTGCAGTTCCGATGCCTTCTGCGGTTCAACTCTGAGCACACGGTGACCACGTCGACCGGTCCCCTCACCTTCTTGCAGCACTTGTAGCATGCGAGCGGTGCGTCATGGACGGAACTCCTTCTCTGATTACGTAATCAGACGTCATCATAGACGGAACTCCTTCTCTCATTACGTAATCAGACGTCATCATAGACGGAACTCCTTCTCACATCTGCGGGTACGTGAAGAGGATGTTGATCGTGAGCAGCCGCGCGGCGTCCGTGCGGCGCCCCTCTGGCCTCGAACTCCGCCTTCATCAAATGGAAGTGAAATCTTAAGCCGACGCTATCAGGCGTTCGACTGCAACCTTTCGAAACTTGGCATCGGAAACAATAAGCTCCACCGACTGCTTGTCGCCGATGTGTGCGAATTCGGGATCGAGTGGCTTTCTCTGCAGAATGGCCCCGACATTCACACCTTGCTTGTGGCACAGCACGATCTTCTTTTCCAAGCAGATGGCGCGACGAAGCTCTTGAACACAGAACTGGCTGTCAAAGTATCCATCACTTAAAACGAGCACAAACGTCTTGGAATGCTCCACCCCCTCCATCATGGCAGGTGTGCCGCAGTCGTTCATGTTCACATCCAGCCACACATTCTTGCCAGCCATCGTGAGGTCCATGGTGATGAGAGCCACCGGATGGCCGCTTTCGCTCTGTTTGTGAGACATGAAGAAGTCCCACGGGGCACCTTCATTAATCTTCGAGGCGGCCGCCTTTTGTTGCGAGGGCATGCTTGGGGAGGCAAGGGGGTCGCTGCTCTGGGAGTCGAGTGCGGCTGTCGGTGCGTGCAGCATGCTGCACAGCCTCTTTCCGGGGATCGGCTTCAGGCCAAGATGGCGAACAAAGTCGTCGACCATGTCGAACTCGACCATGTCGGACACGCTTGTCACGCCCTGCTCGTCGCACCACACGACCGCCGTCTTCAGCGTCGCGTCCTCGGCAACGTTGAGAGACGTGAGCATCTGCAGGAACCCCAGCTCCGTGGCTCGGCGCCTCAGCTCCTCTGGCGCCTCCGCTGCTGCGGCTCCGGCCGCCTTTTCCGCTGCGGCCTTGTTGGCTGCCGCTCTTGCGGCTACCGCACGCGCGCCGACTAACGCAGCGCCGCCCAACGCAGCGCCGCCTAACGCAAGCGCGATCGCTCCCCCCGAGCGCATTTTGGGCGTCGTGTTCTTCTCGATCAAGGCCGCCAGAGCTGTCGCGCCGACAACGACATCGCCGATGCGCTTTCCTGCGGCGTGCACAGCACACAGCCCAAACGGCAAGCGTCACAGTTTCAAAGGACCGCGCGACCGTGGCAAGGGACCCGACGCCGCAGACGCGTTCAGCGCGCGCATATCAGCATGGTTCTGCGTGTGCGGCTGCCCGGCCGTGCCCGCGCCAACCCGGCCACCCAGCAGTGTCGGACCTGAGAGGTCGAGCGTTGTGGCCCCATCTCGGAGTGCCTGTAGCCATGATGTAAACACCTCACGCGGGACTCTGCCATCGACCGCGGCGGCGTCAAAGGCGGCTTCATCAAACCTGTCGCCGGCCGCGGCCTTGGCCTGCTGCTTGTCGACGAGCTCCGAGAGCAAGGTCAAAGCCCCGGCGGCACCCATACTCGCCGATCGGATAGGGTAGATAGGGGGCCGCGCTTGCGCGTCACCGTGGTCCGGGAGCTCCGTGACCGAGGTCGAGGCTCCCAAGCTTGCCGATCGGTGAGGGGTGAGTATGCGGATCACGCCACCGTGGTCAGGGAGCTCCGGGTTCGCGGTCGAAGCTGCGACGCCCATGTTCGCCACAGGTATGACCCTGTTAGTTGAACGCTTGCATTATCTGTCTTTGGGCAACCTAAGTTTTTCATGATCTCCTTTGAAGGAAGCCGCGCGGCATCGCGAACATGTTTACTTGGTTGCGAACATATCGTAGACTCTCAACATGTGGAGGACTCTTCCCCTCTATGCGGCGAGTGTACATGAAGGGGGCCATGGAGGGGGGCTGTGCCTTGCTCTGCTGCCTGCTGCCACACAGTAGCGAATGTCGTACAAAAGTCGGATGGTACAGCCTACAGCAGCACGGCTCTTTCATCAGATCAAGTCGTTCAGATGAAGTCGTCATCATCGTCCTCAGCGGCGCTCTTGCGGCGCATCGAGGGCCGCACCCAAACGTAACTGCTCCCCCCCGCCGCCTGCTGCGCCACGCACATCAACGCATCGAGCAGCACGATGCGCTCCGCCCCTCCCGCCCCCCCTCCGAGTCTCGGGACTGGGAAGGGGCCGAGCGTACCTGTGGGGGTGAGGGCGCCGTGGTGGGCACTTGCATGCTGGGACTGGGAAGGGGCCGAGCGTACAGCTCTCCACGCCAAGTCGCATCTCGAGCACAGGCGCGGCGGCTGGCCCGTCCATCTGGAGCTCGAACGCACCTGATGAGGGAGGCAATCAGAGGTCATCAGAGGCAATCAGAGCCCGTCCATCTGGAGCTCGGACGCACCTGCGTGCAAAGCCATCAGGCGCAATAGGGCGCAATAGGGCGCAATCAGGCGCCATCAGCACCCCCTCAATCAGCGGCCCTCAGCCCACCGGTCGTGCGCACGAGCCCAACAGGGGAGGGCGTCAGGCGCTCGTAGACGCCCTCGGCGCCACGGAGCAGCTGTGCGGCCGCGGGCGGCGCAAAGGCAATCGAGCCCTCCTTCACTGTGAACCCGAGTAGCCATTCGCCGGAGAGCATCCTCCTCGCCTGATGAGGATGGTCATCAGAGGTCATCAGAGGTCATCAGAGGCAATCGGAGAGCATCCTCCTCGCCTGATGAGGATGGTCATCAGAGGTCATCAGAGGTCATCAGAGGCAATCGGAGAGCATCCTCCTCGCCTGATGAGGATGGTCATCAGAGGTCATCAGAGGTCATCAGAGGCAATCGGAGAGCATCCTCCTCGCCTGATGAGGATGGTCATCAGAGGTCATCAGAGGTCATCAGAGGTCATCAGAGGTCATCAGAGGTCATCAGTGCATCCTCCTCGCCTGCGCTACCGCTGAGTCGTCGCTAGTGGATGCACCCTCCCCCTTCCCCCCGCCCTCCCCCTTCCCCCCGCCCTCGCCCCCGCCCTGGTCCGCACCAAGCGCGCCGCTGCCGCCGGCGCTTCCGGGCGCCGTACTGGGCAGCCGCTCGGCCGCGGGCGCCGTCGACAAAAAGTCGAGCGCCTGCAGGATGCGCAGCGGCGCGCCCGCATCATCGCGCTGCACCGCGGCCTTCCGAAGCACCTGATGAGGGAGGCAATCAGGTGTCATCAGATGCAATCAGAGGCTCTCAGAGGCTCTCAGAGGGCCAAGCGCGCACCATCCGAGCCTCAGAGAGGCAATCAGAGGCAATCATATGGCAATCGGAGGCAATCAGAGGGTAATAAGAGGCAATCAAGAGGCAATCAGAGGCAAACAGCGCACCATCCGAGCCTCAGAGAGCGTCGCGACGGGCGGACGCTTCGCAGCGACGGTGAGCGCGTCCAGCACGGGAGCGTACCTGATGAAGGAAGCCATCAGTGCCCATCAGTGCCCATCAGTGGCGCACTCGGGCGCAATCACGCGCAATCACGCGCAATCAAGGGGGCGCACCGCTTATCCGTCCCGACCCCCAGAGCGCGCTGTATCGGGCGTAATCACGCGCAATCAAGGGGGCGCACGCCGACCCCCAGAGCGCGCAGTATCGGGCACAATCACGCGCAATCAAGGGGGGGCGCACCGCTTGTCCGTCCCGACCCCTAGGGCGCGCTGTAACCCCATCCGGCCTAGCTTTGCGAATTCCGCAGTCGCGTCCTCGCCGCCCACTCGTAGGAACGCCTGATGAGGGAGGCAATCAGAGCTCATCAGAGGCAATCACAGGACGGTCGCGTCCTCGCCGCGCACTCGTAGGAACGCCGGAGGGCGCCGTGGCGGGCGCGCGAGGGGGCGGACGTTGAGTTGCAGGGCGACCATCACGCATGCAAGCACGCATGCAAGCACGCATGCAAGCACGCATGCAAGCACGCATGCAAGCACGCATGCAATCACGCATGCAAGCACGCATGCAAGCACGCATGCAATCACGCATGCAAGCACGCATGCAAGCACGCATGCAAGCACCTGAGCCTCCTCCTGAAAGAGCATCTGCCTGCCGAGCAGCTTGTACTTCTTCTCAGGATTGCGTAGCAGCTCCTTGAAGCAGACCTGTGCCACTCCAGCCCTTGCCGTCAGTGCTCGTCAGTGCTCATCAGTGCTCATCAGTGCTCGTCAGTGCTCGTCAGTGCTCATCAGTGCTCATCAGAGTTCATCAGAGCTCATCAGTGCTCATCAGAGCTCATCAGAGCTCATCAGATCTCATCAGAGCTCATCACCTGTGCCGCTGCGTCCTTGCCGTCTGCGACGTATGCCAGCCCGAGCTCGAGGTACCCTTCGGCACCGAGCTCCGTCTTCACACAGAGCCACTTGCGCACCTGCGATCAGGGAGGCAATCAGAGGTACTCATTGTGATCAGGGAGGCAATCGGAGGTCCTCGGTGTGATGAGGGAGGCGCCTATCAGTGCTCATCAGTGCTCATCAGTGCTCATCAGTGCTCATCAGTGCTCATCAGTGCTCATCCGAGCCACTACTCAGCGCGCGCACCGACTCGAGTTGCTGAACAGCGGCGCCCGTCGCACCGTACCTGTGGGGTGAGGGCGCCGTGGTGGGCACTTGCATGCAGGGCGGCGCCCGTCGCACCGTACCGAAGCATCTGTTTCTGTGGGGTGAGGGCGCCGTGGTGGGCACTTGCATGCAGGGCGGCGCCCGTACCGAAGCATCTGTTTCGCCTCCTTGGTGGCAGCGAGGATCTCGTCACGATGAGCCTCTTGGAGCTCGACATCGGCGCCGAGCGACTTGGTGAACGCCGCTAGCAGCGCCTCGGTCTCGGCACGCTTCTTGGCCACCTCCTCCTCGGACGGTTGGTACCCGCCGACGCCGATCTGCCGCCCACCGCCAAAGGCCTTCGAGATGTCCGCGGGTCGTTCGTACACGCCCCAGGTGGAGACCTTGGGCTTGTGCGTCTCCTTCTCGACCTCCTGCGGCGGCGGAGACGACCACGTGCCGCCGATGCCCGTCGTCGTCTTCGCGGGCAGCTCCCCGGCGGCCGTCGCCGCCGGCGCCGACGCCGACGCCGACGCCGCCGACGCCGACGCCACCGCCTCCGGGCCGCTGACATCCTCCTTCACTGGCTCCTGCGCTGCGAGCTCCACAGGATTTGCCGGCCGTGGCCGGGCCAGGAAGCGCTCGGAGTCGCCCGTGTCACTCGAGCTGCCGACCGAGCCTCGTCCCCTGAGCTTGTTCATCAGCTCGTTGATCTCTTGCTGCCGCTTGTCGGAGACGCCCACGCGATTGATATCCTTCATCGCGCTGTCTTCATAGTCGAGCCGAGGCGCGTCGCAGCGGGATGGACACACAGGCCGTGAGCTGACGAGTGGAACCGCGGGTGCATACGCGGCGCATCCGCCGACAAACACGAGGATGCCACACAGCCGTCCCAGCATAGGATTCCGCACAAATCTGCGAAAATCGTAAGCATCTTCGGGCGCGCCGTGTCGGGCGACAAAACTTGAGGGTGAGACTCCTTCGAGTGCAGACTGACGACAAGCGTCTCAACAGCGGCCTCACAGTCACCCCGTGTCTCCCAAGACCTCGTCCCCTCTCCGGAACTCCTTCATCGGCGTCTCAATGTCAAACTGACTAAACTTCGCGCCCCTCGGCGCCGAGATCATCCCAAGGGGCGCTGTGGCGAGCACTTCGACCGTGCGCGTGGCCGCGCGCGATCGTTTGGGGCGGCAGCACCGGCGCCGATGGAGGCAACCGGCCACGCCCAGCACGAGGACGAGGACGAGGCATGCAATCGCGATCGCCGCGGGGGCATTGGCCTCGACGATGGCTTTCAGGCCGAGCCCGGCTGAGTCTGCTTCGAATGGAGTCGGCGGCGGGAGCGAGGGCGGAAGCAAGGGCGGAGGTGCCAAGGGTGGAGGTCGCAAGGGCGGCGGCGGCGGCGGCGGCGAGGGTGAGGGTGGCGGCGGCGGCGAGGGCAAGGGTGGCGGCGGCGGCGAGGGCGAGGGCGGCGGGGGTGACGGTGGTGGTGGCGCGGGAAGGGGCG
>Ga0210244_101434_pt1 | contig 18973 bp, 14 predicted proteins | sample ChrtobMetaP3_0mM_FD_155473 | JGI IMG/M metagenome (GOLD analysis project Ga0210244, IMG submission 155473) | Chrysochromulina tobin associated microbial communities from unialgal haptophyte culture, Seattle, Washington, United States - P3_0mM | ecosystem: Host-associated > Algae > Haptophytes >...
GCGGGGGCGGGGGCGGGGGGGGGGGGGGCGGCGGCGGGGGGGGCGCGGGGGGCGGCGGTGGGGGCGGGGGCGGCGGCGGGCTGGGCGGCGGTGGTGAGGGAGGGCGCGACGGCGGGCGCGCCGGTGGAGACGGAGGTCGAGGCGGAGCAGGAGGAGGTGAGGGCTCGGGGGGCGAGGGGGAGGGCGGAGGCGGAAGCTGCGGTGGGGGTGCCGGGCAAGGTGAGACTACGCCAATGAGGCTGGTGAGGATCATGTCGAAGGAGCAGGCGGTGCCGACAATGTCGACCCAGACATTGTTGTTCCCATTGTTGTATATTTGGGATCTGATGAATGCGACGCTGCCTGAATATGCGACAGAGACGCCACCGCCATTGTAGGCTGTGTTCCCACTGATGGAGCACGATGAGATGGTCATTGTGGCTCCCTGGTTAGCGACACCGCCACCCGCATAGCCAGCTGTGTTCCCACTGATGGTGCACGATGAGATGGTCATGGTCAATATGCTTCCATGGGACACAGGATTGACAGCAACACCGCCGCCAAGTGCCCAGTTATAACTTCCAGGATACGAAAGTCTAGCTGTATTCCCGTAGATCGAAGAAGACGTTATCGTGACCGTGCCGGAAGAGACATAGACACCGCCTCCAGAGCAAGCTGTGTTCCCCCTGATGGTGCACGATGAGATGGTCACTGAGCCACCCAAGACTAAGACACCGCCTCCCCCGGCTGCTGTGTTCCCACTGATCGTGCACGATGAGATGGTCACTGCGCCATCCCCGACGGCGACACCGCCTCCCTACAAACAACGAGAAAAACGTGAGTCTCCCATGGGGGCGATGGGAAGTTTTCAAGGTCTCTGTGGCACATACCCCCTGTAGTTGACCGAAGCATTCGCATTTGTGCAAGCGTGAGTCAAGGCAAGCACGTCAGCAACTTTCCCTTCGGGGCGATGGGAACTTTTTCAGTTTCAGGCGCAGATAGCACGTACTCCATACTGTGGTAGTTCGAGGCAGCACCCATCATAAAAGATGAGAATCGAATGGACATGTCAACAAGGCATTTTCCCATTGGGGCGATGGGAACTTTTGAGCCTGAGTGCGCACATTTGAAACTGAGTTCCCACTGATGGTGCACGATGAGATGGCCACGGTGCCACCCTGGACAAAGACACCGCCACCCTGCAAACAACGAGCAAAACGTGAGTCTCCCATGGGGGCCATGGGAACTTTTCAAGGTCTCTGTGGCACGCACATCCTATAGTTGACCGAAGCGTTCACAGTTGTGCAAGCGTGAGTCAGGGAAAGCACGTCAGCAATTTCCCATCGGGGCGATGGGGTAATCACACATGGGGTGTACCATGGGTGATTTCAGGGTAGCGCTTTCTCGAGGACCATTTGGAGCACTCACATGTCTGTCATCAGCTCGACCTCCCGTGATGTTGAGCCCGATGATTTGCACGACGCCGGACGACCCTGGGTTGACGTTCAGCATACGGAACGCATTGCGACCATTCAGCACGACTGAGGCCGCCACCATCGCCTCAATGACGATGCTCCTGGTGATGCTGAGCTCGCCGTTGAGGAAGTAGGTGCCGGGTGCAAGGACCATGTGGCCAACGGCTGTGTTGGCGAGTGCACTGGTCAGGCCAGCGACGGTGCCCACCAACGTGGCCCCCATCGCTACCGGTGGAAACGGCGGCGACGGCGGAGGAAAAGGCGGCAGAGGAGAAGGAGAAGGTGGTGGTGGCGAGGGGGGTGGCTGGGCATGCTGCAGCTCACGGCGGTGGCTGGGCACGAGGGGCGTTGGGTGTGGAATCCAAACGGGCGGAGGTGGTGGAATGGACGGTCGTGGCATGGGCGGGTACGGCGACGGCCACGGTGACGGTGGTGTGGTCCGAGGTGGCATCGGGCCAGAGTCCGGAGGGTACAGGGACGGCGTGGGTGGGGGCATCAGTCGGGGTGGCGAGGGCGGCCAGGGTGGCAAGGGCTGAGGCCGTGACCGTGGGGTCGGCGACGCGGATGAGGGCGGCAAAGAAGTTTGCGGGAACGAAGGGGCTGTCACGAGGCTGCTGCCTGCAGAGGTGCTGGATATGCTGGTCAGGCTGGGGACGACGCCGGCCTGGGCCTGCTGCGCACGTTGGTGACTGGGCGCATGCTGGACTGCGTGCTTCCCAGTAAGAGGGTGGTCGCTCGTTTCGGCGTCGGCCAAGACCGTCATGCCCGAGGGGACAGGCGGGGGAGGCGGACACGTGCCACACGCGACTGGGCAAGTGGAGCGTGCAATGGAATAGGAAGCGCAAACAGAGGGCAGTGCTGAGAAGTAGGAGCACGGCATGGGTGCGCCGCTTAAGTCAAAGGCGCCGCTGTTCACATCATCGGCGCATGGAGTTGGCGAAGGCGGCCGCGGTGGCGGCATTTGCGCTGACTCTGCCCCATGTGCACCAGTCCCATCGGGTGGTGCCGTCATTGCCAGGGCGCTCACCCCAGGGATGATGAGGGCAAGCAAGGCCAATTTGACCCACTCGTTACGGTAGGAGCGATTGTTCTTCGACCAAATCACAAAGCGCGTGTTCCGGCCGGACCGTTCCTGCTCCGAGCAAACTGCATAGACGAGCAACCCGAGGCTGAGCAGCACGAATGCGCCGTCGACGCACTCCACCCACTGTAAAGGCACACCGTTCTTTGTCGCTTCTTCTTCGACGGGGTCGCTGCCCGCTGTGTCATCGTACGGGAACGAGTACTTGACGTCGGCGTTCCAGAGCTTGCTCTCGATGAAGAGCTCCGCAAGTGCGATCTCAGAGACCTGGCGCGCCCCCTTGCGCAGCCCGTCGTCGGCCGTCATCGAGTTACGCCCGGCGCAAGTCCACGCGGCGCCACGGCAGATGGCGCACAAGTCCAGGAAGGAGTTGCCAGCCAGGTTGCGGTGGAGGCCAGTGCCGTCAACCGTGGTGGATAGGTACGGGCACGATACCATATCCGAGCATGCAATGTTGGAGGTGGAGAAGCATGAATTCGAGCAGATGTTTAGTGGTGGGTTGGGCGCCGCATGCACTGCTGGTGACCGTGCAGGCGGCGACGGCATGGAGACGCGCGGGCCACCGCTGATGCAGTCGGTGACGTAGGCGTACTTTGCGAACTTGAAGCCAGGGTCGCCGCACAAGATGCCGCCGGCGATGAGGCAGTTGTTCATGCAGACCATGGCAGGGGAATGTGGCGCCGGCGGTGGCGGCGACGCGGTGTGCACGCCGCAGTCGACACACTCCGTGCTCAACGTGCACATCGGGAACTCGGAGCCGGGGCTGCCGTCGTCGAAATCGGCGTTGGAGGCGGAGAAGCTCGTGTTCGTGCAGATGCCAGGCGGTAGGGTGGGCTCCGGAGGTGAAACAGGTGGGCTGGATGTCAGAGGTGGCAACATGGGGCGCACGCCGCCGCAGTCGATGATGTAGGCGCACTTTGCGAACTCGGAGCCAGGGTCGCCGCCGTCGTCGCTGCACGAGCTGTCGGCGATGAGGCAGTTGTTCATGCAGACCATGGCGGGGGAATGTGGCGCCGGCGGTTGCGGCGCGCAGTCGACGCACTCCGTGCCGAGCGTGCACATCGGGAACTCGGAGCCGGGGCTGCCGTCGACGTCGCAATCGTCGCAATCGTCGGTGGAGGAGAACACACAAGTGTCCAACGAGAAGAAGGACAGCGGTGAGGGTGAAGTTGCGCCGAGGAAAGGCTGACGGCTTCCCCGTAGGAGCACCTTATCCCCGTCAAAGGGTGTAGAGGTCGCGCTCTCGGCGCACATGCCCAAGGAGACGGCGACGAGCGGATAGATAAGAGGGAAGCCCTCAATCGCTGCAGGCATCGCAGCAGTCCAAACGGTCGTAGAGGAGGGACGTGGCCACGTACGTACTCGTTGAGGGTCGTCAAAGGGCGATAGAGATTTCCAAACAAGGTCTGGGGATGCCACCGATGAGGTCACTTGTACATATGAGGGCTTGCCTTGTGATTGCTGAGCGCAGGCACGAGGAACGTGTCTCAGCTGGGGCAGGGCGTTGGAGCTGCAGTGGGCTGCGAGTGTGGCAGGTGGTGACGTGTGTGTGGTGGGTGCGGTGAAGATGAAGGTGTAGCAGAGGCGCTGGGGATGCAGCATGATGAAGCTGTGCTCTCGCTGAGGTGGTGCTACATGCACGGGTGAGTGCAGGCAGGGGTACACCCAGGGAGAGGCGCGGCGATGAGCACGCGCACGCGCTGGGCTCGGTGGCAGTGGGCGCGCTGGCGGACGGGATGAGCATCGTGCCGACGCGCCGCGCCTACAGAGCCGGTGCTTCAAGCATGATCTTGAACGAGTCCGACTCCATCTCCGTCAGCGACGCCCGTCGCCAGTGGCGATAAGACAAGTGCATGAGGAGGATCATGCCCTGTCGAGGCTGCGGTGGTGCTCGCTGTGGCTGCCATGGCGCCGATGATCAGGCCGGAGCCGACGGCGCTGCACTCGATGGTGAGTGGGTCGAGCAGTGCGCCGACGGGGCCGCAGCCTCGAGGACGACCGCGCCCGGCTCACAACAGGCACAGGTTCACAGGCACAGGCTTCGCGCCGCGCGTGACGGCGGCTGGTCACGTGCTGTCGACGTTGCGCCTGCCGGTCGTGGCGGAGATGTCGAGGGCGCGCATGCCGTCGAGCCCGCCCGCTCGCAGCTGCGGCTGCCTGCACCGGGGGAGCAACGGGAAAGCCGTCAGCAAAACTGGCGAGGCGGCGCGTTCGCACGTGCCGATGGCCAGCGCAAGTTGCGTCGCGCGCAGAGGCCGGAGCGCGTCTCGGCGGGCACGTAGTTAGGGCAGGCGCGGTAGCGGAGGGCGCGCGTGCGCCTGCAGCATGTGCACCGGTCTCTCGCGTGCGCGCACAGCGGCAGGGCCGACCGAAAGCAGCGCGCGTGGCTGCCTGCAGGGCCGGGGGCACACCTGCGGTGGGTTGGTGTCCCTGGACTCGAAGAGGTTGGTGACGAAGTTGATCGCGGGGTGGATCGTCTTGCCCGCGCTCTAGTGCCGCGGCGCGTGTATTGTGATGGGTGCGATTGGGTGATGTGCGCGCGGAGTGGAGTGTGTGGCGGGGCTTTTGTGTTGATCTTGCGTGGCGGCTGGGAGTAGAGGGCGGGACTCGGGCGGAGATCGTACCTCGAACTGGAGCGGAGATTGCACCTCGAACTGAAGGATGTTGACCTCCTGTTCGTCGAACGCCGCCGGCAAGGCGACGACGAGTGGTAATGCGACGATCAGAAGGCGCAGCATGGTCTCGAGGCTCTCGGGTTTGGTGTCTTCTAGTCTCAGGATGTAGTCTGCGTAGGAAGGCGTGCAGGCGGGTAGCGCGCGATGAGTCGCACGACATCGATCGCAGGCGTGCGGCCACTGGGTTGGCTCGCGCGCGTGCGCGCTCAGTGCAGTCGCTTGGCGTGGGCGTGCCCAGCGCAGTTGCTCGCCGCGGGCGCAGCGCGGCTGGCGCCAATCACGGCACTGGGCATGGGAGCGCGCGATGATCATGCGCATCAGCGCTCGGAGCCAGGCAGACGGAAAACTATGCACACGCCAGAAACAGGCAGAGGGTCCGAGAGCGCACAAGCCGTGAGCGTTGTCCAGGCAGTGCTGCGCAAGAGCAATCGCAAGAGCCAAAACTTCTCCCATTTTGGGCAATTTTCGAACTAGAATTTACGATCGAAAGCATGCGTGAGGTTGCCGAGGCCCTCATCGAGCGCAGCGAGCATGCCAGCGTACACGCGGCGCGTCGGGTCGCCAATGTGCCCAAACGGCTTCACATAGCGATCGGGCGCCTCCATAGGCTCATGAACTGACTGCCAAGCAATGTACACGAAGAGAGGCGCGTCACCCAGCTGCCAGCCCCGAACGAGAGACTGAGCACGCACGCGCCGTGTAAACCTTTGTCGAGTACTCTCCCGCGTGGGCCGCCTAGCAGTTGTTGCAAGGAGAAGGCGAGCCCGCGGCATTCCCGAAGAAGCCGCACAGATGCCAGTCACAAAAGCCACCGGCACCGTGACGTTCCCGCCTAGGTAGCCAACGTATGAGTCGAAGCCACGCCCCCACGGGCACCACGACTCGTTCACGTTGCCGAGGTGCCACTTGCCGATCATGTGTGTCTGGTAGCGCCTTGAAGGGCATGGGCATGATGGGCAGCGACACTGGCAGGCACGATGGCTCAAATGGGCCAACGAGAATGTGCTCGCTGCCGGTGTGGATGGAATAGCGGCCCGACATGAGCGAGGCGCGCGCAAGGGGCGCGCGTCGGCGTGCAAAAGGGTGCACGTAATAGTTGGAGAAGGTGAGGCCGCGCGGCGCCGCGCGGTCGTCAATGGTGGGCGTGAGGACGTCGGGCTTGCGGCCGAGCTGCTTGATGCGGAGTAGGAACCCCAATCGTCGGCGTACGTCGGCGAGGATCATGAACACGTGGTGGAGGAATGACGGATGAGGTGTTGATCGGTGTGCCTTAGCGGCCGACATCGCGTGCCGTCCGTCCCCTGGTGCGTTCTCATGAGCGTTTGTTACGTGTTAGAAATCACACACGCGCATCACACGCAGTATACTCGCAGTATTCACACTGCTCCTTCACTCGGGGAGGCGAAAGATGCGCTTCGTCGGCCTTCTTGCCCTCGCGGGCCTCGCTGCCGGCGGTCCGTTTACGCCGGCGCTCCCGCAGCAGCAGCAGCAATGCTCCAGCCATCAGAGCGCAGCGGAAAATCTCTGGTGCCGGCTACGCGGCGGCGGAGCCTGCTTCGACTGCACGCCGCCCGCGCCGGTGGTGCCGCCAACGCTCCTGAGCACAGTCAAAACCTGGCATCCCGTTCTGCTCGCCTTACTCGGCACCAGCTTCGGCTGGTTCATGACGGCGCTCGGCTCCGCGGCGACGGTCATCCATAAACTGGGCCTCTCCGAGACCACTTACCGCAAGGTGCTCGACTTCATGCTCGGCATCAGCGGTGGAGTGATGACGGCCGCGTCGTACTGGTCGCTGCTCGCGCCTGCGCTCGACTTTGCGGAGCTGCAGGGCTGGGGCCAGCTCTCGTTCGTTCCCGTGGCGCTCGGCTTCCTCTCGGGCGGTGCGCTGCTGCAGGGCACGGACTGGTGGCTATCGCGCATGCAGGGCAGCCTCGAGGATATGGATCTGTACCAAGGGCTGGCGGTCACGGGCGACGACGCGGCGTCCAAGGGCGCGCGCATCTCGCAGCTGCGCCGGCTCCTCCTCCTGATCCTCGCGATCACCATCCACAACTTCCCAGAGGGTATGGCGGTCGGCGTCGCCTTTGGCGCCATCGGCTCGGCGCCCGGCGCGACCTTTGGCTCGGCCGCCACGCTCGCCCTCGGCATCGGCATCCAAAACTTCCCCGAGGGCCTCGCCGTCTCGATGCCGCTCATGCGGCAGGGCGTCTCACCGCTCAAGTCGTTCTGGTACGGCCAGCTCAGCGGCATGGTCGAGCCGATCGGCGGCGTGCTCGGCGCAGCCTTCGTGCACTACTGCCGCCCGATGCTCCCATACACGATGTCACTGGCCGCGGGCGCGATGATCTTCGTCGTGTGCGACTCTCTCGTGCCCGAGATGCAGGCGCGCCCGCCCGCTAAGCACCCAAGGCCGCCGGCCGCCTGCGCGCTGCTGCTGCTGCCTGCGCTGCTCCTGACGAAACCCCTTGAGTGTCGCCGCGCAAACACAGGCACACGGAAACAAAGGGCTCGCCATGCAGGGCCTGATGCTCGGCTTCGTCATTATGATGGTGCTCGATGTTGCCCTCGGGTGAGCGACCGCGAGCGTGTGGGCGCGTGCGAGGCCGAGCATGGCGAGGGCCGCTCGGCGCGGGGGGAGTGCGGAGGGGGCGTCAGGGTGTGGGCGATGGAGAATGTGTAGAGTTAGACGGTGCGGTGAAGTACAGACGAGAGTCGAGCAGTTAGTAGTACTACTAAACTACCCGACGACTCACTCACCAAATTTGTCACTCACAATTGCTCACTCAGTGACAGATGGACCTGTGACAGGGATTTCGACGTGTACTCGAGCAGTGCTTTCAGCTTTGCAATCGCTCATCACACGAGTACACAAGGTTCCGTCGGCCCCGACCCCCGTTAATTAAACGTAATTAAACCGGTATGAAAATGCAAGTTTGCGAAACGACCGAAAGTGCAAAGTCGTGGTGATGTCGAACCACGTGTGGTTGCGTCCGGGTTTCACCTCGTGCGACGTGGCGAGAGAGGTCGCCGCCGCAGTGATTGAGGAGGGCACCATGAGTAGCTTACTGGCCTGCAAATACTATGCCCAAGGTTATTGCCAGTTCGGCACACATTGCCATTACGCGCACGATGACTGGACCGCGGAGAAGCGAGTGGCAACATCACACAGCGCTTCTGCTGCATGCATGACTGCACTGCGTACCAAGAGTAGACTACCGGTTTGCAAGTATTTTGCCCAAGGCCATTGCCATTTCGGTGCGCATTGTCGATTTGCTCACGATCCTACAGTTGCGCAGGATTCCGATGCCTTAAAGCAAGCCGAGCCGGCCAAAAAGAAGTCTCGCACCTTGCTCTTCAGTGGCGCCGAACCTCCAGCCGCCGCCGCCGTGACGAAAGCTGCCAGCAGTATCAGTGTGGCCTCAAGCACGGTGCCGACTCCGCGACAAGGTGCTGCCAGCAGTATCAGTGTGGCCTCAAGCACGGTGCCGAATCCGCGACATGGTGCTGCCAGCAGTATCAGTGTGGCCTCAAGCACGGTGCCGACTCCGCGACAAGGTGCTGCCAGCAGTATCAGTGTGGCCTCAAGCACGGTGCCGAATCCGCGACAAGGTGCTGCCAGCAGTATCAGTGTGGCCTCAAGCACGGTGCCGAATCCGCGACAAGTCCATCGCTGCTGCGGGAGCCAGTGCCCAAACGACGCCGGAACGAGGTGTTCACATCACCGCTGCGGCAAATGCTGCTCGGATCTCAGCTTACGTCTCGGTATGGGTTGCGCAGAGCACAGGCAGAGGCGGCTCATTGATTTCGGCCGCGAGGAAATCATCGACGAGCTTGGTCTGGCCCATGGGCATTTCGACGAAGAATACGACTTTATGTATGAGGGCGACGTGTCGAGCGGCTCGCGCAAGCGCATGCGCGGTGGTGAGGAATTCATCTGGCCTGCTGGCTGGAGGAAGCTTGCACTCTGTGTCACCAAAAGGTATCATTCTAACGATCGAGATGGCAATCCATGGCTCGATCGCGATCAGGGATGGCCAGTTGCGTTTCACGGCACATCGGGCAGCCATGTCCGAGGCATCAGGGATATCGTGTGCAATGGATTTCTTCCCCGCGGAGGAGAGAGCACGCCACGCAACGGCGAGATCTTCGGAGTGGGCATCTACTGCACGCCCGATCCTAAATTTGCCGCCAAGTACGCTTCGAACGAGCCGCTGGTCACGTCGAGCGGTCTGAAGCTCGAGATCGTGTTCCAGGTGCGCGTGCGCCCAGGGGGATACGAAGAGCACGCGCATAAGCACGGACGTTGTTGGGTGATAAAGCGCAAGGAAGACATTCGGCCGTGTGGCATTCTGCTGCGCGAGGTGCGTGGCGCGAGGTAGCTGGTACGGAATTTCCCTGCCGGGAGTCACTCTTCAGTCACAGTCTTCTTCCGCGGTCCTGCCTCGGGTTGGCGGGTTGTTAGCGGGGCGAGCTCCCGGGTGCTGGCCCTGATGGGTTGAATGGAAGGGTGATGATGTGAGTCAGCAATGAATATAAAACATCGCGCGCAGTGTCCATCCACTCCACAGTCAGTCAGTCCAGGACGCCGTCTCTATCTCGTGACTCTCTATCTCTCAGATTCTCAGAATGGAAGGTCCACCCGTGTTAATCCTTGGACGAGGAGCGCACCACATTCCTCGTGACGAACTCCTGCGTGACGCCGGTTGCCATGGGCGTGACGCCCACTCGCCAACCGCCGTTGTCGTACGGCACCTCCTGCTCGGGGCGCGGCTTGCCCAGAGGAGCTAGCGCCTCTTTACTTAAGGCTCCTGAGAAGTCCACCCGGGCCTTGCCGCCGATGCGCTGGTAAAACGAGCCCGCGTTGGCCGAGCCCTGGCCGCCGCCCAGCTCCTGGTACGCCTCCTGCACCTTGTGCATCTGCTCGCTCGCTTTGGCGGCGCCTGCCTCATCGCCGATGAACATGTCCGGGTGCAGCTGCTGCATAAACTTGCGGTGCGCCATCTTGATCTCCTTCATGCTCGCGCCAGACTCGATGCCGAGCGTCCTCGCCGCATCCGCGCGCCGCTCCGACCGCCCTTGCAAGCCCTGCGAACATTCCGAGCACGCGCACGCACGATCAGGCGTCACGAGTCCCGAATCAGGTTGGCAATCAAGAGTCGAGTACGTGCGCACGATCAGGCATCGGCATCTCGAGCGGCGAGGCGGTCGCTCACCTCGTAGACATGCTTCTCAAATGAGTCGAGAGACTCGAATGCGTATTCGATGGTCTCTCGTGGCACCTTCCGCAGCGACGGGAAGGCCTGGCAGCCGCCTTCGAGGATCTCCTTGACACTCGCGCCCACTGCGCTGGGCACCAAAGAATTTGGGTTTGCGCCGCCACTGCAGGCAAACGCGAGGAGCGCTACAGGGACCCAGTCGCAAAACTCTTTGGCATCAGGCGCCGCCGAACGAATGGTGACCGCGTACTTCGTGACTGAAACACGGCTGTCCGCTTCAACATCCGTGGCAGCCGCTGGAGATGCGGCCGCCTCGTCGCCGTCTAGCAGCTCCTCACCCTCGGCCTTGTTTTGCATGTTCTTGAGCACTTCGATATCGTCGTACGCCTGCATCGCCTTCTTTAGCAGCTGCTCAGGCGTGGGACCGGAGGCTACTGCAAGCGAGGAGCCAGCTTTGCCAAAACCACTGCCAGCAGCACCAGCCGCCTTGGCCTTTGCCGCCGGCTTCTTCACGGCGAGCACGATCGCCGGCAGCCGGCACGTGTGCTGCTGCACGCGCAGGCCGACGGACGCGTGATATGGCGTGCTCGGTGGCACGATCACGAGCAGCAACAGCGCTGTGTTTGAGACACGCCTCATCAGAATTGTCGACTTGCGGCAGAGCACCGCGACGTCGTTACCTGCGGCCTCCCGCGGTGATTCGACTCTCCAACTTTGAGATCACCGCGCACACTTTTAGTCGACAGGCACCTCTCTCCTCTTCTCTCTGGTGTATGGTATCTGGTCTCGCTAGACGTTGTCGAGCTGCGAAGCAGGCGAGGCACGAGGAGAGTGAGAGCAGTAGGCACGCAAGAATGTGAGACGACGCGAGCCACAGAGTGGGAGTCGGCATGAGCAACAGAGTGTGAGGCTCCGAGCGCGCGCGCCTGCTCCTTGACTTTACTGAGGCTCGCGAGCATCGCCTCCAGCTGCTCTTTGCTCATCTCAACGTTCACCTCCTTCGCAGCCTTGCCAGGGCCTTCGCCCAGGACGAGGCTGAGAAGCATCGCCGGCACGGCGACGCTGCTCCCGTTGGCCGCTGGCTTGCGGTACACCTGCCAGCTCATCTGATTCAGCTTGGGCATCGTCGAGACGCCGCCCAGGGCCAGGCTCTCAGCACGAAACTGCTCATATCGGTGGAGCAGCACGCGCCCGAGCAGCTTTTGAAGCTGCTGCGCCTCTTCAGTCTCCGGAAGGTCGCCGAAGAGGGTGGCGATTTTCTCCGCATCCGCCGCCCTTCGGTACACGGCCTCGGTGACGAGGTTTGCGCCCGCCTGCTGCAGCTGCGTTGCCTCCACCTCCGTGATGCCGAACGAGGCAGCAAGGTCGGCGATGCGGGCGGCGCCAGGACCCTTGAGCAGCTCGCGCTCCACGTTGCACGCGCAGAGGAACTCATCGATGGCTTGCTTCGACGTCGCCTTGAGCAGCAGCAGGAGCGGCGACGAGCCGCCTTCCGCTGACATCGGGGCGGCCGTGGCCCTTCACAAGCGGAAAACTTCGGCAAGATGTGACACAAAACACCAACCACTCAACAACGGCCACAATACATGTACCGCAAGCCCCGTGTACACGCTCGCTCGCCAATCGAGCGCTCTGAAAGAGGAAAGTGAGCACCAGGATTCAATGCAACTTCGACAGTTCGGAAGGACAGCAGCAGCGGCGCGGTCCACTAGCCTGCATCGCCGGGGCCGCCGCGGCTACAGCTCGCTGCGCATCGATGACACGCACGATCTGTTGGTCGTCGGCGGCGGCGTCATGGGAGCGTGGACCGCGATCGCGGCTCGCAAGCGCGGGGCCTCGGTCGTGCTCGCCGATCAATTCTTGCCAGCGCACGATCGCGGCTCGTCGCACGGTGACGGCCGCATATACCGGCTCGCATACACCGAGGACATTTATGTGGACATGATGCTGCGCTCTCTGCCACTCTGGCACGAGCTGCAGGACTTTGCAGGGCACGAGCTGCTCGCGCAGACGGGCGGCCTGCAGTTCGCGCCCATCGGCCGCGGAAGGCTCGACGCGCAGGTGAAGACGTACATTCGGCGCGGCATCGAGCACGAGCGCCTCTCCGCAGGCGAGTTGAACGCGCGCTTCCCGCAGTTCAAGCTTGCCGAGGGCGAAGACGAGGCGCTCTACCAGCCCGAGTTGGGCGTGCTCTTCGCGACCAAGTGCGTTGCCGCCGCGTGGCAGTACGCCGAGCACCTCGGCGTGGCACATGTGACGCCCTTTCGCGCGGCTGCGATTCGAAGGGACGCCGGTGGCGCCGGCGGCAGGGTCGGCGAAGTGGTCGTCGAGGGCGAGGACGGCGTCGCTCTCCGGGCACGCTCGGTCGTCTTCGCGCCGGGCGCTTGGCTCAGCCCGCTCGCCCAGGCACTCTTTGGTCTCTCGGTGCCCACGCGTGTCACCGCTGAGACCGTCTGCTACTATCGGCCGACAGACGCGTCGAAGGCAGCAGGGATCGACCATTCATTCCGTTCGATGCCGGTCTTCATTCCCGAGTATGACAATGGACTTGGCCCGTTTGGATACTACGGCCTGCCCATGATCGACGTACCCGGCATCAAGTGCTCCGCGCACTACTGCGGCCCCGTCGTGCACGCCGACCGGCGCCCTGTCGCCGCGGGCGGCACACGGACCCCGGGTCTCGTCGACGGCACGGCGGAGGCGGCGGCCGGCGCGCGCGTCCGCGCCGTCGTGGACTCGACCTCTCGCTTCGTCGCGCAATTCTTCCCACACGTCGAGCCCGAGGCCTTTCTGACCCAGAGCTGCCTGTACACGACGACGCCCGACCACGACTACATCATCTCGAGGGTGCCAGGCCAGCCGAACGTCGTCCTCGCCGGCGGCGGCTCGGGCCACGCCTTCAAGATGGGACCCGCCATCGGCGAGGGTGCGGCCGCGCTCGCGCTCGGCGACCAGGCGCCGCCTTACCGGATGGCGCAGTTCGACGTGCAGAGGCTCCTCGACCTCGGCGAGGGCGCCATGAGCCATGAGGAGAGAGCTGCGCGAAAGTGATGGCGATCGTTCTCGCAGGTTCGAGTTTAGCTTCTCTGTTCACAGCACTTTCTTTCCCTCCTTCACGCCGCGAAAATGCCGAAGTCGGACGCCATTGCGGATGCGGTCCCGCCGCCTCCGACGCCCGCCTTCTTGGATGCGATTGCGCGTGCCGACATTCACCGCCAGGGCCAGCGACACTCCCAGGCAGCCGAGGCGCTCCTCGAGGCCGCAGCTCTTCAACAAGACGACCCGCGGCCCCACTTCCAGCTTGCGATGGCGCAGACAGCGGCGGGGCAACTTGAGGCGGCCGCACGCTCTGCGCTCCGCGCTGTCGAGCTCGCGCCCGCGGGCCACCTCGGGGTGCTTCCCGACGAGATCCGGGCGTCGGGCATCTCCGCGCCTCGCGGCATCTATCCGCAGCTCGGCCTTCGAGCGGCAATCATGGCCTTCGACTTGCTCTCCAAGCCCGTCGCGGACGCCGTGCCGCGGCCGATCTGGTGGAATGACAAGGAGCTCCTGCGCATGTCGGAACGCGCCCTGCAAGATTCGCCCGAGTCCCAATTCGCGGTCGCCACGCGAGTGCGGGTACTGATGGGCGTCGGCCAGCTCATGGCCGATGGCAGCCCTAGGGGCTGGTACTTGCAACAGCGCACGCCGCCTCAGCTGCGCGAGCTCGCGCGCCTGCTCAAAAAGCAGGCGACGTTTGAGCCGGCGGGCTCCCTCAAGGCTGTGCAGCAGCTCCGGAATGCCGCCACCATCCTCGAGAAGGCCATGGAGATCGAGCAGGCCGAGAGGGAGATCAGGCGCGCCGAGCAGATTGCATCTGCGACCGAGGCGCGGATCGCCTCTGCCTCGTTTGCGCGGCAGCAGCCAGATGAGCCCAACCTCGCGCTGCCGGAGCCGCCCAACCTCGGGCACCAGCCGATGGTCGAGGCCGTGCCACCGCTCCGAGCTTGAACCATTTGAACCAAGAACCCTGGCGAATATGCAAGTGATCGTGGCGCGCTCGTAGTACCCGCTGCCTGCCCCTGGCGCCTCGGGGGACCGCGTCGCGCTTTCATGTATATTTCATGTACGGGCCACAGTCCACATGCTCATCAAGGCGCATGTTCCGTTTGCAGTAACTCATGTTTTCACTGCTGCAACTGAGTTTCGCTGTTAGCATATAACCGAACGCGAGCACTCGCGCCCTCTGGAACAACTATAGCAGTACGAGCCACCGCCACCGGCGCGACCCAGACGCCACGCGATAGCGCGCGACCCGCCGGCACCCGCGCTCAAGACCACTCTTCACACACGCAAAGACCGCGGACAGAAGGGACGACCAAGGGCTCCCGAGTCAATCTATGTAGGTCATCGGACGCGGTCGGAAGCGGTCGGACCCGTTCAGCGCGTCGGAATATCACTCGCTTGACGCGAGCGCTCGGTGCAGGGACGTAACACCGCGCCTGCACATCATGGTTCATGCACAGGACGCAGATGAGAGCGCTCTCATGTACCGGTCGACTCGCCCTCATGCACGGGTCGAAGGTCGAAGAGGGAGGGGCGGCGGCGGCGGCCCGAGGGCGAGATGACTGAGTGCGTCGAAGGCGAGATGGCCGACCGGAAGACGAGCCCCGTCCGCTTGTGGCCGAGTAGCTGCCGTCGTGCGCAGCCCAGCTGGACAATTTTCTCAAAGTCGCGCCGCAGTTCGGCTTGGCTCGAGACCAGATCGAGGAATTCGTCAAAATCGAGGACGCCATTACCATCCCGGTCGGCGGCGCAAAAGATGGATGCGAGCTCGTCATGCTCGGCGGCGTCCATGCGTCCGTGCGACGCACTCGCAGACCGAGACGGGCATCGCTTCCCTCGGTGCAGCGCGACCACCTCGCGGAACTCGGTGAGGCAGAGCCCGCCATCACCGTCAGCGTCTCCAGTGACGAATGCCGGATCGCCTCCGAGCGGTGCTCGCGCATCTCGCTCTTCCACGCCTTGCTGATGGCCTCTTCCATCAGCGGCTCGCCGCTCTGCAGCATGGCCTCGATCACATCAGAGCTCGCCGTGCGATAGTACTTGCGCAGTACGTACTCAAAGGAGGGAGCTTGGTCGACCACCCACGTAGGGCCAGGTAGGGCCAGGTAGGACCAGGCGTAGGAGGCCATCTCACCATCCCTGCGCTGCTTGAGCTCCAGATCCTCCAGCGAAGGCATCTCGCGCCGCTGCTTCGCGCGCAACGCCTTGGCAAGTGGCGAGCGTCTTGACGGCTTCACAGGTGGGAGTGCGCCACCCTGCAATGCCTGCTGCAGCTCGGAGGCATCGACAGCTGGGACGTCTTGCAGTAGAATCGGCGACTTTGAAGTCCGGTACGGCTTCCAGTTCTCATGCTGGCTGCCCGTCTTCTCATGCTGCTGCTTGATGAACGCCATGATCAGGGCCTTGACGTCCTGCTGCACGTGCCCGGGCAGCCGAAGTTGCTGCTGCTGGCGCCGGCCAGCTTGGCTGATCGGTGACAAGGCTTGCTTCACCCTCATCGGCGGCGAGCTCTTCAAGTGCGTGGGTGAGTACGTGGCCAACGTCTGAGCTGCCGTCTGCTCTAGCTTATCGAGCAGCGCTGCGAGCGCCTTTGGCGGTTTGCAGGCTGGAAGCGCCTTGGGCGGATTCATCTCTGCAGTTGTACAACAGCCAGCGCGGGCTGGGTCTTCCATCGGTGCTGGCGCTATCGCAGAGCGGCGACGGAAGGCAAGCATGATCGAGCAGAGGTCGGGGCCGTCCGACCGCCGTTGCCGCGCGGCCGTTTCCCATGGTCAAGAACCCTAACCTCCGAGTTTCGGCAAATGGAAGCGGTATTGTCCAGGATATTCTCCGATCCTTTGGGCTATTGGCACTTTTTCACTTCTCCCAACGCCTGTCACACTAGTCTATGATCAAGAGTCCGCCACGGCCGCCACGCCCCTATCCTCGTCCGAAAAGCGTCTCTGCGTGCCACTGCAGAGCTGGCGCCATCACTTCCCCTGGCTCATCTTGACAAACGCTGTGTCGTGGAAGGCCACCGCCTTGGCGGTGAACGAACCCGAATGGACCCCTAGGTGCGCTCCCGTCCACACGTCCGTCACGTTGACCGCGTTCTGGAAGCCGAGGAGAGAGAGCTGGACGGTGATGTCGACAGCGGAGCCGGCCGACGAGGGCACCTGCGAGGGCTTCGTGTACCCATCGTAGCCCGCATTGGGCGTGAGGCCCGCCTGCGCATCCCTCTTATAAAAGCCACTGCCCCTGGGGCCGCTGTTGGAGATGGAGAAGCCGGCGCACTTGGGGTCAGCGCAGCACGCTGCCTGGGCCTCGGCGGGAGTGAGGTCCGAAAACTCGCCCACGTTGCCCTCGCCGCCGCCCGAGGCCTCGTAGTACGACCCAAGGGTGTGTGTCCACGTATCGCACGGTCCGGTCGGGATGGGGGGAGGCGTCCTGCCGCCATAATTGTAGAAGCCTACCGCCACGTCGCAGCCCGGCGAGTCGCAGCCCAGCGGGCGGCTCCAAACCTGCTGCGCGCCAGCGACAAGCCGCCTGCCAGGCACGCCCAGCGCGTCCTGATCGACGGCGATCGCGCCCTTGTTGAGGAGGATCTCGCGGGAGCCCTCGCTGATGTTGCGCGCGTCGTTGCCCATAATCAGAGGTGAGGCGGTGAGCGCCCAGATTGCCATCTGAGTGCGCTCCTCCTCGAGGGAGACGCACGGCGAGCCGTCGGGCTTGGTCGCGCCGATGAGGAGCATGTCCGGGTCGTTCCAGTGCCCGGGCCGCGCCACCGGCTCGAGCGCCTCCGAGTACTCGCCCCAGTGTTCGATGATCGACGAGAGCGAGCCCCACGAGCATTGGATGTCGTCCCAATTGCGCCAGAGGTTGCACCCAGCGGCGATCATTTGGTCAAAGGGCTTGGCCGACTCATTGCCGCCGAGGTACGCGGGCCACGAGCACGAGTACACGATTGGACGCGAGAGCGCGCGCAGCGCCTTGCCGAAGGCAGCGTAGCCGTCGGGGTAGCCCTGGCCCGAGTTGTAGCAGCCGTCGAGCTTGAGGTAATCAATCTCCCACTCCTCAAAGGTCTTCGCGTCAATCTCCTCGTAGCCCTTGGAGCCCGGGTAGCCGCCGCACGTCTTGGTGCCCTCGTCCGAGTAGATGCCCAGGCTCGCACCCAGCGACTGCATGTAGCGCGAGAGAGTGCGCATGCCCGAGGGGAACCGCTGCGGGTTCGGATAGAGCTTGCCGGCCGAGTCACGCTCCGGCTGTGTTCCCTCCCAGCAATCGTCGATGTGCACACCCACGTAACCCGCTTCGACGTAGCCACCCTCCTTCATGGCGAGCGCCGTCGACTTGTACAGATCCTCATTGATGCACGAGTGCGGATGCTTTGCGCAATCAACTTCGCACCGGAAGGCCTGCCATGACATCCAGCCCATGGGAGGTGTCTTCGCCAGCCCTCCCGACGGGTCCTGAGCCAGGGAAGCTGTGACGAAGAGGGGCAGCATGCGTCCTCGGTTGGGCGCGGCGGTTGGGCGCGGGTGTTCCTCGTCCATGAAAAGCCAAAAGCGTCAGAGACGGCTCCAGGTCGAAGCGAGAACTGTGAACGACGGTATGAAACAGACAACAAGAGACCGGAGAGGTTCAAGCCCCGTCTGTAAGGACCGATGACGAGCCTCGAGCACACGACAAGCAACGGGGAACACAAGCAACGAGGAGCACAAGCAGGTTTCCATGCCCGGGTCCCGTCGTGTCACCATTCTATTCCATGTTCCCATGTCGCATGCCGCCCTACTCCCACGCCGACATCCCCTTCAAATTCCCCCACCGCAATTCAGGGGGTCCTGCCAATGTGTAGGTAGCTTGGTCAGTTACAAAGTTCTCTCTGTTCCTCGCGCGGAGGTGCCGATGACGTGCCGATGCCTTTTCTTCAAGTCAAACGGCGCCTGTGAAAGCCACGGCGTAACCGAGCAGATTTGAAACATCGTGCCAAGGCAGAGCTGCCCCTTACGGTACCGGTGTCTTTTTACCGGTACCGGGTACTCTATGTTCCCCCCCGCGCCGGTCGGGAAGTTGTGAAGGCTCTCTGCCTACATGTGTCTCAGTCGGGAGTCCTGCTTTGTATTGTATTGTCTTCACAGCTGTCCTCCTTACGTGTGTGTGAGTATTAACATGAAGGGTCATGTCGATCCTTTCGCGGTCGGCGTCGGCCGAATTAGTGGCCTGCTGTGGACTTGCTGCGCTCGCATTGGCAGGCTATCTCTTGCGTAAGCGGAAGACGCTCCCATCGTGGCCTGCGGTTGCCTTGCCAACCACTTCAGCCGTGCGCCTTCGCATGGCCGACGTTTCCGATGTGAAGCTCATTTTTTCATATGTAAGGGAGCTTGCCGAGTTCGAGAGCCTGCTGCACGAGGTCGTGAACACGGAAGAGATGATGATGACGGCCTTCATGCACGGCCACTATGATTGCGTGTTGGCTGAGGCACGTGACGACGGCTCGCCCATTGGTATGGCGCTCTTTTACCA
>Ga0210244_101436_pt1 | contig 18964 bp, 22 predicted proteins | sample ChrtobMetaP3_0mM_FD_155473 | JGI IMG/M metagenome (GOLD analysis project Ga0210244, IMG submission 155473) | Chrysochromulina tobin associated microbial communities from unialgal haptophyte culture, Seattle, Washington, United States - P3_0mM | ecosystem: Host-associated > Algae > Haptophytes >...
CCTCGGCCTCGGTGCAATCGGCACACGGCGGCTCGTCGTCCATGGGGAGAGCGTCCATCATTTGACGGCTCTTTCTTGCGCACCCTCAGACGCGGTCGAGACCAAGGGAGTGACGGAGAAAGAAATCGATTGCGATTGCACTCAAAAACACTCAAACCCGAGCCTCCTCATGCCGCCCAAGCGCGGCCGCGCGGCTGCCGAGGACGAGACGTCGCAGGAGCTGCGTCGAACCAAGAGCGCGGTCAACGAGGCCATGAACGAGTTCCTCTGCCCCATCACCTTCTCACTGCCCGTCGACCCCGTCACGGCGGAGGACGGCAACGTGTACGAGCGCTCGGCCATCGAGGAGTGGCTCGAGCAGCAGCGCAAGAGCCCGGTGACGAACTTGGCGATGGGCACGAAGCTGCTGCCGGCGCTGCGGGTCAAGAACATGATCCGCGCGATGGTCACCTCGGGCACTCTCACGGGCGACAAGGTGGACGCATGGAAGCTGAAGCTGGAGGAGGAGGAGGAGGTGGCGGAGACGCGGCGTAAGGCCGAGGCTGGTGAGGGCTGGGCGATGTTCAAACTGGGACTTTGGTACAAGCTTGGTCAGAAGGGTCTTGCACAGGACAAGGCCAAGGCTGTCGAGTGGTATGAGAAGAGCCACGAGGCTGGGCATGCAAATGGGACTGTCGGCCTTGCCTGGTGCTACTTGCATGCTGATGGCGTGCCAAAGTGCCTTGTGCGTGGCGCTATGCTGATGGGCCAGGCCGCTGAGCACGGCAGCAAATACGCGTGCTACATTCTGGGGATCGCATACGCTGAGGGCATCTGTGGCTTCCCGGAGGACGAGAAGATGGCGCGCCGCTACTTCTCGATGGTGGCGAGCGCCTCGAACGATGATTGCTCCGACGAGGAAAAAGAGCAAGCAGCCACATGGCTGCGTGAGCGACCAGCAGCTTGACTCGGCATAGGTACGTTTGAGTGCTGCGTTAGGTGAGGCTCATTGTGGCTGAGCTAGCTCGGTGACATGGGCCTCGGCTGTGCCAAACCTAAGGCTGTGCGTGGCTGCGCCCCTGTGCCACTGCCTCTCACTGTGCCCACCGCCCGCGCGCCGCCGCCACACGCGCAACCGAATACTTCAGTTGCCAGCTGCGTGGGTTGGAAGCTTGCTTCATGCTTGCTGCTTGCTTTGCGCGTTGCTCTGTGGCATATCGTGCTTGGGGGTCTGGAGAGCCTGCGCGCGCGCGCGCGCGCGTTGTGTTGAACAGCACCTCGGGGGTACCCACGGCCATAGCGATAGAGGCCTTGTGATAGGGTTCCGAAGAGTGTTCGCGTTAGAAATAACTCACTCTTTTCACAGCAGGCACCCGGTACAGTTGTGAGCAACGCGCGGATCCGTGCGCGCTTGCTCTCGGAATCGGCGAGGGGTGGTGCCGCCTTCCTCCTTCCTCCTTGTGCCCACCGGCGTCGCCATGCCGCCCAAGCGCGGCCGCGCGGCTGCCGAGGACGAGACGTCGCAGGAGCTACGTCGAACCAAGAGCGCGGTCAACGAGGCCATGAACGAATTCCTCTGCCCCATCACCTTCTCGCTTCCGGTCGACCCCGTCACGGCGGAGGACGGCAACGTGTACGAGCGCTCGGCCATCGAGGAGTGGCTCAAGCAGCAGCACAAGAGCCCGGTGACGAACTTGGCGATGGGCACGAGGCTGCAGCCGGCGCTGCGGGTCAAGAACATGATCCGCACGATGGTCGCCTCGGGCGCTCTCACGGGTGACAAGGTGGACGCGTGGAAGCTGAAGCTGAAGGAGGAGGAGGAGGTGGCGGAGATGCTGCGTGAGGCCGAGGCGGGCGATGGCAGGGCGATGTACGACCTGGGAGTTTCGTACGAGTATGGTGAGATGGGCCTCGTAAAGGACTTGGCCAAGGCTTTCGAGTGGTACAAGAAGAGCCACGAGGCTGGGGATGCAAGTGGGACTGGCAGCCTTGGCAATTGCTACTTGCATGGTCATGGCGTGCCAATGTGCCTTGTGCGTGCGAGTACGCTGATGGGCCGGGCCGCTGAGCGCGGCAGCAAAGCCGCGTGCTGCACTCTGGGGCTCGCATACGCTAAAGGCGACTGGGGCTTCCCGAAGGACGAGAAGATGGCGCGCCTTTACTACTCGATGGTGGCGAGCGCCGCGCTCGATGATTGCACCGCTGCTAACAAAGAGGAAGCAGCCACATGGCTGCGTGAGCATCCAGCAGCTTGACTCGGCATTGGTACGTTTGAGTGCTGCGTTCGGTGAGGCTCAGTGCGGCTGAGCTAGCGTCGGTTACATGGGCCTCGGCTGTGCCAAACCTCCGAAACCTAAGGCTGTGCGTGGCTGCGCCCGGTGTGCCACTGCCTCTCAGCTCTCACTGTGCCCACCGCCCGCGCGCGCGGCGCCACACAAGTTCTGTTTCGAGATCGGGTGTTGGGTACCGGGTTTGATGTTGCGTCGGGACATATTTCTGAGTTCCGCAAGTTTCTGCGCGCGCGTTGTTGCAAGCAACGTAAGCGCGAGGAACCCCGCGTCATTGGGCATCGAGATCATACGCGTCGTGTTGAGCGGCGAGGTTGGTGCCGCCTTTCTCCTTGGTGCCCACCGGCGTCGCGATGCCGCCCAAGCGCGGCCGCGCGCCTGCCGAGGACGAGACGTCGCAGGAGCTACGTCGAACCAAGAGCGCGGTCAACGAGGCCATGAACGAGTTCCTCTGCCCCATCACCTTCTCACTGCCCGTCGACCCCGTCACGGCGGAGGACGGCAACGTGTACGAGCGCTCGGCCATCGAGGAGTGGCTCGAGCAGCAGCGCAAGAGCCCGGTGACGAACTTGGCGATGGGCTCGAGGCTGCAGCCGGCGCTGCGGGTCAAGAACATGATCCGCGCGATGGTCAGCTCGGGCACTCTCACGGGTGACAAGGTGGACGCATGGAAGCTGAAGCTGGAGGAGGAGGAGGAGGTGGCGGAGATGCTGCGTGAGGCCGAGGCTGGTCATGGCGATGCGATGTGCGTCCTGGGGATTTGGTACGAGAGTGGTACGAAGGGCCTCGCAAAGGACGAGGCCAAGGCTTTCGAGTGGTACGAGAAGAGCCACGAGGCTGGGCACGCAAGTGGGACTTGCAGCCTTGGTTGGTGCTACTTGGAAGGGAATGGCGTGCCGAAGTGCCCCATGCGTGCCAGTACGCTGATGAGCCAGGCCGCTGAGCGCGGCAGGAAAGCCGCGTGCTGCACTCTGGGGCTCGCATACGCTAAAGGCGACTGGGGCTTCCCGAAGGACGAGAATATGGCGCGCCGCTACTACTCGATGGTGGCGAGCGCCTCGATCGATGATTGCTCCGACGACGCAAAGGAGGAAGCAGCCACATGGCTGCGTGAGCATCCAGCAGCTTGAATTGGCATTGGTAAGTTTGAGTGCTGCGTTCGGTGAGGCTCAGTGCGGCTGAGCTAGCTCGGTGACATGGGCCTCGGCTGTGCCAAACCTAAGGCTGTGCGTGGCTGCGCCCCTTGCCACTGCCTCTCACTGTGCCCACTGAACTGAAACTGAACTGAACCCACCGCCCGCGCGCGCGGCGCCACGCAAGAGGCAAGTTCTGTTCCGAGATCGGGTGTTGGGTACCGGGTTTAATGTTGCGTCGGGACATATTTCTGACTTCGCAAGTTTCTGCGCGCGCGTTGTTGCTAGCAACGTAAGCGCGAGGATCCCCGCGTCATCGCTCATCGAGATTAAAGCGTCGTGTTGAGCGGCGAGGTTGGTGCGCGCCTTCCTCCTTGTGCCCACCGGCATCGCCATGCCGCCCAAGCGCGGCCGCGCGCCTGCCGAGGACGAGACGTCGCAGGAGCTACGTCGAACCAAGAGCGCGGTCAACGAGGCCATGAACGAGTTCCTCTGCCCCATCACCTTCTCGCTGCCCGTCGACCCCGTCATGGCAGAGGACGGCAACGTGTACGAGCGCTCGGCCATCGAGGAGTGGCTCAAGCAGCAGCACAAGAGCCCGGTGACGAACTTGGCGATGGGCATGAGGCTGCAGCCGGCGCTGCGGGTCAAGAACATGATCCGCGCGATGGTCACCTCGGGCACTCTCACGGGCGACAAGGTTGACGCGTGGAAGCTGAAGCTGGAGGAGGAGGAGGAGGTGGCGGAGATGCTGCGTGAGGCCGAGGCTGGTGATGGCGCGGCGATGTACAACCTGGGAGTTTGTTACGAGAGTGGTCAGAAGGGCCTCGCAAAGGACGATGCCAAGGCTTTCGAGTGGTACGAGAAGAGCCACGAGGCTGTGAATGCATGTGGGACTGTCGGCCTTGGCAGGTGCTACTTGCTGGGGTATGGCGTGCCAAAGTGCCCTGTGCGTGGCGCTATGCTGATGGGCGACACCGCCGCACGCGGCAGCAAATACGCGTGCTACATTCTGGGGCGCGCATACGCTGTTGGCGACTGGGGCTTCCCGAAAGACGAGAAGATGGCGCGCCGCTACTACTCGATGGTGGCGAGCGCCTCGATCGATGATTACCCCACTGCCACAGAGAAAGCAGCCACATGGCTGCGTGAGCATCCAGCAGCTTGAATTGGCATTGGTAAGTTTGAGTGCTGCGTTCGGTGAGGCTCAGTGTGGCTGAGCTAGCTCGGTTACATGCAAACATGGGCCTCGGCTGTGCCAAACCTAAGGCTGTGGCTAAGGCTCAGGCTGTGTGCGCCTCGTGCGCCCCTGTACCATTGCCTCTGTGTGCCGCTGTGCCCACCGCCCGCGTGCGCGGCGCCACGTGTGTTCTGTTCCGAGTTCGGGTGTTGGGTGCCGGGGTTCACATTGTTGCGTCCGTTGTGACATTACACTTTTCCCCGCAACGGGGTTTTATATCAAGCAGTGTTTCCATGAGCGTGTTTCTTTCAATGGTTGCGTTGTAGTATGTAGAGCAAGCTAATATCAGGCCGAATTAGTCGAAACACCACACGTATCTAAACAAGCGTAACCGAATACTCCTCAGTTACTCCAGTAGCCAGCCCCGGGTAGAAAGCTTGCTTCATGCTTGCTGTGCTTACTTGCATGCTCGTTGTTCTGGTATATCGTGCAGGGGGTCCCGGAGAGCGTGTGCGTGAAAAGCGTCGACCATAGCGAGAGACGCCTTGTGCAACGGGGTCCTGTGTGTTAGAAGTTAAATCGTGTGTTTCACAGCAGCATCCCGCGTGAAGCCGAAAGCGCGCGAGAAGCCCCGCGCCATCGGGCCGTGTGGCGCGCGCGCTCCGGGCTTGAGCCCCCAAAGTCGCTCCATGCTCACTCCTGAGGAGCGCCGCATGGCGGAGGACGCGGCCCAGCGCCGGCAGCAGCGCCTGCGCGAGGTGCGCGAGCAGGAGAAGAAGATCGCCGCTGCGACGCGCTCGTCCTTCCGCGAGACGTCGGCGAGGTACGAGGGCGTGCTGCTCTCGCAGGAGGCTCGCGCGTGGGAGGAGCGGCACGAGGATGAGGTAAACCTGGGCCGCACCAAGGTGCAGCAGCTTCTGCGCGGCATCGGCGAGGCGCACGGCGCTGCCGCGGGCGTCGTCGCCACGCAGGCGGCCGACGCAGCCGCCAACCTTGAGCTCTGGAAGCGGGAGCTCGAGCACGAGGCTGCGCGCGAGGCACGCGCGGCGCTGGCCGTGGCGACGCGCGCGGCCGAGGAGGACTGGGCGCGCCAGGCGACGGCCACCCGCCGCGCCTACGTGGCCGAGACGGAGGCGTCGCGTGCCAAGCAGGTGGCCACGTCACAGCAGTCGGCGGCTGCGGCGAGCGTCGAGGCAGCCCGGCAGGCGGCGGCGCAGGCGGCGGCCGAGGCGGCGATGGTGCCGCTCACGGTGCAGCGCTCGCGCGTGCGCGTCGACTACGCCTCCTCGCATCTGCATGACGCCGGCGGTACTTCGCGACCCTATGCGTTCGCCGCCGTCCGCCGCCATGCCGCCCTCGGGCTTGCAACGGGCGGCGGTGCGAACGGCGGCGCGGGCGGCGGCGGTGCGAATGGCGGCCCATGCGGCGCCGTGCCGGGCGGCGTCGCTCGCTTCGAGGCGGCCGCAAGCCGCGGCGCCGTGCCGGGCACCCGCGTGCGTCGTCAGATCGATTGGGGTGCGACGGAGAAGCACGGGTTCGTCAACGGGCCCTCGGCGCGCGAGCGCGCGGAAGAGGTGGCTGGAGCGACGGAGAGGCGGCTGGCGGCGGCGGCGGCGGACGCGGCGGCGGCGCGTCAGGCGGCGGCGGCGCGGGGAAGCCAGGCGCACGTGCGTGCCCGCTGATGACCTCTGATGACCTCTGATGACCCACTGATGACCTCTGATGACCTCTGATGACCTCTGATACCCTCTGATGTCCTCTAATGACGTCTGATTGCCTCCCTCATCAGGTGCGTGCCCTCCTCGAGCGTGCGCACGTCGATCTCGCCATCGAGCTCAAGTCGGTCGAAGCCGCGGACCGACGCGCGAAGGCGTATGCGGCCTACACCAACCCTGCCGGGGCGGTGGCGCGTGGTGTGGCGGCCAAGGAGATGCAGAGGCACGAGGCGATGCTCGCGCGCCACTTTAAGGAGACGTGGGAGGGCTCTCCCAAATTAGGCAAGCCAACCGCGCCTAAAAAGGATGAGATTCATATGAATCTCGGCGGCGGCGGCGGCGGCGGCGGCGGCGGCGGTTGGAAACGAGGGACCACCGAGTGCTCGCTTTCCGAACTTGGCGCGGCCCCGCTGCTGCCGGCGGCATCGGCGGCGGCGGCGGCGGCGTCGTCGCGCTCGCGCTCGTCGAATGGCGCACGGGGAGACGAACTCGCCGCCGACGGAGGGTTGCTCGGAGAGTTTGGAGAAGGACCCCCTGGCGCCGTGGCGAGCGCGTCGGCGTCCGCCCGCAACAGCGCGAGCGCCGTGGCGAGCGCATCGGCGTCCGGCCGCTTGCCAGGGGAGGCCGATGAGGCGATCGAGCGCATGGCGCAGGCCATGCATGTCCAAATTAGGCATGCCCAACCGCCCGGCCGCTGCTCGTTGGCAGCCGGGCTCGGCCTGGGCGGCGGGATCGAAGTCAGCCTTGGGCGCCGGCTGGGCAACGTCGAAGAGATGGCCACCGGGGTCGCCAAGGCCGATTTCGTCAACCTTCAAACGGCCGTTGGCGCCAAGGCGGCACGCTTCGTCGTGGACGCCGACGGCAGCACGCTGGCCGAGAACCCGTTGGCGGCGTTTCGTCAAGGGCTCTCTCGACCGAGCCAACCGCCCGCGTGGTCCCATCCGGTTTCGTCAACGGCCCTACACGCCACAACGAGCGCCGTCCCGAGCGCCTCCGCTGCCTCTGCCGTCGTGGGCGGGGCGGAGACGGCCGCATGCCTGGCGGCGCTCGGGACGGCGCTCGGGCACTACGGAGGGCGCCCAGGTCGACCGCCGCCCACAACGGCGCCCAAGACGGCGCCCGCGACGGCGCCCGCTCGAGCAGCGACCGAGATCGCGTCGAGATCGCGCGGCAAGCACGCGCGAAAGAGCCTCAAGCCATCGCCGATGCCGCCGGGGCGAGGCCCGCCTCCCCCTCCCCCGCCGCCGCCGCCGCCGCCGCCCCAGTACAGCACGCCGGCGGCGCAGTACTTTGCGGAGCGCTCGGCGATGCTCGCTGAGAATGACGAGACCGGCGACGAGAATGACGAGTATGACGAGACTGACGACGACGACGGCGAGGAGGAGGGCGGCGAGGAGGAGGACGGCGAGGGCGCGGGGTCGGCGTCGTCGTCGCTGATGTCGAGCTTGGCGGCGGCGCACGCCTGCGGAGCCGCGGACGCCGTGGCAATGCTTGAGGGCGAGGCCTGCACCACGAGCACGCCAACGGCACCCATGAACATGCTCTCGTACGAGCGGCACATCGCGCAGTGCCCACCGCTCACGGGCCCGCCTACCGGCCATTCACACCCGTCGGTCCATTCACACCCATCGGGCCCAGGCTATCCCAGCCCGCCGCCCTCAGCCCCGAACTCGGCGCCCTACTCGTCGTGCTCATGCCTCTCCGCGCCGCCCGCGCCGCCCGCGCCGCCCAGCAGCACGCCGCCGCCCTCGGCGCCCGGCTCGGCGCCCGGCTCCTCGGGCTCGCGACCCTCGGCGCCCAACTCGGCGCCCAGCAGCACCTCCCCCCCGAACGCGCCGTCCTGGGCGGCGCCGCCGCCGCTCTCGTCCGCCGCCCAGGACGACGCCGCGTGTGGCTCGCCTGTTTCGCAGGCGTTTCAGGTGATCGTGCCGCCGGGGGCGACGCCTGGGCAGGTGCTGCTCGCGACGACGCCCGCAGGGCAGCAGGTGACGATCACCGTCCCGCCCGGTGCGGTGGCGGGAAGCGCGCTCTCGTTTGATCTGCCGGCCTCGCCGGAGGACGCCGACGCCGACGCCGACCTCGACCCGCCACCGCCGCCGCCGCTGCCGCCGCCGCCTGCGCCCGTCACGGCGCCTGCCGGGCAGCGCTCGTCACAGCGCTCGGCCTGGTCCGCAAAGTCGGCCGCATCGGAGGCGGCGTTCGCAGCGGCTGAGGCGTCGTGTTGGGCGGCTGAGGCGGCCGCCAAAGCTGCCGCCAAGACTGCGAAACCGACGCCCAACACGGCGCTGAATGAGCCGCCCAACACGGCGCTACCGCCCCGACGCGCAGACTGCGCACCGCGTGCCCAACATGACGCCGGGACCATGCTGCCCAACACGGCAATGGCATTGGCCCCGTCGGAGCCTTCACAGCGGGTGGCGCGTGAGCCTTCACGGCGGGTGGAGCCTTCACAGCGGGTGGCGCGTGAGCCTTCACAGCGGGTGGCGAGTGAGGTCGCGGCGGCGGCGGCGGCGGCGGCTTTGAGTGGCGGCGGCTGCGCCAAGCCCCGCAAGCCGCGAGCGCCCACGACAGCGCCCGTCCAGACCTCTGGCGCCCACGACAGCGCGGACGCCCACGACAGCGCCGCGCCACGCTCGACGCCGCACGTCATCCCTCAGCCAAGCGTTCTGCCCACTACGGCGCCCGCTGGGAGGTCCACCGCGCCCACGACAGCGCCCGCATCGAGGCCGTCGCCAATGGCTTCGACGAAGCCGTCGCCGGCTGCTTTGACGAAGCCGTCGCCTCGGACCGTGCCCACGACGGCGCCCGCTTCGACCAAGCCGGCCGCTTCGACCAAGCCGCCATCGCCCGCATCGACCAAGCCGTCGCCACGAGCCGCGCCCACGACAGCGCCCCAATCGACCAAGCCGTCGCCTCGGGCCGCGAGGACGCCACCGGTGGCCCCCCCTTCCTCCTTCACAGCGCGCGCCGCCTCGCAGCCGGTGCCCAGCACGGCGCCCGGCCCGGCGCCCGGCACGGCGCCCGGCTCGCTCGCCGCGCGTCTGGGCAGCTACCCGTCAGGTACCCTCGGCCACCGGCTGAGCGCGCTCGCGACCCAGCTGGGCGATCTCGGCTTGCGAGATGACGATCTCGCCGAGCGGCTCGGTCTGAAAGGCGAGCACTCGGCCGCCATCGACCTGAGCTTGCCCGTGAGTGGCGAAGTCGTCCGCGGCACAATCGACCTCCCCGACGACCCCCTCGCCGCCCCTCTTGGGCCCAGGCCCAGCCGCCACCTCGGACCCAATCTCGGACCCAATCTCGGACCCAATCTCGGACCCAATCTCGGACCCAATCTCGGACCCAATCTCGGACCCAATCTCGGACCCCATCTCGGACCCAATCTCGGACCCAATCTCGGACCCAATCTCGGACCCAATCTCGGACCCAATCTCGGACCCAATCTCGGACCCAATCTCGGACCCAATCTCGCGGACGATCCATGGCCCTCGCTGCCCTCGCTGCCTAATATGGCTCTCGATCCTCACTCGAGTGCCTTTGGCCGTTGGGATCATAGCGCCGTCTCGAGCGCCCACGAGCCTGGGCTTGCCTCCCTCGCCACCGCCGCGCTCGCCGATCCTTTCTCGTCCGCCTTCGACCACCTCGATCGCCTCGAGGACCTCGTCGAGGGCCGGCTGAGCGCCGGGCTCGGTGACGCTCTTGGCGCTAGCGTTGGCGCCCACGACGGCGCCAGCTTTGACGCTGGCGTGGGCGCCCACGACGGCGCTGGCTTTAGCGCCCACGACGGCGCCGGCTTTGGCGCTAGCTTTGATGCCCACGACGGCGCCAACGACAACAGCGCTTTCGGTGGCGGGCTGCTGGCAGGAGAGGAGTTGGGGGGAGGCGCCCACGACGGCGCCGGCTTTGGCGCTAGCTTTGGTGCCCACGACGGCGCCGGCGTTGGTGCTAGCTTTGGTGCCCACGACGGTACTGGCGTTGGCGCCCACGATGGCGCTTGCTTTGGCGTTGACGCCCGCGATGGCGATGGCTTTGGCGCTGGCTGTGGCGTTGGCTTCGGCGACGGCCTGGATGGCAGTTTCATGGATGGCTACCAGGATGGCTATGCAGCCAAAGGCCTGGGGGGCAACTTTGGGGCCCACGACGGCGCTGGTTATGGCGCCCACGACGGCGCCGAGTTCGGCGGCCTGGGGGGCAACTTTGGCGCCCATGACGGCGCTGGTTATGGTGCTCATGACGGCGCTGACTTCAGCGGCCTGGGGGGCAACTTTGGCGCCCACGACGGCGCTGGCTATGACGCCCACGACGGCGCTGAGTTCGGCGGCCTGGGGGGCAACTTTGGCGCCCATGACGGCGCTGGTTATGGCGCCCACGACGGCGCTGACTTCAGCGGCCTGGGGGGCAACTTTGGCGCCCAAGACGGCGCTGGTTATGGTGCTCACGACGGCGCTGACTTCGGCGGCCTGGGGGGCAACTTTGGCGCCCACGACGGCGCTGGCTATGGTGGCTTCGCTCACGACGGCGCTCTGAGGGACGGTCTGGGCGGGCTCGAAGGTGGGGTTGGGGCTGGGGCCGACAGCCTGGAGACCTCTTGAGGGGTGGCCATCATGACGGCGCTACTCGGGCAGCTGCCACTGGAGGGGTGAGTGTGCTGGCAGAGAAGTACGCAGCAAGGGGCCATTTAAAAGTATACTTGAATGGCAGGCTATGAGGGGGGATAGTGGACTCTGTTCAGTCTTCAGACCGGTCAGACGAGCGTGTGCGATGGGTATTTGTGCCATAATGCGCGCACAGCGTCATCGTTAGTAATCGTGAAATTTTCACACTTGAATTTCACACTTTGAATTATTTTCACGCAAAACCAAAAGGTGAAAAGCCGCACAGGCGACAGCCGACGATACACGCACGTCTTTACCCACCGTTGCGGGTGCGTGCGCACTTCTCTTGACGATGACCCGACCCCGAGCGCCACGCGGCACACCCTAATATAGGCTCATTCAACCCAACCCTAACCCTGATAGTGGACATGCGACATTGAGGGGCAAACTCACTCCAACGGTCCGCGGTTGCCCTCGTACCGCTGGTAAGCCAGCAGGTACTCGGGGTAGTGGAAGACGAGGTACTCGCGGTAGCGCACGTGATGGGGTCGGGTCGGGTGCAAGCAGCGAGTGGTGGTGCACGGGCGGAGAAACGCCAGCCACCGTGTCGAGCTCGCGGAACGAGATGGGGAACACGCGTCGACCCGTATCGGTACTCACGGCATCCCGACCAGCCTGCTTTGTGCGCACGTGATGGCCGAGCGCCACGCGGCACACGAAGATGTAGAAGACCTTGCCCGGTTGGTGGCGCGCGCCGTGCGCGTACAGCCGCTTGTGCAGTTCCGAGCTCCCATCGTACTGCGGATCTGCCTTGGTATACTGGTCAGTCTTGCCCGCGTCCTCGGCCAGGTAGGAGCCCACAGTGGGGAGGGGAGGGCGCCGTAGTGAGCACTTGCATGCAAGCAGGTGAGCGACGGTTTCATTTCGAGCGCTGAGCCCTTGCCGTATACGGCCCCGGCGGCCGTGCCGGCGAAGCGCTCGTTCATGCCCGTGGAGAGGATGTTGATGAGCACGCCGGCGCTCGTGCCGTGCATCAGGAAGGCCTCATTGACGTCCACGCGCAGGTCTCGGGGTAGGGCTACGCCGCACGTAAGGGGCGGCGCGCCGCCCGAGGGTCTCTTCACGCGCTCCTGCTGGATAAGCTTGATGTCTTGCATCACCGCCTGAAAGCCAGCCATGTACTTTTCCCACAGCGCCGGCTTCTCGATGCGCCACGCGCACGCGAGATTCAGCAGGTCATGCGTCGTGCCACGCCGATCGGCACCGTCGACTCTCAGCTTCACTTGGTCGGTCTGCAGCAGCCGCTCCAGCGCAGTACATGTGCCGCGGTCACGTCCAGTGCGGTCGAGGGCGATCTGTTCGCAATGCGCTCTTCCCAGTAGTCGGGCATGGCATGGGCCTTTTTGCGCTCGTCGCGAAGCTCATCACGCACCTTGGTGGCCATGGCCTCTGCTCGCTCCGCCTCGGCCCTTCTCCGCGCACACTCGACCGCCACTCGCTTCTCCAAGGCTTCGAGCTCCTTGCGCCTAGCCTGCGCCTGTGCTTGCGTGGCCTCGCGATCCGCATACGCGCGCGCAGCGTTAGCATCGCTCGTCAGCTGCGCCGCCGCTTGCGCCTTTGCCTTCGCCGCTGCCTCCAGCTTGCACACTTTTGTCCGCTCTTGTATCTCGTTGCGCTTCGTCGCCACTTCGCGCTCGCTCTGCTTCAAAGCCACCTCGAGCGCCTCCTCCGCCTCCTCCTGCTCCGCCTGCCTGCGGCGCTGCTCGGCCTCACGCCAGGCAGCCTCGCGATGCACACGCGCTACCTCAAGCTCGATGGCAGCCATCTGCTGCTGCTCGCCTTGGCCGCCGCCTGCTACGCGTGAGCCGTGTCGAGGAATGGATGCAACAGAGTCTGCTTCGCACTCAGGCGCCGCGCGAGGGCCTCTTCGTTGGTCGCCGCACCAGCAAGAAGGCTCTCAAGTAAGTCCGGTAAGTGCGCGTCGGCGTGCTTCGCCTTGTCGCGCGACCACGGGCTGAGCGTGCGACCGTCCTCGCGGAAGCGGCGGATGTCTTGCTGCTGCGCCTCGACATTCGGCGGAAAGCAGCACGCAAAGAGGCAGCAGACACCGTAGGAGAACATGTCGCCCATCGCGGAGGGCTTCGCATCTCGCTCGCGGCCCTCTTTGCTGGCCTTGAGGATCTCCGGCGCCGCGTAGAGCTCGGTGAATGGTGGTAAAAAATAACTAGGGTGGAAGCATCTTCCATCCGTGCTCATGCTCAGGCTGTTTTGCTGGCGACGCGCGGACTCGAAGTTGGCAAGGTGCGCCGTCGCGCGCTCGCCCTCGAGAGACACGAGGACATTCTCAAGCTTGACGTCGCCGTGCGCGAGGCCGTGGTTGTGCACGTGGCGGAGCGCCTCGCAAAGCTGGCCGAGCAGCACCTTGCGCTGCAAGAGCTCGGGCGCCGGCTCGCGACTCAGCCACGATCGCATGTTGCCACCCGAAAAGTAGGGCAGCTGAATGTACGCCAAATATAACCGCTCGGGGGAGTGCTGCACAAAGACGGCCTCGACGGGGGCAATGAACGGGCAGTGGGAGAGCTGACTGAGGAGCCTCACCTCCTTGGCGAGCAGCTTCCACTCGGACGGGTTGTCCAGCTTGTACTCCCTCAGCACGCACGCCTTGCCGTCGTAGCTCGCCTTCCAAACCTCGTGCCGTCCCTCCTTGGCGCTGATACTTACCCGATCTTCGTAGTGCGAGAGCTCGCGCAGTACGAGCACCGCACGAATTTCATCATCGTCCAGGCCCTCGGCCTTGCCCACTTGCAGCAGCGGCTCCATCGCAAAGAGCTCCGGGAAGTGCGCGGCGGCGACCTGGGCCAGCATCGTGCGCTCCCGGTGCAGCGCGCGCTCGGCGCTCTGCACGTCACGTCGCGCTTGGCGGGTGACCTGGATGGCTGCGTCTGATGCACTCCCACGGCGCCTTTCATCTTTCTCTCTGGCTTGAAAGAGATCGAATGCTTCATGGGCGGTGAGCCATGCCTCATGCAGCGCGTGCAGCTTATCGGTGCTTGGCCGTTCAGCGTGGCGGTCCAAGTCCTCGCGCTCCTCGCGCACTCTGCCGATCTGCTTCACCCACTCGTCGAGCACGGGCAGCACCTGACTGTGCAGACACTCGAGCCGCAGCTGCTCGGCGAGCGTGAGCTTGCGCGCCCCCTGCTGCTGCTGCAACGCGGCCGCCTCCATGGACAGGCTCCGCCGCTGCTCCTCGGCGTGGCGCTCGTCGTGTACGCGGAGCGCATCATCGAGCGCGCGGACCAAGGCGACACGCGCGGCGTTCCTCGCTTGCACGGCGTTCCTCCACTCTTGCACGGCGTCGCGCAGTGACTCGTCCTCATCAGCCGCCGCCGCGGCCATGAGGCGCACGCGAGCCTGCTCCGTGCAGAGAAGCGCGCGGGCGTTGGCCATCTTGTCCAGTTCCATCTTCCAGTGCTTCAGCTCGTCCGCCGCCTTTTCGTCCACCGCCCTTTTAACCACAGCCTTCTCGAGCTGACCAGCCTCGCTCGGCTGCGTAGACGACCCGGGTTTGGCGGCCGATGCACCGACGGCGTTTCCTGCCGAGTTCAAGTCGAGGATGACATCGACCGTTTCTGTCTGCCGGCACTGCACCATGATGAGCTGGTTTCCGGCGTCGAAGCTATCGACGACCTCAAAGCACAAGTTTGGGGGGAAAAGTATTTCGTTCTCTCCTGGATACAGAGAAAAGTCCCGAACGTCGCGCCCAGAGTTCTCAGCCATCTTGATGGTCATGAGCGTGCGCGGACCCGACTGGCCCAAGAAAGTCTGCATCACTCCCTGCGTCGTGGCAGTCGAGGTGAAAGACGACCAGGTGAACTCGAAGTCCTTGGTCAGCTCAAGCCCTAATTCGTCCGGGCTCTTTTTGCAGCCGCGGAAGACAATGACCTCGGTCGAAGGCGGCAGTTTGCGAAGCGCGTGAAGCAAGAGCCAGATGTAATCGCGCCATGGGCGGACAGCAGCCCTCACTTTATTGCGCAGGGCGAGATTGAGGACATAGTAGAGGGACGTCTCGCGCGGAATCTCTTCCATAGTATAGAGAACGATCGCGGTGCACTCGTCGAGTGTAATGTCTGGGTGCTTCGCCTGAGCACGTTTGGCCTGTTTGCGTGCGATCTTCACCGAGGGACCGGTTGACGGATGAAGATGCGGGAGCGTGGCAGAATGGGGCGTAAGAGCTACCTCGAGAGACGGCAGTGGAAGATTGGCCGGAAAGAGGCCCGAGAGCGGTGAGCGCGGGGCGCCGTCTTCGAGCGCCATGTCGAGAAGTCGGCTGCCGGAAGCATCGGTCGATGGAAACGGATCGGCGGCCATCGGCGGCGGCGGACCGCCGCCCGGCCGTGGCGTCCGGCATATCTCGCAATTGCGTGCACCGTCGACGTTTTCATACGTGCACGCTGCACAGGACCAGGGCATTGGCCTAGTCGACGGCGGCTCGTGCCGAGCTCTCGCGCAAGTTATGTGTGTAACAATGAGGCAACCACTTCAGGCCTTCACGACCTCCGACGCCTTTTCCACAATGGTTGCGAGTAGGATTCGACAAAATTCTCGCCGGTTTCAAAATCAAAGGGCGCCACGTCACGTTCTCGAGACCGGAATGCCGAAGCCGACGAACAAGCTCACGGCGCCAAGGCCGACGACGAGCGTCTTTTCCGCGCAGCACATTGCCGATGTGCTGGCGCTCGTTTGCTGCGCGGCCGTGAACGATCGCGCCTCGCGCCTCCACCCACTGCTGGCCGTCGCTGGCGCGCTCAGCGCTCCCATCGCGCTCGCCAGCCTGCCCGTCCTGCTGCTCGGGGCGGCGAGCCGCACGGCTCTATGCATCGTCTTCGCCCACCTGATCGCGGCCGCGCTGCGCTGGAAGGCGCTGAACATGGACGAGGAAAGTGCTCACCCGCTCGACCGCCCTGAGGCAGGGCTCTCGGGCTACGTCGCTGCCTTCACGTTCGTGCCGGAGGCAGTGTATCGATGGGCCGAGCTGCGCGGCGCACCGTGGTCGGTCGAGGTGTGGCACGGCACCGACGGCTCCTCTCTGCACGTCGGCGCGCTGCCATCGCCGCGGCACGTGCGCCAGCTCGCGAGCGCGCACGCCAACGGCGCCGGCCCGCGCGTGGTCGTGCTGAATGCATGCAGATGGTGGGGCGGGTGGACGGACGCCTACTCCGATCTGGGCATCGAGCAGATGCGCCAGCCTGCCGCGTCCACGGACGTTCTCGAGACCGTCGGTGCCCTCAAGCGCCTGCTACGCTCCCCGGCGGGTGGCACACGCAGCGCCGGCGCCGGCGCCGACGCCACAGCCGCCGACGTCGACGCCGAGACGACGCCGACGCCCAGTACGACGCGACCGGTGCGCGTGTACCTGCACTGCGAGAGCGGTGCGTACGCGGCGTGCGTCGCGGCCGCCTTCGTGGCCTCCGTGGACGAGAGCCTCGTTGATGGCGAGGCCGCCTCGGCCCGCATTTGCTCGCTAACGGCTGGGCGGTTACGGGCGGCGCCACGGGAGGCGGCGAGGCTCTCCAAACTGGTGCTGAGCCTCTCCCGCTCAAAGCGCCGTGATGAGCGTACCAAGGCGGTGGGGGCGGTGGGGGCGGTGGAGGGGAGCGCTCCGTCGGGCGTCGTCCCGGGCGGCGGTTCCGAAGCCGCCGCCGCCGTTGCCGACGAGGACGAGGACGACGAGGACGACGAGTCAGAGGTGGAGGTGGAGGCTGCAGCGAGTGAGCAGCGCGAGCGGTGGCAGACTTACCAGCAGGCGGTCGCCGAACACGGAACGCCCGGCTTTCCCAAAGGATTAGGAACGCACGGGATGCTCGGCGCTCGGCACAACGCGGGCGGCTGGACCGAGGTGAGCACCGCACCGAAGCGCATGGGGCCGGGCGCCATTGCGGAATCCTACGCGGCCAAGGCCGCCGCAGCCCAAGCCCAATCCCTTCGAGAGGCGAGGGAGGCGCAGGCTCTGACGGACAAGCAGCGCAAGAATAAGCGCAAGCAGGAGAAGGCGAAGGAAGAGACTGCGCGGCGAGAGGCGGAGCGGCAGGCGCGGCTGCAGGAGACCATCCGGCAGCGGGCCAGAGGTTGAATTTCCCCCCGAGTAGGTATCCGTCGACGGAGAGGAGGCTTTTTCCCCACACCCAACTCAAGTTTTGCCGAGCACCTAAACTCGCTCCTCTCCCCAAAACCGCATCCTCTCTCGGCACCCGTCGCACGACGCCGGGAGCTCTTGTAGGATGGGAGCCGAGCAATCAGTCGCGGACCGCGGCGATGCCAACCCCTACGACAGCGGTGCGATTTCCGCGATGGGACCGACGTTGCAGAACATCAACCTGTTCAACCCGTCGGCCGGCATCGTGGAAAAGCCCAAGCCTTGGCAGCCACAACCGTCTTCGAGCGGCTTTTCCGGGGTGCCCGCCTCTTGCGAGTGCGCCGCCGTCTTTGGAGCGCCGCAGTATGTCACCGTGAAGCAGCAGCGGTTTGCCGACCCGAGCGCCCCGCAGCGGCCACTGTCCCCCACCGAGAGCGATTGCTCAGGATCGGATCTGACCTCGGTAGCGAGCTCGGAGGCGGGCATCTTCGCCTCCAGCTCGGAGGTCTCCAGCACCGACCTGCGCTTCACGAGCCCCAATTCCAAACGCCACGGGTCCTTGGAGGGCCGTCCCGACATCGTGCGCAGCAGCACCAAGTCGGCGGTGCAGGAGGCGGCGGAGGCGGCCGCCGCGGCCGGCTGGACTGGTCGCAAGAGCGAGGAGCGATCGGCTGCCCGGATCGCGTTCATGGAGCACCTCAAGAACATGCAAGCGTACGCCGATAAGAAAGGGGTCACCCCGAAGCATTGGAACATGTACTCTGCTGTGCACACAGGTGAGGAAGCTCATGAGATTGGGAGGCCTGATGGCCTCTGATGACTTTCATGAGATGGGGGGCCTGATTGCTTCTGACGACCTCGGAGTGCCTCTTGATTGCATCCTTCATCAGCAAAGTGGATGGGGCGGTGCCTCTGATGACGGCCGAGTGCTTTTCTGATCAGGTAAGGACACGTATAAGATGAGCTCTGATGACGTCTGATTGCCTCCCTCATCAGGTAAGGACACGTATAAGATGGGGCGGTACGACGTGGTGCGAACGCAGCTGCTCGGTCAAGACGTGGTCAAGGTAGGGAGGCGGGCCCCTCCAATTGACGCCTCTGATTGCATGCTGATGGCCTCCCTCATCAGGTCAAGGTAGGGAGGCGGGCCCCTCCGCCAAATACCTTCTCTCCCCCTCCCTCTCTCTCTCCCTCTCCCTCCCTCTCTCTCTCCCCCTCCCTCCCTCTCTCGCTTCCACTCCCTCTCCCTCTCCCACTCTCTCTCCTGTGCCCTCGCCTGCCTGCGACGACCTATCTCGCCCCCCGAGCTCGCCCTAATCTCGCCCTTAATCTCGCCCCCGAATCTTGCCGCCTCTGTGGCTCTCAGGCGGACGCATGTGCCTCGGTCACGTACTACCGCGGGATCGACGAGGAGCTCGCGCAGCAAGATCCGTCGCTCTCCGGCGAGATTGTCGTCCAGTGCTGAGCTCGTGGGCGAGATTGGAGCTCGAGCAGCGAGATAACGCTCGAGCTCGTGGGCGAGATTGGAGCTCGATCAACGAGATGAGGCTCGAGCTCGTGAGCGAGATTGTCGTCCAGTTATTGGTGCCCAAAGCGGCGCGTCTTCATCGGGCGATTGGATTGCTCCGAGATGGCTATGATGGGGGGTCGTCTTTTTTGCTCCCCGCGGGTGTGTGACTATGTGTGAGGGTTCTCATGCTGAGTCTCTGACGGGAGTTCCATGCATGGAGGATGGGGAGAGGTGAGAGGTGGGGTGGTGCGTGTGTGGAGGACGTGATGGACGCGTGACGGACCCGGACTCAACGAAGGTTGATAACGAGGTTATTGCTCAACACGGATCTAATAGTTACACCACATGCTCAACACGGACTTAGCAAGTCCGTGTTGAGCTAAGTCCGTGTTGAGCATATGGTTTTTTTTCTCAACACGGACTTAGCTAGTGTG
>Ga0210244_101441_pt1 | contig 18898 bp, 18 predicted proteins | sample ChrtobMetaP3_0mM_FD_155473 | JGI IMG/M metagenome (GOLD analysis project Ga0210244, IMG submission 155473) | Chrysochromulina tobin associated microbial communities from unialgal haptophyte culture, Seattle, Washington, United States - P3_0mM | ecosystem: Host-associated > Algae > Haptophytes >...
GAAAGTTTTGAGCTAGAACTCAATGGGAGTGCGTGGGACACCTCTGGCTTGAGTTTCGTTCAAATCCCTTCAGTACTTTTGGAGATCAGTTTTTGCCCCATGTACACCATGAGCGGACTACCTTAAGGTAGTCCGCTCGCACTCATTAGGGTAATTTTGGAAATCAGCCCTACATAAATCAATGAGTCCCAAGGCCCCCGGGGCGGGGGAGGGTGGGGAAAGAATGGACAACGGTGAAGCCAAACAGTGAAAATAAGCTGGTTCGAGTCTCAGGGGGCACTTCCCGCGCTTGCTTTTTTAGGCGAAATTAGGGTTTTGGGCTGGTTTGTGAACTAGAGTATGGGAATTCCACGTTCGATTCTGAAAGTTTTGAGCTAGAACTCAATGGGAGTGCGTGGGACACCTCTGGCTTGAGTTTCGTTCAAATCCCTTCAGTACTTTTGGAGATCAGTTTTTGCCCCATGTACACCATGAGCGGACTACCTTAACGTTCACACGCTAATTTCTTGTGTCGAATCTATCGATGGGCTCGACCGTCAGCAGGGGCCGGGTCGACCCGATGCTGTGCCACAATTCGTCTCTGCGTGCGCTCGACAGCAAGTACTCGTCGATGGCTTCGCAGCTCCTGGCAACCGGCTTCGACTCCGCCGCACTCGCGCGAGCCTCGCAGCTCTTTGCTCGAGAGCCTCCAACGCCGCGACAATACGGCGATCCGCCTTGGTCGCTGCCCGTGCACGCGATCCGGGTGCTTGCGCTGCCGCTCAGCGATGAGGTTCTCAATGATGCGCCCACACGTCGTATCGCGAGCCTCGTCCTGCATGCGGCGAGAGATGTGGCCGCTGCACTGCCGCCTGGCTCGCGATCGTGGCTGCCTCTGCATGCCTCCGGACTGCACGCGACGCTGTTCCACCCGGGCCTCTCGCCTCAGTTTGACACCCAGGGCCGCCTGTGCGATCTACCGTTGCCAGTGCCGCCGGCTGGCTGCTGGCAGAGGACCGGCCTGGGAGCCGGCAGTCCGAGCGACACCGAGCTTAGTCATGAGTTCCGCACCGTGCGCCGGCTCGCAGCAAGCGTGCCGTCGAGCCTGAGCTTTGACGTCGAGCGGCTGATCCTCTCCTCGAGTGGCGTGCTGCTGCTGCTGCTGCGGCCGCGCCTGCCCGCATCGGCGCTGGCCGCCCCCGCCACCAGCGCCGAGGGCCCAGGCCGACGTCACGAGGATCGTCACGAGGCTCTTCTGTGCACGGAGGCGTTCCGAGCGGCGGCGGCGAGGGCCTTCCCGCGCGCCGCCCGCAAGCAGACGTCCGGTCTGGTGCACGTGTCGCTGCTGCGCGTGCTCTCGCTGCCGCCCGCCGCGCTGCTCGGCCCGAACGCATCGAAGCTCGTGCGCGCAGTCCAGACGAAGCTCGACCGTTGGAATGCGCGGCTGCACGGCATGGGTATGACGGTGTGCCATTGATCGCCCCTGTTGGACGCTGGTGGAGACGGGATTGCCACTGATGGATTCTGATGGACGCTGATGGACACTGATGAGCACTGATGAGCACTGATGACCACTGATGACCACTGATGACCGCTGATGGACACTGATGACCACTGATGACCCCTGATGGACACTGATGACCACTGATGACCCCTGATGGACACTGATGACCACTGATGACCGCTGATGACCACTGATGACCGCTGATGGACACTGATGACCACTGATGACCCCTGATGGACACTGATGACCACTGATGACCCCTGATGGACACTGATGACCACTGATGACCGCTGATGACCACTGATGACCGCTGATGGACACTGATGACCACTGATGACCCCTGATGGACACTGATGACCACTGATGACCGCTGATGGACATTGATGGTCTCGGGAGGGCTCGGCCTCTCACGGACGACGAGGGCCTCTCACGGACCATCAGCTGATTCTCCCATTCGGGCTGCCCATTGTGGATCGCAGGTACGCGGCTTGCTTTACGTGCGCGAGACTCAGATCATCACCCTCGAAGGGGAGCGCTTCCGCATGCATTTTGGGCCGGGCGCCCGCAGCGGAGGCATCGGCGTCGTGGGGGGTAGCGGCGGCGGCGGTGGAGGAGGAGGAGGAGGTGGTGGTGGCGGTGGAGGAGGAGGAGAAGCTGTGCCCATGGGTGCGACGGTCTCGCTGGGGCAGGTGCTGGCCAAGGGGGGCACGCGCACAAGTTATGATTTGGACCGCGACGATTCCCAAGGGGCGCCCATCTCGGCGCGCCTGCGGAGGCGTCAGAGGACTGTTTAAAGTTGAGCGGAGACGGGTTTTGTGCCACGCAGACCGAATCAGAGCACAGAGAGGAGGAGTAGGACTTCTCCACTTCAACTGGTGAACGAGATTGCGATACACCGGTCATTCACATTTTGCCGAGAAAGTTGGGCCGCAGGCCGCTCCCGTCCGACGCGCCGGGCCGCGGGGGCGAGGGCGAGGAGCCGGACGACGCAAGACGACGCCCGACACGACGCCCGACCCCGATTCCTCTGGCTACACCACCCTTACCGCTGTATCGCATGCGCATGGGCGCCGCTGCCCTCACGCTGCTGGGCGCAAATGCCCTCACCAGCCCGCTCGCGCAGCTGCGCGCTTAAAGTACTTGCGGTTCCATTCCTTCACCTTGGGCGGGTCGCACACGCGGGGGCCTGGGATGTTAGGGCCACACGCCGCGGGGGGATGGAACATCTCCCGGAAGGCGACGATAGCGGGCGGCTGGATGACGGTGAAGTTGCCGTACAGGATATCGCCCGGAGGCACGTCTGCGCCATCATAGTGGATGCGGTGCGTGATCACGTCGCGGTCCGGCTTGGTAATGAAGTAGTCGTACCTGATGGCGAGCCTGTGCTCCGTGCCTGGGATCAGATCGACATTTCTCCAGACGTCGGCGTCGATGACGGGGTTGTCGTACAGCTCCGTCGTGTTCTGTGTCCCGAGGTACGTGGTATTGTCAAACTTACCGGGTGGGTCGATGTCCCACTGCTTCACGTCGGGCGGAGTAGGCCGCACCTCGCTCTCGCCGTCCCAGCAACAGTCGAGCAAATCACACTTGATGTAAAATGTGCCCGACCACCGGGCGTCCTTGGGGTATGCGCCATCCTCGTGGTTGTACTTCACCTCGATCTTTTTGCATGCCGGCCCATAGTCCCACACGTGCCCCTGCAGCGCTTTTTCATCACACCCGGTCTTGTTGATCTGCTTGCACTCGGGCTCGTACAGGTAAGCCTCGAAGCCGATCAAGCCAGGCTCACCGTCGCCGGTGCTCATGGCCGTCCATGCTTGAGACAGGTGCGGCAAAGGCGGCGTCTGTCCGATGGCGATGACCGTGAGAGCCCCAACCCACATTATACCCCTGTGGACGATTGCGGTCGTCGGCCTCGAAGTCGGCCCCTCCGAAATTGAGGCGACGTCCGATGCTGAGTTCAGCTGGACGGTGGACGCCCGGCCTTCATGGTACCCTCCACACTCAATTTTCCAAAAACGGAAAGGCGGTCTCAATTACAAATTCGTCAATTCTGCCTGGACGACCATGTCCATCGTCTGCAGCCGTCATCATGCTGCCCGCAACGCCGCCGCCTATATTCAAAGTAACGCCCGCCTGGGACGACGAAGAAGTCGAACACTTTGAATTTGGGTATTGGGAGCGCGAGGAGCGCGCGAAGAAAGTGCGTGCGTTCCGCATCAAGTGCGACCACTTGCGCGCCCGGGTATGGGAAGCGGTTGAGCACGGTGATGACAATTCAATCTTCTTGGTCATCAAGCACGTGGAAAAGGATGCAAACATCGAGTCGATGACGGATATCATCGATCCCGTCACGGCTGACGGTGTGACGCCCGTGTACAAGGCGTGCCGCTATGGGCATCCCGAGTGTGCGAGGCAGCTGATCGTCGCCGGCGCACGACCGAGCAGGTCGACAAAAACGGGCAGCCTGACGCCTCTTTTTGGCGCCGCGATGGGAGGGCATCCCGCGTGCATTGAGCTCCTGCTCAAGCAGCGCGACGTGCGCCTCGAGCATCGGACGACCAATGGGCGCACCGCACTGTACGCCGCCGCCGAGGGCGGCAACCGCCGGTGCGTCGAGCTACTGATAGAGGCGAAAGCCGAGGTCAACACGCGGCGCAAGGACCGCTCGACGCCCCTAATCGTCGCCTCGTACTTTGGGCACGTGGAAGTGGTCGAGGTGCTCCTCAATGCGGGCGCGCGCCTCAAGCTCAAGGACGAGGACGGCACCGCCCTCACGAACGCGATGCGCCTGAAGCAGACGGCGGTTGTCGAGCTGCTCCAGGCGGCGTTGAAGGAGCGCGGCGCGCTGGAGAGCATGGAGGTTGACGACGTGAGCGACGAATCAATGTGAGGAATGCGCCATAAAGCGCCAGGAAAGAAGCGTTAATGCACTTGATGTCACGAAAACGAGGGCACGCCAGACGCGGTTACAGGCGAGACGCCGTTCAGGTTAGGTGGAGCGGGAATGGAGCGGGATGTGCTGTGTGGAGGTGCGCTCGCAACGACGCGCCGAGCAAACTTCGGGCATCCCGCGTGTGGGCTGGCTCCCGCAGCCCCTTGGTGTTCCTCACTTGATATCCGCGAAAGTCGGTGCCCCGATTCGTGCAGGAGCATGCCCTATCCACTTATGGCCAACCACCTCCGTACTGCCGCCTCGTGGCTGCGCAGCAGCTCACTGATGGCCTCCACGTTAGCGGCCATGCCCGAATTCTTCCAGACGTATGCGCAGCCCTTCTTCACTGGCGACGTGCCCGAGCTGCTAGACCTGAGCGCCAAGGTGGTCGCGACTTCGCCGCTGCCAGCGCGCCTGGACGGGTGGGCGCACCTCGACGCGGCCCAGCTTCTGCGCGCGGTGCCTCACGCGGGCACCGCCGTGCTGCTGCTGTCGTTTGCACTCGCTGCGCTCGCCGCGGCGATCAGGATGCTCGTTGGTGTGCGGCGGCGGCGCTCTTCTTCGCCGCGCACCTTTTGGCTCACGCGCGTGGTGCTGGTGCGTGGAATGGGCCTGCTGTACCTGGCTGCGTTCTCCACGTCCGCCGCACAGTCGCGCGCCCTCTTTGGCAGCCAGGGGCTCACGCCCGCCTTGTCGCAGCCGTCGGGCCGTCCGTCGCCCGCCTTCGACCTCGTGCTCGGGCGGACGGATCTCGCGCTCGAGATGGCATCGTGGCTGGGCGTGTGGCTGGCCCTGCTCGTACTCTTCGGCGTCGTGCAGTGGGCTGCACTGCTCGGCGTCCTTTGGCTGCTGTACCTCTCGATCGTCAACCTTGGCGCACGCGTCGTCATCGGCTACGGCTGGGAGTGGGCGACGTGCGAGGTGGGCCTGTGGCGCGTGGTTTGATGTGAATGGCTCAATGATGACGATCGGGCTGAGGACCTCTGTTGTCTATTGCTGTGCGCGGCGCGCAGGTCGGCTTCGTCTGCCTCTTCCTTTGTACCGAATGGCCGACGAGGAGCAGCTTCCCGCGTCACCTGCCGCCGCCACCGATCGTGCTCTGGCTGCTGCGCTGGTAGGTGTGCCTGTGGATTTGATGGGCCTTGGATGATTCACTTTGATAGCGTGTGATGAGCCTGGCATGCAGGTACACCTTCCGTCTTCTCATTGGCGCGGGCCAGTCCAAGATAGGGGCGAGATCGTCCGCGTGCTGGCTCGAGCTCACTTGCACCCAGACGCACTACTTCACGCAGCCGATGCCCAATGCCTTCGCGTGGCTCTTCCATCGCCTACCGCCGTGGGTGCACCGGCTCGAGGTTGCCCTGACCTTCGCGGAGCAGCTCGGGCTGCCCTTCCTCGTCCTCATGCCCTCGCGTACGCTGCAGACGGGCGCTTGCTTAGCGGAGCTCGTGCTTCAGCTGGGCATCGTTGGCACCGGAAACTACGCGTGGATCAACTTCGTCGGAGCGGTTCCCGCGCTTGCGTTGCTCGACGACCGCTTCCTGAGCCGCCTGCTACCCGCCAGTATGGTGGCAGAAGCCCGCGCGGCTGCGGCGGCCGCGGAGGCGGACGCCGACGCGCCCACCGTCGCAACGGACGCGACGGCTCTGACGGCTCCAACAGCTGTCACAGCCGCGGCGACGGAGGCCATGAGTGAGAGCGAGATAGAGCCGTTGGTGGATGAGCGTGCCGTGCGCGCGCGCGCCCCGAGGCCCGTGCCCTCCTCTTCGTGGTCCAAGGCGCTCAGCACGGCGCTGTGGGCGCACCGGCACCCTCGGTCGTTCGGTGCACGCCTGTACTCCTCCTACCGGTTGCTGCTCCACTCGGCGCTGCTCGGCTTTCTCGTCTGCAAGAGCGCCGCGCCGCTCAAGGAACTCTTCACACCCGGTGCGGCGCCGCGCATGCGTAGCGTCTGGATCGAATCCGCACGAGCACTCTCATCCCCCTTCCCCCTCCCTCCCCATCCGCCCTTGCTTCCCTTCCCTCTGGTTTCCCCCCTCACGAGCGCCCCACCCCTTCCCTTCCCCCTCCCTCCCCATCGGTTCACACCTGGTTTCCCCCCTCTCGGGCAGCCCCCTGGCTCAACTACTACGACGATTGGTTCTTCGTCAACGCCCAAGGGGTCTTCGGCTTCGTCAACCGCCATAGGCTCAACCTTGCCCTCGAGTACACGCACGACCCACTACCGGCCAACCGTAGCGCGAGAGCCCGCAGCGGCGGCGGCGGCGGCGCTGGCTGCTACGACACGCGAGGGACCATTGGCACGGGTCCCGACGGTGTCAGCCTCACGTGCCATGCCGCGCGCGCCTATTGCGGCTCGAGTCCGCAGCTGCAGCAGCTCTGCCCCCGGAGCTGCGGCAGGTGTGAACAGACCTCATGGACGCCGAGAGCGCTCTCGCAGGTAACGTGGCGGCCGCTTGAGCTCCCGAATCTCCCCGGCGCGACCAGCCGCCGCCCTGGGTTCAATTCGCCGTACCACTATCGGCTCTCGTGGGAGGCTTGGATTGCGACCACTGCCTCGATGGAGCACGTGGTCGAGCGCCGTCTTGAGCTTTCACAGCGGGCGGCGCTCAAGACGGCGCGTCACACTCCGGAGGGCGAGGCGGTGGGTGCGCCCGGTACGGTGCCTCTCGAGGAGCTGCCCATCCCAGCGCTCCTGAGCACGCTCATCGCCAAGGTGCTGCGCGGTGATACGGACGCGATCGGGCTGCTAGAGACGCCCGAGACGGCGCTCCTGCTGCGCGCCCACGACGGCGCCAGCGACGGCGGCGCCGCCGCCGACGGCGGCGGCGGCGATGGGAAGAAGGCCAGCGGCGCGAGCAGCGCACCACGGCCGAGACCGCCGACGGCGGTGCGCGCCATCTACTACAGCTACACGTTCAGCGAGTGGGACGCGCTGTGGCGGTATGGCCGCTGGTGGGAACGAGAGCAGATCTCGACTCCAGTGATCTTCGAAGCGCCGCCCGCCACAGCGCCGCCCGCCACAGCGCGCTCGGGCTCGGTGCGCGTCTCGCCGCCGCAGCGCTTCGAACTCATCGGGCTCAGCGCCACGGGCGCTGCCCTCGCCTTGGGTTGCCTGCTGCATGAAGGGCAGGGGCAGCTCGTCATGCTCTGGCGGCTGGGCGCGTTGGCGGTGTACGCGCTGGCCGCCGCCTTCACTCTCACGAGCGATTACCCTTCGAGTGGAGCGGCGGCCCAGCTCGAGACGCTCGGCACGGCGCTCCAACGCCTGCAAGGTGCGCCACCGCATATGCGCACCACGTTACGAGTGAATGTGAATGTGAGTGTGAGTGTGAATGTGAATGCCCACCAAGTGCGCCACCGCATTCACATTCACAGGCACGGCTGCTGCCACAGTAGGGTCGGTTGCCAAATTAGGGTCCGGTGGTGGTTTGGACGCCCGCGACGGCGCCGACGGCCTGGGCGCGCTGCACTCGCTGCTCGCGCTGTGGAACTCGATGAGTTTCGTCGGGCTCGTCAGCGTGCTCGTGCGTCCGTGGTGCCGCGGTGGGCTCAGACCGGTGGTCAGGCACGTGCTCGCATACCGCCCGATGAGCATCGTGCTTGTGCTCGCACTGCACGGCGGCCTGCCTCTTACGATGCAAGTACTCGCGCGTAAGGCAAGCGAGAGCGTGCGCTGGGCGCGCAGTTGAGACATGGGCCACTTTGAGTCTTTGACGCGCGCTTAGAGTCACCTCAGCACACGTGTCGTGCTCGTCTGGTCTTGTGTAGCTCACGACCCACCGCTGTGCCTGCCCTGATGCCCCTCTTTTCGACATGGCTCACGTGTAGATTTCGATCATCCTGGCTCACCAGGGCCGCTCGTTCATGCCTTAGCCGCTTCCGGTCCGGTCTCCTAACCGCGCTCGTCCTTGGTGGGCCGTGCAGCAGCCACTCGCGCAAGGGCAAGCCCTTGGATGCGTATTGGAAGCGCATGTCCAGAATGAGGCCGTGCGGTGCGAGCACACTGACGAGAAACTTGCAAATTGTTTGCGAAAGGGCAAATTGTTGAGAAAGGGTCAGTTGAATCGACACGCAAATTGTTCGTCGCGTTCACGTTCACACCGTCGAGCTTTGAATCGATTCGAGAGGCGAATATTCATGTACAAAAACGAAGCATGTATCGCCACCGTGCGCTGCCGCGTGCCCAGCGCCCAACAGGCGTTCGCGCCCCTTTCTCATGTTCGGATACACCTCGTGCTCGACTACGAGCGACTCTTCTCCGAGCTCAGCGGTTCATGGCTGCAAGCCTCTCTTTTAGATGGGATCCTCGACTGCGGTCGCCCGTTGGTGCTTGACAGAGGCTTCGCCCCGCTCGCTGGCGCGGATCGGAACGCGTCCGAAATGTTCTTCGCGATGCTCGTGCCGGAAACCTTCGAGCGCCAGGACCACCGCCATCGCGCTGTCAATCTCGTGCCTTGCGGCTCCAAGGCCGATCATTTCGTTGCGCAACATCCTCAGGATCATTCTGCGGGCAGCCACTTCGGGCTCGGGTTAGCGATCAAGTGGCGGGACGGCGGAGGCGGGTCGCCTCGCACGCTCGATGAAGCGTTCGCCGCCGCCTCGGCGGACGCGGCCCTTGTCTTCCAGATGTCTTACATCCCGGACATTGGAGAGCACTATTTGCGTACCCTGAGCGCGTGGCTGGCGCACCTCCAGATTCGTGCACACGAGAGGTCCCTCGTGCTCCACTACCGCGCCGGACGGCTGCCGCCCGGCTGGCACGAGCTGCGCACATTGGCCGACACGCGTGGGCACTCAAGCAGCCCGCGTGGCAGGAAGCGCTTACCAATGGAGGCTTTCTGGAATAACTTTTGGACGCTCCTAGTTCGTGAGGCGAAGACGGACCGTGGGCGGGAGCTCTGCCAGGAGCGCGCGGCGAGCGGACCGCGTGGCGTCCCGTGCAACGCGAGCGCACTGCTCGAGGAGTGGTGCGCCGCGTCCCGTGACGCGCCACCGCCGCCTCCCCTTACACGTCCTGAGAAGTCCTTCCTGCTGCTTGGTGGCGATGCGCACTATAATCGCGAGTCCTTTCTGCGACACTTCCACTCCGCCGGGCTGCTCGACAGAGCACTTTGGAGCTTCTCGACACCCGCGCAGTGCTTCGAGCGCGGTATGCGCGAGGCGCCGCCGAATCAGGCCCCGTCACCGCTCTCGCCCGCCGCGCGCAAGGCTTGGAGCCCCTTTTGCGCCCTGTTTGCCAACGGGCCGAAGCGTGTCGACATCGAACTCTCTGGGCCGCTGGAGAGCAGTCAGAAAGACAGGTGCCCAAGGCCGAGGACCTTCACCCCATCAGCCTAATCGAGTCTGATTGCATGCTGATGGCCTCCCTCATCAGGAGCTTCGCCCCATCAGCCTAATTGAGTCTGATTGCATGCTGATGGCCTCCCTCATCAGGAGCTTCGCCCCAGCGGAGCTGTACGCGCGCACGCGCTTCTCGCTCGTCTTCGAGAGTATCATTGCATCGGATCGCGGGTACCCCGCCTTCCTCACCGAGAAGGTCCTCAAGCCTCTCTACCGCGGCCATCCCTTCTTGCTCATGTGCCACGTGCCTGCCACCTGGTCCATCTTGCACCGGCTCGGCTTCCACTCGTTTGGGCCCACGGTGCCTGAAGGGCCGTTCAGCGCGTTCGAGCCCGACGGCCCAACGCCATGGCCGTGCTCCGCGACTGACTTTGGCGACGGCGTCAACGGCACGAGCGCCTACTCGCTCGAGCTCGAGCGCGAGATACGCCGCCTTGCGGACTTACCCGACAGCGCGTGGCAAGTCGCGCTGACCGCTGCCGCGCACAACCGGCGCCACGTCGTGTGCGACGATGGGCTGTCGAGTCGGCTGCGGCTGCAAGCGTACAATGTGCTGCGCTTTGTTGCCTTTGTGAAAGGGGTGCAGCACCAGCCCGCTGCTTCTGCCAGCATGGACGAGCTGCCACAGGTGCCGCAGGCTCAGCCCCAGAGGAGTGCTGAGCTCGGCTGTCAGCCCTGGTGTGACGTCAGCTGCCTCGAGCTCCATGGGAACGTCGAGAGGGAGTGCGGCGGCTGCGCGTCGACGCTTGGATGCCATAGCGGTGCCGAGGGCTTCGATACGTGGCGGGAGCGCGCCAAGTGGAGACTGATCCACTTTGCCCGCGGCCGGGGGCGTGGGAGAGGCAAGGGAGGCCGCGGTGGACGAGGCGGTGGGCGAGTTGCAAGTGGCGGTGTGGGTCGCGGCGTCGAGCTCGGGATGGTTCGAGCTCTTCGCGCGCTCGAGAGGGCTCCCTCCCTATAAAATAGGCGAGACCGAGAGCGTCTTAGTTTTTCGTCCTTATACCTTAGACGACGGATCATCTCCTTTTTTAATTGAGAACTCGCGTCTCGCAGTCGCAAAGTTGCGTAAGGCGCGAACGTGCGCGCCAGCGCGCCGGCCGCCGCAGGGCGGCGTCCACGATCGGCGCTCGGCTGCAGTCGCCGGAGTCGGTGCGTTGCGTTCCTACAGCCACACCTTCGGCGGCGCAGGTTCCGCGAGCTTGCGCTCGGCCTCGCTAGGGTGGCGTTTTCGCCTCTCACTCACTCCTCCACGAAGTACACCGCCTCCCAATCCTCCGCGCACTCGTGCCGAAGGTCACTCCTCCATCTCGGCTTCGTCCATGGCCGCATCTGCCTCCTCGCCCGCGTCGCCGCCCTCGCCGCCGCCCTCACCATCCCCGTCCGCGCCATCGGCCACGCCATCGGCCGCGCCATCGGCCGCGCCGTCGGCCGCGCCGTCCTGAGCACTTTTGGGAGTGGCGAGGCTGCTCACGGGCGAGTACGCGTCGACCTCGAGGTCGGGCGGAGGAAAGGCGAACGAGGGCCCGAAGTTGAAGGTGAGGCACGCGGCCCGATAGAGCGAGGCGGCGGGGAAGTACTGCTCGGCATGCACGTCGGTGAACGCGGGGCCGAGCGGCTTGCCATTCTTGTAAAAGGCGAGCACGCTGCCCACCGAGGGCACACGCGCGCGCTCCTCCTCGACGAGGTACTCGACGCCCTTGGGATCCCGGAAGCGTTGCCGTTGGCGCACGATCGCGCCCGGCTCCCCCATACGTAGCATGCATCCGATCACATCACCTGCCTTATATGGCTCTCCATAGGGCTCCCCAAGCGACTCGTGGAACTTGGCTCCGTTGACGTCGCGGTACGCGTACGAGTTGACGTCGTACCTGATGAGGGAGGCAATCAGAGGTCATTCGAGGCAATCAGAGGTCATTCGAGGCAATCAGAGGTCATCAGTTGACGTCGTACCCCACGGGAGCTTGGAGATCGCCAGCCTCAGTCGACCAGCCGATCCGCATGTGCCCGTCCTCGCCATGCAAGGGCTCCTGCACGAGCACCTCGTAGTAGTAGCACCCACTCGAGACGCCGTGGGTCGCGCGCACCATGCGGTACCCCTTGTACCCAACCGCAGACAGGGCGACGCCTTGTTCGTTCTCGCGCAGCGTGATCTGCGGCGCACGGTGCGGTCGCGAGAGCTGCACGACCGTCGGGTCTTGCGGTGCACCCAACATCTCGATCTTGGGCACCGGGAGCATTCGGTACTTGTCGGGCAGCTTGATCTGGTCGAGGGAGGGAGCGAGCTCGCGTGCCTGTGGGGAGTGGGCGCCATGGTGAGCACTTGCATGCAGTCGCGAGTGAGGGTGCGGGCTCTCGTGCCTCCTTGATGGGCGCCTTGGTGGGCGCCGCCTTGCCAGCCTCCTTGCCCGCCTCCTTGCCTGCCGCGCCGCGCTTGCGCTTCGAGCCTGCACCTGTGGGGAACCGGTGGGCGCCGTGATGAGCACCTGCATGCACGCCGCGCTTGCGTGCTTCGAGCCCGCACCTCCGACAGACTCGGCCTTGGGCCTCGCGCCGCCGCTGCGCGCCACCATGGGCAGGTTCGGTACGGCGGAGGAGATGAGAGGCTTGAGCTGCAGCTTCGATGGTGCCACGTGCTTGAGGAGCACCTCGCTCTTATCCTCGGACATTTGGAAGAGCGCCGCGTTCTGTGTGCGTGTGTGAATGTGGAGAGAGGTGTGAATTTGGAGAGAGGTGTGAATGTGGAGAGAGGTGGCACTTGGAGGTGAGCCAACTGAGGCACTCAGTGGCACTCAGTGGCACTCAGTGGCACTCAGTGGCACTCAGTGGCACTCAGTGGCACTCAGTGGCACTCAGTGGCACTCAGTGGCACTCAGTGGCACTCAGTGGCACTCAGTGGCACTCAATGGCACTCAATGGCACTCAATGGCACTCAGTGGCACTCAATGGCACTCAGTGGCGAGCAGTGGCGAGCAGTGACGAGCAGTGGCGAGCAGTGGCAAGCAGTGAATCTCAGTGGTAAGCAGAGGCAATCACCTGTGTGTAGAGGAGGCACTTGGAGATTGCCGAGTTCTCGAGAAGTTGCGACTGGTGGCGCCCCGAGGTGAGGCCGCCCCAGTGCGACTGGACCCACGAGACGACGTTCTTGACCTTGAGCCACACGCCCGCCTTGAGCGACGTGCCGTCGTCCGAAAGCAGCAGGTTGTAGATCGCCGTGAGCGCGATCGATGTCCACGTGTTCTGCTGCAGCTCGAATTGCTCCGTGCCGCCGGTGCAGATTCGGCACGAGAAGCGGTAATTGCGCTGAAAGGGGACAAAGGGTTTCGCGTCCTTGGGCACGCAGCCCACCTCGGAAAGGAAGAACCACTGCTCGCACATGTCGCACTGCAACATCGCGTCGGAGAGCAGCCGCGGCTCGCCCTTGTATCCATACGTGTCCTGTGAGTTGAAGTGGTGCATCTGGTCCCAGTTGAGCTGCTTGAGCGCGTAGGGCAGCTCTTCCTTGTGGCTCGACGACGACATGCTGGCCATCGTCGATTGCAGAGGCTGTGTAGCGGAGAGTGGCGACTACGACGATCGGACTCTGCGCCGTTCTCCAGAACCCGCGAGTTTGCGCATATTCTCACGCTGCCAAGTTTACTTTGAAGGCGACAACGTGTGAGTAATGATAACTCGGAATACCGCGATTAATAATGTCTTAGTTTTCTACATGTGTGACTTGACTTGACTTGACTGGAAGGATGTAACCGTCTTGGCTGACTCTCGTGTCGGCTATCGCACTGCAGGTCGGCAATAGTCTCTCATCATCCTGAGCGAGCGAACGACGCGCGCATGCAGGAGCGCTCGGACGCGGAGAGCCGTTTCTCGCCCGCGACGCCCTCGCCGGCGCGCACAACTCCAACAACCTTGCCTTCGCCCTCGTCGCCCTCGCCCAAGCACGCCTTCGACTTCACGCGGGGCTGTGTGCACTATAGTCGCGGGTGCAAGCTGCGCGCGCGCTGCTGCGGCGAGCTTTTCTCGTGCCGCTTCTGCCACGACCTCGAGACACCATCCCATGCCATGAACCGGCATCTGGTGCAGACTGTCGTGTGCTGCAGCTGCGACACTGAGCAGCCGCCCGGCCCCTCGTGCTCCGAGTGCGGACACAACTTTGGCACGTACTTCTGCGCTGTGTGCCGGCTGTATGACGACGATGTGAGCAAGCAGCAGTTCCACTGCGACAAGTGCGGCATCTGCCGCGTGGGCGGTCGCGACAATTTTTTCCACTGCGACACGTGCGGCGCCTGCTACAGCATCGAGCTGCACAACAACCACAAGTGCGTCCCGAATAGCATGCAGCGCAACTGCCCGATCTGCTACGAGTTCCTCTTTGACTCGCGCGAGGCGCCCCAGGTGCTCCGCTGCGGGCACACGATACACCGCAAGTGCCTTGACGAGTACTGGGCGCACGGCGGCTACACATGCCCGCTGTGCAAAGCCTCCGTGGGCGACATGCAAGTTGCATGGGAAGTTTTGGATCAGGAGATTCGATGCACTCCGATGCCTGAGGAGTACGCGAGCAAGCGCGTGGCGATGCTCTGCAACGACTGCCACGCGTCGGGCGAGGCGCCCTTCCACATCCTCGGCCTCAAGTGCCAGCCCTGCGGCTCGTACAACACGCGCCAGCTGTGAAGAGGCCCTCCCCCGGTGTGTCGTGTGTGCGGGTGTAAGTTGAAATTTGTGGACCACCCCCGACTGACTGACTGTTCACGCCATCATTCACAAGACTCTTTTTCGCTCCTTCTTGGTGGGGACGGCCACGCCTGGCAGCTTGGGCCGGGGTCCGCCCGCCATGGCGTCCGTCCAGGGTCCCGACGCGAAGCAGGCATTTCAGGACGTGTCGCGCGAGCATAAGGAGATTACTCGGAACCTGGAGCAGCTGAATGCGACTAGCAGGGAGATCGATGAAGCGCTTCAGCACGTCCAGACTCGGCTGGCTTCGGCGACGGAGGAGGTTTCAAAGCTGAAACTGAACGCCTCAATCAAACTTATTAGTAACCAGGAGGCGTTCGAAGCCAGTGTTGAGCAACAAACCGAGCTGCTGTCCTACAGTGAGGCGTCCGACATGATTGCCACGGCCTTCAAGAGTGCGTGCACGAGCAAGTTCGCCGATCCAGCTTTTCTCGAAAAGCTCGGGGACCAGAACCTCGGGGATCGGCCCGAGTACTGCACGGTGATCTGGGGCATCGAGTCGGCCGAATGGAGAGTCCACGATCCTCGCGACAACACCGAGGTGACCTTTGCGATGTTGCTCGAGGATGTATGCCGTTACTGGGCGCTTGATATTGAGAGCGTGGCGATCACGGACAAGAGCGGCGCGCTGTGGCCGCTGGATGGCTTCGTTTGGGACGAGACGTCGACGACCGACGACGCGACGGTCTGGGTCACGCGACTCCCGAAGCCCAAGGTACGCTTGTGATGGCATTTGATGGCATTTGATGGCATTTGATTGTCTGTGATTGCATGTGCGTGCATGTGAGTGCATGTGAGTGCATGTGTCGCACGTCCCTCCTCAGCTGTCGCACCTCTGATTGCCTCTGACTGCGTATGAGTACCTCCCTGCTCAGCTGCCGGCCCTGACGGTCGATTACGTCGAGGACGAGGCGGAGCTGCCAATCGCCGTCCAGCGCCGGCTCAACCGCGAGCGGCGGCAGGCACAGATGAATCGGCAGACGAAGGACTCGATTCGGAAACAAAAAGCGCGGGAGCGTAGCGCGCTGATCAAGCAGATGATCAAGTACATCCTGATGATGGTCGTCTACTTTCTCGTCCTCATGGGTCGGCGCAACGTGCTCCATGCCCAGAGCTTTCTCGACGGATTACTCACCGGCTTCATGGATTCTTTTGGCGAACAAAATAGTAAAACCTTCATGGATATCGCCCAGTACGCCGACTTTTATGATTGGCTCGAGGGTCCCTTTATCAGCACCCTGCTCCCGGATGAGGATTATTCGGGCAGGCCGATCGAGCCCGAGAAGCAGCGCGTGATGATGTACAACCGCATCGTGGGAGGTCTCCGCATGCGCCAGCTGCGCGTCACCCCTAATGCGGGGTGTACTATCGCGGTCAACGTGCAAGACGAGTTTAACCCGACGCGAGGCCCGGATGCAGGGACCACACGCAAGCGCAAGTACGTGGACAAGTGCTTCTCCAACGACTGGCTCTGCATGCAAGTGCTCACCACGGCGCCCTTACGTCCCCACAGGTACGTGGACAAGTGCTACTCCAACTACCAGCCCGGCGACACGTGGTCACGCGCGCCGTTTGGGCCTCTGGAGCAGGTGAGGGCGCTCCTTCTGATGACCCCTGATGAGCTCTGAGTGCCTCCCTCATCAAGGTGAGGGCGCTCCTTCTGATGACCACTGATGAGCTCTGAGTGCCTCCCTCATCAAGGTGAGGGCGCTCCTTCTGATGACCACTGATGACCGCTGATGACCGCTGATGACCACTGATGACTGCTGATGACTGATGACCTCTGATGACCTCTGATGACCTCTGATGACCTCTGATGACCTCTGATGACCTCTGATGACCTCTGATGACCGCCGTTTTGGCCCCTGGAGCAGCCACGGAGTGAGTCGATAGGGCCGCCCGAATGCCGAGCCCTTTACGGTCCCCAACCGTGCGATGTCATCGCACGGCCGGGACTTCCGCAATGTCGCTTCATTGATGCGAGCCGGCAGGTACGGATCAAGCACGAGTACCTGGCGCCACTGCATGCATGCGCTCACCACGGCGCCTCACTCCCCACAGGACTACGACTCGTATTCGATCTGCTTGGGCAAGGGCTTCTGGCCGCACGAGGAGCTCATCGACCCGAGCACGGGGATGCTTTTCACCGAGCAGAACCTGACAGCGCCTGAACTGCTCGCATTCACGTGGCGCTCGGCGAAGCAGAATGACCTGCCCACGTACGTGCACGCTCGGCGATGGCCACTGATGGTCACTGATGGCCACAGATGAACACTGATTACGCGGCGAGCCTCCGGTTGCCGGAGTGCCACGGATGAGCTCCCGCTGATGACGCCTGATGACGCCTGATGACGCCTGATGACGCCTGATGACGCCTGATGACGCCTGATGACGCCTGATGACGCCTGATGACTCCTGATGGCTCCCCCCCTCAGGTACCAACGTACGATGCAGTTCTCAACGTACGACGGCTCCGGCTACGTCTTTGACCTCGACGTAGCCGACCTGACCACAGCCAACCTGCTCGAGTCGATCAACAAATTGCGTAACCCTTGCGGCGAGGAGGGCGAGGAGGGCGAGGAGGGCGAGGAGGGCGAGGAGGGTGACGAGGGCGACGAGGGCGACGAGGGCGACGAGGACGGCGAGGGCGGCGACGGCGGCGAGGACGGAGACGGTGGCGACGTCGGTAGCGCGCCTTGCGGCACGTGGCTCGACAGGCAGACCCGTGCGCTCTTCATCTCGGTCGTCGTCTTCAACGCCAACTTCAACTTGTACGCGGTCGTCAACTTTGAGCTTGAGCTCTCGCGCGCGGGCATCTTCACCCCCAATTACAACGTTCAAGCGTCGCGGCTGGACCTGTACTTTGGAGCGCTCGATTCCGCCAGCGACACCGCCTTCGTCGTTGGCGAGGTCTTCTTGTACCTCGGGATGGCCTACTACCTCTTGAACGAGTTCCGCGAGTTGGTGGACATTTACAAGTCGACTGGCTCGGTACGGGGCTACTTCACCGACTTTTGGAACATCATCGACTGGTCGCTCATCATCTTATCGTTCGTAGCGCTCGGTATGCGCATCAGCTTTGTGCTCAGCAAGGAGGTGCGCTCGTTCTCGCCGTTCGCGGCGGAGTTTCAAGAGATCTCGGCCGCCGTCGCGCTGTACAACTTCTCCTTCTCTCTCGACGCGCTCGCCGCCTCCTTTGGCATCTTCAAGATCCTACGCTACTTCGACCTGCAGATCAACCTCCTCATCCTGCGAGAGTCAGTCGCGCGAGGCGTAGGCGATCTCGCCACTTTTACGGCCATCCTCATGGTCATGATCTTTGGGTTCGCGCTCGCGGGCATGAACATCTTTGGGCAGGAGTCGGTCGCGTACATCGACCCCCTTGAGGCTTTTTCGACCATGTTCCTCACGTGCCTCGGCCAATACGACTTTGACGAAATGCTCCTAATCAACGACATCTTCGCGTACATCTTCTTCATCCTGTACCAGGTCTTCGTCTTCCTGATTGCCTCCCACATCAGCCACTGATTGCCTCCCTCATCAACCACTGATTGCATCCCTCATCATCAGGTCTTCGTCTTCCTGATCATGGTCAACATCTTCCTCGCCATCCTGAACGACGCGTACATCGCGATCAAGGAGAAGTTCGACGCGGAGGAGCGCGAGCCGCCTCTGCCGTCGCCGACCATCCGGCAGCGCATCCGGATGGCGCGCGAGTGGCTGCGCCAGCGCCAGCTCGACCGCCGCATCGAGGACTTGCGCCGCGAGCAGCGACGGCTCGATCTCGCTGAGAAGCGCAAGGCGGTGCAGACCGAGAAGTTACGCCAGACGACGCTCCGAGCGGTCAATCTCGCGGCCGAGAAGGTCGCATCCACGACGAAGCCGAAGGCATCCACAGCGAAGGCGAAGGCCTCCACGTCGAGGGGCAACCCGAGTCCATGAGTGTCCTCCAAGAGCGCCCGCGTATGAGGTGGAGCTGGAGTCCGGTTCTGGGTTCAATCCTGCGAGCGTGCGCTGCGCTGCTCCAGCCGCCGAGCACCAAATCAGTACAGTAGTCAACTAGAGAGCTCCCCAATGAAATCCGGAGCACAAACGACCCGGGGCCTTCTGCGAGCTCCTGGGCCTGCAGCGGGAGGGCAGCGCCCCTTGATTGGTTTCATAATTTATTAAAATTACGGGGGAGACCCTGTCCACGTGTTCCCGACACTCCGCCGCCCACGCCATGCCGCCGTCCGATCAATTCATCGCCTCTTCTCCGGGCACACGCACCAACCCGTCCCTGCCGTCAGGCGTGACCAGCCCCAACCAATTTTCCGGATCCCCGACACCAAATGGAGCCCCGCCTGGCCAATTACTGGCAATTGCTATCGCTCGTTGGATTGAATCGAGTCGAGCCCGCATCGACGCGG
>Ga0210244_101463_pt1 | contig 18740 bp, 15 predicted proteins | sample ChrtobMetaP3_0mM_FD_155473 | JGI IMG/M metagenome (GOLD analysis project Ga0210244, IMG submission 155473) | Chrysochromulina tobin associated microbial communities from unialgal haptophyte culture, Seattle, Washington, United States - P3_0mM | ecosystem: Host-associated > Algae > Haptophytes >...
TCGACGACTCCGAGCGTCGCGAGTACCGCTGCCCCGCCAGCATCGTCGCCCTCGCTAAGCAGTGCTGCCACCGAGAGCCGACGCAGCGCCCTGACATGCCGGCGATTGCGGGCGCGCTCGTGTCGCCAGCTATCCAGACCGGCATCTTCAAGGGCGCCAAGGAGACGCGCCCACTCGTGCGTCTGCAGCGCTCTCGAGCGTCTGTCGAGGGCAAAGGCACGTTCGACGCGTCCAAGGGCACCTACGACGCCTCCGTGGCCAAGCCCTCGGCGCGTGGCGGCGATGAAGCTCCCTCGCCCCGCTCCAGCCCCGCTCACAATGCGTCCAAGGCCAAATTCCGGAACCTTTCGAAGCTCGCTCCGGCTGGCGCCTCCTCATCGCGTGGCGAGCCCTCGACCCGTGCCGCGGCCTTTGTCGGCTCAGCCTTTGAGAGCACCTTTGATGGAAAGGCCTTTGTCGGCTCGGCCTTTGAGAGCACCTTTGATGGCAAGGCCGAGAAGAGCGTGGGGAGCACCTTCAACCGCATTTTCGACGGCAAGGCAGAGGCCTCCACCGCCACTGCGAATAAGTCATCGATCGGTCTGACCGCCAGCCTCGCACGCGCGTCGATGTCCAACGTGAACGCTGGCAACAAGTCGCAGCGCAGCCTTGGGTCGCAGCGCTCCTCCGCGCGCGGCGCTCTCGAGCAGGCAACGGAGTCGGCCAGATGTGCCCACGACGGCGCGGACCGCAGCCCGCTCACGAGCAAGCACCGCGCCGTGGTGGGCGCCTCTACCATCGGGTCGACGGCGGCGCACCTTCCGTCGACGAGTCAGCCCGTGGGCGTGAACGTGCATCAGGCGACCAGCCAGCACACCACCACACGACACGCCTCGTCGCCCGCCGGCGGTGCGTCGGACACGGACATGAGCAGCAGCAGCAGCACCGCCGGTGTCGCTAAGTCCCCTGTCGGTGGTGCGGTGGCGGCGTCCCTGTCCGCCGCCTCCGCCTCCGCGGCGGCACCGTCGAGCGCCGCGCCCACTTCCGCCGCGGCGCCGCTTGGCTCCCCGGCCGCTTTCTCCTTACGCTTCACGATGGCGCAAAAGGTGGCGCGCATCAAGGAGGAACTCTCACTCGACCCTTCGCTGCCGTTGGCGAAGGCAGTCGCTGAGGCGAATGTGGCCATGGGCATCGAGGGCCAAGGCTCGCTCGCACAGCAAGTTGATCACCTGCTGACGGAGCTGGGCGTGCTCTGAGGCATTCGTGCCGCCGCCCAGCCCCGCCGTACGTGACCGTCAGGGGGGGGGGCGCGAACAAAGAGGGAACACCGTGGCAGACCGGGGAGGTGTGAACACCGTGGCCGACCAGGGAGGTGTGAACACCGTGGCTGACCAGGAAGGGGCAGGGGACGAGTGTCGGCCCGGTGTCGCAGCGAGCTGGAGGCTCCTCCGCGCGCGGTCGGTCCTCGAGCCGCTCGCCCGCGAAGGAGTATGACGTCACCGGCACCTTCGACAGTTTGGCGCAGCACCTGCATAGTTTTTCACCTCTCAAATGGCGCCGTTGTGGGCATCCGATCGAGCGGAGCTCGTGGAAGGCGATAACGGACTTCGCGGCGCAGCATGCGATGGCCTCTGATTGCGTCCCTCATCAGATAATGGACCTCGCTGCACAGCATGGGATTACCGTGCCGCTGGCTAGCGCGCAATTTGGGACAATCAGAGTGAATCAGAGTCAATCAGAGTCAATCAGAGGCAATCAGAGTCAGTCCCATGCCGCCGGCTAGCGCGCTGCCGGCGCAGGCGCCCGAGGGCGAGGCAAAGGGGTCACTCCCGTCATTAACGTCATTAAGGAGGGCGAGGTGAAGGGGTCACTCGAGGGCAAGGCAAAGGGCACATCCGTCGTGAGAGTGGTGCGAGTCGGTACGGAGATACGGGAGGTGAATCCGGTCGCATGCTCGTAAGGTTACGTCAAGCGCCGTGCCGGTTGATAGTTGTGCGCGCGGGATCCTTTCCGCGCGAAGCGAAGTGTGTGCGTCCAGTCTCCAGTGTGACATTGTCCAAGAACACCGTTTCTGCCGTTACAGGTAACAGGAGGTCTACGCATGGGTCTACGACGCGCCTCCCACACACACGCTAGACCCTCCGGGGCGACGGCACATGGACGCAGCGGACGGCGGACAAATAGCCGGGGTTCCGGGAGCCAAGTGGGCTCCGGATTCCAAGTGCCCAAGTGGCTCTGAGCTCTCCGCTCTGTCCTCGCGTCGCTGTCGCGGGTCGTCCGCTCAGACACCTCAAACTCTAGCGATTTTTGCGGGTTGGCGGACTTGAACATTACATAAATAACATGGACACCTCGCCTAATATGGACACCTCACCAAATATGGACACCTCACCTAATATGGAGGTAATCGTCTCGCATCTTGACGATGGCATCCTCGGGAGGCATCAGCTTCAGGAAAGTGGTGCCGCTCGCGAGATCACCACGCCAGACCGCGTCCAAGTCCACCGGGGTTGCCATCTTTGGTTCGCCGAAGGCGATCCCGAAGTTTTGATCGGGGCCGCTCGCGATGTCGTTCATGTAGATGCCGAGGTAATGCATTTGTGGGAGCACCTGCACGGCAATCTCGAGTGCACACAGAGGTCATTAGTTGCAATCATTGCAAGTACCCAGCCACGTGGGCTCTCCTCTTCCGTCCAAACAGAGGTCATCAGTGGCAATCAGTGCAAGTACCCAGCCACGTGGGCTCTCCTCTTCCGTCCAAACAGAGTCATAAGTGGCAATCAGTGCAAGTACCCAGCCACGTGGGCTCTCCTCTTCCGTCCAAACAGAGTCATAAGTGGCAATCAGTGCAAGTACCCAGCCACGTGGGCTCTCCTCTTCCGTCCAGTTCTTCTCGTACGCCCTGTGGACGAGCGTCATCTCCTGCCCGCCTGCCCGATACAGCGCCGCGACCAGCCCCTCGTCCCAGCCATAGCCCGGGTGAAACGCCCGAAGCTTCGTCGCCACGTCATGGAAGAACACCCGCATGAAGCCGTTGTTCGGCCCGAGCCGTTCGGTGAAGTCGGGAGTGGTCTTCGAGCTCAGCGTCTGCGCGCCTCTCCTCCAATGGCGCCTCTTGGTCGTGGCGTGCGTGAACACGTAGCTCTCCTTCGCCATCCACGTGTCAACGTCCATATCGAGGCTCAGGGACTTTGCATGCATCTCCATGAGCTCAATCGTGCTTTCATGGTCAAGACTCCGATTCCACAGAATCTCTCGCGTGCCTGGTTGCCGTGACATGAACTGGTCGATCGCACCCTTCATTGCAATCTCCTGGATCATTTCACAGCCAGCCTGGGCTCTTTCCTGCGCGTCCGAACTCCAGACACGCGCAGGCGACCCGATCGGAGGCGGCGGCTGCATGGTCCACGACGGCAAAGAAGGTTCGCTGGGACAACTTCCGGACGCCGGGCAAGGCTTGCCGTCCGGGCAGTACTGCGAAGGGCTCAGATCCGGCCTGCACATGATTCCCATGGACGCCAACGGGACGAGATGAGCCGCAGTCGACACCCATTGAACATGGCGGTCGAGAACGATGCCCGCGACAAGAAGCGTCGCGGCCAACACCAGCAAGAGCGTGAGCAGTCGCAGTCTGGACTGAAGTTTCAAAGATCTGGCAGACGTCGTCTCTGACTCTGAGTCCACCAGCAACCTCTCGCCCAGGCTCTCCATCCGCGTCGACCGTCGTCTCAGAGCGTTTCCCTGCGAGGCTTGCGAAACTTTTGACGATCGAAAATCTCGATATAAGGAGATGAGATTTTTGCCTGCTGCTGCTGTTCAACACAACGCGCGCACACTCTCCGGACCCCCAAGCACGAGGGCCACTGTCGCTATGGACGGAGGTGTGGCCGACACAGCCCGTGCTAACACAACACCCGTATTAACACAGGCCGTTAATCGGCGAAGCTTGGGGGAAGGGAGAGCGCCGGTCTAGCATCTGTGCCAGATAGGTGCCCCGCTTCCCCCGAATGTATACCGGTAGTACCAATGGGGCCGCTATTGGCGGCGGCCTCGGCTGCAGCAGCCCGTACTCGCGAGCGCCGCGGGGGCGTAACGCCCGTGAGCATTTTTGCCTGACTCTCACTGATCTCCCGTTGTCCCGGCCCCTACTTTCTTTCATCACGAAGCGTGCGAACCTTTTCTGGATCTGCGCGAAACGGCAAAGGGCGACCGAAAGGACGTCCGTCGCGTTCTTGTGTGTGCCCGCGGGCCTCCTAGTGCCTCAGGCCTCATTGCAACAGGCACTCTCAATCGGCGAGGCGGCGATGAAAAAGTTCCACCGTCTCGACCCTGTGGTTGGATCGAGATCTGCCCTCTTGAATCCGGAAGACCAAGCCACCGCAGATGCGCTGCAAGTGTTGCTCCACAAGACTCTACAGAAGTCGTCGCGGCGCATCGTGGAACTCTTCCGCGCCTGGGACGACGACAGTTCAGGAAAGATCGACGAGGACGAGTTTTGGAGAGGCGTGCGAGCTCTCGGTTTTGACGTGAGTCGCGAGGCATGCTCGGCGTACTTTCAATTGCTGGACTCTGACCTCTCGGGAAGCATTGAGTATTCTGAAATCGCCGAGCTCATGAATGCGTCGAAGGGGAGGGTGCAGACGCGGCGCAACCTTGAGAAGATGGCCAAGCACCAGGCGGACCACTCTCGCATGGCCAAGCCTACGGCTAAAGCTATGAATCGAAGCTACATCTCCGCGCGGGTGTCGGTCGTTCCAGAGTTTGTGAAGCTCGAGCCTCGTTACGACATCTCCGTCCAAGAACAGTTGCACGGCCTCCTCAAGCAGCACTCGGTGAAACTCATTGACCTGTTCCGACAGTGGGACCATGATGGCAACGGCGGCATCAGCTTCGACGAGTTTCGCGAAGGCTTTGCGGCGCTGGGCTACTTGGCGCCAACAGGCGAGCTCAAGGCCGTCTTCAAATCCATAGACGCAGACCATGACAACTTTGTCGAGTTCGAAGAATTCAAGGTGGCCTTGAGCCTCAAGGGCGCGCAGGAGGCGACGCGCCTCCGTGGGCTCGAGCACGCGGACTTGAGCGGAAGCCGCCCGAGCGCGCAGCTGCTCGGCTCTTTCCTTGCGCACCACAAGAAGAGGTTGGTGCAAATGTTCCACGAGTGGGACACGGACCGCAACGGCGCGCTCGACAAGAGCGAGCTGCGGAAGGCCATTGTGGCGCTCGGCTGGCCCGCGAGTGCCGCCTCGTGCAACGCCGACCTCGACGAGGTCTATTCACGCCTCGACCACGACGGCGACGGTACAGTCACATTCGCGGAGCTCCAGCGGGGCCTGAACGCCCTCGGCTCCAACCCTGGCCGGCCGGGCGCTGTGTCGGCGAGCGGCGCGTCGAAGACCTCGCCCGCGGCCGAGAAGCAAAAGAAGCTACGGTGGGAGAATGGCGTGCTCGTGGAGAAGGGCAGCAGCCGCCCGACGGTTTCCACAGCGGCCGTGCTTGAAAAGGGTCCCAAGCCGCCTGGGGCGTCCGCATTCGGCGCTGGAATGGCTGGAATGGCGAAGGACGCCACCCCGGCCGTGCAAGAGGCCGAGACCGAGCCTCGGAGGCCGCCGCCACTGCCGCCGCCTGCGCCGCCTGCGCCGCCTGCGCTTGCACAGGTGTGCGCCGCATGGCTGGAGGAGGAAAGGCTCGTAGAGGCACGGCGGGCTTTCCTCATGCAGAAGCTGAGCGCAGAGGGGTATGGGGTGCAATCCTCTCTGAGGAGATCGCAATCCCCGCCCCAAAAGGCGCCGTCCAGCGCGCCCGTGGAGCGCTCGGCCTCGTTTGGGCGCATCCGGTACCCCACAGCACGCGCCGTTGCGGGCGAGCCGTTGGTGCACCGCTCAACCTCGTTCGGACGCGCCCCGCCTCGATTTCGCGGAGGCAGCAGACACCGTGGTGGTCCCGCCGTGCTTTCTTGAATTTATCAAAAACTCACAGCGTCACTAAGATTCGTAGCACATAGCACCAGACCACGCGTTAACCACGCGTATTCACACAGGACGTGACACGAGCAGATCAACAATGACGCTCCCGGGGGCCCCGGGTTTCTGTCACGCCCGGCCCGGGTCCGCACCCAGGCACCCAGCATCCCCCATGTCCATGCCCCGTGCCCCAGCAATCATCTCGTCTCGTCAGAGCATCCCTGCCCATATTTGGCCCAATGCTTTCGAATGTACCCAAGCCCCGCCTGCATCACACCCTCTGCAGCCGTCGGGTACGGATGGATCACACGCGCCACGACGTCGAGCCCCACGCCTGCCTGCATCGCGAGCGTGATCTCGCTGATCATGTCTCCCGCGTTGGCGGCGACCACGGTGGCGCCCACGATGGTGCCGGTGCCTTGCTTGCAATGGATCTCGACGAACCCGCCGTCATGGCTCTGTGGAACCCAGTGGCAATCAGTGGCAATCAGTGGCAACCAGTGGCAATCAGTGGCAACCAGTGGCAACCAGTGGCAATCAGTGGCAACCAGTGGCAATCAGTGGCAATCAGTGGCAATCAGTGGCAATCAGTGGCAACCAGTGGCAATCAGTGGCAATCAGTGGCAATCAGTGGCAATCAGTGGCAACCAGTGGCAAGCAGTGGCAATCAGTGGCAATCAGTGGCAATCAGTGGCAACCAGTGGCAACCAGTGGCAACCAGTGGCAACCAGTGGCAATCAGTGGCAATCAGTGGCAACCAGTGGCAATCAGTGGCAATCAGTGGCAGGCATCGGACCTGCCCTTCGAGGATGACTCGATCGTTATGCTCCAGAGACGACACATAGGTGTCAATGGCGATGCCACTCGCCGCCGCCTCGGCCTTCGTCAGCCCGACAGCGGCCAGTTGAGGCTCGGTATAGCAACACCGCGGCACGTGCGCCACGAGCCGGGGCACCTGCCACGTGTCGGGCAATCAGTGGCAATCAGTGGCGATCAGTGGCGATCAGTGGCGATCAGTGGCGATCAGTGGCGATCAGTGGCACTCAGTGGCAATCAAGCACGCGCGCCACGAGCCGGGGCACCTGCCACGTGTCGCCGAAGAGCAATCATTGGCAATCATTTTCAATCATCGGCAATCAGTGGCAATCATTGGCAATCAAGCACCTGCCACGTGTCGCCGAAGAGAGCGTTTTGGACGACGAGCTTGGCCATCTCGCCAGCGACGTGCGTGAAGCGCGGCACGCCCGCCGCGCAGTCGCCGATCGCAAAGACGCTCGGGTTGGTCGTCGCGCCGAGAGGGTCGATCTGGATGCCGTCGGTTTCGTCAAACGCGATGCCCGCAATCTCGAGCCCGAGATCGCGCACGTTGGGCGACCGTCCGGTCGCGATGAGCAGCGCTTCGCACTCCATCGTCAAAGGCAGCGCCGCCGCGCCCGCGCCCGCGCTCGCCGCCGCACAGTCATGAGCACCCGTGCCCTCCACCGCCGTCGCGCTGGGAGCCGCGCTGCTGATGGCCAGCCTCATCAGGGGTGGCGCGCCGTCTTGAGCGCCGGAAGGCTCACGCAGCGTGCTGACGTGGCGCAGCTCGACTCCCAAAAGGAAGGTGACGCCGTCACGCTCGAGCGCCCGTCGCAGCGCCGCCGCCGCCGCCGGCTCGTCCTTGGCCAGCACCTTCGAGCGCACGGGCACAGGTCGTCAGGGTTCGTCAGGGTTCGTCAGGGTCCATCAGGGTCGTCAGGGTCGTCAGGGCGCGTCAGGGTTCGTCAGGGTTCGTTAATGGCCTGCTGCACCTTGGAGCGCACGAGCACCGTCACTTTCGATCCAAAGATGGAGAAGGCCTGCGCCATCTCCATAGCCACCACGCCAGCGCCGAGTATCACCAAGCGCGGCGGCAGCTTCGTCAGGTTGTAGAGGGTCGCGTTCGTCACGTACGGCGCGCTCGCGAGGCCAGGCGTCGTGGCGAGCGGCACACTCGCCCGCCCGCCCGTGGCGATCACAGCCTTCCGAAAACGCAGGGTGCGCCCGTTTACACTCACAGCGTCGCGGCCGACGAAGCGGCCACGCCCCTGGTACACGTCAGCACCCGCACCGACGGTGCCCTCGTGTGCATCGGCGGGAGCTATGTGGGCACGCAAACGGCGCATGCGCGCCATCACCGCGCCGAAGTCGACGCCGAGCGTCGCCGCGGGCTCAGCGCCGCCGCTGCCGCCGCCGCCGCCGCTGCCGCCGGCGGCGGTAGTGAGAAAGCCCTCGGCAAGGGCAGCACGCGCTTCGCGTGCGACGCGTGCGCAGTGCAGCAATGCCTTGGATGGCACGCAGCCTACGTTGAGGCAGTCGCCGCCCGCGAGGTGCTCGGAGATCATGCACGATCGCGCACCGCGCCGCGCCGCCTGCTTGGACGAGACGAGACCGCCGGCGCCCGCGCCGATGACGAGCAGGTCGTACACCTCAGGCGGCGTCGGGTCAGGCCAGTGGCGCGGATGTACCAAGTCGAGCAGCCGCGCGTTGGACACATCGAGCGGCCACACGCCGAGTTCCTTCGCGCGTGCTTGCAGGCTTGTGTCTGGGGCTGCCCAGGTGAGTGCAGCCGCAGCTTCCTTGTCGAGCGGCGCATGCTGCTCCTCGGACGCCTCCGGGGCTTCCGACATTGTGGGCGTTCTCAAGTTTCTGTGAATGTCATTATGAATAGTGAAGAAAGAAAGTCATCGGAAAACTTTGGAACGCTTCTCGTAGGGTTCTTAGGTGGATCAGAGGTGCTCGTCATTTGCCCGGGAAGCCAGTGTGGATGGGGACGGCCTCTGCTTGGTCGAAGAGCTCCCTCCGCTGAGAGACGAGCGTTGGGTCGTTGTCATCGGTGACGACGCGGCAGTCACGACAGGCCGCCAGGCGCGCGCACGCGGCCGGCGTGAGCCCCGGGTTGGCATGCAACTGCAGCTCGGCCACCACGAGTGTGCCCGCCTCGAGCGCCGTCGCGAGCGCGAGTGCGCCCTGATGACCGATCCAATTATGATCCAGATGAAGCTGCTCGAGGAGTGGCGACGGGTGGAGGCACACTGCGAGCGCGTGAGCTCCCGCGTTCGAGATCCGATTGTGCCCGAGATGCAACCTCCGGAGCTCCGGGCACCTCGATCTCGTCAGCGCCGTCGCGAGCGCGGCGCACCCCGCGTCCCACAGATGATTATGCTGCAGGTAGAGGCGCCTCAGCTGCTTCAGGGGGGACGCTTCCACTAGGCAGCGCGCCAACTCCTCACCGTCTGCGGCATGAAGCTCCTGATGATCGAGCACGAGCTCCTTGACGCTCTGCTGCAGCTCGGCCGGCGACGGCACGTGCACCTTTTGGCCAAGGGGGAGGCGCTGTCGTGAGCATATGCACGTGTACCCCGGTTCGTCAAGAGCAATCAATAGCAATCAAGACGCACCTTGTAGCGGAGGGCTTCGTGTGGACGCTCGTGTGTGCTGCGGGGCTTGGTGCGCGCCGCGACGGCTTCCGCGGAGAAGAAGAGCTCCACGTGCGACGGGTACCGACCAAGGAACTGGTACGCACTCCTCACAGCAGCCTCCGCGCGGTATGAGCCTGGGCGGTACTTGACTTCGTCGTCGTCGACCAGCACCGCGACGCACTCGTCAGCCGTCACAGGCAGAGCGGAGCGCTTGTTGTACATGGTCACAAAGGGCTTGACGACGGCCTCGGTGAAGCTCTTGCGCATGAACTTCGCGTCGAGCGTGATCGTGATCTCGATCGTGCCCGCGTGCACCACAAAGCGCATCTGATGCGGAGGCGTCTCACCGAAGGTAAGCCTGACCAGCTGTGCCATCGGCGGCACCACCTCGGCGACGGTCGTGGATGCGCCCGGAAGCGCGACCTGCTCACCATCGATCTCGATCCCCTCGAGGGACTCGACCGCGACCGGCTCCACGTTCGGCCGCTTGTTGAGCTTGAGCACGACTGTCTGCACGACAGCCTGCGCAAACGGCTTCGCGAGCCACTTGGCCTCGAGCGAGATGGTGGCCGACAGCCCGTCCGAGACCACCTTGAACCTTTGTGTCACCGGAGCGGCTCCGGGTGCGGGCGGCGATAGCGCTGGCGGCTCGGCCATCATCGTGTGAAGCAGATGACCGCTGAAGGAGTTGCTGAAGGCCGCATTTCCCGGTTTAGAAAGTTCGAGCTCTTCAAATCAAGTCAAGTAGGCTTCCGTTTGGTTGTCTGTTGTTTACGTATAGACCTAGAGGCTGCACTCGACCGTTTCAGATTAAAATTGCCATTAAGAGTGATCGCCGCATCCGTGATCCGACGCGGTCTTGCATCTCCCGATAGCACCTGTAGGCACGCAGTCCACGATGTGCAACCCGGCCCCAACGCCGGCGGTCACGGTGAGCTCCGCGAATGCCGAGCGCAAGGTGAGCGGCAAGGAGTACGACGCGGACGTGCTGGCACCTGAGGATGCGTGGATCGAGAAGGTAGACCTCGAGGCGCTCAAGGAGGACATCCGCGAGCTGGGCAAGCAGCTCGCGGCGCAGCAGGGTCCGGAGGACATGGCGCATCTGCGCAAGATCATCTCCTGGTCGCGCGCGTGCACGCTCACCGGACTGTTCACCATGTGGTACATGGTCAACCCGCTGTCCATTTACCTGATCTCCATTGGCACGATGTCGCGCTGGACGATCATCGGGCACCACGTTTGCCACGGCGGCTTCGACAAGTGCTCGTCGGGCACGTACAGCCGGTTCAAGTTCGGCGTGGGCAGCTTGTGGCGGCGCATCGTCGACTGGCTCGACTGGATGCTCGTCGAGGCGTGGAACGTCGAGCACAACCAGCTGCACCACTACTGCCTTGGCGAGGCGACCGACCCCGATCTGGTCGAGGACAACCTCAAAGGGATTCGGACGTACAAGACGTCCTTCCCGGGCGAGAAGTACATCATCGTCGCCTTCTTCATGGCCACCTGGAAGTGGTTCTACTACGCGCCCAACACGTTCAAGATGCTGAAGCTGCACGAGATGCGTCGCCTGGGCAAGGTGCCCATGTACGAAGGCAAGCCGGTCAGCGAGCGCTCAATGCGAAGGGCCTGGTCACTGGACTCGTGCTTCTATCGCGGCAACGTGTACTTCACGAAGACCGAGATGTTCGGCCGCGTGCTCGGCCCGTACTTCGTTCGCCAATTTGTGCTGCTGCCGTTACTCTTCGGTCTAGCGCTCGGCCGCGCGGCGTATTTCAACAGCCTCATGTCGATGGTTCTCGCCGAGATGCTCACCAACATCCACTCGTTCATCGTCATCGTGCCCAACCACACGGGCGACGACCTGTACCGCTTCGACCGCCACTGCACCGCGCGGTCGGCCACCTTTTTCCTGCGCCAGATCATCTCGAGTGCCAACTTCAGCCTCGGGACGGACCTGATCGACTTCCACCACGGCTGGCTCAACTATCAGGTGATTGCACCTCTGATTGCACCTCTGATTGCACCACGGCTGGCTCAACTATCAGGTGATTGCACCTCTGATTGCACCGGATGGCCTCAGCTATCAGGCGGAGAGCACGATCACCTCTGATTGCACCTCTGATTGCACCTCCTGATTGCACCGCTGATTGCACCGGATGGCCTCTGATTACCCCCCTCATCATCTCGCAGGTGGAGCATCACCTTTGGCCCGACCTCTCGATGCTCTCGTACCAGAAGGCGGCGCCCCTGGTACAGTCCATCTGCCGCAAGCATGGGGTGCCGTACATCAAGCACTCAGTCTTCTGGCGCCTCAAGAAGACGATCGACATCATGGTGGGGAAGGCGTCGATGCGTAAGTTCCCCTCCAAGTGGGAAGTGGAAGCCGACCTGACCTCTGCTGACGACGTCGCGCCGCTCCACGCGACCGCGCACTAAGCGCTCGCGACGGCGCCTGACGTCAGTGCATGGCACGCGCGCCCCGCTTTGGGCCATCGCTCACGACGGCGCCACGCTTTGGGGGCGCCGTCGTGAGCGATGGCCCAAAGCGTGGCGCCGTCGTGGGCACGCTTTGGGGCGGGGCGGGTCGATTACCGTCATTGCCGCCATTGCCGTCATTGCCGTCATTACCGTCATTACCGGGGCGGGTCGATTGGGTCCGGTCCTCCCACTTGCGCTGGCAAGGGAGAGGAGGGCGAGGGCAGGGGCGTAGGGAGGCGGTCGGCGGTTACCGCGGCCCCCTTCCCCCTTGTCATTCGTGGTGCGCCGCGCAGCGTCAAGTTGGCGGCGAGCACGAAGAGAGAGAGCCGCGGGTAGCCTCTACAGCTCGGCCTCGTGAAGCACGCGTGCCGATGCATTCGTCGCCATGCGTCGTGGGTCGTGGCAATGCCATCGCGTGTAATTTATGTCGCATGTATTTTTTGCCGTGAGCCGCGCGGCGAAGACGTCTATAGATTGTCGTGTGCGGCGAGCGGTTGGGCTTGAGTTTGTCCAATGCCGCTGCCGGCGGTCACGTCACCGTGCCCCCCCGGGGCCCGGCGTCCGCGGCGCCCCCCGGCGCCCGGACCCCCGGCCGCCGCCCCCTGGCCGGGCCGCGCGGGCGCCGGACCTAGCACCTACCGTGTCACGCAACCGCGTTTCGTTCGGTCCCCGGGGAACGGAACGCCGCAAGCCATCATCCGCCCACCGCGCGGCAGAGATCGCTCATATGTACTCCATGATGTACTCTCAAGTCTCATGATGTACTCTATTGCGCATTACGGTATACACATTCCACGATACATAACGCATATGTAAAAACGGCTCGCGCGCACCCCTACCGAACGGCCGCGAATCGACGCCGGGTAATTGGGAAATAAAATGTGGTATCACAGCGGCCCCGCGCCTGTAAACCAAGACCGAGACGGCGCGTGCATCTCACTCTAGTACTGCGGCCGCCAAACCACGGGATGCGCCCGGAAGCTCCAAGGTCGTCATTTAGATCGTCGGGTCGTGAGCTCTCGATGTGTAACCGTCGGGTCGTCACTCGTGAGCTCTCGATGTAACCGCTTCTAAATCTTCTGCTCGTCAGCAGCAGGCGCGGCGGCGGGTTCGGCTTCGGCCTTCTTCGCGGGCTTCTTCTTCCAGTCGAGCTTGACTTTCACAGGCGTCTGAGGCGGCACCTCCTCCAAGCTGTCCGTCGTCCCGGCGACGATGACGGGCGCCGTCCCGGGCGCGAGCTCCGCGGCGGGCTCCGCGGCGATCTCAGCAGCGACGGAACTGGCGGCACCCTCGGAAACAGCGCGACGCAACGGAGCTGGCGAGAGCGGCGAGGGCGCCCTCCCACCACCAGCCGTCGCTTGCTCCTCCAGGAACGCCCGCCCGCTCGGTGAGAGCTTCGCCAAGTTGCCACTTTTGGCGCGCGCCACTCGGGAGGCTGAGCGTGCTTTCTTCTCGAAGGACGCGCTGCGGTGCGCCTTCGTGAGCGGCACGTTTTCAATTTTGGGCTCCTTTTTGCGCCGAGTGTACGTCTTGGCAATCACATCCACAAGCGCGGGCTTCTCGCTCTTTGCAAGCTGCGCCCGCTTCATCATGCCCCGCACGGCCGCCTGCATGCAGATGGTGGCGCCATTCCTGATGAGCTCATCATCTGCCGCCTCCTCGGCCTCCCTCGCCTCCTCCTCCTCAGCAGCCATTTTAATCTCCCACTGCAAGCGTCGCTCCGCCTCCTTCTTGGCGTACGCCTCAAATTCCTTTCTCTTCTGCTCCCGCTCCTCGGCTAAACTCTTCTCCGCCTCTAATTCCTCCTCCTTCTTCTTCTTCTCCTCGGGGCTCAGTTGGGGCTCCGATGAGCCATAAGCCTCCTCTTTCGAGCCCCCGCAGCCCATCTTCTTCCGTGAACCCCAAAAAATTCTTGCAATGGGATACCACGCGGACCGGGACCACGGCGGCGCCGCGGGGGTGCAGACGACTGTGCCACGTCGACGTTCCACAGAAACCGAATCTCGCCGCTTCACACTGCATCTTTTATCCACAATGTCGAATCACGGTACAAAAACACCGGGAGGAGCCGGGAAGTTCAAGTAGGTTGACTGTTGTTTATGAAGTAACTTGAACTTGAACTTGAACAGGGCACACAGCCACACACACGGGACACACGGGTCACACAGACGAACCAGCCTATCAGTACTTCACAGACGATCCAGCCTTCGACACTTCACGTTTGGCTTGAGCCCCTGGCATGTCCGGCGTGTGTGTCCGGTGCACCTTAGGTGCACCATGGGGCCGCCGGCTGGGTCGTCGACGGTCAGGGTCTTGTCCACACGCCGTGTCGGTGCACCCACAGCCCCTGCGTTCGGCGACAGGGATTCGTGCATGCGCGTCGTGTGTTTCACAGCAGGCTGGGTCCAGCGACAGGGTTTCGTGCATGCGCGTCGTGTGTTTCACAGCAGCAGCGCCATGGGGCCGCGTACCTTCCCTTCAAGCCTCCTCCACTTTGAGAACCGCCCAAGCGCCGCCCGCTCCACGCGTCATGGTCGCGCGATAGTCATAGTACGCAGTGCCCGCGGACGCGCACACGCTCGCGACGACGCTGTGCCCTGGGCCAGGGACCTGCCGCTCGATGGAGTATGAGTCGAGCGCGCGCCCGCCACGGCGCTCCGGATGCTCCTCGAAATAGCTCTCGATCGCCTCCACCTGATTAGGGACGCAATCAGCATGCACTCGGAGTTCACATGAGTCATAAGGACAGGCATGAGGAGGCGCCGACCTGATGAGGGGCGCAATCAGCGGCCATCAGATCGGCCACCATTCGCAATCATGCCAATCAGACCTGATGAGGGGCGCAATCAGCGGCCATCAGAGGCCATCAATCAGAGCCAGCGCATACCATCGCCTCGTCCTCATCTCGCACTCGGTGCTCGTGTTGGGCCATCATGGCCATGTCCATCTCGGAGATAATCTCGGAGGGCCTCTCGTCGCGTGCCTTTCGTGAACGCTCCTCTCGCGCCCTGGCCGCTCGTTCGAGCTCGAGCTTGCGCTTCTTCTCTTCGGCTTGCGCGCGGCCCTCGGCATGCGAGTTGAGGGCGTCGAGCGCTCGCTGCACGTGAACAAGATCGGCGCCCTCGGGCAGCACCAGAAAGCCCGCCTCGATAGTCTCCGTGAAGCCGGCGAGCTGGAAGCACTCGGGCGCGCCCTTGGCCGACAGTACCTTGGCCACAAAGTTCGGATTGCTCACGCGGATCTTGCGGTACTTGGGATCGCTCGGGCTAGCAAGCACGTTCGCGAGCATCTTCAGTATCGTCTCGACGCACGTCGTGTAGTCGTGCTTCGAGTTCAGGTCGAGCTTCTCGAGCATCGCCTCCCACGTCATGACGCCGATCAGGCTAGACTTGCGCAGCTTGATCGCGGTGCTGTCGGCCGGTGGCAGCGACAAATTTTGCGCCGGTGGCGAGGCATCGTCGTCGTCTTTTCGCAGGGCCTTGGCAAGCCTCGCGGAGGCCGCCATCGCAGGTGCTCGCCTTTATCGCTTCGCACCACCGCTCACCTCTCTCAACAGTTCCCATGAGTCAACTTAATACATGCACGCGACATGCACCACAATCACTATGACACACGAATATGCACACGCCAGCCGCCGCCACATGAGCCATGATGTGCGACGCGAAAAGGCTCTCGGCACCTCCGCTGCTGCACAGCCCACGTACCGGTGGTGATTGTGCGCGCGCCGATCTCATGCGATCTCAGATCCGATCTAGGTGTCTCAGATCGTCGAGCAATATCGACTCGGCAGCCCGTAGCCGGCGGGCGGCGTGGCTGCCGGCGTCGCCTGCGCGAGCGTCGTGATGGGCGCGATGCTCCCCGGTGTGAACGCTCGCTTTGGTGGTGCGACGTCCATCACCCCCGACCACGCCGGCCGCTCGGCGATCGGTGAGGGTGCCTTGGATCGTTGGACGAGTTGGGAGAAGCCGGCGAAGGCGGAGGTACCTCGGGAGCGCGCACGCTCGTCCTCCATATGGACGAGAGCTAACTGGTCCCGAACCGCCCTTGCGAGCCGCGCGGCCTTCGGGCGGAAGGCCATCTGCGCGATCACGTCGGCGAGATCGAGGGTCACTGGGCCGGTCACCACGCCATCAAAGAGCCTCCAAGCGGCCTTATGGTCAGGGCTGAAGCGCGTCGCCTCGCCCACTGGCTGCCCATCCTCCCATCGCCCTACCTCCGCGGAACCGTCCGCAAAGGTGAAGGTGCCTCGCCCCTCGACGACGCCATCGCGGTACTCGCCTTCGAAAAAGGAGCCATCGAGGAACCGGTAGACGCCTCGGCCGTTACGCTTCCCATCGGCGTACCTGATGAGGGGCGCAATCAGAGCTCGTCAGAGGCCCTCAGACGCAATCAGACGCACCTCGAGGACATGCAGTCAGGGGCAATCAGATACAATCAGACGCAATCAGATGCAATCAGATGCAATCAGACGCAGTCAGACATGCAGTCAGGGGCAATCAGGGGCCAATAGAGGCGAGCAGACGTACTGGCCCTGGTACGTACACCCGTCGGCGAAGTAGTACGTCCCGTACCCGTGCATCACGCCTGACTGCCACTCGCCCTCGTAGACTGTCCCAGCTGCCCATCGGAATGTGCCGTAGCCCTGTGGTGCACGAGATGCAATGCAGATGGCACTCAGATGGCACTCAGATGGCACTCCGATCGCACTCCGATTGCACTCAGAGGGCACGCGAGCTGCGGCACCAGCGCTCCGGCGTCCACTGCATAAGTAATCTCGGGGGCAATCTCGGAGCAGCTCAGGAGCGTCCACTGCATAAGTAATCTCGGGGGCAATCTCGGAGCAGCTCAGGAGCGTCCACTGCATAAGTAATCTCGGTGGCAATCTCGGAGCAGCTCAGAGCAGCTCAAGTAGCGGATCAGAAGTAGCTCAGCTATCCGTGGCTATCAGAGGCAATCCGTGGCCATCCGTGGCCATCCGTGGCCATCCGTGGCAATCAAGCACCTGCTTGACGTCCATGTCCCACTCGCCATCGTACACGTCGCGGTTCGCGTACGTGAGTACGCCCGCGCCGTGCCGGGCACCCTCATGGAACCGCCCGTCGTAGGTCGCGCCGTCATTGTACATCTCCTTACCCTTGCCGTGCTTCTCATCGTTGAGCCACTGACCCTCGTACACGGAGCCGAAGACGTACCAGAACTTGCCGCGCCCCTCCTTGCGCCCGTCCACGTACTCGCCCTCGTACACGCCGTCGCCAGGATAGACGAGGGTCGCTTTCCCGCCACGCTTGTCAACACGTGCGACGCTGGCACGCGAGCTCTTGCTCGCATACTTGCTCGCCTGGCGCGGCGCCTCCACGCGCGCGATGGTGGTCCCCAAGCCCGCCTTGTTCTTCCCGCGGTCGTCCACCTTGGAGGCGGCCGCCTTCGTCTCCGCAGTGATCATCGAGTGCGACATGGACGCCACATTCGCATTGCGCTTGCGTGACATCGGGCTCGGCCGGTAGCCTGCCCTGCCCGGCTCGTCGCTATCGCCGGGCTTTGGCGACGAGGCACGCACCGCGCGCCGCACGGAGCCGTCCATGGCTGCGAGCTCCGCGCTCACCTCGATCCGCTTCAGCAGGTCCTCTATGCACTGTAGCCGTAGGCAGCACATCAGACTCTCACGCAGCAAGGCGAACACCAGCGTAATCAAGGGTAGGACGACGACGAGGACCATGACGAACTCCTCGACTGTGAACGTCCTGAACAGTTCTACTACCGCATCGAGGTCGGACAAGTCGACCTCACTGGGCGGCATCGCTGCGCGGTTCGCTTGGATCCGGTCAGTCTTGTGCCTGTCGGAGAATTGGACTTCTACTTTTTGGGAACAGGTTTGAGGGATTCCGGATTGACGCTAATCGGGAGCCGGTGAAGCCCAACCCCTCTTCCACCCACCGACACACTCCAGGTCATCCAAAACCATACCTCTCCACAAGGCTTGCGCGGACGAGGGGAGTTCGAGGGGAGATAGGCAGGGGAGAAATGGCGCAGGGCAGCCGCGCTCGTGCGGGCGTCGCGTCCGCGCGAGGTGGCAGCTGCGAGCTGGGGGTTGGCCTATTTTAGAGCCTGGCGGACTTGGGACCTTCCGGATGGCCACCTCGCCTCGTCGCTCGCCTCGCATTCGCTTCGACCGCACTCCAACCCAAAGGGAGGCGTGCGGAATTCGGCGCCGTCCTGGGCGCCGACCTCATGGGGAGGCCGTTCTCGGGAAGACGGGCAGGGCGCGCCGTGTCGGGCGCATCGGAGGCGCGGAGCCGGAGCGACCGGACCTCCCTGGGCGGGGGGTGTGAATGTGAAGGCTTTGGGGGGTGCGCTGGCGGATGGCGAGGGTGTGAAGGGTGAGGGTGTGAATGTGAAGAGTCCTCGTGCAGCGAGGATGTGTCAGCGGACGCTTCGGCAGCCTCTGTGGTGGTGCCGTCCTGAGTGCCGCCCGCCCAGCTGGCGGTACCGTCCTCGTTGAGCGTGATGTACAACATGGCGCTCGCAGCGTCGCGCCGGCAGTAGTAGAGCAGCGCGGCGACGCCCTCGATGACGCACGCAGCGCCGAGGAGCAGAGTGACGACACTGAGGGCACGCAGCACGTTCACGACGGCGCCCGGAGGCGGGGAGGGCGGCGTCGGTGGCCTCGAGGGGGGCTGAGAGGGGGAGGGCGACGGCGGCGGCGCGGGCGGTGGCGATGGCGGCGGCGAGGGCAGCGGGTGCCATGGAGGCGGGTGTCGTGGAGGGGCTTCGGGCGGGGGCGAGGGCGGTTGCGGGCTTGGGGGCGGCGAGGGCGAGGGCGGCGACGGCGGTGGCGACGGCGGGGGTGGCAATGGAGGCGGCGAGGGCGGCGGCGAGCGCGGTG
>Ga0210244_101486_pt1 | contig 18568 bp, 11 predicted proteins | sample ChrtobMetaP3_0mM_FD_155473 | JGI IMG/M metagenome (GOLD analysis project Ga0210244, IMG submission 155473) | Chrysochromulina tobin associated microbial communities from unialgal haptophyte culture, Seattle, Washington, United States - P3_0mM | ecosystem: Host-associated > Algae > Haptophytes >...
TGCTCGGGGGCACGGGGAGGCCAGTTATACGAACTACCGGCACGGGGGCCGATAGATGTAGTGTGGCTGGGACGGGGGGTGGGGGCCGGATCCTTGAAAATCCTCGCCGGTGTGTTAGTCCACCGAGCGACGCGACCGCGGTGACAGCGCCCGTCTGTCCTGTGTTTCGTGTGGTAGTGGCTGGTCGGTACCTTGTGTGTCGATTCAACTGACCCTTTCTCAAACTTGATAGGCGAACACGTGTTTGCTCGCTCCATGTTTGCTCGCACCATGGCGGATGTCGACGGGGACGAGGATGCGGAGCTCCGCCGTCTCGAACGCGGCGCGGCGGATGACGATGCGGGCGGTCTGCTCTTCGAGGCGGCTGCCTTGCTCGATGGTACCCGCGGCGTCGTGCGCCTGCACCCGAACCGCCTGGAGTGGATATCGGACGGCGCAGCGGAGGCGTCTGTGCAGCTCGAGGTGGCGCACGTCGCCTCCTTTCAGCAGTCTAAGGCCGGCAAGCCGAATCCGAAGCTCAAGGTGACGGCGACGCCCGCGGCCGGCGGCGTTTCGTTCGTCTTTGACATGACCGAGGCGGACCCAACCTCGACGGCTGAGCGCGACCGGCTGCGTGATACGCTCAAGGCGCAGATGGATGCAGTCGGCCTGTTCGCCGCTGCAGGCGCCAGCGGCGCTGCACGTGCAGCCGGTGCTATAGGTAGCTCAGGCGGTGGCGGCGGCGGCCTCTCGAGCGCAGCGAGCGCAAGCAGCCTGGCCGCAGTGCCACCCGCCCGGCCTCACCAGCCAAGCACCAGTTCCGGCGCCGCTGCCGTCGCCACAGCCAACGGCGCGGCCCGTGCCAAGACCCCGCCGGCCCCGCTCGGCGCCGGCCCTTCGGCAGCGATGGGCGGTGTCAAGCGCCCGCGCCCCGACGAGAGCAGCGGCGAGGGGAGTCGCGCCGCCGGCGTCGGAGCGGTGAGCGGTGGCGGCGGCGGTGGCGGCGGCGACGACGGGCTGGCCATGGATGGGATGGCACTAGCCGAGCGGGAGGCAGCCGCCGCGCTCCTCGCACAGGATCGCGACCTCCGAGCGCTGTACCAAGCGCTCGTGCCGAGCGCACTGACGGCTACCGAGTTCTGGGCGCAGCGTCGGCATCTGCTCTACCTGTCGAGCCAGCAGCAAGGCTTCGCCTCGCGTCGGCCTTCGGAGGAGGAGAGGCAGGCTGCCGCCGAGAGCAATTCGAAAAAGGAGCGGGAGGCGGCCGCTGCAGAGGCGGCGGCGACGACCATGCCCGGGAGCGTGTGTGGGGGCGGCGGCTGCGGCGGTGCTGGCGGCGGCGGCGGCGGCAGTGCGCGCCAGGTGAGCTTCCGGCTCACGGGAGCGATGAAGCTGCGCATCTTTGAGGAATTCCCCGATGTGCACGCCCTCTTCCTCCAAAAGGTGCCGCAGGAGCTGCCCGAGGCCACCTTTTGGTCTCGCTACTTCCGCTCTCGCTCCGCGCAGAAGCTGCAGCTGGCTGGTCGTGCGGCCGCTGGCGGCGGAAGCGGCGGAAGCGGCGCTGGCGCCGGTGGGGGCGGCGGCGCCGGCGAGGGCGGCAGCGCCGCCGATGCCCTCTTCACCTCCACATCCCGCCGCAGCGCCAGCTTACCTGACGCTCGTCGGCAGTACCCAGACACCTCCGCTATGGCCGGGGAGGAATTGCCTACTCTGCTGCCCTCGCGGGGCGGGTACGGCTTGGCAGAGCCCGGCCTGGCCACGATAGGCGCCTCGGGTGGCGAGCTGCATCGCGAGCGTCCTGTCGAGCGCTCCGAACGCGAGCGACGAGAGCGTGAATATAATCACCATGGGCGGACGGTGCTGTGGGGAACCGGCGCGGCGGCGGCCGCGATGACGGGAGTGTCGGCGGCGACAATGAGGGAGGCGCGCACGGCGGAGGCGCGCACGGCGTGGACGCGATTGGATGATCTCGACGAGGTGACCTCTCCGTCGCTCGTGCCGCTGCCCCCGGGACTGCGCGCCGCCGGACCCCGCCTTGCCGCCGCCGCCGCCGCCGCCGCCGACGCCGCTGCTGTCGCCGCTGGAGCGCCGCCCGCACCCGACCCCGCCTGCCGCGCCGCTTCCCGCGCGCGCCTGGCTGGCTGGCTCCGACAGTCTTGGGTGCCGTCGGTGATGGCGAGGCCGTTGCAGCCCCCAGCTAAGGAGGATGCGATGGCCGTGTGCGCTGCCGTCACCGAGCCTGGGGGTGCGGGCTGCGCCGCCACCGCCGGACGCGACAGCGAGGGCGTGGCTGGCCCGGGCGGCGGCGCGGGTGCGGCGGCGGCGGCGGCGGCGGCGGCGGCGGCGGTGGCGGCGGCGCTGCAGGGTCGGTTCCTTTTTGAGCTCACAGAGCAGCACGAGCGTGTGATCGAGTGCCTGCGCTTCTACTACACGTGCTTCCCACTCAGCCACCGCGCGAGCCGCGAGCGCGCCGCCAAGTTGCATGCGACCCTCACACAGCTCATCGACGAACTCACGCGCACCAAGACGTCGCTGCGGAATGCAGCCGCCGCTCAGCCGGCCGCCGGCGAAGCCGAGGTCGAGGCAGCGAGGCGGCGCTCGCGCATCTCTGCCGCTGCGCTCCAACGCGTCAACCCGCTCCTCGACATGCTCGCCGCCGCCACGCACCATTACGTGCAGGCATGTGCAGCCGAGGGAGGCGCCGGCGGCGCGGCCGCGGCCGGCGCTGGCGCCTGCGCCAGCGCGCCGGATGCTGGCGGCTGGATCCGGGTCGAGTAACAGTGCGTGTGCTTATAATTGTCGAGAGTAAGTTTGCTCGCGTACAACCGGGCTTTTCACTCACATTCAGTAATTTCACACCTGTTTATCATTTCACACCTGTTTTCCTCACCGAACGAAGCCGCGTCAATTCCGAAAATGGCGGTGGCCCTCATTTATCTCGCGACAGCAGGCATATCAGCTTTGAGCCTTGGACGCTATCCACTGGTGCACTCGACGCTCCTCCGACCGCGTGCAGCATCGCCGAGACTGCAGAATTCCCCGATAAGCACCAAGCTCCTCGCGGCAGACGTGACCCTGATCTTTGCCTTCAGCTTCTCACGCACGTTGACCAAGGTGATCTTGGATCCCGCGTTTCCAGGTTGGCTCGCTCCCATACGTGCAGATTCGGTACGACTCTCGGACACCTTGAACTTTGCATCTTCGTGGGCGGTCGCTTGGATTCTCGCTGCGCTCACGACCGGAGCCTTTGCAATGGGAGCGGGCGACGCGGAGCGAGTTGGCACTCGAGGAGCTCTGGTGACTTTCTCGGCGGCAGCCGTGCTATGGTTTGGCATCGCACTCGTGCAGGGTGCGCTTGCGAGCGAGACGCCGCTGCCGTTGCCGGCACTCAGCGTCAGCATCGACACTGGCGAGGCTGCCTTGGGCATCGCAGCGAGCATGATGACGTGGAGGTGGGCGTTGGTAGGAGAGTAAGTGAGGTTATCCCGTGCCCGCCCGCAGGGTGCTTACATGTTAATCACCCGAAAAGTCCGCGATCTGCACGCTCTGAGCTTCACAGTTCGTTGGCGCCATTGGTTGGCGCTCGGTTGGGAGGGTATAGTGTTAACGAACACGACGTCCCCCCAATGCCTCAGAAACCCCCAGGAAAGGGAGGGTGGGACACGATAACAACAACACGACAGAGCGCGCACGAGAGATCTCGAAGCTAACTCGAGCGGGTCACGAGGACAGTCACGAGGTCAGTCACGAGGTCCTGTGCCCGATATGGTACTACGCCCGCTATGGGAAATATGCATGCTCGGCCGGACCGGAAGGTCGGCTCGCCAGAAGAGCCTTAATTCACACCTAAAGAACTCTCCACACCTTCGCGCTTGCAACGGTGTGAGCTTGAACACGATCGTGTGGAGACCTCGTCGCCGCGACGCATCGGTGCTCGCCCTGCCGCCGGTGCTGCGTCCCTCAGCAACGGTCCTTCGTTTACGGATCATGAGAGCCGAGCGCTGCGCGATGCTCGGAGCCACTTGCATCCAGCTGCTGGCGTGCGCGAGCGCTGACTCGGTTGTCATCGACGCGCAGGCAACCGTACTGCCGTGGGAGCCAGGCGGCTTCACCCATGAGATGATGCAGAATGTAAGCGCTACTCGTGCACTAATTGTTCGAATGCCCTTTTTGGAGGAGCTGGTCGCGGGCACGCTGCCTACGGACACGTTCGCCTTCTACCTCACGCAGGACTCGCTCTACCTGCGTCAGTACTCTAGGGTCCTGGCCAATCTCGCGTCGCGCGCGCCGACTGCCGAGATCATGCAGAACATGGCAAGGGCGTCCGACATGACGCTCATCGTCGAGGGCGCATTGCATGAGGGCTTCCTCTCCAAGTGGAGCAGCGCGACGCCTGATGAGCGGCGGGCCACTGAACAGTCGCCAACGTGTGCGGCGTACACTGACTGGATGCAGGCGCGCGTCGCCTTTGCGCCGTATGAGGTCGGCTATGCTGCCGCCATACCGTGCTACACAATCTACGCCGAGGTCGGCCGGTACATTCTGTCGCTCGTCAAGTCCGCGGCACCGGGGAGTTCACAGGGGCGTTCACAGGGGCATGGCGCGGCGGCATCGCACGACATGGCACGGCATCCGTACAAGGAATGGATCGAGACGTATGGCGGCGCGGCCTTTGAGGCGGCGACCCAGCGCGCGACGACGCACCTCGATGAGCTCGCTTCGCGAGCGTCGGTGGAGGTCAGAGCGGAGATGCGGGAGGCCTTCCGCCAGGGTGCTCGGTTCGAGTGGCAGTTTTGGGACTCGGCCTATCGGCGCGAGCAGTGGCCGATTGCGCTGTGAGTACATCGTGGGCGAATAGTGTCTACCACGGCTCCCCCCGGTGTCTTTTAATCGGTACCGTACGTCAGTTTCACTTTTAAAGCGCCGCTAAAGATGCTCTCACTTTGCGCTCTTCTTCGTGAAGGCGTTGCTCCATGGGTTCCTCCCTGGTACCGGTAAGCTTTCGCGCTGGGCCACCAACATATCGAACGAGGGGCCGCACGAGACGCTCGCTTTTCCGTCTGCGCTGTTCAAAAAAGCTGTTCACACCGCGGAGGAAGGGCTCGCTGAGGAGTTCTCGCACTCGCGCGTGGCCTACTCCTCCGTCGCATCGCTCGGAAGCCATGGACGAAACCGAGACGGAGCACGTCGACGTGGCCGTGGTCAATGTGGAGCACCTGATGGCGTACGTAGACTCGCAGCGTGAGGAGGGCAACACCGCTTACAAGGCGAAACGGCACACGGAGGCGCTCGAGGCGTGGCAGCGCGGGCTTGACGCGCTTGCGCAGGCGGACGGCAAGCCGATGCGCGCGGTCGATGTGCCAATCGTGCAGCGCGCGACTGTGACGCTGCATAGCAATCGCGGCCAGGCGCTGCTCTCCATGCAGTTCTGGCGGCGCGCCATCCATGACCTCGACGAGGCACTCAAGATCGACGCGTGGAACGCCAAGGCGCTCTGGCGGCGGCACCAGTGCCACAAGGCGCTGAAGGCGTGGGCGGCTGCGGAGGCAGACCTTGAAGCACTCATCGCGCCGGAGCTGCAGCAGGACAGCGCCAAGATCCTGGCCGACGCGGGCCTCGGTGCGGAGCAACTCGCGGCAGAGCGCCAGATGTTGCGTGAGAAACGGCTTGAGGTGGATCGGGTGGCCGCGGAGACGTTCGAGGAGCGCGTGGAAGACGCGGCGGCCAAGGGCATTGAGCAGCTGCGCGTGCGCTTCGAGGAGATCATCAAGCGCAACGGCTTGCACGGCAATAAAGAGCTCTCTGCGGAACTTGCGGACATGATGACGCGGCCCGGCGGCGTGAACGTGCAACTGCTGGCGAATGTGTACCAGATCGACGAGGAGGATGCGGAGGTGCTGGTGACGTGGGCGCAGAAGGCGTGCCAGATCCGTGACGAGATTGGGTACGACGGGATCGACGCGATATGACGAGAGAGAGAGAGAGAGAGAGAGAGAGAGAGAGAGAGATCGGTGCGTCAGGACTCAGAACGGAAGCGACACCGGCCGACCAGCCGGGGGCGAGGACCGACAGCCGTCAAAGCATTGACTTTCAACTCAAAAGATAGTCACCATTTCCAACTCCTCTTGTCGTTATGCTCTCACACCATGTCTCACACCCACGAATGTGCCCGGATCCCGAGCTCTCGCAAGCGAGTGAAGAGTTCATAGCTCTGTGCGAGCGTCTCGTTCGGCCAGCCGTGCGCGCCCCACCCCTGGTGGATCATCGGCGACGTGTGAACCTCGTGCTCCCAGTAGAGCTCATCCACGCGAGATCGCACCTCCGAGTCCGCAAGCACTTGGTCGATGAGGACATTGTACTCGCGACGCGTGAAACAAGTTTTGCGGTGGATCGGGGGAGGCGGGGGAGCTCGCGCTTGCATGACAGCTAGCTCGCCCCAAACGTAAGTAAATCGTGATCATGCGTGCACTGCTGCTGTTCCTAAATCGTGTGAAGAGCACCTGTGTCACGTCGTAAAATGCCGTTCCGTTTTAGATTGCATGCAAACGACGATGTTGCACACCACCAGGGCCAAACGGTATTCCGCTTTCGACACGCTCAATTTCAAACCGCCCAACTCCACCTCAAGCTTTACACCAACCGTTGCAGCAGCCAAAACTGGACGGGCTCGCGACAGTACGGGCAAATCTTCATCTTGGCCGTGCAGCGCTCGCACGCGAGCTGATGGCCACACGGCACCGCAAGGTGCGACTTGGGCCCCACCATGCACACGATGCACGTGGTCTGGCCACCGATGGACGATTCGGGCGCCTCGTCGAGCACACGGCCGGTGATGTTGCCCACGTCGGCGAGCGTCAGATGCCTCTCCGCTGGCATCAAACCTGCAGCCAGTGCTGGGGCTGTTGGTGGCGCAGGGGCAGGAGGCGGCGGATGCACGGTAGTCGGGCCGCGCCCACCGCGCCCTCCACGCCCCCCTCGCCCCCCTCGCCCGCCGCGGCCAGCGTTCTCTGCCACGGCCAGAGCCGTCGCGCGCTCCACCTCAGCCCTCTCCGCCTCCTCCCTCTCCGCCTCCTCCCTCTCCGCCTCCGTCGCCGCAGCCGCCTCAGCCGCTGTAGCCGCGGCCGCCTCCGCTGCGGCTGCCACTGCTGCTGCGGTCGCCTCCACGTCCTCCTCAGCCTCAACGGCCTCCGATGCTGGTGCTGGTGCCGCCATCGCCAATTCCTCTGCCGCAGGCTCCTCGATCTTCTCTTCTGCCACCAACTCCGCTTCCGTCGGCTCTGACTGCGACGCCGACAAGCCGATGCCCGCCTCGCCTGCGGCTGTGGTCGCCGCTCTACCCTTTTTCGCCTTCTTCTTCGCCTTCTTGGACGCCTTCGCGGCCTCCGCTTTGGCTCTCGCTTCCTCTTCAGCGATCAGGCGTGCCATCATCGCGTCAGCGCGGGCCTGTTCGTCCTCGCGTGAGAGGCTGCCTCGAGCGCCGCCAGCCACGACGGACGTGACACCTGCACTGGACGCTGCTGCCGCGCATGATGAGGCGATGTGCTGAGTCGCAGCTATGAATCCAAGTTGGCAGAGCGCCCAGGCATCGCCCTGGTCCGCAGCGAGCTTGAACAGCTCTGCCGCCCGCTTATCATCTTGGGCCACACCGCGTCCCTCACGGTGCATGTCTCCAAGTGAGCACTGCGCCGGAGCATAGCCCTGGTCCGCAGCGAGCTGGAACAGCGCCGCAGCACGCTTATCATCTTGGGCCACACCGAGACCCTCACGGTGCATGCCTCCAAGTGCGCACTGCGCTGAGGCATCGCCCTGGTCCGCAGCGAGCTTGAACAGCGCCGCAGCACGCTTATCATCTTGGGCCACTCCGAGTCCCTCATGGTGCATGACTCCAAGTTCGTGCTGCGCTGCGGCATCACCCTGGTCCGCAGCGAGCTGGAACAGCTCTGCGGCCCGCTTATCATCTTGGGCCACACCGCATCCGTCACGGTGCATGGCTCCAAGTGCGCCCTGCGCTGAGGCATTGCCCTGGTCCGCAGCGAGCTTGAACAGCGCCGCAGCCCGCTTGTCATCTTGGGCCACACCGCGTCCGTCACGGTGCATGAGTCCAAGTGAGCACTGCGCTGCGGCATAGCCCTGGTCCGCAGCGAGCTTGAACAGCGCCGCAGCCCGCTTGTCATCTTGGGCCACACCGCGTCCCTCATAGTGCATCATTCCAAGATAGCCCTGCGCCGCGGCATCGCCCTTGTCCGCAGCGAGCTGGAACAGCGCCACAGCCCGCTTATCATCTTGGGCCACACCGCGTCCGTCACGGTGCATGAGTCCAAGTGCGTACTGCGCCACGGCATCGCCCTTGTCCGCAGCGAGCTTGAACAGCGCCGCAGCCCGCTTATCATCTTGGGCCACACCGCGTCCGACAAGGTACATGGCTCCAAGTCCGCACTGCGCCGCGGCATCGCCCTGATCCACAGCGAGACTGAACAGCTTCGCAGCCCTCTCCGCCTCCGCCCTCTCCGCCTCCACCCTCTCCGCCTCCTCCCTCTCAGCCTCTGCCCTCTCTGCCTGTGCCCTCTCTGCCTCCGCTCCTTGCCTAATTACCTCAGCCTCCGCCTGAGCCCTGGCTGCCCGCGTGGCCTCCGCCTTGGCGGCCTTGAGCGCCGCTACCCGTACCGCCGCCTTCTCGGCCTCCTTTGTCGCCTGCTCAGCCGCTGCGGCCGCGGTCGCCGCGGCCATCTCCGCGGCGGCCATCTCCGCGGCGGCCGCCTCCGCTACGGCCGCCGCTGCCGCCACTGTCGCCTCCACGACCTTCTCAGCCTCAATGACTTCCGATGCTGGCGCCGCTTCTGTGGATGCTGAGCCTGCGGCAGGAGGCGACTGTGTGACCTCTTGCAGCGACAGCCTCGACAGGCTGGCTTGCATCTCCATCTCCGCCGCGTGCTTGCGACGCAGCTTCTGGCTCGCCCTAGACCTCTTGCAGCGACTGTGTGACCTCTCCTGCTTGCGCTTCTTGTGCAAGCGCTCGTGCATCGCCATCGCCTCCGCCAAAACACCCTCGCTTGCGAGTGCTTGGTGTTCCTCGATTGCACCAATCAAGCCCTCGTACTGCGCAGCCGCCATGGCCACACGCAGCGCAACGTCGGCGGCGGCAGAAGGAGCGGGACCCATGACGCCCTCGTCGCCAGCCGCCGCCAACACCTCGTTGTCCGCCTCAGCGAGGCCACTCGCGGCCGCTGATGCACTCGCTACCGGCGCTCTTGCCTCGCTCGCCCCTGCCTGCTCGGCCTCGATTTTCATGCTCGCTATCTTTTTCTGCGGCTGCTGCTTGTGTGCGCCCTCCGCCTCCTCCTCAGCCAGCAAAGCCGCAGCGGCAAGCTCGGCTGCCTGCTCAGACTGGGCGCGCGCCGCCTCAGCCTCGGCCTTGACGCGCCGCTCCTTTTCGCGAGCCTCCACCTCGAGAGCCTGCTGAACGCGCCGTCGCTCCTCACGCTCGCGTCGATTCACCTCGCGCGCCTGAGCTTGGCGCCGGATCTCGCGCACTTTCTTGATGCCCTCGACTGCCGACACGGCTTCCTCTTGCACTCGAACCTGCTCCTCGCTGAACTCGACGTGCTGAGTGAGCGCCTTCGTCACAATGTCCTTGATGTCGAGTTCCTCGTCGAGCACCTTCTCGTCTGCTTCGTTCAGATGGAGGGTCACAGACTCTTGCAGCTCATAGAGAGCGTCGACACATTCGCGCTCAACGCTCTCAAGAATCTCGTCGGACGACGTTGCATCGGCCTCAGCCCCATGGGCCGCGATCGCCGCCTGCTCTAGCTGCTCGCACAGCCGGCTGTCCTCGCGATCGATCACATTCTGCAAGTGCTGCAGTGCGCTGATGGCGCCACGGACAAAGAGGTTACGCTTCGCGTCGAGAAAGCCGGGGGAGATATCCATTGCATTGAGCTCTGCGACGACCGAGCGGAGGATGGTCGCAAACAGCCGAAGCGATGGGAAGTGACCGCCCTTGTCAGCCGGCCGTCCGAGGCATACTTGGATGAACATCATCAACGTCCAAATGGCCTTGAAGAGCTTCGAAGCATCGTCGTGAACCTCGATCTTGGCATCGTTCTGTGCGATGTCGTGATTCTGGACGAGGTCGTAGCAGCTGAAGACCGCGCCCTCACCTCTGCCGTCGGCATCGAAGATCGCCGACTGCATGGCACGCATCCAGCCGAGCGCCAGCGCGTCGAGACCGTCGGATCGAACGCACCGTGATGCGCCGCTCTCGAGCAGCACTTCGACGCAAGCGACGTCGCCGCGCTTGCATGCGAGCATGAGCGGCGTCTCACCGTCCCTGCCAGCTTGATCGAGGTGCGGATCGCGCTCGAGCAGGCTGCGCGCGCACTCGATCACACGTCGCAGCGCATTGAGCCGGCCGTAGCGTGCAAGCACGCAAAAGAGCGTGTCTTCGGGCTCGCCGTACTCGTCGGAGAGTGGGCCTTCGACGAACACGTGGAAGCCTTCTGGACGCAGCCTGTAGAGCTGTGCGATCTCATCGGCGAGACGGCTCACGTGCGGCTCGACGTCGAGGACGGTTTGCTTGAGCGCCGAGATCATGTCCTTGAGAGCCATGGCATTGATCAGCACGGCGGACCTCGCGTCCATGTCATCCTCATCGATCGACGAGGGCGACGAGGGCGGCGAGGGCGACGTCGCGGTCCGTGCCCTCGAAGTTGGCGACGACGGCTCGGCCGATCGCGTGCGTACCGAGGGGAAGGTGCGAAACTTCTTCGGCGGCGTCGAGAACTGTGCAAGCGCGCTCGAGGTGAGTGCGCTCTGGTCGAGCGCGCATTGCAGGAGCTTCTTCGTATCTGGGAGTGCCTCGAGCGAAGGCGACGACGAACGCGTGGGTGTTGGCTTCTTCACACGCTTTGGCACTAGCTTGAGCGGCGCCTTGGGAATCGCGGAGATCGCACCTGCGTCGATGCTGTGGTCGCCGACGCGCGCGCTCGGCTCGGGCGGCGAGGACATCGAGAACGAGAAGGTGGCATCGGGTGGTGTGAAGGTGAAGCTCTGCGCAAGCGGCGGCACCACCCCAACTCCGAGCGACTTGAGCCCAGCTTGAATGGCCGCGATGGGCACGGCGGAGAGCGGCACGTGCGTCGGCTCGGCACCCTCGGCCACTCCCTCCACCTTCGTCACCGCCTGCTCGCCCTCGACGTCACTGTCGACTTCAGTGGATTCGCCCGCGTTCACGGAGCCGGCCTCGTCGTGGTCCTCGAGCTCGATGGTCTTGTTGTCATCGTCGGCGTTCGCATCTCCGCCCTCGATCGGCGCCTGCTCGGCCGTCTCCTGCGCCGGTTTCGTCATCGGGCTCGCCGCCGGCTCCTCCAACTCCTGCACGACGTCCTCCATCTCCTCCACAGCGTCCTCTAGCTCCGCCTCCTCCGTCGTTTGCGACGCTGCTTGCTCCTCCGCCTCCACGTCCTCGCCAGCGTCGACCGTCTCCTCCTTCGCCACCATCGTGGTGAGCTTGCACAGCACCTCTGCGGGAATGCCACTGACGGTCAGCGAGTACGCAGCGAGGCCTTCCGTCGTCCTATGTTCAGGGCGAAACGAAGCGAGCGTCGCACCGGGCGCGACGATGCCAAAGGCGTCCGAGAAGGAGAGCAGCTTCTCGGGGAGGCCCGATTTGCGCGCGAGCGCCGTGAGCACCTCGTCGAGCGGTCGGCTCTTCGGCCAGTAGAGGAGCAGCGCGTCCGATTCGATGGGAGGACGGCCATCGGCATTGGTCGTCGGCCAGACAGCAAGCACCACGGTCTCCATCGCGAGCACCACGGAGCCGTTGCGTAGCTTCAGGGACGCGGGCGTGGAGTCCGGCTGGATGAGCTCGCCCTCCTCCGTGTGCAGTTCGACGCGGGCGACGTGGCGCGATCGGCAGTACTCGGCTTGGAGGAGTTCCATCGGCGCATGCACGTTCAGCATGAAGCGCAAGACCTCGACGTCGAGGACGGTGAGCTTGACGAAGTACGAGCGATGGAGATGGCCCTCGAGCGGCGCCTTGGGCACCGCGGAGATCGCACCTGCGTCGATGCTGTGGTCGCCGACGCGCGCGCTCGGCTCGGGCGGCGAGGGCATCGAGAACGAGAAGGTGGCATCGGGTGGTGTGAGGGTGAAACTCTGCGCAAACGGCGGCACCACCCTGACTCCGAGCGACTTGAGCCCAGCTTGAAGTGCCGTGCTCGAGGGGGGGACGTTCGAGTCACTCGACGCGGACATCTGAACCACGGAACGCGCGTCAGCAGCGGGCGCGCCGTCGTCACCGTTGGAGATCTTCACGTCGTCGGACGGCGCGCCCGCGTCGGCGTCGGTCTGCATCGCCTGCTTGATCACGAGCATGCGTTGCGTCATCACGCCCCTGATGAGGTCCAAGACCGCCAAGACTTGGTCCAAGGACTCGTCCGGCTTGCTGAAGTTCTCGTGCGCGAGGAGCCTCTTGATGAGGAGGAACGCGGTGCTGGCGTGCCGCACGAGCGTCGAGAGCGAGCACCCCTCGAGGACTACCGTCAGCGGCGCGAGGCACCACTGAAGTAGGGTACGAGTGGCCACCACACGCATCGGCTCGGGGAGGATGGCCTTGCGCATCTTCGACAGCATGGGCAGGCTCCCCTTGCGCTCGTTGATCGCGACGGCGGCCCAGGAGATGAGACCGGCGAAGTTGAGCATGTGCTCGTCGTCCAAGGGCTCGTCGTGCTGGCCGATCATGAGGCCCACGAGCGTACATTGCAGCCCGGCCGGGAGCTCGGGCGTGTTTTTGAGGAGCAGGGCGTTTACATCGCTGATGCCGCCGATCATGGCGGCCAGGGCGATCTTCGCACCCACATCGATGGGCGGCGGCGGGATGCCGGTGGGTACTCCGCTCACCACTGCAAAGATCCGACGCAGCTCACGGAGCTGGCGGCGCTTCTGATGATCTTGCGACTCGCGGTCCGCAGTGCCAGTGGCTGTGCACGCAGACTCGGGAGAAGTCGGCATGGCGGGAGACGCCCTCGCCTTGGCCTTGCGCGAGCCCACCTTGGGCTTCGTGGTGGCGCCTTAGGCTCGTGCACGTCCGCGCGCGCGCACGGGCTTCCCGCTTGGACGTCTTCGACTACATAATGATGACGCGCAATCAACCTTAAACGCATGAAGGGGCGGGACAATTACGAAAGCCCCTGGTCTTGTGTGTGTACCACACGTGCAACTCATGTTGTCGGTTCACTGTGAATACGTCCAGGAACGGAAATCAATGTCTTCAATCACTACGACCGTCCGGAGCGTGGCTGCTTCAACGCTCATCCAATCGACGGCACGATGCAGGTGCTGCCGCCGGCGCTACGTGGTGCACCAGCTCCGCCGGCGTGCAGCGGCGCGCCGACTCGCACACGTGTGGTGGCTTGTTCGATCTCAGAGATCTGAGCGTCGGGCGGCGACCATGATCCAACGCATCCAGCGTGGCCGGAGCGACAGGCTCGCGGCGCGTGAGCGAACCTTCGACGATGATAGCCACTCGGACATGGACGTGTGCTTTCAGACCGTGCCAAACACGGTGGCGTTCCACGGCATCCTGGAGACTGAGCCGCACGTGACGGTGATCGACGGCTTTCTCGCGCCGCTCGAGTGCAGCGAGTTGATCGCGAAGGCCTCCTTGCAGCGACGCTCGGGCGTGAGCAACGATCTTGGCACCGGTTCGGAGAGCAAAGGACGTAGCAGCTCGACGGCGCTGCGCACGCCCGGCCTCGTGCGCGCCCTCGCGCCACTGCGCCAGCGGCTGACCGAGCTCCTCGGCGTGCCCGAGGCGCGGCTCGAGGGGTCGATGGTGCTGTGCTACGAGGTGGGCGGCGCGTACCGCTGGCACTTTGATGCCTTCAACCTGTCGTCCGTGCGCGGTGCCTCGAACACGGCGGCGAGGCACGGCGGCCAGCGCCTGCTCACGTCGATCGCGTACTTGAACGACGTGCCCGAGGGTGGCGAGACCGCCTTTTTCCACGCGCGGCGCGCGATCGCGCCCAAGGCCGGCCGGCTGCTCGTGTTTCGTAACGCGGTGCCGCGCACGGCGCCCGACGGCCGCACGAGGTTTGAGGTCGACCGGCGCAGCCTTCACGCGGGGCTGCCCGTCAGGGCGGGAACCAAGTGGATTGTGACCACCTTTGTGAGGGAGCGGCCACGCGGGATGGAAGAGGAACCCTAGCGATGGCATTAGGACCAAGGATAGACCCATAGCGGACACTGTTATAGCGCGGGTGCGGGCAAGGAAAGCGACATCCGACAAAGCATCCGATCCGGGTATACCGTACAAGCAATGAGTGTACCTCAAGGCGTGTACCAGTACACGGCAGAAATCGAATCAGAATCGAAAGTGGAATGAATCGAATGTTGCCGCCGCGCCACTATTTTTTTACGTAAGGTGTCGTGTTTCCCCGGGGTACGCTTCCCCGCGCGAGGTAAAGTCGAATTTTGAGGGACCGATGGTGCATCACGTCAAGCTGTTGCAGGCATGCTCGGCTGAGGCTGCACTGAGGATCGATCTGCGGACTGCGCCCGACCCTGAGCCACACACAAAAGAGTCTCATTTCTGAATTCACTAGGCGCACGTTGTCCGTTCAGAGCCTCAGAGGAGCTCGCTGCATGCACAGGCCCAGGCCCCGTCCATGGCGAGATCGTCGCCCTCGACCGTCACCACGTACAGCGGGCAGCCGCTGTACGCTGCAACGCTGCGCCCCTTGCCCAAATACGCGCTGCGCAGCCGTTCGCAGAACGCGCCGCGGCCCATCGCCCGATCCGCGGGAAGCGCCGTGTCGGGCGTGAGCATATGGGCGAGCTTGGCGGCGACTCCGCCGGCGATGAAGACTCCGCCGTGCGCCTGCACGCGCAGCGCGAGGTTCGCAGCCTCGGCGCCGAGCGCGTCGACGAACATCTGCATGGCCGCCGTGCACGGGGGGTCTGCGGGGCGGGCGTCGGCTGGCACGCTGAGCGCGGCGATCACCGCGGATGGATCGGCGGCATCGCGGACGGCGGCATCCGCTGCGCTCTCTGGGATCAGCTCGGCCGTTGCATCGCGCCGCACTCTCACAAAGTCGTACGCTCGCTTGATGCCGCTGCCCGAGACCACATGCTCCACCTTGACGTGACTCGTCGCAAGGGCCGCCCCGATGTGCGCCCGCAGCGCCCACTCCTCGGGCGTGCGCGCGACAAAGTCGGACTCGCCCCCTTCGGATGGGCACACGACCATGGGCGCGCCGGGTGCCGGGAAGACTCCAAACACTTGGCCGAGTCCGGTGCCCGGGCCGAGGCATGCAATCGGCCGGCCGGGGATCGGCGAGCCGGCGTGCACGATCCGTCGATGCGATGGGGGCACGTGCGGCAAGGCAAGGCCCACGGCGACGAAGTCGTTCAGGAGACGGAGCCGGTCGGGGCTCAGGCCGAGGCTCGTCGCCAGATCGGTCTCCTCGAGACGCCAGCCGTTTGGACCAAACGTTTCGTTTTGGCAGATGGCGACTCCGCCCACCACCGGTCCGCACACGGAAATGGCAGCGGCCTCGATCGCGCCTGCGGAGACGGCGCCCGCCTGTACCGCCTCCGCTTGGAAGACTGCGAGCGCCTCGCGCAGGTGGCCAAAGTCCGCCGTGCGATAGCGGGCGATGAAGCGAGTCTTGTCGGGTCGCGAGCCCCGCGCCGCTCCCGACGACGGGTAGAGGGCCAATCGGATGTTGGTCCCCCCGAGGTCACCGATCAGGATGAGCGCCTCCGTCTCGGCCGCTGCGGCGGCGGCTGTGTCGCTCGTCGTCGGCGGCGTCCTCGTCGGCTGCAGCGCGCGCACGACCGCCGCCACGCGTGCCACATCGGTGCACCGCGTCTCGAATTCGGTCGTCGGCCCGTTGAGCTTCGGGGCGCCCATCGCGATCGGGATGGCTGGCCGGTAGGCCATGGCGGAGTAGAGCGTCGCACGGAGGGATCCGTGGAGCTCGTCGGCGCCAGAGGCGGCGGCGAGTTCGGACGCGTTGAACTCGGTCACGCCGCCGCCGGCGGCGATGGTCAGGCGACCGGCCGCTGCCGCGACCATGAGGCGCAGCATCGGCGCGCCCTCGAGCGCCTCGGGCCGACCACCTGAGCTGAGCACGCGATGGACGCCGCAGCGCACGCACACGTGCACTGCCTCGCACGGGTCGCGACTGACGTCGATGGCACGGTGGAAGGTGACCGGCAGCGGCGCCGCGAGGGCGACGAGCTCTATCAGGAACGGCTCGTCGACCGCGCCGTCGGGCAGCAGGCAGCCGACGACGACGCCGTGCACGCCCGCTTCCTTGAGCGCCTCAATCTCGGCGCGCATCACCTCGCGCTCGCCCTCGTCGTACAAAAAGTCGCCGCCCCGGGGGCGCACCATGGCGTGCAGCGGCAGCGCGACCCTTGCGAGCAGCGCGCGCACGAGGCCGAGGCTGGGCGTCGTGCCGCCGTCGACGAGGTTGGCGCACACCTCGAGGCGCGCAGCGCCGCCCTGCTCGGCCGCCACGGCCGACGCGAGCGAGTCGACGCACACCTCGAGGGGAATGGGACGCCGCGGAGCGACGCCGGGCGAGGCCGCCGTCGCCATTCGCGGCATGGTGTTCACACGTGCACATTGCGCGAAAGTGTGCAAGTCACGTCAAGTCAACTAACAACTATGGACTTCTTGATAATTCCAAGTAGCCCACCCCAGTAAGTAACGCGCACCTCTGGGGAGGTTCAAGACCCCTAGCAAGTAACGACTTTATTCAAAAAGCCGTTCACGTTCTCACGTTATCCGATAAAATGCCCACTCGGCAAGACGCATCATCACAGGTCCCGTGGAGACACAGCGTGGAGGGCGTAGACTACTTTTCAAAAAGCCGAGTACTTGACTTGACAAAAAGCCGAACTTGAGAGACCAAAGTCCAGACCGATCGCCTCTATCTGTACAGTCAGTGTGCTCAGTCAGTTCAGTTGAGAATAAAGACGATCGGGAACCCCCCAATGGCAATGCCCAACGAAGGCTCGCCGCTCAAGCGCTTGCACATCACGCTCGCCGAGCTGAAGCTGAAGCCCATCGCCAACCTTGTGCCCAAAGTAGTAGCCGACGGCCTTCGGCCGCCGCCGCCGCGCCTGCAGGCCACCATGGCAGTGGGCTCGTTGAGAAAGGCCGCGGGGGTGCTGTCGCCCGCGCTGTCCGCGTATGCGCAGCGCTCGTCATCCGGGTTGCACCACATGACGGGGGTGTCAGTACTGTCAGCAGACGCGCCCCGTTGGCGCGCCCCCCGAAGGGAACGCAAAGAAGCCATTCGACGCCGCCGTCGCGTGACGACGACGGTGTCGAGTAACGACGCTGCCGTGGCGACCGGCAGCTTGCCCGCCGCCTGATTGCTGCCTGCCGCCATCTGCGCGGTCGTGCCAAGCATGGAAAATGGCGCGTGACCCAGCATGGTGACGACGCGCCCGACACGAAGACAGCGGCCCCCCAGCGGACAGAGGCCCCCAGCAGATGAGCAGCTCGCTCGTCGAGCACATCAAGCGCCTGCGGCGGGCGCAGGAACATAGGAGTCAGCCCGAGCGCAGATATTCGCAGTGCGCGTCATGTTTTCGGTGTGCCACTGCGCGTCCGACTGACAGTGAACACCGCACACAGATCGAAGCGCCAGCTCGACTGAGCCGGCCGCGTGCCAGGCGAGAAGATCTGCCGGTGACGAACGCGCGCGCTCTGGTTCCAGAGGAGCAGGGCCACCATGGGCAGTTTTCTAAGAAGTTCTCGCACGACGGTCGGGGGGGCTCGATCGTCCCTGAGGAGGTTTCGCATTACCCCGGCTACGATTTTCGGGTGGGCCCCTGGTGCTCCCGCGATGTCGGCCCGATTCGGCCCGGGTGTCGCGACGGGTGCCCGCACGGGCGCGACGTTCCGTAACTATTAATGCTTATATTGGTCACACTTTCCCCTATCTGGGATGATGAAAAGCAGCGGTGTGGCGCAGTGGATAGCGTGCTGGGCCCATAACTCGAATTCGGGGGGTTTACCCAGAGGTCGAAGGATCGAGACCTTCCACCGCTATTAGTTGTTTTGAAACCAGACCGGTCTCAAGCTTAGGCAACACTTTGGGAATAGTCGCCTATTAGTTGTTTTGAAACCAGAATAGCTGTTTTGAAACCAGACCGGTCTCAAGCTTAGGCAACACTTTGGGAATAGGCTGAATGTCGCCTATTAGTTGTTTTGAAACCAGACCGGTCTCAAGCTAAGGCAACACTTTGGGAATAGGCTGAATAGGCGCGACGAGAATGAGGAGGGCGTTGGGGTGCAGCAAGGGTAGTCGACGGGGGTGTAACGGCGACGGGGGTGCTCTCGCGTCAGCGGGGCAACTTGATTACCATCGTTAGTACGCGTTAGTAGCGAGATAATGCACCATAATGCAGGGTGCCAATCGACAGATCTCGGAACGTAGACCCCCGAACCGCGGAAATTCGGCTTGCATCGATTAACCGTAACCCACAAACAGCATTTCCAACTTTGTTCACGAAACATCCCGCGCACACCTTCGCTTCCGGTGCGACCCAGCACCTTGGCTGGCGCCCCTCT
>Ga0210244_101523_pt1 | contig 18269 bp, 9 predicted proteins | sample ChrtobMetaP3_0mM_FD_155473 | JGI IMG/M metagenome (GOLD analysis project Ga0210244, IMG submission 155473) | Chrysochromulina tobin associated microbial communities from unialgal haptophyte culture, Seattle, Washington, United States - P3_0mM | ecosystem: Host-associated > Algae > Haptophytes >...
CGAAGTAAACGTGCGTGTACGCATGCGCGTCGTAACTACTGCCCGACGACGGCGCCGCGGTATCGTGCTGGAGCGTTGGCCGTTGGCTTCTTTACGTAATCGGAGATATGTTTGCGGAGCGTACAAGGATGCATCGCATGGCCATACACATGGCGCAGCACTCCCGACTCACAAATAATCGGCAATCCGGAATCGGGACCCGCAGGAGTCGCTCTCCTGCGTCTCCCCTACGATTCGATTACGTTACGAGTAACAGTAAGTAACGTAAGTTAGTATCTTAGTAAGTAAACATCGCCTACAGGCAGCGTACACGTGGCGAGGGGGCCAGAACACCCCCAGCATGCATCCCCAGGCATACTGAGCGTGTACGGTGTTCAGCAACACGCGACGGGTTCGTTTTTTGCCAAGCAATGGAGCTCACCCTCCACACTACCTCCACCCGCACGTCCACCAGCACCACCGCGCACCCCGGCCCATCGGTGCATCGCTCTCGCCCCGCCCCCGCCGCGACCGCCCGGGGATGCTCTCAAAGACTTTTTGGTTTGTGGTTTGACTCGCATATGCCGCGGCCATAGCTGACCGCCATGCTTGGAGCTCGCAACAACGTACCTAGATTACAGTCACGCACAAGCATGATCATCTTTCAAGATTAAGGTAAAGGCCCCGCCCCGCACGTCAATCGACTGCAGACGGATCCAACGCCCTGACGAGCGACATGACAAGCTGCGGCTCAAACTGGTCAGAGGTGTCATTGGGCTCGGTGCGCAGGGTGCCGCTGAAGACTTCGAGCGCGCCTGGCAGGCACTCCACGCGAAAGGGTGCCGCACCCGCGAGCTCGCCGTCGAGGTTGAGCGCAATGCTGGAGCCCCCGTCGCCGCTCGTCGGGTGCGGCGTGAGGACGTAGGAGCGGCAGCGGATCGTCTCCACGAAGGGCAACTTGAGGTGCGAAGCGCCGCGCGCGCGGGCATTTGCATGCAGGATGTCCAGACCGCCGCTGCGGCTGACGATCACGAGGTCGAGGAGCCCGTCTGTCATGGACGCTCCGGGCGCGAAGCACACGCGCTTGCCCATGTGCATGTTGATCTGGGCCTGCACGAAGCTGCACTCGTCGAGTTCGCGCGTGAGCACCGTGCCGTCCTCCGCCGCAATCTCAAGCCGAGCACCGTAGCGCGTCTTTCCGGTGGCGATGAGCACGAGCCCTGCAAGCTCGTATTGCGCCGAGCCGAGCCAGCGCAGCGCATTCGCTTGCTCGAGCACCGCCGCGGGCATGCCAAAGCCGCAGATGTTGATCGCGTACTCGCTCACGCTCGCACTCGGCCCTTGCGTGCTCGCGCCCGAAGGCGCGTCCGAGGGTGTCTCGTCCGAGGGCGCGGCCGCCTGGACTGCCATCACGTCCACCCTCGAGGTCGCACCTCGCACGATGGCTTCGGCGGCGGCCGAGGCGCTCTCGAGCCCGAGATCGTACGCCCACGTGTTGCCCGAGCCTGCTGGGATCATGCCCATGGGCACGCGCTCGGCGCCCGCACGCCGCAGCAGCCCATTGGCAATTTCATGCGCTGTGCCGTCGCCGCCGATGCCAACGAACGCATCGAGGAGCGGCGTCGTGCGCGCTAGCTCGCCGGCATGCCCTGCGTACTGCGTCTCCAGGACGGTCACCTCGACCCCCGCACGCTCGAAGATGGGCAGCACGCTCTCCAGCGTCGCCTTCCCGATGCCGCCGCCGCCAAACGGGTTGACGACGACGTGGATGCGACGAGGCGCACCCTCCGTGGCCGTCGTGATGGCTGCTCCGGCCGCCTCGACGCTGCTGCTGGACTGCTGCTGCATTGAGACTGCGACGATGAGTGTCTCCTCGTCGACGGCACGCTTACGCGCTCGCTTTGAGCCCTCGGCCACATCAGCGCGCCGGCGAATGACCTCGGCGCCTTCGGCCATGAGCGCGCGGCGCTTGAGCAGCCGGCGGAGCTCCGCTTGCGTGCGTTCGCGCTCGAGCACGACCACTTTGCCCTTCTCGAGTAGCGCCGACGCCGGCCCGCGCGGTCGAGCGCTCGGGAAGCGTTCTACGCGGAGCCGCTCGCCGGCGTCATACCAGGATGCAGTACTCGACGCTGCTTCTGCTTCAGCTGCTTGGACTGGGGATTTTGCTCCTCGCCGACGGATGCCGAAAGTGATGCGCGCAACGAGTGTCAGCGTCAGAACCAGCAAAGCGCCCTGCCATGCGAGCTTCAGGTTCACGCCTGACATATCGAGGAGCAACAGGATCGGCCTACGAACAAGACCGGCCCAGGAGGGCTCGAGATTCACCACGGGAACGCATAGAGCGGGCGCGTAATTACGCGCGTGCGAGCGGAGCTGCGGCCGCGCAGGCAAGTGGAAGTGGAAGGACTCTACAAGCGCCGGGAGGAGCAGGAGCGCGACGCAGGGGCATCGCGTTGAAAGTGAAGTGCACATCGATCGGTGTCGCGACTTGTGTGAGGGTCTCGCGTGATCGACCGCGACTTCTGCACGCGATTTCCCCTAACCACAACGTAGGGTGTGAATGTGGTCTCTAAAAAAGAGGTAGTCTCTAAAAAAAGAGATATGAGGCCACGTACCGCGCGGTACGCGGCCTCATACCTCTTTATATATTCTTTATCCGCACAGAAGAGCAGTATTTTGTTTCGTTCCGCGCACCGTGCATGATTTGATCGAGTGGTGATTTCATGAGGTTTGTTCAGCTTTGCGTCGGGATCCCAAATCAGCATCCTGAAGAGTGAGGAATCTTTTCCGACAATCTCGCATGCGAGGTCTTTCTCGCGCATCCCGAAAAGCGCGCGGCCCTCGCAGGGAGATCGATGGCGCGGCTCGGTGCGACCCTTGTGGCTGTGGGCATGGCAGCGCAACCCGCCACCGCGCAAGCAAAGGGTACTGCTTGCTGCTGGTGCGACCCGAAGACCCCCGCGGAGGCCAACAGTTTCGTCGACTCGCAGAAGACCGCGATGAAGCTGATCTTTTCCGACGAGTTTGAGGAACAGGGCCGCAACTTTGCCAATGGGCATGACACGAAGTGGACGGCGCTCAACATTGGCGACACGTCCAACCAGGGCGCTGCCTACTACCTGCCGCAGCAAGCATCGGTCGTCACGGACATTGGCGATCCCACAAATGCGACGCTTCAGTTCAAGCCGGTATCCGCACTCCAGATTTTGACGGAAAATGAGGCGTTTACGGGTGAGTCGCCGACTGGCGAGAAGGGCATCTACATGCCGTCCCGTTCGGCGATGCTCCAGTCGTGGAACAAGTTCTGCTTCACCGGTGGCGTCGTCGAGTTCCGTGCGCGCCAGCCGCGGGGTGGGGGCTACTGGCCTGCGCTGTGGCTCTTTGGCAACCTCGGCCGCGCCGTCTACCAGAACTCGAACACCGGCCTGTGGCCATGGTCGTACAGCGAGTGCGACGGAGACCTGCGGCTGCCGCCCACGGAGCCCCCGCAGCGCATCAGCGCGTGCGACGACCGCGACCTCGAGACGGAAGGGCTCAATCCTTTCCAGGGTCGCGGTGCCACCGAGCTTGATGTGCTCGAGGGCGCGGTCAGCAACACGGGCCAGGATGCGTACGTCGTGGGATCGCTGCAGCTCTCGCCGGGCATCCCGCCCTTCTTCAAGCCGTACGGCCAGCCAGGCGGCTTCCCCGCCAAGAATAACGACGGTAGCGCGGAGTGGTACAAGGGCCTGACCTTCGGTGCACCGGTGCCAAACCTTGCGAGCGGCGGCTTCCCCAATAACGGCTGGTACGGCCCGCCGTGGGGTGCCGATTGCCCCACGGGCTGCCCCGACGCGCTCTCGGGTGGCTTCATCCACCTCAACGACCTCGACACGCGCTACTGGACCTACCGAATGGAATGGAAGCCCGGACCCAACGGACATATCTCGTGGTGGTATGACGGCGCCTTTGTGTGGGCGATGGCGGCAGAGGCTTTCGGAGAGTACTCGGTCTGCAGCACGCGCAGCAGCAAGAAGGATTGCTGGCGCACGCCACCGCGCATGATCCCAGAGGAGCCCATGTCGATCGTGATGAACACGGCCATCGGCACCTGGAACGGCGGCCCAGGCGCCATCGACGGCAAACATTGGCCCGCCAGGTTCTTCGTCGACTATGTGCGCGTGTGGCAGGCGGAGGAGAACATCGGGTGCAACCCGCCCGACTTCCCGACCAAGGTGTACATCGAGAAGAACCACGAGCTGTACGGCGAGCCCGTCTCGCCCCTCGGCTACGACACGTGCCCCGAGAAGTATCCGCCCAAGTCGCATGCGAAGATGGCCGACCTCCATGCGAAGGCGCATGCGATCCGCTCAGAGCGGGCGGCCAAGGGCCTACCTCAGCACGTCGCGGAGCGCGCGGCGAGCATAGCCTCATACCCGGGCGTCACCACCTCGCGCACTTCCCAGGCGCCGGTGCAGGCTCAGCACCCCACCAAGGTGGCGATGGCCACGGCCATGATGGCGCAGCAAGCTCAGATGATGGCGGACGAGCGCGCGAGGCAGGAGGCCGCCGCCGCCCAAATGGCACGCGGTGGGCAGGCGAGCTTCTCCGCGTACGCTCTCAACGCCCTCTACACGCAGCCGTTGCCGCCGCAGCAGCAGCGACGGGGCTTCCTTGACTTCGCCCCCGCCGCCGAGCCCTCTGCCACCTCGATGGGCTCGTTCCTTCTCATCGTCGGTGTGGCCGCTGCCAGTCTGCTTGCTGTCGGCCTTCTGCAGCGCCGCGCAAAACAGGGGACGCTCTTGGAGACGCCGTGGCCGCGTGCCCAGGTGGGCGCTTACCGGGCGCCGCCAGCCGCCGACGCCGAGTACGTCGCCTACGGCCGCTGAGCGGCATCAGCATGACCGGCATACTCGAGGCATGATCGATCAAGGGAGTGGAGGCATCTGCTGATGTGGCTGCGTGCGACGGGCATATGGCGCCCAAGGGTTGTTGAAGGCATGATGGGTGTGGAGGAGGGATTTGGGGCAAGCCCCAGTGATCGCTGCTGGTTCCAGGGGCGTTGTGTGTCCCACAGCGCCGCCTGATAAGGTTGGTTATTTGGGATGCGGCGCGGCGCTTTACAGCACAACCATTAGCGACCCTAAGTATGAAAAATGGATTCTTTGGGGTACATGCGCGGCTGTGACCTGCTGTTGTATGTGTCCTTATAGGCACGTCCGGTCGGCCGCGTCGTGTCACTCTCGCAAATAACAGTATGGAACCACGAACATTCTGAACCGTAACATTGTATGAGCCTTAGTTTCTCGCCTCTGCCCTGCTCTCTCGACTGCTAAAGCAACTTTGGCCCCTGCAATATCACTGCAATAGGTGTACAGAACGAGCATGTTTTCAGCCGTGCGCGCGCACGAGCTGGACGAACTCTTCCTTGGTGATCGTGGAGGTGCCGTTGACAGCCCCTTGTTTGATGAGCTCCTCTGCCTGCGCGGCGCTGATCCTCTTGTCGGTGGCCTTTTTCCACGCGACAACGAGCTCATCTGTATCCATCTCGTTGTTGCCGTCGTCGTCGTAGTGCTGAAAAACCTCGAGCAACTTTGCATCGGAGAACTGGTCGGCGAAGGAGCGGAGGTTCCCTTGGTCATGTCGCTTGCGGATCATCGCGATGAATTCAGTCTGGTCGAGCGTGCCGTTCTTGTTCTTGTCCGCTTCGTCGATTTTCTCCTTCGCCTGCTCCACGGTCAGCACTTCGCCTGTCGCCTTCTGCCACGCCTGTATCAGCTCCCTGGCATCGAGGGCGCCGTTGCCATCGGCGTCGATCTCGTTGAAGGCGTCGACCAACTCAGCATCGGTCTTAGCTGCAAACGCGGCCGCAAATTTGAGGAGCGACAGCTTGGTATGGACGTGCGCGCGCAGCTTCGAGACCTGGATCGCCACCATGTAAAAGCAGAACGAGCCGGCCAACCAAGGCGTGACCAGCCAGTGAAGGGCATAGAGCATGAACTTGACGGGGCCTTCCCCGACGGGCGGCACCAGGGTGTGGTCTGTGATCAGGAAGATCGCCACGCCGAGGGTGGGCGGGAACATGGCCTTGGCCCATTTGAAGTAGATGAGGAGCATCCCAGTGACGATGATCGTCACGCTCACGCTCTCAAGCATCAGGTAGCGGAGCAGCATGCCGAACGCCCATGAGCCCAAGGTGCACTGCAGGAAGACCTTGTAAGGCGGCGGGGAGGGGTTGATGAAGAACACGATCGCCATTGTCAGCATTGAGCCGTTGAACAGCGGGAAGGGACTGTTGACCGCAACGCCGTTTCCCAAAATGAGATCCGCCCCATGCAAGATGAGGCCTGTTGCAACCACCGCGCCTCCTGCAATGCACGCATCGACGATGGTGAGGTCGCTCCACTTGTAAAAGAGCATGAGATACTTCTGATAGTCAGGCGACGCAGTCGATGCCTGCGACTCCATCGCTACATAGTCATCATCAGCTGCGGGCTCCATCTGCTCCATCTTCTTCGTCGTCATGCGTCTGGTCACGACGCCGATGCCCAAGACGAGGACGACGCCGACGGCGAGCAAGCCGAATGAACCGAGGCCCTCGACGGACTCACTGAGCCACGAGGGCGGCGGTAGTGAGGGCGGCGGCACAGGGGGGGGAGGAAAGGGCGGAGGAGGCACGGGCGGCGGTGGCGCAGGCGGCGGTGGCGCAGGCGGCGGTGGCGCAGGCGGCGGTGGCGCAGGCGGGGGAGGCGTGGGTGGCGGTGGCGACGGCGGCGGAGAGAGCTCCTGGCAGACGATGGGCGCGAAGATGCAGATGCATAACAACAATCGCATCGCGACTGAACCGCGGAGAAAAGTTGGTCGCGAAAGTGCGCGGGCGAGAGATCGCATTTCGACGGAACCGTTAATTAATGACGTTACGTACTTTAATTTCCCCTTCAAAACTGGTTCTCGAACACTGCCGGGGTTCATGGGTTGTCTCAATTTCCTAAAGCGGCAAGTTCTATGGAAGAAAGCTCGCAGCGGCCGCGGAGTTCCCGAAGCCTATCTTCACATGCGGTGCAACCTCCTCCTCGTCCCCACGGCCCTGGTGGCGGCGCAGTCGACTGGCATTAACGTCTTTGCGACCAACAGATTTTACGTTGACCCATACTTCCAGAAGAACGTGGACGATGCGACGGCAGGCGTGACGGACCCCGCCACGCTCGCAAATCTGGGCAAGATGCGTCAAACAAGCACGGCGCACTGGATCACGAAAAAGAGTATCATCAACACGACGGAGCCCATCCTAAAGGGGGCAGCCAGCCAGTCGCCGCCACCGCTGGTGGTCTTCGTCGTATACAATCTGCCCAACCGAGACTGCGACGCCGACAACTCGCTCGGCGAGTTCTGCTGCGCTACGAAACCAGACGGCTCGTGCGACTACCTCGCGGAGGGCGACTGCAGCACGGGGCTGAGCCAATACAAGAACGACTTTCTCGATCCGATCGCCGCCGTCGTCGCCAAGTACGCCGACAAGGTGCCGATGGCCTTCGTTCTCGAGCCCTCGTCGATCCCCAACCTCGCGACAAACAAGGGCAACCCAAAGTGCGCCACCTCGGCCACCGAGGCATCGTACACAAAGGGTATCCCGATGGCGGTCGACGCGCTCGCGGCCGCCGCCCCCAAGGCTTCCATCTACATTGACGCCGCGCACGGCGGCTGGCTCGGCTGGGAGGCGAATGCGCAAGCGTATGCAACCCTCTTTAGCACTCTCCAAGTTACGGCAAAGGTGCGCGGCCTTGCGACGAATATGGGCAACTTCCAGCCGTTGGGCGTGCCGTGCCCGGCGTCGGCATTCGACGACTCGATGCACAACTACTGCGGTTCCACCGGTGGCGTTTGTTGCGAAGACCCGTGCGCTCTCCTTCCACAGTTCTCGAGTGGGAACAATGAATACAACTACATTCAGGCTCTCACGAAGGAGATCAAGCGGGCGATCCCATACTGGGACCCGCACTACATCATCGACACGTCGCGCAACGGCATCACGGACGAGCGCTCCAGCTGTGCCAGCTGGTGCAACGTGCGCGGCGCAGGCCTCGGCAAGACGCCCTCGTCCAACAATCTGCTGCCTAATTTGGTGGACGCTCTCTTCTATCTGAAGACGCCGGGCGAGTCCGACGGGTGCACTGAGACACTGCCGGATGGCTCGACCTGCCACGAGTACGATAAGACATGCGGCGACCCCGACGCCATCGGCTCGCAGCCCGGCGAGCCCAAGGCCCCCGTCTCGGGCACCTTCTGGAACTTCTATGCTGTCTCGCTGGCGAAGAACGCACAATTCGTCGCCCAGTCCAACAAGACGGCACAGCTCGCCACTCAGCCTGGCCCGATCCTGGTGGCGCACAAGGGCAGCTTCGGCGGCTCGGCCCACCTCGCGATGACACACCAACACTGAGATCCGAGGGAGGGGACCCAGGCGCGGCGGAGGCGAGGGGGCGGATTGCAGGGCGGGACAGTATAGGTCTGCTGGGCAGTCGCGCTGGGCCTCTTGTGCGCGCGGTTCAAATGCGAATGAGAGCGGAGCATGCATTTCACACAAGATGTCTAATACCGAAGACGCATTGCGCAAAGCGCGCGCGAACTAGCGGGTTGATTTGCAGACCGGTGCACAGCGTCAGCAGTCCCGACACCGTACACGCTTAGTATGCCTGGGGGCGCCCCCCTCGCCACGTATATCGGCTGCCTGTTGGCATGTTTTACTTACTTACTAAGTTGGTTACTACTCAGCAGTCCCGACGCACCCGCGAGTCCGGGACTTCACGTGACGTGGCTGGGTCCCGTGAGCCGCGATATGCCCGTGGGGCCACGCCCGATAAACATGTGCGTCACGAAAAAAAGAGTGTGGCACAGATTGAAGTGGGTGTCGAATTACAAACTTGGGCTGTGAAGCTGCAGCTGTCTGCAACTCCCTGAGTGCTCATCCATCAGGTTGCAGCTCACCACGCCCCCGTGTGCGAATGGAGTTGCAGCCTCTCCCCATGGTGCAGGGAGAGTTCGAGCGGCCTCTCCCCATGGTGCAGGGAGAGTTCGATGACGAGATGCTTTTAGACGAGCTTTTGATGACGGTGAGTGAGGGGCGAATCGAAGTACATGCGTCTTCCGGGCCAATCGAAGTGCCCATGTCTTCCGGCTGCTGGTCGAGACAGCTCTGCGGTCGAGACCATCCCTGCACGCCAGGCTTCAAGGCTGGCCCTGGACACTTCAAAAACAAGTTCTGCGAGCGCTGCCGCAAGGACGGAATTCTGATCTTGGCGGAACGCGTGTGTCTGACGACGTCCGAGTTGCAGCTGCAACAATTCGAGAACAGCAACGGGAGGAGCGTCTGGACTCAGGGCGCCCGGCTGGTCAATCAAACCATGAAGTGTGCTGGCCCGGCGTTGCTCATCTTTGAGGGACGCGTACCGGCAGTCATCGCGGCGTCCGCGGCCCCACTGCCGGACAGCTGGCTCTGCCATGACGCATCCTTCCGCGGTGCCGCATGCATCCGCTTCACAATTTCAAAGGGAACGCTCGTGCCGGTGTCCACCGTGCCGACGGCGCTCTGCGCACAGCTCTTGCCGAGGCAGCTCTCCGCGCTCGAATTTGAGTCCGCCCCTAAGCGTCGCCGCGCCAACGATGCCCAGTCAACACGGCGCCCATCTTCTACGGCCTCTCCCTCTAGTGATGACTACCTCGCGGACCAGGAGGGTCGAGGCAACGGGAGCTCTGCCGCGAGTGCGTCGCCGCCTAGGTTGGTCGCAGCTGCGGAGCCGACTGGAGACGCATGCATGCACTCGCTCGGCATGCATGCGCCCGAGCAAGGGCCCGAGCTAGGGCCCACCCTCGAACTTTCGCGCATGCTTGCGCCAACGGGCGCCCAGAGTGGCGCCCAGACCCGCATCAGAGCGCCACCCTCGAACCGCCGCACGCTGCTCGCCGCACACGTGACTCTCGAGAGGGAGATCGCCGCCGCACTCCGTATGGGCGTACTCCCTCCATTTCACGCTCCAGAGCCCGAGGTCGACCGCGAGGATTGGTTCTTGGGAGCGGACGTCGCATTCCCATTAGGCTCCGGCTACGACGCATCCCCCCTCCCCCTGGCGTCCGAGCCGACAGAGCACCCGTTCTCGATGCAGGAGAGGGAGCTCCTCTCGGCTCTTCTGCCACAGCTCCGCCTCTCGTCCGCCATACTGCGGGCCTCGATGCCTCTCTCCGACGAGCCGCCTGACGCCCACGAGTTTGCCACTGCTACGCGCGAAAGCACCCCGTGGGCCTCTGGCGATCCGCCGTTCGTATCGGCTCCAGATGATCGGGCGCGGCCGGCGACGGCAGGTACGCTGCCGCCGTCGCCGCCCTCGCTATCGCGCCCCTTGACTAGCGAATCTCTTCTGTTCGCGACGAATGGCAAGTCGGCGGCTCCGGAGCTGAGCGGTACATGTACCACGCTGAAGGCTGCGAAGTGCACCGTGGGCACGCAGACTGGGCTGACGGTGAGTTGGAGTTTCGTCTACACTATTGTGGATTTCGCTATCTGGTTCGCTTGGTTTCCGACGATGGTTGTCGTTGGCGTATTTCACGTCTACATGTCGCCTATCGAGAGAAGTTGGTCGACAGCGATCTTCGAATTCATCCTCCCTTTCATTATCTTTTTCGCGAGCATCGCCATATTCGTACTCGTGATCCGTTCGGTCGGCATTCTCGACGTTCGCTCGGCGCGCGTGCTCACGGCCACGTGGTGGGGCAGATTATTCCGGTGTTGCTGCCTGCCGAGGTCTGAGCGCTATCGCGTGATGGATGAGGAGAAGGCCTCCGTCATTGAACTTGACAAGAGCGTGAATAAGCGGCTCCTGGACCGGACCTCCCGGAGCTCGATCTGTATCTGCTTCCTTTTGCTCGCCAATCTGTACTTGGTGGGCAACAGTTTCTTTGTGCGAATGTTCATGCTGAGCGACAGTTCGGATGATGATTTCGAGGCCCAATCTGCGGCAACATTAAACAGCTCCAGCATCATCCAGAACTCCAGTCTTCAGAACGTGAGTCTTCCGAACTCCACAGTCTTCTGAACTCCAACGTCTTCTGATCTCCAGTCTTCACAGCTCTCCACAGTCTTCACAGCTCTCCACAGTCTTCACAGCTCTCCACAGTCTTCACAGCTCTCCACAGTCTTCTGCTCTGACTAGGAGCGTGTACTCTCTGTTCTTGGTTCTCGCGTACAGTACGTGATCTGGATGGTCGCTGACTACGTGAACTACTACGTGATCACTCCGACTGATTCCCTGGCCGCACGTGAACGGTGAGCGAGCCACTCTGAGAGGCCACAGTGCCGTGTGCTGCAGTGCAGAGTGTGCTGTCACGGGATCCGGGGGCGTACATTGAGCTTCAAGGATCCCGAAGCCGAACTGCGAACCGTTGAAACATGAAGTTCTCGTCGACACGGTACATGTACAGCCCGGCCGTAATTGTTGCGTATCGGACCATTCTCAATTTTGAGTGTGACTGTGAGTTATGTATCGCCGAGTACTAGTACCGTACTAGTAGTAGTACCGACTAACTGACGACATGATCGGACATGCCGCGAACCGACGACGGATCCGAGGACGTTTTAGAACCCGGCCACCGCGAGAACGCAGACGCGACCGGGCTAGACACCGGGACTAGGAGCCCGGCCCATGGCCGGCTCCCGTGGGGGGCTGTTTGATAACCTCAACATCCCTATTCACAGATGCGCAGCACAGAGAAGACACCGGGATCGGAGCGCACCCGGCACGGCACGAAGCAGCAACGGCATCCAGCAGAAACGAGAAAGTAGCGCGTTACTTGCACCGTGCGCTGAGAGACTTGATGGGGTTGGCGTGGGGAGTCCGGACCCTGTCCCCCCTTTATGTCGCGTTAAGTACTTAACTGTTAACTTTGATTTGCGGAGGTGGTTTTAATCCCCCAACCGAGCACTCCGACTCCCACACCACTCCAGCCACAGCTTGCCCGTCAGGCCATCTCTCTGAAGTCTGGTGGTCTGGACTCTTGCCATGCGCGGCGCGGCCGGGTGTCAGCTGTACGCTCTCCACCCCAGCACACGCGCGCGCGCGCGCAGCGTAGGGTAGGTTTTCCTCTCAGCTATCCCACGCATCACCGAGTATCCGAGTCCGGACCCTGTCCCACCCTGTCCCCCCATTGCAGTGGTTTTTATCCCCCAACCGAGCACTCCCGCACCGCTCCAGCCACAGCTCGCCCGTCTCTCTGGTGGTCTGGACTCTTGCCACGCGCGCCACGCCGCACGCGGCCGGGTGTCAGCTGTACGCTCCACCCCAGCACACGCGCGCAGCATAGGTTTCCCTCTCAGCTGTCCCACACATCACCGTCCTCCATGTTGCGCGTCATGTTGCCGTCATCATCGTCCATCGAGTCAGCGTCGCAGTCGACTGGCGGTACCGGTAGCCAATCGCCCGCATTGTTCGCCCTGCCTACACCCTGCCGGCCCCTCCTCCCCCGACGCCCCTGGCGCCACCGGCGCCACCGACGCCATTGGCGCCATCGACGCCACCGACGCCGAGCCAGCTACGCAGCCACGCCAAAGGGGCGAGGGCCGTGTTGAGCACCGGCCACACGCGCGGCGCGAGCGTGAGTGCACAGGTGCACAATCCCCGCCGGGAGTGCGGCGAGGAGCACGGCGCGATGGGCGCTGTGGTAGGGCGGCAGCGGCGCAGCTCTGGAGCGTATGTTCGGCCCATACAGCCCAAGCGAGCCGCTACGCTCCCGCGGCGGGATGCCTCCCTCAGAGGCCGCCCATGCTAACTCGTCTGTCCAGTTGCCTAATATGGAACTGTCTCCCTCCTCGGCCTTGTCGCCCGACACGGCGCCCTCGTCGTCCGCGCGCGCGAGGAAGGCGAGCACGAGGACGACGAGGACACCACTCAACAAGACTATGAGCGCGACCATGAGTGCCGGCACACGCCGCACGCCGCCACGGCCGTGGATCAAGGCGCCGTCTCGGGCGCCGAGGCGGTGGAAGGCACACAGGGACAAGCCGACCCAGCACACATTGAGGAGCGCCGCGATCCACCGGAGCACTTCCCACGCGGGCGAGGCGGCGGCGGCGAGTTGCATGGGATCGTTCCACCGCGCGGCGAGTCCATCGGTCGGGTCTTCGAGCCAGACGCGTATGGCGCTCGGCAGGCAGGAGCGCAGGCCGAGGAGCAGAACCACGAGCCACAGGCCGATGGACGAATATAACCTCGGGGAATTCCGGCTCATCCACCGACCCGTCCACACGACGCACACCTGCAGCATTTAGGGCAATCAGGGAGGCGATTTCAGCATGCAGGTTGGGATGCATGCCGCATGCAATTCGGGAGGCGCGGCGAAGCCGGCATGCACACCATCGCGGCGGGCAAGTGCAGCCCGTGCAGGAGGGCGTAAAAGGGGTTGATTACAGAGGGGAGCGCGGTGATAAAGGGGAGCGCGGTGATGGCCGTTGGTTGGCACTGATTATCCTTGATTTCCCCGAGGGCAGCGGTGAAGGTGGCGATGGCGGAGGCGGCGAAAAAGGTGGCGAGGGCGGCGGTGAAGGTGGCGAGGACGGAGTTCTCGAAGTTCTGGACGGCGGCGAAGGCGGCGTCATGGGCGGTGGAGGCGGCGATGGCGGCGAGGACGAGGGCGGCGGCGGCGAGGGCGAAGTTGGCAGCGAAGGCGGCGAGGGCGGCGGCGGAGCAGACCATTGCTGGGTACGATGTAAAGGGCGACCAATCCAAACCAGGGCTGAAGAGTCCGGTGGGCGCGAACACGGCCTCGAGGTCCGCCCATAAGCCTACAGAGAAACGATCGAACGCGAGAAAGAGCGACGCAAGCAGCAGCAGCTGCCGCCCGTCCATGAGCAGCCGTATCGCGTCGTGCATGCGCCGCTGCACGCCCGCCTGCGTCGCGCTTCCAGCAATGAAGACCACACAGTAGATGCTGAGCTTGAACGTGAGGAAGCACGAGAGCCCGAGAGCCCCGACAGTGCCAAGAGCGCCCCACGCGTACGCGAGGGCCGTTGGGAGGGTCGCCAGCAGGCGGGTGGGAAGGGCGGCGCCGGCTGGCGCGACGCATGCAGCCGCGAAACGGACGAGGAGGCTCGAGACTGCCCCAAATGGTGCAAGGACCAAGAGCCACGTCACGAGCGACACGAGCCCCGCGGCGAGCGGTGCGCACACGACGGGCAGTAAGCACTCGAGCGCATACGCGGCGTTCGCGACGGCGGGCAGGGCGGCCCAGCAGCGCCGGCTCATCGTATACCCTTGCGTGTTGTTCTCTCCAAACAGGTCACCCAACGGGCGCGTTGTGTGGGTTTCCCCCGGGAGGTCGCGGCACACTGGCATCACGAGGAATTCAGCGTCAGCTGCATTGACCGCGAATGGAACTGCAGGAGTAACGCGAATTGGCCGCTCCCGCGCTTCATCGGATCTCAAGCGAGGCCGGCTCCGCACGGGCGGCGGGTGCAGCGGTAGCACGTCCCATCTCTCGAGCCTCTTCATCAGCGCAATCAGACGGAACGTGCCCGCCCCCAAAAACGAGATGTCGAGCTGGCGCACCGCCAGGTAGAAGGCCAGCCTGGGTGGCACAGCACGCAGGCTGGCGCGTGCGAGTGCGAGATGCGCCAGGCTGAGCACGAGCTGCGCGACCGCCAGCTGCGTCGCGCGCGGCCCCTCGAGCAGCGCCGTCAGCGCCGAGCACACGCCTGCGCACAGGACGTCCGCCAGCTGCAGCACAGCGCCTGCAAGAAGAGCGCCAAAGAGACGTCGCAGGGGGCCAAAGGTGATGGCACGCTGCCCGACGAAGGCGAGGCGCATGCGCGCCTCGGCCGTGCGCTGCCCGCCAATCACCGGGCACGAGCACCGCTCGGACTGAGGCCCCAAGCAGAGCCAGCAGAACGAGTGGCCGCAGCGGCAGACCATGTGGTTGCAGCCGGCGCGCCGTTCGATGAAGACGCTGCAGCGAGGGCACTGGCCCGCGTCGCGGCCTTCGCACCAGCGCACGAGCTGCGCCGCGGGCAGCTCCTCGCACAGCGTGCCCGGGTGCCACGGGGCTTTGCAGTCATGGCACACCGAATGGCCACACGAGGGGCACTCTCGCGGGCGCGGGCCGACCCGGCCGCTCCCATGCCAAAGGGCTCCGCCAAAGCCGAGGGCACCCAGCACGGCGGTGGCGATGCCAAGCCGGGGCGTCAGCCCGATCGCTTCGCTCAGCGCCGGGTACAGCAGCGGCAGCGAGGCGAGCGTCGCACTGCCCGCGAGGCATGCCACCGCCGCGCCTGCTGACACCAGCGAATCTTCGACGCACGGCAGGCACACGGCGCCGCAGCCCGGCTGTGCGCACCAGCGCGTCTCCGGGTCACGCTCAGCGCGCTGCGCGGCGACGAACGCGTCGTATCGGTGCAGCCACGGCCCATCCAGCGATGCCGCCACCTCGGCGCGGCTCACCTCCGGGCAGTGGCGCTCGCCGGGGTCGGTGCCGCTCGCCGGGCACGGCAGCTCGAGCACAGAGCGCTCGTCGATGCGCACGCGCAGATATTGCTGCCAGCAGGGCCCGCAGAAGGTGTGGCCGCACGAGTGGCGCGGCGCCCCAACCACTTCGAGGCAGATCAGGCACCTTGGGAGCAGCGCGTCTGCAGCTTCGGAGGCGGCGGCTGCAGCGGCGGAGGCTGCGGCGGCGATGGCGGCAGCGTCGGCCGCGAAGGCAGCGGCGGGCACGATGTCACGTCGTTGGCGCACGGGCGAGCGTGAGGCGCGGCGAGGCAGCTGAACACGCCCCTCGACTCGCTGCTGCAGCGAGCCTCTCATCGCGCGTGTGAGCACCATCTTATCCTATCGAAGGAGGAGCCGCGCCGCAAAAGAGAGAGGGACGGAGAGGGACGCGAAAGCGCCGCCGTGGGCTACCGGGTATTCACCCCTTTGTTGACCCCGAATGCATGCGAAAGTGGACTAAAGACGTCTAAAATCTAACTTCATCGTACAGTAATGTCAATATGAGATGCCCTAGGGCCCGGTAGCGAGGCGCCTGTGGATCCTCGTCCTCTGGACTTCCTGGTCGCCGGCCGGCGGGGGAGCTGCAGCCACCAAAAGGGGGCCCACACCGGAGGGCGCCCCGGCCCATTTTCGTGACTTTTGCCTCCGCCGCGGAGGAGTGCCGATGCGCGGGGCGTAGTACACGTACTTCGTGGCGTCAGGAGGCGCGTCGACGGGCCGAGGCGCCGTCCCTATGGGCGCCGTCCCTATGGGTGCAGTCCCTACGGGCGCCGTCCCGGGCGAATCTCCGCCGATTGGCTTTGGACTAGAGGCTCGCGCGTTCACAATGAAGGCCGCCGCCTCTTCTGCCGTCAGCGACGACGATGCCGCCTCTGGCGCCGCCGCTGCCGTGGCCGTCGGCGGGCGGCCACGTGGCGGGGGCTGTCGCGCGCCGAGCTGAGCGCCGCTGATGACCTCTGATTGCGGGCGGCCACGTGGCGAGGGCTGCCGCGCGCCGAGCTGAGCGCCGCTGATGACCTCTGATTGCGGGCGGCCACGTGGCGAGGGCTGCCGCGCGCCGAGCTGAGCGCCGCTGATGACCTCTGATTGCGGGCGGCCACGTGGCGGGGGCTGTCGCGCGCCGAGTTGAGCGCCGCTGATGACCTCTGATTGCGGGCGGCCACGTGGCGAGGGCTGCCGCGCGCCGAGCTGAGCGCCGCTGATGACCTCTGATTGCGGGCGGCCACGTGGCGAAGGCTGCTGCGCGCCGACGAGCCCTGACGGAGCACCAGCAGCGGAAGCGATGGCGTTGGCGGGAGCTGCGACGGCGGGTGCCGCGCCGCCAGCGGCGAGGTCGTTTCGCTCGTGCCACGCCCTACTGGCTGCAAGAGCCGCCGCGGCCGCTGAGGTAGCGGCTGCTGCCAACCGCTCCGCAGCGGTGCTGCCGACGGGGCTGTAACGGTCGGGCTCACGCTGGAGTGCTATGGCGCGCACGGCGGCGTTGGCTCGGTCCGCTTGCACGCGTGCCGTGTACTCGCGCCACGCTCGCATGCACAAGCGAGCACGGCTGAGAGCCCAGTGCCGCAGCGCCCAGACCGCAAGCTGCGAGCGCATCCGAATGACGCCTTCACGCAGCCGGGTGCGCTCGAGCACCAGAGACGCTGTCGCAAGGACCTCAGCCGCGGTGGCTTTGGCCTCGGCCTTGAGGCGCCACGCGCTTGACTCAAGCTCTCGCGTCGCAATCGCCGCATTGGACTGCGCCTCGCGATTCGCAAGCAGCAGCTCGAGCGCTTCCACGCGCCGAATCGCCTCAGCGTGCTGCTCGGCGCGAAGGCGCTCGGTGCCCTCATGTACTCGCTTGTACTCGGCGAGCTCCGCACGTGCCGCCTCCGCATGCCGCAGCTTGCGCTCAAGTCGATGGACCTTGGCTGCGCCCTCGTCGAGCTGCGCCTCGTACGACACCAGCCGGAGGCTCTGCATGTCGAGTCGCAGCGCCGTAGCGGGTGGGTTGGCCTTCGGATCGCCGGAGACGTTGGGTCCCCGCGCGCCCAACGCGACGCGCCCGATCGGCGCGACTCTATCCCATCCGTCACCGAAGCCGTCGCTAGCCAAGTCGGGCGCTGAGTCGAGCGCGGCCGCCGCGGGCGCGTCGGCGGCCGCGAGTGCCGACGACCGGTGAGTCGCATGAGTCGCCTTCACAGTCATGCGAGTCGCATTCACAGTCGCATGAGCCGCCTTCAGAGTCGGTTGCGGCCCCAGCTGCTGATGCCCCTGCTGCTGCTCCCTCAGCTGCTGCTGCGTGCGCTCGAGCTCGTCGGCCATCTCGCGCAGCTTGTGCGCAGAGAAGGTCTTCAGGCGCTGGAGGGCCTCTTGCGCCTCGATCAACTCAGCACGGGCCGCCTCGAGCTCGGCTGTATGGGCGTGTTGGATCGAGCGCAGCTGACGCCCGTGGGTGGCGCGCGCCTCGGCGAGACGCGCCTCGAGCGTGCCGAGCATGGCCTCACGCTCCTGGAGCTGGCCGCGCTGTGCCGCCGAGTTCGCCACGAGGGCCTTCGCAGAATGCACTGCCAGCTTCCAGCCCGCAAACGCGAGCAGCCGCCGCTGCCGCTGCGCCCCAAGCACCGCGTTGTGGGCGAGCCGATGCTTCAGCACGTGCACCTGCTCGCGGAGTGAGGAGGAACGCAATCAGACGCCATCAGAGGCCATCAGAGGCCATCAGAGGCCATCAGAGGCCATCAGAGGCCATCAGAGGCCATCAGAGGCCATCAGAGGCCATCAGAGGCCATCAGAGGCCATCAGAGGCCACCA
>Ga0210244_101524_pt1 | contig 18262 bp, 8 predicted proteins | sample ChrtobMetaP3_0mM_FD_155473 | JGI IMG/M metagenome (GOLD analysis project Ga0210244, IMG submission 155473) | Chrysochromulina tobin associated microbial communities from unialgal haptophyte culture, Seattle, Washington, United States - P3_0mM | ecosystem: Host-associated > Algae > Haptophytes >...
CCCGCCCCCGCCGCCGTCACCGCCGCCGCCGTCGCCATCGCCGCCGCCGCCCCCGTCGCCACCTCCGCCGCCACCCCCGCCGCCGCCGCCCCCGCCCCCACCCCCCCCGCCCCCCCCGCCCCCCCCGCCGCCGCCGCCACCGCGCACGGCCGCTGTCTCGCCGCCTGCCTCGGCGGGCGTGGCGGCGCACGACGTGGCGGCGGAGGCGGTGACGGGAGTGGCAGTGAGTGCTGCGGCGGGTGAGGCGGTTGTCCCGCTGGCGGCGACGGCGGCGGCGGCGGCGAGGGCGGCCGGCGAGCACAGGCTTTGCTGTGGCGGCTGCTTCTCCGCCGAGGTGCCGCCGCCGCCGCCGCCGCCGCCGCCGCTGCTGTTACCACCCCCCCCCCCACTCGCGTTGGCCTCGGCATTCACACGCTCGGCATTCACACGCGCGCCGCCGCCCTCCTTGGTCGCCGCTCCTTCCCGGAGGGCTGCCGCCGCGTGTGAACGCACCTGCCACGCCTTATAGATGGAGAAGAGGGGGGTGACGCCCTCAACCCACTGGATGAGACCTGATCGAGGGCCCAGAGGGAGCACCGCGTAATTTCGCGCCCTCATCGCATCGACCGCGCGCGTGTGTCGGTCGGTGCGCAGCATGCCGTTGACCACCCGAAGCAGCTGCATGATGCGCTCGTCCAAGTGCAAGTCCTCACGCCCCTTGAGCAGGTAGTTGTACTGCCGCCCGTCCGAGCCAAGGAGGGTGAGCTTCTTGGGACGCGTCTTGGTGGGCAGCACCGCAAGCTCGGGCAGGAACCGCTCGATGCGCACCGCCGCCGCTTCCTCGGGCGGAGCGCCCGCGACGGCGCCTGACGCGCCGACGTGCGAGCCGGGCGGTGCGCTCGTCGCGGCGGTGGCGGCGGTGGCGGCGGTGGCGCGTCTTGGCGTTGGCGCGGCGGCGGCGGCGAGGGGTTGGTCGCTGCTCAGCCCGGGCATCGGGATCAGCGAGCCTCGCAGTCCCGCCAGGTGAGGGGAGAGGAGTGGCAGTGGCAACGTTGGCGTTCGGAGGTAGGCACTCAACGTACGCTGTAGCTCCCTCAACGGCTCCCAACACGTCTCAAATGCAGAAGAGATGGGGGCTCGGAAGTCGGCGATCGCGGCACGCAACGCGCGGCCCGTGGTTTGTTGAAAGGCTCGCTCGTGAGGCGTGCCAGCCGGCGCACTGAGGGCGCGCTCGTGTCGCTCGAGGGCCGCGACCACAGGCGCCATGATGGCCGAATACTTCTCGCCGAGGATGCGCGCCTTGTCGGCGTGCGTCAGCTTCGGGTTCGCCCTCACGCGGCGTGCCTCCTCCCGCAGCTTGCCCACCTTTGTGGACACGTCCGATTGGAGGGAGGCGAGGACTCCATGCAAGTGGTCCTCCCACAGCAGTGTCACGCGGCCGAGCTCGCTGATCAGCATTCGAAGCTCGCTCAGCAGGCGGGGGTTGTGCATGCCGAGGGCGGTGCAGATGGCCTGCCGCTCTGCCCGCCCCGCCCCGCCAGTGCCCTCGATGGCGTTGGCCGACATAGGCAGCGCGGCCGTGCTCACGACGGCGTCCGCGAGGTTGGCGGGAGTTTCGTCAGCGCCTACGATAGCAGGGTAGAGGACCAGCTGCGGCAGCCGTCGCCCGATCGCGATGAGTAACGTCTGCACGTGCGATCGGACCGTCGGCTCCGGGTGTGCGAGTCGGGCAAAGAGCTGCGGCACCACGCCGCTCCAGCCGAGCGCCGGCGTCGCCGCCATCCCAGCCGCAAAGTCGTCTTGCAGATCGGTTGCATGGCGCAACAGCAGCCGCAGCAGTCGCAGCGGCACCGCCACACTCGTGTGCGCGGCCGCCTGGGCCTCGTTCAGGCGGAGATAGGCGAAAAAGGCGCGTACCGCCGTGCGCAGCGGAGCGAGAAGCCGCTCGCGCACCGCCCGCCACAAGGCGAGTAGCCGCTCACCCGCCTCCGTGAGCGTGAGAGGGGCGCTCCCCTCATCCCAACCGGCCCCAAACGTCTCCTCGAAGCGCCCGCAGAGCTCTCGCTCCGCTGCTGCGCCCTCGACGGCACCCGTGTCGTGTGCGGCGCTGTCGTCGAGGGCCAATCGCCCGTGGCTCACGAGGAGCGCCGCAATGAGCGCATACGTGTGCGGCGCACTCGCCAGCCGTTGCGGGAAGGCGCTCACAATGAGGTGGCGCAGCTGTGCTCGCTCGGTGAGCGTCAGCTCGACGCCGCCGCCGCTGCCGCTCGATGTGCTTGCGACAGCTCCGGTCGCACCGCCGCCACCGCCACCACCGCCGCCACCGCCGCCACCGCCGCCGGCCCCCTTGAGAACAGCCACGCCTTGACGGTAGCACCATGTGCCGAGGCGCAGCTGAGCCTTCGCGCGCGAGGGGGCTTGCACAGTCGCCGCATGCAGGCAACGCCCACACGCAGACTCGGAGGCCGCGATGAGCTCATCAGCCGTAAGCGGCGCGGGCGAGGGGGATTCGTCACTGCCACGGGATTCGTCACTGCCACGGGATTCGTCACTGCGGCGTGCGAGGGCCGCCTCACTCATCGCGCCGTGCACCACCGTCCCCTCCGAGGGCAGCGGTCGCTCCTGCAGCCAACTAGCGAGCTTGAGGCACATCTTGGCATGGAGGAGGTCGAGCGGCGTCGCGGGTGCGGGCGTGTGAGCAGCCGGCGGCGGCGCATCGGCGGCGGCCTCGTCGTGGGCGGTCACAACGCGAATGAGAGGCTGTGCAGCCGCCCACAGAGCATCGAGCGCCTCGGAGGCTTGTCCCGTCGCGCGCAGCAACAGAATGGACTCATACCGGCCACGGAGCGCCGTAGCGGCATCGAGTGTGCTGCTCGAGGCAACCCCTGCAACGAGCCGTGAAGCGAGGCGCGCGTTCCCCCGGCGTCTCGCGAGACGGGCGAGCGCCAGACGCAGGCCAAGCAGGGCGCCACTGCCAGCATGGTCGGAGGCGGCGCAGATGGCGGAGGTGGCGGTGGCGGCGGAGGTGGCGGAGGTGGCGGCTTGGTGGGCGCGCTCCTCCGCTCGCAACAGCGCGAGCCACGCGCCGGCATGTTGTGCCTGATGATCCAGGAGCTGGGCCACCGCGCCCACACTCGGCCACCCGCCCATCAGTGCGTTGCCCACGCCGCCACGCCCTGTGGCGACGGCGCGAGCGGCGCTCGCGGCGGCGCTCGCGGCTTGGAGGTGGAGGAGCGTGGGTAAGGTGCCCGAGGCCACGCGCGCGCCGAGGCCGCAGCTCAGGGCAAGCTCGTCGAGCAACGGTTCACTGCTGTGCGCGGCGGCGGAAACGGCCGGGGGGTCGTCGGGCGGGGCAGCGATGGCGGCGGCGAGTCGCTCGAGGCTCTGCAACTGCGGCCCTTGGACCCCTGGCCAGGCGGCCAGTGCAGACGCTGAGCGGCCGGCGTCGGTTGGAGGCTCGTCAGCGGGTGCGTGCGGGGCGAGGGGCGGGGCGGCGGCAGCATCGCCCCCCTCCTTCGACGAAGAATGCAGCCACCCCAGCACTGAGCACGCCCTCGCACTCAGCGGTTGAGCAAAGTGTGGAGCGCCGTTGCCGCCGCTGCCGGTGCGGTACTGTGCGAGGACGGCATGCCACGCATGCAATTCGTCCACCTCGCCCAGCTCGGCATAGCAAGCACTCACGTGGCCGGCTACGTAGCTCGCTTGGGCGGGCTCGGCGGCCATGGCGGCGGCGGGAGTGTCCAGCAGCGCACGCAGCTCGACCAGCGACTCCTCGAGTCGTCCGGCGGCTCGCAGCCGCATACCGTCCAGCCAGGGCACCCACGCCGTACTGAGCTCGTGTATGCGCGGCGCGGTCGCGGCGCTGTCGCGCTGCAGCAGCAGCGTCTGCGGCTTCTGCCTGTCCTGCTGCGAGCGCAGCGCGGCGGCATGCAACGGCCCGAGCTTGCGCTTGACGAAGCCGGCAAGCCCGTCGGTGACTTGCATGCCGCCGAGCTCGAGCAGCGCGTCCATGAGCACGTACAGCGTGCCCTCGACATCGCGTAGACACGATTGCATGTTGCGCAGCAGCCCCTCTTGCAAGTCGAGTCGACCCGTCGAGGGCGTGCGCACGCAGTAGCTTGCACCGCGCGCGGCCAGGTCAACGAGCCGAAGCTGCGCGTGCCGTGCGACCGAAGCGGGCTGACGTGTCGCGAGGGCGGCCGAAAGGAGGCGCGGGCGCAGCCGTGCAAACCAATCGACGCACACGCGCTGATTGTTGGCGAAGAAGAGGCGCGCCGCATTAGGAGGCGGCGGCAGCGCGAGGGAGCCATCGCATGCGTTGGTCACCTGCCGCTCCAGCTGCTCAAAGGTGTGCAGCAGCAAGCGCAGCCGCTCGAGCGATGCGCCCGAGACGGCGCCGGGACCGCCAGCACCTCCGGCGGGGAGCGCTGCAGTGAGCATCTTTTCCATCCCCTCGAAGGTTTGTGCCGGCCCGCCAAATGGGGAGCGCAGGCGCGCGTGCACGAGGAATCGAGCTGCCTCAGCCCCGCCCCACCAGCCGCCCAGCTGCACGTCGACACGGACGAGGGAGCGCAGCGAGGGGAGGGCTCCCGCGCCGCTGAGCACGAGCTGGCGCGCGAACAAGGACGCGAGTGGCGCCGTACCGGGCGCGCGGCTCGAGAGGAGCCGAAGCATCCGTTGCAACTGCATAGGGCCATAGCTGGGGAGTGGGCTCGTCTCGACGATCAGATGGCGCCAGCGTTCGCTCGTCGCCACCCCGCCGCCTCGATCGACTTCGAAGGCCGCGTCCTTGGCAACACCGCCGCGGACGACAAGGAAGCCGCCGAAGCCCGCGCCGGCGCCGGCGACGGCGCCCGTCGGTGCGGTCGTACGCTCGGTAGCGCCTGTCTCGGTGCCCGTGCCGCTCTCGGCAAGCGCGCCATCGGCGAGGGCGGCGTGTGGGTTGAGGGCTGCAAGGGCCGCAAGCGCGGAGCACGCGAGCACGCGAGCGGCGACGGCGCGGCACTCGCCATCCCCAGCGCTCAATTGCGCGATCGCCGCACGCAGCAGCGTGCCCAGCTCGGCGGCATGCAGCTCGATTGCGCCATCAGCCTCCTGCCGCATGCAAAGGAAGATCGCCTCGATGGCCTCGAGAGCTGCCAGCCGCAGCGGCGCGCATGGCTCAAGCACCAGTCGCAAGGCGTGCTTGAGGAGGTGGGCCAACCGTCCCAAGCCCATGCCCACGCCCAAGCCGCTGCCACTGCGCCGCGCACCCAGCTCACATCCCAACCAAACAGCAAAGCTGCACCCCACATTCTCGCCGGCCTCGCCCTTGGCGTCGTCGTGTGCGCTGGATGCGGCGGCGGCTTCAGGCGCGGCGGCGGTGCTGGCGCTGCTGGCGTTGGAGTTGGCATGGGCGGCGGCGGTGAGGGCGGCGGTGGTTGCGCGCAGGGCGGCGAGGCGCACAAGGGGAGGGTGCGTGTGCGCTCGGGAGGGCGCGAGCAACGAGAGGAGCAATGCCCGCCACTGCGACGCGAGCATGGCGAGGGAGACATGCATCGGGGTGCCCGCGCCCGGCGGCGGAGGCAGCACGATGGTGGTGTTGTACGCTAGGCCGAGGAGGCTGATGGTGACGCTGAGCGAGAGGGCGGGGCGGCGCGCCACCGGCAGCGTGCGCACCGGGTGCAGCTGACGCAGAAGCGTCGACGCGATCGAGAGCAGATGCGACGCGTGGCTCGTTTCAGTGAGCACCGCCGCCAACAAGCCCAGCAGCGCCTGCAGCACACGTGATCGCTCGGCAGCGCTGAGCTCGCTCGGTGCGCTGCCACCATCGGTCTCCATGTCGCCTGACGGAGCCTCGGCAGCCTCGCTCGAGGGCGCGGCCGGCGCGCCGGCACGGGCGGAGCCGCCATCGGAGGCGATGAAGGGGGCGGTGGGGTTGAAGGCGGCGATGGGGTTGAAGGCAGCTGTGGGGTTTGCGGAGCCACTCGTCTGGTTGGCACTGAGGACGGCGGAGGCGCCCAGGGCGAAGGCGGCGGCGGGGGGCGGAGGCAGCGGGAGCGCGGTGACGTGTTGGCGCAGAGTGGCCAGCAAGCTCTGCAGCAGCACCGAAGCGGCCGCGCTCGACGTGTGTGGCGCACAAAGCAGTAGCCGGTGAGCGGAGAGGACGGCAGCGCCCACGGCGGGCTCCGGGTGCAACCAGAGGCTTGGAATTGGGGAGACGGGAGAGACGAGGACATGGGCGGCCTGGGCGGTGAGGGCACTCCCCTGCGCACGCACGAGCCGCTCGTGATGGCCGAGCGCGCGCAGGATCGTCACCGTGCGCGCGGACGGCACGTGCAGCGGAGCGAGGAGGATCCTCGAGGCGGCGGCGTGGTGCGGCGCTACTCGACCGCGCAGAGCCTCGGCGATCGTGAGGATGGTGTCCTCGGCAAAGGCTGTGAGGTCGGCCGCGGAGGTGGCAGGCGGCGCGGCCGCGGTCACGTGTATGGGCAGCCGCGTCGCCAGGCAGTGCAGACATCGGCCGGTGAGCTCGGGTTGCTCGGCCGCGGCGGCGTACGTTGAGCCCAGCCCGCGTACCACCGCACCGAAGCAGCCTGCAAATCGTGTGAGGCGCGGGGCGAGGGCGGTGGTGTGGTGACGCGCTGCCGGGGGCGGTGTGGGCGGCTCGGCGGGCAGCCCTTCGAGGTCGTCGAGCAGATGGCGCGCGAGGCGCAGACCAAAGCCCTCGGAGTGTGCCCAAAGCGTTCGCAAGCTTCCGAGTGTGGTGTTGATGTCCGAGCAGAGGGCGAGGGGCGAGCGCGGCTCCAGTGCCCAGCCGAGGAGGAAGTCGACGACCTCCGGAAAGTGTGGTATCAGCACCGGAGCCAGCTCGCGCCGCCCAAGCGTCGTGAGCAGCGGCAGCAGGACCGCAAACAGCGAAGGGTCCTCGACACGCTCAAGCATCCAGCGCACGCAGTGGAGCACGTCGGCGAGGGCGGGTAGCAGCTGCTGCAGCTCCTGCTCCTCGCGCAGCAGGTGCTGCAGCATGTCGTTCAGCGCCGACAGCAACAGGCTCCAGCCGCTCGGCCGCATGCCGCCTGGCAGCACCTCCTGCGCACTGCTCGTGCGCTGCGCCGATGCGGCGAGCCAGCCGCAAAACTCGCGCTGCGCAGCGGGGCTGCGCTGCGCCGCACCGAGTGCACCGAGCAGCGCGGGCAGCGCGCGCAGCACCTGCACCTCCGCGTCATACAGCAACGGCTCGATGCTCTGCAGTATGCCGCGCAGTGCCTGCTGCGCGAGCCCACGGTGCTCGGCGCGTGAGAGCGAGGCGGTGAGCGCCACCGCGGCCGCAATACGCTTGCTCGGCTCGCCCGGCGCGCATAGCGTCCGCAGGTGTCCGATGGGGTCGTCCGGGGGGAGTGGCCCTCGCGAGATCGTCGCCATCTTTCTCTCACGGCGCCGCTCGCCCGATATGAATATGGCTTCGCGGACCCTAGCACGTGTCAAGTGCCTTGTGAAAGGATCACTTGGGGAATTCACAGACGTCGGCTCAGCCGAACCGCGCTGTAGTCATGTCCGCGGCCGCGCAGCTCGGTGCGTCACTCCCTCTGTTCTCTCGCCTCTCGAAGCGCCTCAACACGTTGTCGACCCCGTTCATCGCGGATGATGGCACGGGCGAGGACGATTATGCCCTCCTGCCACCTCCGCGCCTGCTTGGACCGCTGCAGCTGACGGCGATCACCTTCTTTGCCGTGTGCGGCTCCGCCTACGGCATTGAGGAGGCCGTCTCGGCAGGCGGCCCGCTGCTCGCCATCGGCACGCTTCTCGGCGTCACGCTTGTCTGGTCATTGCCGATGGTCCTGGTGGTCTCGGAACTGTGCGCGTGCCGGGCCTGAACACCAAGCCTGCTCTCCTCCGTAGCCCCGCCACCGCTCACGCACCCACGCTCTTGGCCTGTGCTCTCTCTCTCCCACCCCCCCCCCCCCCCCCCCCCCCCCCTCTTGCAGCTCGGTGGCGATGCCGCACAGCGGCGGCTACATCGTGTGGGTGCACAACGCCTTCGGACCAGCGCTGGCGCTGCTGAACGGGATGGTGAACCTGTTGTGCAATGTCTTCGACTGCGCGCTGTACCCGCTCCTGCTCGCGCAATACGTCGAGCGCGCGCTGTACCCGCTGCTGCCGCCAGAGCCGCACGGCGCGCACGGCGCGAGCTGGTGGCGCGAGCTCGCACCCGACGTGATCGGCTCGTGCCTGCGGCTGGCGGTGGTGGCGCTCGCGGCGGGTGTCAACGTGCTGGGTACGAGTGTCGTGGGCATCGGCATGGTCGCGTTCATGTTCCTCGTCTCGCCGCCGCTGCTCGCCCTCGTGCTCGCGTCGTACGCAGCGCCCCACACAGCGCCGCTTGCGCCGTTCACACCTTCGCTGCAGGAGCCGCCCACGACGGCGGCGCAGTGGCACTTCCTTCTCGCCCTCGTGATGTGGAACAATTGCGGGTACGTCTCGGCCGGCATGGTCGCCTCCTTTGGCAGGCAAGTGCTCACTACGGCGCTCCGCCCCCTTCACACAGGTACGACTCGGCGGGCATGGTCGCCTCCGAGGTCTCGGACGCTCCGCGTACCTTCCCGCGCGCCCTGACCGCCGCCCTCGTGCTCACGACAGTCACGTACGCTCTGCCGCTTGCCGCATGCACCGCGGCCGTGCCGCCCTCGAGCTGGCCCGAGTGGGGCGAGGGACAGTTCGAGATCGTGGCCAAGCAAGTGGGCGGGCCCCTCCTCCAGTATATTCTGCTCGCCACCTCCGTCACCGCCGAGGTGGGCGTGCTGTGCACCCTCATGTGCACCACGTCGCGCGCGCTCGTCGCGATGGCTCAGCTGCGCATGCTCCCCGGACCGCTCGCACGGCTGCACCCCAGCCTCGGCACCCCCTACCTCGCGATCGCGCTCAATAGCGCGCTCATCGCGCTCGCCACGACGCTCCTCCACCTCGAGGCCCTGCTCGAGATCACCATGTTCTTCTACGCGGTCAACGTCATCGTGCAGTGCGCGACCGTCCTCCGGCTGCGGCGCACGCACCCACACCGGCTTCGGCCGAGCTATACGCTGCCCGCGCCGCTGCTAGCGCTGCCGGCGCTGTGTGCGCTGCTGCTGCTCGTGCTCACGCCGGCGCGTGGGTGGCTCGCCGCCCTCTCCCTCTTCCTCGTCTGCCTCCTCCTCTACGCCATCATCCACCTCGTGCGCCTTGCGCAAGGCCACAAGCCAGCAGCACCGCCCTCCGCACGCGCTACCGCCGCCGTGGAGGCACTCGCCGTGGTGGTGCCGCCCTTCAACGCGAGCGCCCACGGCAACGCGCATGAGGCCGACGGTGTATGCCGCGATGGGCGCAGCAGCCGCGCTGTGATGAGCGCTCACAGCCGCGCGGCCCCGCGCCATGCCGGGCAGGGCGATGCGTGGTTCGCGCGGCTGACGCAGCGCTACCGGCCGCTCTCGGACCGCGAGCAAGAGATGCAGCGCGCCGAGGGGCAGCTCCAGGGGTTTGAGATGAGTCGCCGCGACCGCGAGGAGTGGGATGCGGCGCGTGATCGCGGCGACGAGGAGGACGAGGACGAGGCTGGCGGCGGCCGAGGTACGGACGAGGGTGCTCCATCACCGAATCTCCCTGTTCCGTACGACTCGACCTATGAGCGCGACGACTCCCCCACGGCCACGTCACCACCCACCTCGAGCCGGGCGGGCGCCGTGGCGGGCGCCGCCAAGCGGGCCGCCGCCAAGCGCGTCACCATCAGTGCCGACGAGGTGCTCGCGCAGTGTAGATCCAGCCGCGCCGCTGCGCCGGCCCCGGGCGCCGACGTGCCTGCGGCCTCTGTCACAAGCTCGGGGGCGGGGGAGGTGAGCGCGAGCGAGGCGGCGCGCATACTCGCAGCTGAGCGAGAAAAGGGTGCCTCCTCGGGCGGCCGCGCGGCGACGGCGTCGGCCGACGAATTCGTCGATATCATCGAATGAGGCTCTGTGTGTAACGCTATCGGCGTTTACTGAAAAGCCGCGTCGTCGCAGCGTTGCGCGTCACACGGCGAGCTCAGCTCGATTTGGTTTGACGGGTGTGCCGGGGCGGCACGCTTAAAGCTCCGTTCCCGCCCGGCCGGCCGCTTAACGAAGCGCGTGCGCGGTGCGGGGCGTCCGCGGGCGTGCGGCGGAGCCGGGATCAAAACGCGTCTCCACGTTTACGGGGCTCTGGAAGCATGCAGGCGTAGGCCGTGAGCGCCATCCCACCTAGTTTTCATAAAAGACAATGATCTCATTTCTTTCCAGTCTCTCCGCTGTGGGTCAGTGAGCTCTCTCAATACATGGCATGTGAGCCGCAGCTCGCGCGCGCCCCGTGCGCGCCCTCTTGCGGACTAGCACGCGCGCGAGACCCGTGCGTGCGCGCATGCGCGCGGGGCGAGTCGCTGAGCCCTTGCCCACGTTGCATGCGCGCGAGGCAAAGACCACTCTAGCCACCAAGGCCTCACGAATAGAAGGCCGTCTCGAAGGCAGACTGCGTCTTCTTGCACATGGCGACGCGCAGGTCGGCGCCGTCCAGGCAGCTCGCATAGGCCTTGAACTCTGCCCCCGCCTTGGCGCTGATCTCCTTGTACAGCCCGTACACGCACTTATGCACCTCCTGCCCCTCCGCCGCGCACGCTGATGGCTCGCCGCCCTTGGTCTCCTTGCACTTCATGAACTCGAGATTCTCGTCGAAGCACTTGTTGCCGATCACGCGCGCCGCCGCATAGAGCTCGTTGGCCTTGGGCGGCCGGCTGCTCGGCCCCACCTCGGACATGCCAGTCGAGGCGCTGCGCTACGCAACACTGCGTCAGCGTCGTTCTCAAGACTTGTCGCTTTTGGTGGAAGCGTTCAACACAACGCGATCGCGCGAGAGTGCAAGTCAAGTCAAGTCACCAAACTCACCTGTCGCAATCTCCTCTCAATTCGTACGCGACATTCCGTACCGCAGCAGATCCATGCGGCACCTCAGGGCTCAATGTCCGGCCGTGGAGCCAGTGCGCCGCCCTCATCTCGCGGAACCGACCCACTCACTGACGAGGCCTCCGGGAGGATCACCCTCGACGGCGCCTTGCGAAGGTAGTAATCGAGCACCCACGGCGCCGGGCGCGTGTCCTGCGGCGTGCGCGGATTGCGCTCATAGTGCGACGACCACGCGGCTCGCCGCGCGGCGCAAAAGGCGTGCGCCTCGCCGTCAAAGAGTTGCAGCGGCCCGCGGTCAATCTCACCGATGGCGAGCGACCCCATACGGTAGCGCCGCTCGTCGGGGGTGGCGAGGGCTGCCTGGACGTACCGGATGCCGTCGTCGGCGAGGATGGCGTCCCACCCAAAGTGCGTGTGCCCGAACACATGCACATCCGGCCTGAGCGCGTGCACGCGTCGTCCCAGACTCACTGAGCCCACGGCTTTCATCAAATCTGGGTAGCGCAGATAGCGCTTCTCAGGGCAGAGCTCGATGCGGGGCAGGAAGTGCGAAAAGGTGACGAGCGGCTCATCGCGCGCGCGCTCCTTTCCAGGGTAGCGGCGCCAAGGCAACAGCGCCGGGTGCGCCTCCGCCTGTCGCGCCGACGCGCGCAGCATCAGCACATTGAGCCTGTCGATGTGTTCCGCGAGCTGCTCGGAGCCGCACTCGAGGCTCGGCGGGAAGCGGCACGCGCGCCAGTCGGCCATGGCTCGCTGAACGGAGGGGAGACGCAGCGTCGAAATGTCGGGCTCGCTGTCGAAGCTCGTGTGGTGAAAGGAGACGAGCGGGCACACGTGCACGGCGCCAGCCTCGAGCTGCACACGTTGGGGCGAGGTGATGACGCCCAGCGAGCGGCAAACTTGCTCGAGCCGTTCAAGCTTCTCGAGCGAGGAGCTGCCCTCGGACCCGTCGCGCAGCAGCCACAACTCGTGATTTCCTGGCACGTAGAAGACCAGCTGAAAAGCCTCAACCATCCGCCGCATCGCATCCTTAAATGTTGCCAAACGGTCGGCAACATCGCCCGCGACGAGGAGCACGTCGCGGCCGTACACCTCGGGATCGAGAGCATCAATCCACGCACGATTTGCGGAATGCTCCACGTGCAAATCACTACACGTATAAACGTGCCGGCAGCGAGCCACGAGCGGCGGCCGCGCCAGCATTTACATTTTACAAAGCGCGGGGAGACAGCTGCGCATCTGTGAAAACGAGTCGCTTCGAATCCAAGGGAATCCATGGGAATCTATGGAAGGGCGCCCAGCATTAGGTGTTGAGTAGGGGCGTGGGCCTCCAGGAGAATAGATTTTGAGTTCGTTGAGGTAGTCGTCGTCGGAATGTCAGTGTGTCATCGTGACTGTGTCAGAGTTGCACCAGTGTCACCTGTGAAACTGAAAGTCGCTTGTGTAGAGGTTCACACAGGTTGATGTGAAGCCGAGTGTGCGAATCGGAACCTCAACGCTCAAGCGTCAAGGATGCACGAAATCTTTACTGGAAGACTGAACTCATAGTGAGCGTACGCTGGTACCTGGATACGTGTGACAGTGGGCGCGAGGCGGCGCTTGGCGCGCGCCGGCTCTCACGCCTCGAGGTGCGGCTCGACGCCCTTGGCCCTGCGGCCAGGCGCGCCGTCCTGCTCGACACGGCCGAGCTGGAGCAGGTAGTAGCGCGTCGAAGGCGCCTCGACAAAGTCGTCGAACTGGACGGTCCTACCGCCCGCGGAGACGGCGTCAAAGAGCTGCTCAATCTGGGGCGGCTCGAGAGCCAGCCCTAGTTGCGTCGCCATCAGGTGCACCGCCGTCACAAAGTCCGCACGCGTGACGTTCGGCCGAAACTTTTCGCCGCGCGCGGTGGCGCGATCCATCAGGCTCAGGGTGGCTACGTCCGCGGCTCGCTCGTACGCGGCGTCGAACCCCTCCGCGCCTTCGCCAGCGCTGCCGCTGCTGCCGGCGCCGCCAGCCTCGCCCGCGCCGACGGGTGAGCTCCCGACGGGTAGACTCCCGACGGGTGAGCTCCCGAGGAGCTCGGGCGGGAGGGTGACGAGGGCGCCCGCGGCGGCGCGATCCCAAATGGGCTGCCGCATCGTCCCCATGGTCGGCAAGATGGCCGCCCCGATGGTCGGCCCGATGGTCGCCCCGGTGGTCGGCACGGCCGCGGTCGGTACGGAGTCCAGGTCCTGGATCATGCGGCTGCTGGAGAGGCGTGGGCTGGGGAGGCGTGGGCTCGCCGGGTGGGATGCGTTGGAGCGCGGGGACGCGTCGGGTGAACCCGGGGTGGAGGAGGCGAGGCTGCGGGGCGAGCGCGCCGCGTCAAGCCCTTTGGCGCGCGGCGACTTGGCGGGTGAGCGACCGAGCTTGAAGCTCATCGAGCGCATCAGGCGCGACACCGGGTTGGAGGAGCGTTTGGAGGCGCTCTCTCGCTCGCTCGCCGCTGCCTCCGCGATCGCCTCCACCTGCAGACGCTGGATCTGCAAAAACGGCTCGTCCCGTGAGAGGTCTCGCGTTGCATTGGGCGCTCCGATACCGGTAGACACGCCGCCGTGCGAGTGCTCCGTGTAACCGCCAGCCATGTAACCGTAGCCGTCACCGCTGCTGCCACGGTCCGCCTCGGCGCCCAACACGGCGCCAGCGCCCTCGTGCCTCAAGCCCGCATACGAGCCCGCATACCCGATCTGCGAGGCGTCGGCGTAGGCGGACGTGGCCGTCGCGGACGGCGGCGGTAAGCGGGTGGCAGCGGCGGTCAGGTTGATGGCAAACGAGAGGGGCGCACATCCCATTCCCATGTGGGCTGGCGCCATCGGCGGGGCCATCAGTGGCGCCATCGGCGGCCCCATCGGCGACGCCATCCGTTGCGGCAGCGGTGGCGCGTGGCCCCAGGCGCAACCAGGTGGTGGTCCCGCGGGCGGCAGACGAGAGGGTATGGGCGTCGGCGGCATCGCCGCGGCCGCGGCCGCGATGGCGGCGGCCGAGGGTGGCTGCAGCAGCGGCGGAGGCGCGGTCATGGGCCGCGTGGTCAAACAAGAAGCCGCCGGCGTGACCACGTACTGAGAGGCGGGCGGTGCGCCGGGCGGCGCCGTCGCAAGGGATGGCTGCCGCCACCCCACCTCAGTCGGCGCCTCGGTCTCGGCGACTGAGGCGGCCGAAGACATGCGGCAGCTCATCGGTGGCTCCTCCAGGCTTGTTCCACGCACCGCGGGCGGCGGCCCTCGGAACGACGTCTCCATGCCCGCACGCGCGCTCGGCGGCGCGGCACCGGCGCGCCCGGTACCGGTGCCGACGACGCGATCGAGGGCGCGCGGGTCGGTGATCTCAAGGCGGAAGAGGACCCCATCGGGGGGGGCGGGCGCGAGGAGCGAGATGCGATCGCCATGGTGCACCGGCACCGAGCCTCCCTTGCCTATGAGGTTCCCGTTATGGAAGGTGCCGTAGCGCGATCGGTCCTCGAGCAGCAAGGCGCCCGCAGTGACAAAGAAGGCCGCGTGCTGGCCCGAGATGCGCGACGATTGGAGGACGAGCTTACACACCTTCGAGCGGCCGATCACGTGCTCGGCGCCCCGCAGCAGCGAGACGGGCGGCACGCCCGCCGCGTCACTCCCACCGCCATCGAGCCTCAATCGCCCCCACACTGCCTCCGCCGCCTCGCCCCCCGAGCCCGCTGCCTCAGAGCCCGCCCGGCTCGAAGGCGGCAGCGCCATTGTTGCCGTCAGCGGCAGCGGTGGCGTCGGCCGCGTCGCTGTCATCGGGCTATCGCGCAGGCTTCCGCCGCCCGCGCTCCCGCGGCCGCCGCCGCCGCTGACGTATGGCGGTGAGGCGCTGCCCACATACTGGGACGAGGCGCCGCTGTTGTCCGCGAGGAGCGGGACTGGCCACATCGTGGCGAACGAGAGGGCGCTCCCGCCGCCTCCGCACCCGCCACATCCGCCGGGGGACACGTCATCTGAGCCGCCACTCGGTCCATCGGACGCGCCCGACCGTCCCGAAAAGGAAGGTGCGCTCGAGCGACTGACTGAGGGCGGTCCGTGCGGTCCGAGCAGGCCGGATAGCACCTCCGCGAAAGCGTCGCCGCGTCCGCCGCCGCTGCCGCGCGAGTCGGGAGCTTGGCCGTCGTAATGGGCGTCGTAATGCGAGCGCGGCGTGTCGTCGCCTGCCTGCGAGCCGGCCCGCGAGCCCGCGTATGAGTACATCGAGTGCGTGGACGCGACGGACATCGTCGAGGGTGAGTCAAGGGGGTCGCGTGGCGTCATCGGCGGCGTGGGCCACTGGCGTGGCGTCGCGTTTGGCCACGAGCGCGGCGTGTCGTCCCCCGCCTGCGAGCCGGCCCGCGAGGCCGTGAGCGAGGGCGTGGGCGACGAGCGACGTGAGCTGGAGCGCCGCTTGGACGTGCTCTTCATCTGCGCGCGGCAGAATTCGTTAAAGTCGACGCCCCCGTCCGCGTTCAAGTCCGCCGCCACAAAGATAGAGCGCAGCTTGGCGGGCGGGAAGGGCTTCGCTCCCTGGCGTACAGCCGCCTCGTCGGCGAGTAGCGCAAACTCGCCGTACGAGACGACGCCGTCCTGGTCGCGGTCATGCTGCTCGAAGAGGGCCTCGAGACGTTGCGCCTCGGCTTCAGGGAGCGCCGCGAGCGCATCGCACAGATGCGTCGAGGTCACCCGAGAGAGCATGAGCTCGCGGTAGCCCACGCGCTCGCGCTTGAGCGCGAAGAAGCGCGCGCGGTACGACTCGTTCGTCGGCGGCTCGCGCCGGCTCTGCTGCGTCGCCTCCTCCAAGTAGTAAGGTGTGCCGAGCACGTCGTGACGCACCTGCCAGCCGGCGGGCAGTGGCGCCTTGAGCGCCTCCGCCGCCAGCCATAATAAGGAGCGATCGGCGCGCACATCCATCCCGAGCTGGACCGCGCGCGCGAGCACCTCTCGATCCTCGAGGGCCGCCGCCTCGGAACCCTCTGCGGACGCCGCCGCCGCCGCTGCCGCCGCCGCTGCCGCTGGCGCATTGCCGGGCACGGGCACCGATGCGGCTTGCGCGCGCAACGCCGATGGCGACGCAGTGGGCACCCGCGCCTGCAACGGCGCATCCGGCACCTGCTCCTGTGCCTGCGCTGGCGGTGGCAAGCCAGGCATGGGCTGCGGCCTTGGCGGCTGCGCGGCGGCCGGTGCGGCAGCGGCTGCCTCCGGCGGCACGGACGCCGCGCTCAGCAGCCGACCAAAGAGGCTTGCCGCCTCAGCTGCCGAGATGGCGCCCGCCTCCTGCAGCCGCGCGATGAGCCCCGGCGCGTTGGCTGCGAGCGCGTCGCCTGCGGCCCTCTGCACAAAGTAGAATTTCTCATCGAGGTCGTCGGCCGCGCTCACTTTGGCCTTGAGCCGTTCGAGGTTCGCCTCGTGCTCGCTGGCGGGCATGACGAGCGGCGACGAACCGCCGCAACGAAATGAGGCCGACTGACTGCCCAGTCCGGCTTGACACTTAGTAGTGACCCGCAGCGCAGCAACGCGATCATTTTCACTTTGTTTAAAATTCGACACCCAAGACACCGGACCACCCGCCAACAGGCACAAAACACCAAACTCAAAACACAAAAGCGCGTTCACAATCAAAGCCAATTCATCCCCTGCGAGCCGCGTTCAGCGCGACTCAGTATCACAGTTTTTGATTCACACTCGCGGTCCTGCCAATGTGTAGGTAGCTTGGTAAGTTACAAAGTTCTCTCTCACACTCGCGACGACGCAGGGGCTTGTACGCTTGTTTATCACTTTATCTTGAACTTTGTAAACAGCATAACAGCTGAAATGTAGACAAACGCGAGCCTCGATGGGTGCCGCGGGGCGCGGGCTGTGTACATCGGTACCTCACAAGGGATCAGTTCATCAGTGCACATGTCAACTCGTCCCAATTTCTTGGAATGTCAGTTATTAGTCTTGTTGATCAAGTCAAGTCAAGTCAAGTCAAGTCAAGTCAAGTCAAGTCAAGTCAACTTGACTTGTCTTGATTTGGTACACGTTGCGCCCTGATGCTTGATGATGCGCAATCACCAAGGAATTCTCCGGCGCGGCTGCATCGAGCGATTCCTTGTCGTTCAATGCCAATAGTCGTCGGCGACAGTGGGTTGGTGGCCATCGCGGGTGCCACGCTGCTCGTGCTGGCGGTGACGGTGCGCGCGCAACGGCTAAAACGCCGAATCCGATCCCCTGCGGCCGGGTTCGCTCGCCCTGACCAACCCGCCTCTCCACACGGCGGAGGTGGTCAGCGCGATGGCGGCGAAGCCAAAATCCCCGTTGCCGCCGCGTCTCCCTCCAGCGGTACGGAGGATCTGCTGCTGCGGCGGTCGATTCGTGTCTACAAGCCGCTCGCGACGGTGCTGTCGGCGATCAACGAGGGCGCAACGGATGGGGATGTGCCCTTCCGGAAGCGCGGAAGGCGCGAGTCAGGCGAAATCGACCCACTCATCGCCCTGCGCCGGAAGTGGGTGCTCGAGGCGGCCGAGCGGCGGGTGGTCGTGCCACTGCAGCTGTGGATCGCCTACCGGCTGTGGGTCGACTCGATAATCTGCGCGCGCAGCGGCCGCGGGGCGAGCTTCCACTCGTTCGTGTACGCGCACACCCTAGGGCTGCCGTATGACGCCATGCAGAATCTCAAAACGCACTGGAGTGGCTCGGACGCGGCGGACCTGCTCGCTTGCCTGGCGCAGGAGGGACTGCTGCTGCCCTTTGGTGGTGGAGGCCTCGCCGCCGCCTCGGCCAAAACGCCTCGGCTTTCTCTCGCCTCATCCCTAACCCTCGATGCGATCGACGACGACGAAGACGACGGCGGCGGCGCGGCGGCTGAGCTGAGAGCATGGCTCAACGCATCGCTCACCGCATTCAACGGGCGCTTCCACCTCGCCAAGAACCGCGTCTTCAAGGGTCTCGAGTACGAGTCCGAGGGTGAATGGCAGGGTGGGTATGACTTTGTGCAGCTCGCTGACCCTCAGCTGGGCATGCTCCACTGGGACCGTGACTGGACCGAGGAGCTCACCATGCTCCGGCTCGCGCTGCAGCACGTCAATCGGCTGGTGAGCGTGCACATCGCATGGCTCGCGCGCGTGCACATGACTCATGGCTCACGCGCACCAGCGCTACGACGGCGTTTGGCACAGCCGACCCTCACCCTCACGCCCCCCTCTCCACACGAGCAATGACGATAACCTAGAGGCTGTTGCCGACCTCAGCTGAGAGATAACCTCTGTCGTTCACCGCGACATGGCCGAGCTTTCGCCCTCCTCCATCCCCCCGTCCCATCCCCCCATCCCATCCCCCCATCCCATCTCCCCATCCCATCCCCCCATCCCATCCCCCTAT